>JAAUYD010148608.1_pt1 | contig 15249 bp, 14 predicted proteins | sample 7278101 | NCBI WGS metagenome assembly JAAUYD01 (sample SAMN14350128, study PRJNA611818) | marine sediment metagenome | isolation source: surface marine sediment (0.6m) | place: French Polynesia: Moorea | collected 2018-08 | reverse complement strand
ACTTCAGGTAGTTTTAAAACAGATCCGGTTAAAGCAACCACTTCCCGAGCCACTCCAACCATACTGAGTGCATCAGCACGATTAGCGGTGGTACTCAAATCCAAGATGACATCATCGAGGCCCAACAAAGGTCGCACGTCTTGCCCTATTTCGATCCCTTCTGAAGCAAAAATATGAATGCCATCGGATTGTTTTTCTAAACCCAATTCGCTCAGAGAGCAAATCATACCCTCAGATCGCACTCCGCGCAACTTAGTCGGTTTTAATTTGAGGTTAACCGTTGGCAAATAAGTACCAACAGTAGCAACCGGTACAAAAATATCTGTTTTGACATTAGCAGCTCCGCAGACGATATTTAAAGGAGATTCTGCACCAATATCTACCTTAGTGACTCGCAGTTTATCAGCATTAGGATGAGGCTCGCAATCGATTACTTTGCCAACTACTACACCATCTGCATTTTGTCGCAAGTCTTCAATTTCTTCTACTTCAAAACCTGCAATAGTTAAAGTCCGGCCTAATTCTTCAGGAGTTAAGTCAATCTCTACTAATTCCCGCAGCCAATTTAAAGAGACGCGCATCTATTATTATTTCCCTTTTATTTTCGAGCGGCTTGAATATTTTAACTTTATTGTTGCCTCTTCCTAGTTTCCTTCTTTTGCTTGTCCATTATACTTAGTTATTTTTGTCAATTAAATTTAAAGTTTTCAAGGTCAAATTGAGTTTTTTGTAAAGGATTAATAAAATGCGAAAAAAGCACAATAAAGAATCAGTCAAATTTCTGAGGCAAATCAATCGATTGCTTTGTTAGATTGAACTTAAAGTAGATAAATTCCGATCTACTCGCTTACACTGAAAATTTTAAACAACTCAAAACAGCTTCAAAAAGTCAAAAAAAATATTAAATAAATAAATTAAAGTGATATGAGCTACTGCATAAATCCCTCCTGTTCTCAACCGAAAAATCCTCTTAAAACCTTGGTTTGTCAGGCTTGCGGTTCTAAACTCTTACTAAGAAATCGCTATTTAGCAATGAAAAGTCTTGGTAAAGGAGGATTTGGAGCAACATTTCTTGCAGTAGATTTATCTTTACCTGGCAAACCAACCTGTGTCATCAAACAACTTCGCCCCTCAATGAACGATCCGGAAATCTTTGAGATGGCTAAAGAATTATTCGAGCGAGAAGCGCAAACATTAGGCAGAATCGGCAACCATCCACAAATACCCAGACTGCTAGACTATTTTGAAGCCAATCAACAATTTTATTTAGTTCAAGAGTACGTTCACGGAAACAACTTACAAAGAGAAATCAAACAAAACGGAACTTACACCGAGGTTGCAACCAGACAATTTCTCAGCGAAATTTTACCTATATTAGATCATATTCACTCTCAAGAAGTAATCCACCGCGACATCAAACCGGCTAATTTAATTCGCCGTCAACAAGATTCCCAATTAGTATTAATCGATTTTGGTGCAGTCAAAACAGAAATTACTCAACCAGAAGCAGGAGCTACCGGTCAAACAGCTTTGACGGCTTTTGCAGTCGGAACTACTGGCTATGCACCTCCCGAACAATTAGCAATGCGGCCTGTATTTGCTAGCGATATCTATGCCGTAGGTGCAACCTGTATTTATTTACTAACTGGTAAACCACCCAAAGATATTCCCATCGATCCTAATAGCGGCGAAATTATGTGGCGCAAATATGTTGAAGTGAACGATGGATTTGCCAGGGTTTTAAATAAAATGCTCGAATCTTCCGTTAAATATCGCTACAAATCGGCCAATGAAGCCCTCAATGCCCTCAATTTAGAACCCTATCACGATACTCTCTCCCAAGGACTGACTTCACTTTCTCGAGAAGATTTAAACCCAGATCCACCCATGTCTGGAATGTTAAATGCTCCCCCCGTCCAAGAATCTGCTGCTGCTCACACATCAATACGCGCTGCCAATTTAGCAACTCAAATTCGCGCCCGTCGTCAACGTCAAGCAGCTCGCAATGCTAATAATGGTTCTTTAAATTCCTCTGGCGATCGCTATCGCAATACTTCTTCTCCTCAAACCCAAAATTCAGCTTTAAATCGCGGTAATACGAGCTACCAACGAGGTTTTACTGATGTTGGAAAAGTAAATAAAAATCCCCGTCCGGCCAATACAAAAGTAACCGGTCGAGAAACTGCTCATAATACTAATAAAAAATTAGATTCCGACACCATCATCAAAGACTACAGTAAAGGTCGCCGGGATTTTGCTCAACAAGATTTAAATAATCTCAACCTCCAAAAAACTCATTTATCTGGAGGTAATTTTTACCAGTCTAAATTAATTAAAGCGAATTTTGGCGGTGCAAATTTATCCGGTACTGATTTTGGTCGCGCTATCTTAATTCAAGCTATTTTACGCAATGCTAATTTAAGTCGAGCTTATTTAAGCTACACTAATCTCGAAGGTGCAGATCTGCGGGGCGCAGATTTGAGTTTTGCTTCCCTCAATTACGCTAATCTCAAAGGAGCTAACTTATGTGGGGCAAATTTGAGAAATGCTAAAATAAGCGAGCGTCAACTTTCTCAAGCTAAAACTAATTGGGCGACAATTATGCCTAGTGGCAAACGAGGATTTTGGTAAGAATCGCTTTTAGTTCTCAATTTAGAAATAATGGATATTGATGCGATCGTGCAAGGCTACGCACGAGGTTACTTTTTAATGGCCGACGAAAGCGATTGTTTAGGTTGGTATTACAGTCGCCAAAGGGCGATCGTTCCTCTCGACGGACGCTTTCGCTATCCTAAGTCTTTACGAAGAGTCTTAAATCAGAATCGCTTTACCACTGCAATAAATCGCGATTTTTATTCTGTTTGTCTTGGATGTGCCGATCGCGATACGACTTGGATTTCACCACAACTAATTGATGTCTATATCGCTCTTTATGAAGCAGGTTGGGCTTATAGCTTTGAAACTTGGAGCGGCGATCGTTTAGCTGGAGGTATTCTCGGTATTGCCATTCAAGGAGCTTTTATCGGCGAATCGATGTTTTATCGCATTCCCGATGGTTCAAAAGTAGCAATGGTTAAACTCGTTCAACATCTTCAACAACGAGGCTTTTCTGTTTTTGACGCTCAAATGCAAAATCCTCATTTAGCCAGATTTGGTGCTTTAGTTATTGAAGAGAACCAATATCAAACTTTACTTCAAAAAGCTTTAACTCAAAACTGCATTTTTAAGTAGCGTAAACTATCCCCCATCTTGAAAAGACAAGATAATGAGGATAACTTACACTACAAACTAACTTCAATCGAACAGTAAAATTAACCTTCTGCTTCGCTTTCAATATAAGTAAATAACAAAGCCATAGATACCGCAGCAGAAACAACACCTACTAACGGGACTAAAACTGAGGGTAAGAAGGAAGCAGCGTATTCGCCTGTCATAATCTAAATATCCTTTTTATAAAATACAAGTGTACAGTTGCTTTTTACAGCAGATAAATAAAAGCTAAGATCCACCTCGTCATGACTGTAACAATCGGTTATTAGTCTCGGGTTTTGGTTTATTCCGCGATTAACCCGATAATCGAGTCAATAACTTTTATGGTTGAATGCTTTTAGTCTATCCTCTGCTCATTATAGGAGCAATAGGTTACTTATAGTGAAGTAATAGCTCAGAATAACTCTGTTGCCTTCACTAACTGTAATTTAGATCGGATATTTGCCTCGTGCTTATAAAGATTCTTAACAAAAAGCTAGTAAAAAGCTGGTTACGGGTTAGATTAGGGCTGTTTGAAAGATTTTTAAAATATATAGAGGAACTGAATAGCGATGATTCAATCAGGTGGAGATCCACAGGTTGGAAATTTAGCAACTCCAATTAATTCTTCAGAATTCAGTACAGCTTTTATCCGTAATTTACCTGCTTACCGTCAAGGTTTATCGCCAATTCGTCGCGGTTTAGAGGTAGGGATGGCTCACGGCTATTTAATTTACGGGCCTTTTGCTTTACTCGGGCCTTTGAGAGACTCCGATAACAGTTCTCTTGCAGGTATGTTGTCTGCGATCGGATTAGTCGTGATTCTGACTATCTGTTTGTCTATTTACGGCAATACCGGTAGCGGCAAGCCTATTGCTACTTTAACTACCCCCAACCCTCCTGTAGAGTTGGGAACTAAGGAAGGTTGGAGCGAATTCGCGACTGGATTTTTCCTTGGTGGCAGTGGCGGAGCTATTGTTGCTTACTTTATCAGTACAAGTTTACTGCCAATGTTAAATACGTTGGGTTAGTAAGACCAAAAGTATTTATGATTCAAACAAAGCTCGGCTCAAAACTGAGCTTTTTTATTTTTCTATATTTTTTTGTTATTGAAATTACTATTTTTTATAATATTTTGGAAATCATAAAAAATTGCGAGTGCTAATAATGAATCACTTTTTCTTAGAAATCGAGGGATCTCGATTTTGGTTAAAAAATATTCTTTTGTCAAGTATATGTTTAATTGTTTGTTTTACTCTATCAGTAATGCCAGCTAATGCAATTAGCGTTTACAGTCTTCCTAAAATTGCACCTGGAGACTCAACTTGGGTGATAGATTCGGCTGAAACTATCAGTCGTGCCACAGAAAGTACCCTCAACAACAAATTAGCTAAACTAGCAGAAACGACTGGACTGGAGTTAAGGATGGTGGCAATTCACCGTCAAGGTTATGACGATCCGATTGAGGTTTTTGCAACCAAACTTTTTAACAATTGGTTTCCCGATCCAGAAACAGCTGCCAACCAAACTATTGTTGCGATCGATACCGTCAGTAATAATAGTGCAATTTTAACCGGAACTGAAGGCCAAAAAATGCTTTCAGAAGAAAAAATTGATAGTATCATTACCGAAACAATCGGTACGGATCTCAAGCTTGGAAATAAATACAATCAAGCTTTTTTAGATGCGAGCGATCGCATCAGTGCGATCTTAGCCGGTCAATCAGATCCCGGCCCCCGCATAGCTGAAAGTACAATTAACACAGAAGGCACTTTTACTAAAGCAGAAGATACCGATACGGGCAATGCAACTTTGTGGGTAATTGGTTTGTTAATTGTGGCTACTATCGTTCCGATGGCTACTTATTTCTTCTATGTCGGATTTTCCAACTAATCTTTAAGATCGATGTTGAGCTGGGCATAAAACTAAGTAAGAATTAAACATAGTTTCTTGAATCGATCTTAATAATCTTACAGTCGAGGATAAAAAACTTAATGTTGGTGTTTTTACAACTCCTAATTCCTCTGGGTTTGCTTTTTTGGCAGGGGAGATCGTCTACCAAAAATAAATTAGGTTGGCTGATTGAAACTTTGGCAGTGGGCGGCTATTTGGTAACCTTGGCAATCGCCGGCCTTTGGCTGGCCCTACCTTGGTGGCTTGCTTATATTTATCTAATTCTATGGATCGGGCAAGCCCTAGTCAGACTTCCCCAGATATTGCCACAACCACGATGGCCCGGTCGAGCTTTACGGGACTGGTTAAGGATAGGGCTTTGGGGTCTGTTGATGGGAGTTTTTTGGAGCTTAGCATTTCACGGTTTGCTTGGGTATCTTCCACCTGCGATCGCGCCAGTTAAGCTTACCTTTCCGCTACGGAATGGCACCTATCTCATCGCCAATGGGGGTAGTAACTCACTAATCAACTTTCATTTAGAGACCTTAGCCCCTAAAAAACGAGCTTACCGAGGACAAAGCTACGGTGTGGATATTGTGAAGTTGAATCCCTTGAAAACCCATGGTAGCGGTTGGCTACCCAAAGATTTAGAGAAGTATGCGATCTTTGGCGATCCGATCTATGCTCCATGCCAGGGAAAGGTACTAGCAATTGCTAACGATCGGCCCGATTTAGAACCGCCTCAAGTAGACTTGGAACATCGAGCAGGTAATTTTGTCCTGCTCCAATGCAAGGACGCTGTAGTATTACTGGCTCATTTACAACGTGGTAGCGTGCAAGTTGTTGTCGATGAATTGGTCGTATCGACAAACCAATTACTGGGTATGGTAGGAAATTCAGGAGCAACAGGAGAACCCCATTTACACATTCATGCTCAGCACCCTGGTAGTAAAGTAACACCTTTTGATGGCGATCCGTTGCCGATCTTTTTTGGTGGTCAATACTTGGTTCGTAATTCTCGAATCACTCTAACCTCAGCGAGGGTTGTTCGCTGAAAAACTGGATGCTGCTGTTTATTCTAATCCTGAACGTATTCTTCTCCAGTAATTAAAGCATTCTCAGCCCGCATAAATTCCCGACCTAAATAGGCAGCATGATCCATCATTGTTAGGGGCAGGGGTTGGGTTTGCTCGACGATTTTGACGCAGAGTTCCTTAGCTGTTCTTGCTGTATATATTTTTGTCGGCTTTCTTTTGATTGTGCTACCTCGAGCGGCGATTACTTCGCCTGTTTCGGGATCTGCGGCTAAACCGCGATCGGTGATTATATTCGTATAATGTTCGGCACAAATTAATTTAGCATCGCGATCGAGGTAAATAATAAAATAGCCAGCCGGATCGAGATCGATGTGACGTTTTGATAGTCGATCGTCGATTAAATTGATACTTTCTTTAATTTCCTTCATACTTTAAATTGAGTTTGGATCGGAACTATCTCGCTGTTCGGTGTTTGCTCGGGCTGAGGATTTTTAGGTCTGAATTTAATAATCGCATAGTCAAAAATTACGAATCCAGCTATTAAGGCAAGTGCTATTTTGATATACTGACTCAAATTGGAGTTTGAGGTTTTGACCTCTGATGGGATTCGATCTGGTTCTGGATCTATTTCTGGACTTTGTTCTGGTTCGATTAGTCCTTCAGGTATGTCAATTATAAAATTCTTATTTTGAATCGGGGGCAACATCGCCAACCATTCATCTACATTAGAAGGACGATCTTCGGCTTCGAGAATCATTCCCTTCATCACTGCAACAGAAACTTCTGGACTCAGATCTTCTCTTAAATCTCGCGGTGCAGATAAAGGTATCCTATCTCTTAGGGTTGCACTTACGGGTACTTTAGCTAAAAGTAAGGTGTAAAGTGTTGCCGCTAAGCCATAAACGTCAGTAGCTTGGCTGCGTTTTGCTCTCGGTAGATGTTGCTCTAAAGGAGCGTAATCTGAAGTAATATGAGTATGTGTTTGTACCGATCCGGCTTTAAATTCTCTGGCAATGCCAAAATCGATCAATACTACTTGTTGACCTCCTTCCCGCAACATAATGTTTTCGGGCCTGATATCTCGATGTAATAATCCGCTAGCATGAATTACTTTTACAGCTTCGCCGATCTGTCGCATACAATTAACGGCAACATCTTCAGGTAGAGGATTGTTGGGAAAGACTATGCGATCGAGAGTAACTCCCCTAATTGCATCCATGACAATATAGGGCATTTCTTCTTCAATAAAAAAATCCCGAAAACGGATAATATTTGGGTGAGAGCATCTCACCAGTCTTCTCGCTTCGTCAAAAGATTTCTTTCTTAACTCTTCTAGATAACTGTCTTGGCCTATAGCTAAATTTAAAGTCTTAATAGTTACTTCTTGCTTTGTAGCTGTATTAAAGGCTTTATAGGTAACCCCTGAAATACCTCTTTTAATTTCTTCTTGAAGTATGTATTTATTATTTTGTAATGGCGTACCAAATGAAGGTGTCATAAATATACTTTATAACTTTTTGTTTATAAGAATCCGTCGAGCTTTACTTTAGTTAGATTGTATCAATCCTTGGGACAACCTGGAAGTATGAGTTATCAAATTCAAATCTTCACGATCGGCCTCCGCGATCGGATCGAAGATAAAGTTTTATTACACTTTGACTTACTTGCTAAATATATTTTTATAATTTCAGAGTCAAATAATTTCAGGATTGAGGAAATTAATTTAATATTTTGCAATCGCTCTTTTTCGGTATTTATTAAATTTTTTAATTGTCTAGAAAAAATATATTTGATTGGTTGGCGATCGCATTTTTGGGGATTGATTGCTAAAAATTACCGCAATTATTAGCCTAAATATATTTAAGTCGCTGTTGAATTTAAATTTTAAAATATTAGCTTTTTGTTTAAATCGGAATCAAACTAATTTTTATACCAATTGTTTAGACCAATTCTGTTTAAATTTGCTGCACTTCGGTGAGCGAGGGCAAGACGCAAGGGAACGCTCACCAAGACAGGCAACAGGTAAAAAAAATGGCAAATCGATCTTTAGCATTATTTTCAGGAATTGGTATTATTTCTGAATTAAATAGAATTTCAAGAAAAACTATTCAAGCAAGTAAAAGTTGATTTTTGCTAAACAACTGGCTTTTAAACTTATCTTCACAACTGCGATCGCTTCAAAATTATCTTGAATCGATAATTTATTAAGTATGCTCAAAAAAAATACGTTCGTATTTAATCTCGCAAAGTCCTAAAATTTTTTAACTAAACTAACTTTGGCACGATATAAGAGATCTCCTCGATATAAATAGCCCAAATAGCGTATTTTGACTAAATCTCCAGGATTAGCTTTCCCTTCCATAAGTTGATGGTACTGGGGATCGTAAGCTAATTCTGCTCCAACTGAGCCGATCGGTTCGACTCCCCATAGTGCGAGCAGTTTTTCTATTGGTTTAACAAGAGGTAGTAATTTAGCTGCACTCAATTGAGGATTATTTTTTGCAGCAGCAGCAGCAGCAGGCCACTGTAGTAACCAAGATTCTAATGTTTGTATACTATTTTTTTGAAATTGTTTTTCTAAGTCTTCTTTTTGAAATTCCAACTGTTTTTCTAAACGTTGATATTCTTGTTTTAATGATTTGATTTCATTACTTTGATTTGCTGCAGATTTTACTAAAAATAAATCGACTAAATCATCGAGGGTTATATTTAAAGCCCGAGATAACTTTAATACGGTTTCAACTGGCATTTTCGGCATCAAACCTTTTGTCAGTCTGATTAATTGTAGTTGAGGAACTCCCGTAATTTTACTTAGTTCTTCTAAGCTAGCAATATCAGCTTTTGCCATTAATTTTTTTAATTGTTGCCGATCACGATCAGGTTTTTGCATGGATCGAAATACAAATACTATTCTTGTTCGATTCATAACACGAAATTCCCCATTTTTGATGAGGAATCTGGGGAAAAAATGGCAATTTGCAACATTTCTAAGCTAAATGTCTTTGGAGTACCGATCGCGGTGCGCGACGCACTCGGCATTTTATTGTTTCTTTTTTGAGCCTTTGATGGGCTTCAAAACGATGACATCCAGAAAAACCATAATATTTTCCCTCTACTTCTAAAACGTCGATCGGCTCTTTGAGTCCCTCTTTGGCAATCGATTCCATTAAAGTTGCAACTTTTTCAGGATCGGTTTGTCTCGGTAGCGGCCTGCGAATCTGATTCAATCGAATTGTTTTAATTTTCACGATCTTTTTTACTCCATCAAGACAAAATCATACTCGTTATGAGTTTATTATAGCTCGATTGAGAGAGCCAGATTTTGGATAAAAGATTGAAGGGTAAAAATTGACACTAAGACGATTAAGTACAGAATATAGATGCGATCGAAAAATAATTAGGAGTAAGGATTAGATCTGACAAAACACCTTCTCTTTACCGGAATTAAATAAAAAATAAAAAAAATATTTTATGGTAAAATTACCACAGCACTATTGAAACTAATATATCTATTGCTTTTGTTAGTAAATGGAATCTTAGAAAAAAAAAAGCAATGATGACTGCCGACAATCCTTCATCTATCAAAACGATCGAGGAATTCATTGCCCCCAAACAGGCTAGTTTATTTCAAAAACTAAAAGAATTCCGATTTACAGGTCAACTCATTCTGGCAAATACTAAAGGAACAAAATGGACATTTTATCTTTACTTAGGACGGCTGATGTACGCCACTGGAGGAGATCATCCAGTGCGAAGATGGAGAAGAAATGTAGCCTTACACTTCTCTAATGTTTCGTTTGATTTAGCTTCTTTACAACAAGAACTATCAGCAATCCCAGCAAAAGAGTTTAATTTATGTTGGGAATATCAAATGTTATGTATCTGGGTAGAGAAACAAAAAATATCCAGAGGGGAAACAGACAAAATGATTCGCGGCGCGATCGAAGAAGTATTATTCGATCTGACCCGTTCAGTACGAGTTCATTACAAAATAGAGCAAGATAAATCATTCTCAACATCAACCCAACTAGTATTGATAGATGCAGATCGGGTAATTGCCGAATCTTGGAAAATGTGGCAAGCATGGCAAGCGGCTAAAATAGCCGATCGATCTCCCAATAGCGCGCCAATAATTAGAAAAGCCAAGCAACTCGAAGAATCTACATCGCCAAAAACCTATCAAGTTCTCAAAAAACTATTGGATAGGAAACATACCCTCAGAGATCTCGGAGTGCAAATGAAACGGGATGTAGTGCAAGTAACGCGATCTTTAATGCCCTACATTCAATCTGGGTTAGTAGAATTAATTGAAATTCCCGATTTACCCTCACCAGTAACAGAAAAAAGTGAGGGCGATCCGCCAAAAAGCTCCCGAGATCGAGCAGAAAAATCCAGGAAAATGTTAATTGCCTGCGTAGATGATAGCGATTTAATCTGTCAAACAATGGAGAAAATCCTCACAAAAGCAGGATATCAATTTTTAGGAGTCAGCGACGACCTGCGAGCCTTAGCAGTGTTGTTAGTCCGCAAACCAGATTTTATTTTCCTCGATTTAGTTATGCCTCATACAAACGGCTATGAAATTTGCGCCCAATTAAGGAAACTGTCATTATTCAGCGATACTCCAATAGTAATTTTGACAGGAAAAGACGGAGTAATAGACAGAGTTAGAGCCAAACTAGCAGGTTCGACAGCATATATTACTAAGCCCGTCACAGCTCGAGAAGTATTAGGAGCAATCGATAAATACACTAAAGTAGAATGAAGTTAAAAAAATAATAAATTGCTCCAGATAAAAATCGCTCGACAAGACCAAAGCCAAATTTAAAGTCAACTCAATTGAAATATCTTCAATAAAAAATGATGAGGTAAAGGTAGTATGAAGACTGCCCTAATAGTAGAAGATTCTAAAACAGAGCTAACGATGATTAGCACTTGCCTAAAACAAATCGGATTAGAAATATACACCGCAAAAAGTGGAGAAGAAGCCCTAGAAAAAATCAACCATAATACGCCCGATTTAATCGTTCTCGATGTAGTTTTACCAGGTAGAAGCGGATATGAAATCTGCCGAAACTTAAAAAATGAGACAGAAACCAGTCAGATACCCATCGTGCTTTGTTCTACTAAAAAAACCGAGATGGATAAGTTTTGGGGAATGAAGCAAGGAGCAGATGCATATCTAGAAAAACCCCTCGATCGAGATGAATTAATTCGCACGGTCAAACAACTAATAGAGCGAGCAGGAAAATCGAAATAATGGAGAAGCAAACATGGAAGCAGACTTCAGCTCTTCTGCTAAAAACCCATCATCAATACCTCAAGAAAAAAGCGAAGAACGAAAACAGTATTTGAAATTCAATCTGGCCCCAAATACCACAATAATGCTGCCGATCGCTCAGTTGACTGAAGTAATGACCATTCCTTTAGGTCAAATTGTTCCCATACCCCACATGAAACCAGAAGTAATGGGAGTGTACAATTGGCGCGGCGAAATACTCTGGATGGTGGATTTAGGCAAAATAGTCGGCTTGCTTCCCTGGTACGAACAAACAACAAACAAGGCAAACTATAAAGCAATAGTAATTAATATAGATAAAAGAGTCAAAGAAAACTATAGCAAAGCTATCAAAGCTAAACTAGGATTAGTGGTTAGTAGAGTGCAGGATATAAAATGGTGCGAAGAAAAATCAATTCATCAATTAAAGCGATCGCCCCAAGAAAATAATAAATTAAATACATTTTTACAAGGATACTGGCTCAAATCAGAATCAGAGAAAATACCGATTCTAGACGGAGAAAAACTTTTAAACTATTTGCCATCTGGTTCGATCGATATTAATTAAAATTAAAAATACAATTAATCCTACGCGAATAAATATAAACTTATCTTTTATTAAAAATTAAAGCGAGCCTCCTCAAGGATTAGCAAACGCATACTAAAGTAAAAGAGAATAAATCTATGACTCAGACTTCCCCTAAGCCTGATTTCCCAAACTCAAGCCCAGATAAAGAATTACAAAACGACCTTTCTCAGCCAAATAAATCTTTATTAGAAGAATATCAAGACCAACAAAACAAGCTCTCAAATCAGATTCAAGGAGAAATAGAAGACGATCCCCAAAAGCCTTCAAACAATATTTTAGAGCGGAAAATAAAGCTAAGAGCAATTGCAATCGGATTGATTCCGATGTTCTTGATAGCTGGGATATCAACTTTCTTCGCTCAAAAAAGAAATCAGACAATTCGTGAAGAAATAGTCGAACATCAAGAAGATGTAGGAGAGCGGCTTGCTATAGAAGTTAACCTATTCATCAGCGATTTAATCTCGGAATTAGAGATTTTAGCAAGTTCGCCATCGTTGCGAGAACCAACTTTAGAATCGACTGATTTCGTACAAAACTGGTTTAATAATGCACTCGAAGTCCATCCAGAACAATATTCTAGCTTGGCTCTTTTAGATCTAGAAGGTAACAAAATAGTTGAAGCAGGAGTGACAACTGCAGCAAACTATCAACAATCTGAGATCGCAGATATTGCGAGGCGAAATTACACTAAATTAATTCCTAATATTAATCCCGAACTATCTTTTAGAAATCAAATCACCTTTACCATCTTAGCCCCAGTCAAACAAAGAGGAACCAACCAGACAATTCGAGTATTGGCTGCAGAAATTACCAGTAAAAAAGTTAATAAAATTTTTAATATCGCCGGAGTAGAACGAAAAGAATACTACATCGTCGATCGAGAAGAAAAAATAATCTTAGCGACTTCAAAACAACAACTGCAAAGATCGATTCGGGAAGTAGTTAATGTTTATCCACAATTAGAAGAACAAGCTCCGATTATTAATACCAAAATCCAACAAAATGGTGAAATAATTACCTACGCACCAATCCAAAATCCAGAAGAAATTCCCGACCTCAATTGGTCTTTATTATCCAGCAGCCAACAGCAAGATTTATTAAACGCCAGAACTACAGAAGTAATAACTATTTGGAGTGTTTGGAGTATTTTAGCCGTAATTGTGCTTATTTTAGGAGACAAACTCAGTAAAGACAGCACTCGCTCCCTAGGCATTGTCTCCAGCGCGATCGGCAAGATTACCCGAGGACAATTACAGTTGAGAGTTCCTTACATAGAAGACCTCGACAGTTATAACCTCTCAGAAAATGTTAATAAAATAGCTGCTAAGCTCGAAACCTTAACCGAAGATCGTCAAATAGTTTCCCAACAATCTCGCCTGCTTGGAGACCTCGGCAATACGGCAATAACTAGTAAAACACAAGAGCAACAATTAGTAAATCGAGTCCTTGAAAAAGCCAGAAAAATTCTCAGCTTGGAGCGAATAGTTATTTACCGCTTTGAAGCAGGTAAAAGCGGTTACATCATCTACGAATCAGTAGAATCAGGCTGGCCAGTAGCACTTAACTATCAAATTCAAGATCCTTGCATCCCATCAAACTTGCTCCAAGAATATCTTCAAGGCCGAGTCGTAGCTAACTCAGACATTAAAAAAGCCAACTTAGATCCCGAACATCTCCAATTGATGGAGAATCTACAAATCCAAGCCAATTTAATCGTGCCGATCCTCACCGGAGGAAAGCTCTACGGACTGTTAATCGCTCACCACTGTGCCAGTACCCACTCTTGGCAAGAAAGAGAAAGCAATTTCATGAAACAATTAGCCGGCAATTTAGGCGCGCTTTTAGAGAGAGTTTCCTTCCTCGAAGAAAGAGAGGAAGAAGCCACACGCTCCGAAAAACTCAAAGAAATCACCCTCAAAATTGCCGGCTCTTTCAATCCAGAAATCGTCTTTGACACCTCAGTAGAAAATATTCGCGCCACCCTAGAAACAGATCGGGTCGCAGTCTACACCTTCGACGAAAACTGGAAAGGGACTATTATTGCCGAATCAGTTCGAGACAATTTACCCAGAGCTTTAGGCGCGGAAATAGAAGATCCTTGCTTTGCTGACAACTACGTTGATAAATACAAACAAGGAAGAGTACAAGCAACCCCAGACATCTATCAAGCCGGTTTGACAGCCTGTCACCTCCAGCAACTCGAACCATTTTCCGTTAGGGCCAACTTAGTCGCACCTATTGTAGTAGACGGTGAATTATTAGGACTATTAATCGCTCACGAATGTCTCAACATTCGTCATTGGGAAAAAGCAGAAATTGACTTCTTCTCTCAATTAGCAACCCAAATCGGACTGGCATTAGAAAGAATTAACCTCCTCGAACAACAAAAAAGCGGCAAAGAACAAATTGAAAAACGAGCTTTAGAGCTGTTAATGGAAGTAGATCCAGTTAGTAAGGGAGATCTTACCGTTAGCGCGAGAGTTACAGAAGATGAAATTGGAACCGTAGCTGATTTTTACAATGCCACAATTGAAAACTTGCGTAAGATCGTTACTCAGGTTAAGATAGCATCCGCCCAAGTCGCAGCAACAACTAACCAAAATCAAAATTCAGTACAAGCACTTTCGACAGGAGCAGTCAGACAGAGGTTAGAAATTCAAGCCGCTCTCGAACAGATTCAAATGATGAGTTCTTCATCTAGAGCCGTTGCTAATAACGCTAAACTAGCCGAAGAAAGGGTCAAACAAGCCGCTCAAACAGTAGAAGCAGGAGAGCAAGCGATGAATCGTACCGTTGAAGGCTTTGCAGCGATCAGGGATACGGTTGCAGAAACGAGAAAAAAAGTCAAGCAACTTGGAGAATCATCACAAAAAATTTCTAAAGTAGTTAATTTGATCGGTAGTTTTGCCGAACAAACAAACTTGCTCGCACTCAATGCCTCCATCGAAGCAGCCCATGCAGGTGAAGAAGGGCGAGGATTTGCCGTAGTAGCAGATGAAGTCCGCACCCTAGCCAACCGCTCCGCAGAAGCGACCGCAGAAATTGAATCTCTAATCGCCGAAATTCAAGCAGAAACCAACGAAGTAGTTGCGGCAATGGAAACAGGAACATCTCAAGTAGTAAGCGGAACTAAATTAGTCGACGAAACCCGCACCTCTCTCGAAGAAATTGCCTCCGCTAGCTTGCAAATTAATCAATTAGTT
>JAAUYD010019596.1_pt1 | contig 15252 bp, 12 predicted proteins | sample 7278101 | NCBI WGS metagenome assembly JAAUYD01 (sample SAMN14350128, study PRJNA611818) | marine sediment metagenome | isolation source: surface marine sediment (0.6m) | place: French Polynesia: Moorea | collected 2018-08 | reverse complement strand
GAATTCTTCTGCAAGTTCGTCGGCTTTATCTTTTACTTTCTCTTCGATATCTTCTTCAGTCCATTTCAGTTCCTCGCTGATCATATTCTCGAATTTCAGCTCGGCTTCATATCCTTCCAATTCTTCTAAAGCTTTTTCCTTCATTTCGTAGTGAAGGAAAACTTTCTTTTCTGCTTGTTGCTGATTTTCCCATATACCAGTTACTAATGGCTGAATTAAGACCATTTTACTGATGTAATGAACTGCGATCGGAACCACGATCAGCAAAGCTATGAATCTAACGGCAGTTTGCGTTTTGGCTCTAGAACGACGAAATTCCCTAAGCACCTCTTGTTCTGCGTTAGGGTCTAAGTCTTTTTTGATTTTTTCAAAAGTATTGCCGATCGATCTCGGTAAAATACCTGACTTTTGAGTTAGGGATTGTTTGCCACTACCGGAGCTTTTTCCGGTAGACAAAGATAAAGAACCTTTTGACCCGCCAACTCCCCCACCACTCCCGAGTGGAACTATAGACGTGTTCTTTTTACCACCGTATTTAGCCAAAATTCCGTCTACAAAACGAAGTTTAACTAATTGGTTGGAGGATAGGTTTCCTTGTCCGGCATATTTAGTTTTAAACTCGGATAATTTGACTTGAGCAGTTCCGAGATTTTTTTCGAACTCTGATAGCAAATTAGAGCTTACAGAACCACCGTTGCCATCTACGGGTATTTTGTTCCCATTGAAATATTCGTCTTCAATGTCTTTTATTTTCAAAGCTGCCTGGTAGGCTTGGTCTAAGATTCGGTTTAAGTCCCGGTCTGAGTTATTAAACATTCCGCCAAAGAAAGAAGTCATGACAAAACAAATAATGAATATGTATCTCTAATGCTCTAATCCAACTTTACCCGATTAATTTAGTTTAGTTTTTTTTACATTCCCCACAAATACCGATTCACTATGGATTTTCTCGATCCGCTTGTTTACTCTATATTGTTTGTATGTGAGTCTTGCTCTCAACCATAATTTTGCTACTTTTGGATAAATTATATAATTACTTCGAGCTTAATTAAGGTCACAGCACTTCACTCAATCGTTAATTTTATATCAATCGGAAGTTATAAAAGTATTTCTGATTTTTTTATTATGTTTAAAAGGTTAACTTTATGTATTGTTACCTTTTTCAACTCCAGAAATTTACTCGGACCATTTAGATTGAAATTCTAAATCGTCAAAGATCGGGCATTGCGATTTCATATTCATTAAAGTTTACTTAATTTAACTAAGTTAAGCAAAAAAAAGTGTCAAACTAGGGACAAAACAGAAATAATCATATTTAAATTCAAAAAGTTAAATATTTAAAAAATAATTAAAATTTATATTTGCCCGATCTTCTTGACGCTCGAAAAGATCGCGATCGTTAAAAAAATACTACCGACAAGAATTATTGAGGTAGTGTAATGGTCAACTTAGAATATGAACGCTGAATTACAACCACAGCAGTATCGTAAAGCTCGAATTAAGGAGAAGCCCTATTATGGCTCGGATGTACTACGACGAAGATGCAAATTTAGATTTGATTGCTGATAAAACCATAGCTATTATTGGTTATGGTTCCCAGGGTCACGCCCATGCATTAAACCTCAAAGATAGCGGTATGAATGTGATTGTTGGGTTATATCCGGGTAGTAAATCCACTAAAAAAGCTGAAGAAGCGGGTTTAAAAGTTAGTAATGTAGCTGATGCTGCTGCTGCTGCAGATCTAATTATGATTTTGCTACCAGATGAGGTACAAAAAACAGTTTACAAACAAGATATAGAGCCAGCTCTCAAAGAAAATAAAATTCTAGCTTTCGCTCACGGATTTAATATTCATTTCGGTCAAGTCGTTCCTCCCCCAGAAGTAGATGTTATTATGGTCGCGCCGAAAGGGCCCGGACACTTAGTCAGACGGACTTATGAAGGAGGAGAAGGTGTTCCTTGTCTGTTTGCCGTGTATCAAGATGCTTCCGGTCAAGCTCGCGATCGCGCGATGGCTTACGCTAAAGGTATCGGTGGCACTCGAGCTGGCATTCTCGAAACTAGTTTTCGAGAAGAAACAGAAACCGATCTTTTTGGCGAACAAGCCGTTCTTTGCGGTGGTTTAACAGCTCTAATTAAAGCTGGGTTCGATACTTTAGTTGAAGCAGGATATCAGCCTGAATTAGCTTATTTTGAATGTCTTCATGAAGTTAAATTGATTGTAGACTTAATTGTTGAAGGCGGTTTAGCTAAAATGCGCGACAGTATTTCTAACACTGCTGAATATGGCGATTATACTCGGGGGCCGAGAATTGTTACCGATCGCACTCGAGCAGAAATGAGCCAAATCCTCAAAGAAATTCAATCGGGTCAATTTGCCCGGGAATTTGTTCTCGAGAATATATCCGGTAAACCTGGATTTACTGCAATGCGTCGTCAAGAATCAGAACAGCATATTGAATCTGTAGGTAAAGATTTACGAGCAATGTTTAGTTGGCTTAAGGAAAAATAAACTCTAATTAACAGAAGTCAAACAAAGTAGGAAGCATCTAAGCAATAACTAATTTGAATTACTTGCTACTTGCAAGACTTCTGCATTAATTTAATTTTCTTCTTTTTCTGCTTCTTTAATAATTCCTTCTGTTCGCTCGTATGGGTCGATTGGTTTTTTATCTGGAAATAAGCCCATTAAAAACTGATTTACACTGCTCCGAGTATTGCTACTTACATTACTTAATGGTTGAGGGAGGAAATTGTCCCCTATCCCAATGAATGTTAATCCTAAAAATAAGGAAAAGATGAAAAGACTTCCTTTAGGGTTCATTCAGTTCCTCCATTTTAACTTTATTAAATTTAATAATTGACTTTCCTACTTATAGCTTAATATATGAGCATATTAAGCTGCTAAAATTTTTTAAGTTTTGTAAATTTTACGTTTGACCTTTTACTTGCTTTCAAACAACTGCAACAGCGATAATACAGTTCAAATATTAAAAATAATAATCATAATGATTAAAAAAGATCGCAAAATATAATTTTTACGCTTCAAGTATTTACGTTAAGCAGAAAATCAAAAATCTTAATACAGAACTAAAACTAATCCCTTTGTATAGATCTTGGCTGAGTAATAATTTAAACTTTTTTGATTTTTTTAACAATATAACTTTCTTTACTAAATCGCCTTAAATAAAAATTAGGGATTTGAAATTACCAGATAACTGAAAATTGATATATGGATTGGTTTTAGACAAACAGTTCGGATTTGAATTTTGCTCTGAGGGCCTTTGTCCAATGCATTGATTGTAAAATCAATGCAATGGACAAACCTAAAAATCAATATCCCAATAATGAAACAAGATCGAGAATGATAAAAACCTTAAGTAGTCACATTAGCTACACAAGAATTGCTCCTAAACATCTAATCTATTAGTACCCTCCGATTGCTTATTCAGACCGCCGTTAGCTAAGTGGCGGTTTTTTATTGTGAATAGTAATAATATATTCGGTAAAATAGTAGATGAAAGGTATTAGTAAAAATCTTTTACGCCTTTTATAGCAACTTAGCAAACTCAAATTTTATCAATTTTATGCAATCCATTGGTCCGTCAGGCAGCAATTCTGAACATTCCCAACCAAGTTGGGCGCAGTTAGTAGGAACGGCGATCGCATTCATGACTCTGACTTTACCATTATCCATAATTGCTTACTACTCTCTTTATAGCAATGTTGACTATTCTCCTCAAAATATCTCCACATTGCTTGAAAAATAAAAACTAATGTAAAAAAACAAAAAACTAAGTTATTAAATTGAGCCAATTGTCTCGATTTGTCCCCACCCCATGTAGAATGCTTGAGATCGGCGATCGGGATAGAGTTTAGATTGTTTTGATTTTAAACTCTTTAAAAAACCTCTTCCCACGATCGATCTATTGTTTATTTGGTGATAATTACAGTGGATTTGTCTTTAATTCCAGCCCAACCAAAGCCTGGAGTAATCAATGTTTTAATCGAAATTCCAGCAAGAAGCAAAAATAAATACGAATTCGATAGTGCGATTCGTTGGCTATAAATCAAAGACAATTTTGAGGGACTAGCCACAAGGAAATTTTCCTTGATAACTTAATTGGCTTGTTGGTGAGTTCGATAATCCTTCAATAACGCAAGTGACAATTACCGAACAAGTCCAACCCTCCTCCAGTGCAGGAGTGACAGCATTCCCCCAGGTTTGAGACTAGCTATCAATGCCTGAAGCGGGGAAAATGCAGAAGATTTTCCTAGCCTTATCGGAGTTTTTCTGCTAGCAAGAGGTTATGGGTAGTGAAAACAAACTTTCGTTAAACCGTCGAAATCGTATATCTGGGAAAAGGCAAAGAAACAGAAAGGACAAAGAAAATAAAGGTTATCGACTTTATTTAATTGCACTGAAAAATTGTCCCGGCGGAAAGAAAGACCCTAAAACCATCAATCAAAGCCAATTAGGAACGAAGTAACTCACCGTTTGCTCTGAAAAAAATCGCAAATTTTCAGTAGGTGCTAACCGAATGCTGCGAGTGAGTGGGATTGAGTCAGAAGCTAATGCCTCGCTGTAATGGAGAGGATAAAAGAAAACTTTTTTTCAACGCAGACGGACTCACGGCAATAAAAGCGATCGCCAATCTTAACAATCAATATGCCCGACAATAGTTTGAGACAAAACTTGGGATAAAAAACTTAAATCCAATCAAAATTAAATAAAATTGGCTCGAGTTTTAAAGTTGTATTTGAAGAACTATATTTTTATTTCAAGAGCGATCGAAAAATAAAAATTTGATTATATTGCCGAGGAGCGGTATGAGGTGAAAGTCTCACGTACCGTTCTGAAGACGAGTCAAAAAGGCGACTTTTTGGCTTAGTTTAACAAGACCTTAACGCTTTTGCCCTCGATCGCGTATTGTACTCCTCAGTACAATATCCCTACGATTATGGGTTTGTCCCCAACACTTTGGCGGACGATGGCGATCCTCTAGATGGAATGGTGGTGATCGACCAACCAACTTTTCCTGGTTGCGTAATTGCGGCGCGACCGATCGGAATGCTGGAAATGATTGATGGCGGCGATCGCGACGAGAAAATTCTTTGCGTTCCTGACAAAGATCCTCGTTACAGTGAAGTTAAATCGCTTCAAGACCTTGCCCCCCATAGATTAGAAGAAATAGCTGAATTTTTCAGAAGTTACAAAAATTTAGAAAAAAAAGTAACTGAAATACTGGGTTGGCAAGGTTTAGATCGAGTACAGCCTCTAATAGAACAATGCATTAAAGCAGCTCGATAATTAAATATTCGAGCTCGAGATCGAAAGTTGGGTTTTCTCAATTATTGGCAAACCCAACTTGAGATTTATTATTGCTCAAAAAATACCTAGCAATTAGGGGGCAGAGAATGTCAAAATTTAATCAGGATACTTAAACAAATAAAAATTTTATTCCTATGTTAGTAAAGTCTACTACTCGTCACGTGCGAATTTATGCTGCTGAAGTAAACAATAACGAATTAGTGCCAAGCAATAGTGTTTTAACTCTCGATGTAGATCCAGATAATGAATTTAATTGGAGTGATGATTCTTTACAAAGAGTGTATCGTAAATTTGACGACTTAGTTGAAGCTAGTGGGGGTCAAGATTTGAGCGAATACAATCTGCGTCGAATTGGTTCGGATCTAGAACACTTTATTCGCGACCTCTTGCAGAAAGGGCAAATAAGTTATAACCTTGGCGCGCGAGTGCTTAACTATAGTATGGGACTACCTCGAGTCGAAAGCCCAGAAGATGAAGGAAAATATTAATCGACCTGAATTGGAAAGTTGCGACGAGCAAAACTCACTGAATCTTTGGGACTATAAACCTTGGTGGTGTCAACCTTGGTCAATTATATTGACTGGGATTTTAGCGATTCTGGCGACCTTTGTAGTTACCAAAATAGTTTGGTTGAGGCTGCTCGTCTTTGCAACCATATTGGCATGGTGGACTTATTTTTTAGTCTTAATACCAAAAATGTTTGAAAATAGTGCTTTTAAAGTTCAAAGATCGCAGTTACTTGATAATTATGCTATCCGAGAACAAAATCAATCTAGAAGCGACTATTAACAAATAAAATCAGACGCTACAATTTTATAAATGTGCTGGTGAAGTTCAGATTTATCAAGAGCTAGATTCCCATGCTCTCAAGTTTGTTCCCACCAGCAAGCAAATTTTAGTAGATCGCCCCATAGAATCAATAGGTTTCATGCAAAATTTAGTGGCAACAATTCAATGCTCAAATCCTCATTGCTTGGCATTCAATAAAATTGAAAGTCAAGTGTGCCAAAGCTGCAATACGCCAATAGTAAAACGCTATTTGCGAGTGCTAGGAGACGAGATTAAAAATTATAAACCTGGGCAATTAATTGGCGATCGCTATTTATTAAAAGAAGGGGGCGTTGTTCTAGACACCAGACCCGCAATTGCCCCAGAAGTTACTGAAGAAGTACCCGACGATATTCTTCCTTATTTGCAACTTTTTCCTTCTCGACTTCACATTCCCCAAATTTACGGTTTGGTTTTTGGCGAAGACGAAGAACCAGATCAACTGATGTGGTTGCTAGAATACGGTACCGTCCCCACGGATAATTCTGGAGAGCTGAAATCTCCCCAATTATTAACAAAACTAACGGACGCTTGGCCTGAAGCAACGGATTTACGCAAACTAAATTGGTTGTGGCAAATAGCTAGACTTTGGCAGCCTCTTGCTAGCAAAAACGTGGTTTCGAGTCTATTGAATGAGGATTTATTGCGAGTTAACGGGCCTTTAATTCAATTGCTAGAATTAGAGCAAGATCGCGATTTGGAAGTTAACTCACTCCAATTGGTGAAATTATGGATGGAATGGTCGGCTCAAAGTTCCGATAATATTCAAGAATTTCTCCAAGATATTTACGAAAAAATCGAAACAGGAAAGATTCATAACTCCGAAGAGTTAGTCAGAATAATAGATCGCGGTATTGAAACCGCAGCGAAAAATCAGAATTATACCTATAAAATTTTTACCGTCACTGACTCCGGCCCGTCAAGAAGCCACAATGAAGATGCCTGTTACCCTCCTTCTGGAAGAGAAACAGAACAAAGAACTGGCAAATCTTTGGCTATTGTTTGCGATGGGATAGGGGGACATGCTAGCGGTGAAGTTGCATCTCAATTAGCTATAGAATCTATATTAGACGATATAAAAAAAATCAATTTAAGTTCTCAAGAACTCAACGAAATTAAAATTTCTCTAGAGTTAGAAAAATTTGTTTGTAATGCTAATGATGTAATTAGCGATCGCAACGATAGCGAACAGCGTCAAGAACGGCAAAGGATGGGGACAACTCTAGCTATGACTTTAGGGTTAGCTCATCAAATGTACCTCACTTATGTGGGAGATTCTCGTATTTATTGGATTACGAATAGTGGTTGTTATCCGGTTAGTGTAGATGACGATCTAGCTTCGCGGGAGGTGCAACTAGGCTATGCTTTTTATAGAGATGCTTTACAATATCCTAATGCTGGAGCTTTAGTTCAAGCGCTGGGAATGGAGTCTTCAGCCAATCTCCGCCCTAGCGTTGAGAGAACGATTGTCGATGAAGATTGCATATTTTTACTTTGTTCTGATGGTCTGAGCGATTACGATCGCGTCGAACAATATTGGAAAACAAAGATTATACCGATTCTTGATGGAGAATTAGATTTAGCTACCGCTGGAGCGGAACTGTTAGAAATTGCCAATCAACAAAACGGTCACGATAACGTTACTATTGCTTTGGTTCACTGTCAAGTAAGCTGTAATCCTGATAGTAAAGATAAAATATCGTCTTGGTCTTCTATCAGCCAGCCGCTCTCAGATACCATATCTTCACCTGCTCCAAAAAATGTTAAAACTGAATCTTCCTTGTTTTCAATCTTCAAAAAGCCAGCCTTTGCCGTTCTCACAGGATCGATGGTGCTTTTGGCTTTAGGACTGTACAATAGATTTCCCAACTTTCCGCAAATTATTAAACAAAACCGAACCCCTTCTTCTTCAATCGGTCAAGGAGCTTCGATTGATTCCCGATATACTTTAGAAGTCGGCGATGCGATCGAAATTGAGGAAGAGATCGGCTTAGGTTTCGATCTACCTCCAACGGACTCAAAATTCACTGAAACTGTGATTAAAACCGTTCCCAAAGGGAGTATTCTTCAGGTTGTAGCCGATCGCACAGTAACCGAATCATCTCAATTGATCTTAAAAGTATGCCACCTTCCCGATTTTAGCGATACTTCAGAAACAGCAGAAGTAGCTCTTTTGCAAGAAGGCGAATTAGGTAAAATCGAAACTGGAGAACTAAAAAGAAAAAATCTTAAAAATATTCCTATTTATCCTCACTTATCTGCTAAGTGTTCTCAAAATATCTCTATTTCTGATTCTTTATCAAAATAAAATTAAAATTTTTTTAACTCGCTCGATCTGTATAGTTAAACTATACAGACCAACTATAAAGTTTATTTCAAATTGGCTCGTGCATCCAAAACCGCAGCCCAAAATAATAATGCAGTTAATGGAATGCTAGCGGCTAAAATAATTCCAGTAGTTGTAAAACCTAATTCAGGGTCGCCATAAGAAAGCTCAAAAACCGAGCCAACAGCAGCGATTCCAGTAATACAAGCACCCATTAAAAACACGCCACTTTTTGGTGTTAGCACTATTTTTACTCCTTGTCAATTAAAGTTTAATTATTATTAAGTTGCTCGGCCTTACCTAGAAAGCCAAGCAAAGTCATTTATATTATCTTAAACTAAGAGACTGGTTTGACCGCTTGTACATCAAAACCTTGTTTGTTGAGTTCTTCAGTTAAGACCAAACTGTTCGTAACGCGATCGACAAACAAGACACCGTTAAGATGATCCATTTCATGTTGAATCGCACGAGACAACAAGCCAGTAGCTTTCATCTTGCGAGGACGACCATTTTCATCTTTAAAAGATACTTCGATCGCTTCAGGGCGAGTAACTTCAATATAAACTCCCGGAATGCTCAGACAACCTTCTTCTGCATTACAAAGTTTAGAGCTAGCTTTAGTAATTTTAGGATTAATCAATATTATTGGCGGATTAGCGGCATCATTAGGTTCGCAGTCGATGACAATTAACTGTTTATTTACTGCAACTTGAGGCGCAGCTAAACCGATACCGTCTGCGCTGTACATAGTTTGCAACATTTCTCTAACTAGCTGCCGTACGTTATCGTCTACTTTAGCAATCCGTTTAGCTCCCTGACGCAGTGCCCGATCGCCTAAATAATGTATTTGTAAAGGGGGATTTTTTAATTTTTGTTTTTCAACAGCGACTACAGAAGACATATAGCAGGTTTAAAAAGGTACTTAGATTTACTTCGTTTTCTTCAATCTTAGCAGTTTTTGATAATACCCCTTCTTTAAGACATAGTTTAGTCTCAGAAAAAAAGGACTACGCGAAGGATAGATCCATAGGCTATAACGGGAATTAATTGCCATATCTTTGCTAATCGATCTCATGGAGCAATCTCAAAAATTACCCAATTTCAATCAAAAGAGGTGGCAAGAAAAGTCTTTGCCTGGAATAAAAGCCGAAGAATCAATCTTATTGCGGATTTTTGTCCAAGGGATGGTTATCGTCGGTATTATTGCTACCGATATTGCCGCGCAAACTCAAATGAGTCTTTGGGCTATTCCGTTAAGTATTGCTGGTGCGGTCTGGAGCTGGCATCGTCGCAAGAAAAATAATGTTACCGTTAAATTTATAATCGCGATCGCCATGCTTGCGGTGATGTTCGTTTTTTTTGGTAATTTAATCGCTAATTTAAACGACACTCGATTAGTGCTAGCAGAATTACTGATTCAAGTTCAAGTTTTACACAGTTTCGATCTGCCGCGACGTAAAGATTTGGGCTATTCGATGGTAATCGGTTTAATTTTAGTGGCCGTATCTGGAACTATTTCCCAAACCGTAACTTTTGCGCCATTTTTACTGATATTTTTAATTATTGCCTTACCCACATTAGTTTTAGATTATCGCTCTCGTTTAGGTTTAGAAGCGATCGATTTAAATTGGGGCAAAAAGTTTAGCTCGAAAGCAAAATCAAATCACAAAAGAAAACAGCAATTTTCTCCTTTAGCTCCTAAAAATGTCTTAACTATTTTATTACTTATTATCGGTTTAGGTCTGACTATTTTTGCCTTAATGCCTAGATTTCCAGGGTATCAAATTCAAACATTTCCCGTTAGCAGCCCAATTGATTTAGAAAATAAAAGTTTCGATCCAGAAAATCGGGGAATTCTCAATCCTGGCTACGTTTCTCCTGGTAAAGAGAATCAAGATGGTAATGGAGGAGGTGAAGATCGCAGCAAAGCTCCATTAGAAGGAAAAGGTGAAATAGACGAAACTTTTTATTATGGATTTAATAGCAAGATCAATCAAAATTTGCGGGGACAATTAAAAGAAAAGACGGTAATGCGAGTGCGATCGCAAGCTCCGGGATTTTGGCAAGTATTATCTTTCGATCGCTATACCGGTCAAGGTTGGGAAGTTTCTCGCGACGAGCAGACTACTAATATAGACAGATCTAATTTATATTCTCGTTTCTATGTTGCCAATTTAATTAAAGTTAAAAGAACCAAAAAAGTAGTTCAAAGTTACACGATTGTATCTAATTTACCTAATTTAATTCCTGCCCTTTCTTATCCGCAATTTGTTTATTTTCCAACTCAACAAATCGCGATCGATCCTGAAGGAAGTTTGCGATCGCCGGTCGGTTTAGTCGATGGATTGACTTATACTGTTATTTCTCAAGTTCCCTATCGCGATCGCACTTTACTTCGTCAAGCTCCTGAAAAATATCGTCAAAATATTACGAAATACTATTTACAAATTCCACCGGAAATTCAAGATAAAGTGAGCCAGAAAACTGAAGAAATTCTGGCTAGATCGCCAAAGCCATTGACTTCAGCTTATGAAAAAGCTCTTTATTTAGCTCAAGCACTCAAACAAAATTACAGCATTCAAAAAGATTTACCTTTTTTTGAAGAGAACGAAGACTTAGTCGAAGCTTTTCTATTTAAATATGAAGGTGGTTATGCGGATCATTTTTCTACTGTCTTAACGGTAATGCTTCGTTCGATCGGCATACCAGCTAGATTAGCTGCAGGTTTCGGCCCGGGTCAATTTAATCCTTTCACCGGATATTATATTGTTAAAAACACCAATGCTTTTGCTTTAACTCAAGTTTATTTTCCTAATTACGGTTGGTTCGATTTCGATCCAATTCCCGGACACGAACTAATTCCAGTTTCTTTTGAAGAAGACCAAACTTTTGGAATTTTAGCGCAATTATGGAAGTGGGTTGCTGGATGGTTGCCAGATCCGATTACCGGTTTTCTTGCTACTATTTGGAATTATGTAATTGGCGGTATCTTAGGTGTTCTGGCTAAGATTTTAAGCTTTGTTTCGAGCGGTTTGTTAGGGGTAATTTCCGGTTTAATATTACTGACAATTATTGGCTTGTTAATTTGGCTAGGTTGGAATCAATTTCAAAATATAAATTACAATCGTCGTCTTGCTAAATTAAATCCGATCGAACGTCTTTATTTCAAGATGTTAAAAGTCTTGAGCGATCGCGGTTTTCCGAAACATCCAGCTCAAACTCCTTTAGAATTTGCTAACAATTATCGCGATCGGCACGAGAAAGTTATTGCCGAAGTAGTTAGCAATATCTCTACAGCTTATGTTGCTTGGAAATACGGCCAACAAGTACCAAATATTGAATACTTACAACAAGAATATCGAGGCTTAATCCGTGCTTTGAGAAGGCAAAATGTTGCTTGAAATACATTAGAAACTACTTTGTTAGATTAAGCAAGCTTTATGTTAATCAATATCACTTTATTGAAACTTTTTTTAAGTTACGATAGTGCTGCCGTTAATAATCGAGCGAGTCTTAAAAACTTGTTATCAAATCAAAAATATGACTAGTAATATATCTTTTTCTGTTACTAAAAGTTGGAATGGAGGATTTACTGGAGAAATAATTGTTAAAAATAACAGTTTGAGTGATTGGAATAATTGGCTTTTAGAATTAGCCCCTAATTTTGAAATAGTTTCAATTTGGAATGGAGAAATAGCTGACTTTTCTAATAATATTTATTCCCTCTCAAGTGCAAGTTGGAATTCGACCATTTCGGCAGGCAATTCTATTACTATCGGGTTTAAAGCTAAAGGGAATCTAAACGACAATAACACTTTAGATAGCATAAATTATACCTTTAACGCTATAGATTCAAATTTTAATCAAATATCTTTAACTAATATCGAAATTAGCTTAGTTACCGATCCCAATCCAGTCACGACTGACGAACCTATTTCTTTACTTTGGTCTGATGATTTTAGCGATTTAAATTGGCAGAATAATTGGCAACTTCTCAATAAGGGTCAATGGGGTGAAGAAAACCTTGAAGTTATTAATCCTCCTTTAAACGATGATTTGTTTGATACTTATTTAAGAACTTACTATCCAGCCGGATCTGTCACGCCTTCTTATTCAAAAAAGACTGGCGAACCTATTGGTGGGGCGCAATTTTTTGGCGATTTAGGAATTCCTTCATCAGATACATTAAAGTTGAGTTACTATCTTCGTTTTTCTGATAATTTTGATTTTGTCAAAGGCGGTAAATTACCAGGATTGTATGGTGGAACGGGAAATACTGGCGGCAATATTCCCGATGGTACGGATGGATTTTCGACTCGTTTTATGTGGAGAACTAATGGCGACGCAGAAGTTTATGCTTATTTACCGACCAGCACTAACTATGGAACTTCACTAGGTCGAGGTGATTGGCAATTTGTTCCGGGCGTTTGGCACCATCTAGAACAAGAAGTATATCTTAATGATGTCGGCCAAAATAATGGAGCGATCGAAGTTTCATTGGATGGAGTTCAAGTTGCAAATTTTTCTGGATTAAATTTCCGTAGTGTTGATAGCCTGAATATTGATGGAGTATTGTTTTCGACTTTCTTTGGTGGTAGCGATTCATCTTGGGCTACTCCAAATAATACTTACGTAGATTTTGCCAATTTTAATGTTAGCATTCCTGTTTAGAAAAGAATTTTGGTCGCGAACTATTAGGGACTCGCGACCCTTTGAAAACAAGAATATCAATTGCTCTCAAACTGGATCTTTAAGAAGCTTGGAAGTAAACCCATTCTAGATCCAGACACTTCTTTAAGTTTAACAATAACTCTTCTTCGTCGATCGGTTTATAGATGACAGCTTGACAACCAAGATAATCGATCGTTTCTTGAGAGATCGAAGCAGCCGTAATGACGATTATGGGAATATCTTTTAATTGTGGTATTTGACGTATTTCTTTAGAAGAGGTAAATCCGGTTTTGACTGGCATATATAAATCCAGCAAAATTAAGTCTGGTTCGATCGCATTTGCCATCAATAACATCTCCTGACCGTTTCTGGCTGTTGTTACCTCAAAGCCCATTGGTTCGAGTATTTCGGTTAATAAAAGGCAATTTTCTTTTTTATCATCAACTGTGAGAATTTTACGCTTTTTGCCTTCATAAGCCAAGATTTTGCCAAATTCTTTTTGTGGTAAATTTGCAGGCATTTTCACTACTGGAAGGGTAAGATCGAACCAAAAAGTCGATCCCCGATCTAATTGACTGGTAACTTTGAGTTGACTTCCCATTAACTCGACTAATTCTTTGGCGATCGATAAGCCTAAACCAGTCCCGATTGGTTTAGATTGAATATTATCTAATTGTTCAAAAGGTTTAAATATTATCTCTAATTGGTCAGAATTCATACCCATACCAGTATCTTTTATTTCAAAACGAACGTTGGCTAGATCTGGTTCGGGAGCTGATTCTTCTAGAACGCAAACTTTTAGAGTTATTTCCCCCACTGTAGTAAATTTAACTGCATTACTCAAGAGATTAATTAATACTTGTCTCAACCTTTTTTCATCGGCTTTAATGCTAATTGGTAAGGCCGGATCGGTTTCTAAATTTAGGGAAAGATCCTTTTCTCTGGCTTGTATCTCAGCGAGATCGGTGATTTTTTTTAAAAAGCTTTCTAAGTATATTAAGTTAGGATTGAGTTCTACTTTTTTAGCATTAGTTTTAGAAAAATCTAAAATGTCGTTAATTAGAGTTAATAGATTAGTTCCGCTTTGCCAAATAATATTTAAGCGATCGCATTGAATCGAATTTAAATTTTTATCTTTTTGAAGGATTTTTGTATATCCTAAAATACTATTGAGGGGAGAACGGAGTTCGTGGGTAATATTAGCTAAAAATATATCTTTAGACTTGTTTGCTGATTCTGCCTTTTCGACCGCTTCTTCAAGTTCGATCGTCCTTTCTTTAATTCGATCTTCTAAGGTTCTATTAACAGTTTCTAGTTCTGAATTCATCGCTTGTAAAATCAAACGCGATCTTTTTCTTTGGGAGATATACCAATTGACTAAACTCAAAATAGTCATCCAAACTAATAGTAAAATTGGAAAATTAAAAATGCTAAATAAAGCAGAAGAAAATAGACGTTCGCGGTAAGAATCGATATTATACTTAATTCTAGTTTCTAAAGCCGCTACAGTTTTGTTTATGCCTCTGGCATAAATTTCCTTGTCAAATTGGTATTTTTGACTTAATAAAAGTTGAAAAGCTTCCGACTCTTTACCTTGACGAACTAAATCGAAAGATTCTGCCTCAATTTCTTGCAGTTTAATGTTAGCTGTATTTGTTTCTATAGCGTGAGGTTCGTATGCTTCTGGAGCGATCGCAATTAGTTTTTTAATGTTTTCATCTAATTGAGGTTGAAATTTGAGATAACGCTCTTCCCAGTCTAGATTTCCCGTAGCTGCTGCCATTCTAGCTGACATAGTTAACGCTTCATCTAAATAAACTATTTCTCCGGTTAAATTTTCAAGTTCAAATTCAGTTCTGACTACTGTGGTAAAACCTTCGTACATTTTCCAAACATTCCAACCTACAGAACCAATTAAGATTAAACTTAAAACGATCGCGATGGTAATAAAGACCATAAAATGAGAATTGATAAATTTAGATGCCTTCTTTAATAGTTGTTGCATAATTAGATTGGGATTGTTTTAAATTATTAATTATTTAAACTTGATGTAATTTTGTTCGCTCGATCGAGTTACGATCTGCTTGCTTTAATT
>JAAUYD010191909.1_pt1 | contig 15253 bp, 13 predicted proteins | sample 7278101 | NCBI WGS metagenome assembly JAAUYD01 (sample SAMN14350128, study PRJNA611818) | marine sediment metagenome | isolation source: surface marine sediment (0.6m) | place: French Polynesia: Moorea | collected 2018-08 | reverse complement strand
GTTTGGCCATTTCCAGGGAATAGTCGTCCCCCATAATATTATCGGCAATACCCACCGCTTCGTAACCAGCATTGCTCACTGCCGCCAGCTTATTGTCAGTGATAATTTTGTCGTGTAAGGCGTTTGAGAGACAGAGCAATCCTTCAAACTCTGTAAATGTCTCAGCCACAAACGCCCCAGCTTGACCGATGCAGGACTCACAGACCATATAATCACCGGCTATAGAAGCGGTATGACCCGACATTGCCGTTTTGCCTTCTGCAGTTCTGCCCGCTTTGTAAAAAATTATTTCTTTTCTGGCTGAAACGGCCTGTTTCACGTGTTCAGAGAAAGCCAGGCCGTCTAAATCAACAAACCCTTCTATGTAAAAAGCAATGGTATAAAGGAAGTCTATATTCTTGAAATATTCAAGAAAATCGCCTGCTGTCAGGTCTATCTGGTTGCCAATGGAAACCGCGTATGCCGGATCAAGAAAAGAGAGTCTACTCATCCTGGTGATCATATAGGCGCCGCTTTGACTGACCAATGCACTTCTGCGCTGATGTTCCCCCTGTGTTTTGGGAAGTTTGGATTTAGGGATAAACAGAGCATCATAGCCACCTGGTCGGGAGAGCACCCCAAGGCTGTTGCCACCAAGGAAAGCTGGTGTAGTGACGCCCTTTTTCCTGGTGCTCTCCAAAGTATCGTGCATGCGTATCAGCTCACTCTCTTGAGTGTTGTAATCACCGATTCCCCCAGGAATAAGGATAACCGCTTCAGCCAAGTCATTGGCGATGACCTGCTTGACGAGATGGGCAGCTGCTGCAGCAGGTACGGCTAAAATCATCAGATCTATTTTCTCTGAGATTTCAGAGATTTCAGAGACAGTCTTAATACCATCAATATCTGCAACTCCAGGGTGCACTAAAAGAATACGCTGAGCGTCAAATCCAAGCTCGGTGACATTCTGGAGAATGATTCTGCCAATGTTCATCTTCTGTGAGGATACCCCGACAATGGCAATCTTCTGGGGATGGAGCAGTTTGTCAATAGCTCTTACAGGCCGGCGCTGCCGCTGGGTTTGCTTGTCGGTGAAGCGACAGAGCCCATCGAGGGGAAGCATAAGATAATTTGAAAAGGCGAAGGGATTGATCTCTAGCTCATCGATGACATAGGGTGCGTTAGGATTGAGGGGAGAAAAATGGTTCCCTACCTCGATTACTGCACTGAAGCACTCAAGCAGCTGCTCATCGGTGACGATCCTCTGCTGGCCCCTGGTGAGACCTGCCAGCTTCTTATAGGAAATGGTGTTTTTAAAGAGCTCGAAGAATACCTGGCCATTCACCATTTGCGTTGAAGCAGCGACAACTGCCTGGCCTTTTTTGAATCGACTGGCATAGAGCTCGGTATCTGTGCCGCCCAAACCTGCACTGATGATCATGCCAAACTCTCGGGTCTGTCTGAGGCTGACCAGCAGCTCATTGCCAAATTCCTGAGAATCAGGATGCATATATTGGCACAGAACGACACCTTCTATGGAATCGGCGACAATCTGCTCTAATCTCTCTTCTTCCAGCCCCTGTAACTTTTCCGGGAGTTCAAATCTGCCCTTACGAACAATATCCTTGAAAGAAGCCGGAACCTCGTAATACATGCGCCGAACCGTGGAAAGAATGTCTTCAACACTTTTATTGACGATGGCAATCCCGTCCACATCGGATTTATGCAGAACATATCTGGAGATGATTTTGACCACAATCTTCTCACCGGGAACCTCTTCCAGCCTTTGCTTATCCAGGCGATCATTTCTTGCCAGAACATAGTATGCCGGAGGTGTTTCCGAGCCGGAAAATTGAATCAGATCGTAGACCTCGTACTCGAAAAGATAGTCTCTGTTCTGTTTTCTGGCATTTTCAAAAAGCCCCTGGATCGCCTGAAAATCGACGTGTGTCTGCATATTCACTATCCCCTTTCATTTTCCGCCAGCCCCTGCTTGATCGAGGATTAATCTGGTCTAACAGGAGTGTGTTGGAGAATTGCGATTTTTTCTCAGATTAAGACATTTTCAGGAATTCATGCAAAGCCATATTGCTGATATTGGGCTGATATCGGAATCTGCGCTTACCTGCGAGCATCGATTTACTGAAAATAGCGCTAAAACGAGGAAAAAGAGCTTTCTCCGCCAGGCTCCTAGTCATAATATTTGTAGAGTGCCTGAGTGCCTAAATCTTCGCAGCCCTGATCTGCAAGCTTGTCATAGAGCGATTTGGCCAGGGCCAGACCCGGGGCCTTAAACCCCATCTGCTCTGCAGATTGCAGGGCGATACCCATATCTTTGATGAAGTGCTTGATATAGAATCCAGGATCAAAATCACCCTGAATCATACGTGGGGCAAGATTGGAGAGCGACCAACTACCGGCGGCACCCGCAGAGATGCTCTTGAGAACCGTGTCCGGATCAAGGCCCGCTTTTTCCGCATAGCAGATGGACTCACACACTCCCAGCATGTTGGCGGCAATGGCGATTTGGTTGGCCATTTTGCAGTGCTGCCCGCTTCCCGCCGGCCCCTGGTAAACGATATTTTTTCCCATGATTTCAAAGAGAGGCATCATCTCTAGAAAGTTGTCTTCTTGCCCCCCCACCATGATGGACAAACGCGCTTCCCGAGCACCTATATCTCCACCAGAGACGGGGGCGTCGAGGGCACTGATCCCTTTTATCCCTGCTTCTTCAAAAATCTTTTTGGCAAGCTCAGGACTGCTCGTGGTCATATCGATGACGGTGCTGCCCTTGCCACAATTGTCAATTATACCCTCCGATCCGAAATACACCACCTCGACGTCAGCAGGATACCCAACAATAGTTATGATTACATTCGCCTTCCGGGCAACTTCAGCTGGACTATCCTGCCACACTGCACCTTTTTGAAGAACCTCCTCTGCCTTGGCTTTCGTTCTCGTAAAGACATGCGCCTGATATCCTTTCTCCATCAGATGGGAAACCATGCTGTTCCCCATAACACCAAGGCCGATGAAACCAATCACTGTATTTTCAGCTGTTACCGCCATATCCTCCTCCTTCACCAGCAAATCTTTATTATCCTGTGAGGTCCTTATTGACCATTTTTACCTATTATTATGCAACACATACTACCACTTTTTTCTCGTCTCCCCAATCTTTCATCTTCATGGTTTAAAAAGTCTCGCCTTGGCGAGATTCCTATCGATATTGTTACGTTTTCGCAGCAGATTATACTGTTTTTTCTATAGGTAGACCCATTATCTATGACGGCTAGATGAGGTTATTCAGCTGGGCTACTTTGGGGAGGGTATATTTTACCGAGGCTTTGGGAAAATTATTTAATATTTAAAGCGTTTATTAACATCTGGAACCGATGCAGAGATCATGAGCAATATCACGAAAAGCCAGTTTGGGAAAGCTTATCTACTCTGTCAAAACCATAGACTTTGTGCAAATCTTTCTTTCACCTATAAAGCAGTCTTTTCTGTCTTAGTCCCATTTTAACTAGCAACCTTGTCAAATCTCTCACCTGCTGCCGGCAGAAGAAGGGTAAAGACGGTTCCCTCCTGCTTATCCGAACGAACACTTATTGAGCCGTGATTCTTTTTGACAATGGAATGGACAATGGCTAAACCCAGGCCGCTGCCCCAACTGCTGCTCCTGGTCTTGGTGGTGAAGTAAGGATCGAAAATATTTTCCAGGATGTCTGTATCTATACCACTGCCGTTATCGGCAACCTCAATCTTGATATAGTTACCACCGGAGAGTCCGGGAACCTCATCATCTGGAATTTCAATATTTTCTCCGGAAACGATTATTCTACCACCACCCTCCGTACTGCTATCGGCGTTGACCAGCAGATTCTGAATGATTGCCTTGAGATGATCCGGCATAATCTTCACGGCTGCCAATCCATCCTGAAAATCAAGCTGCAAGGTTGTTTTTTCACCCAGCATCTGCTCAAATTTGTATTCGGCAAACAATTCCTGCAGCCAGATCTTGCCTACGCTCCGCCCCTCGCGTCTGGTAAAAAGCAGAAGCTTGGCCGTAAGATCCTTGGCCCTGTTTGCCGCTTCTTCCGCAGAGTCAAGCATCTCTTGAAGAGGGTGATCCTGCTCGAGAAACCGTTTGGCCAGGCTCAGATTACCCATGATTGCTGAAAGGATATTATTGAAGTCATGACCGATGCCTCCGGCCATTATACCTATTGACTCCAGCTTTCTGGCCTGCAGAATTTCCTTCTCCAGTGTATTGCTTCTGGTTATATCATCAACCAGCCAGACGAACCCCTTGTCCAGGTCAGGCGGTTCCGATTGATCGACAGCCCTACCTGAAAGACGACAGAGAATCGGACTGCCATCTTTTCTTTTTAGAGTATATTCCGTTTGAACCACCTGCCCAACAGTGAGTTTAGCGTAATACTTTCTACCAAATTCTCTATATTTCTCTTCTGAAAGATGAAGCTCCAGCGTGCTCATACCATGCATCGACTGGGCTGATTCATAGCCGAATATTTCGGCAAGTTTATCATTGCAACGAGCCAGATAACGGCCTTTGCGCATTAATATAACCCCAGAGACAATGGTGGAGAATATCGACTCAAACTCATTGGTCAGTGCAACATTTTTTTCTTTTTCCTGTTCCAGTTCTTCAATTTTTCTTATTCGTGTTTGTTCCGACATGTACAACGAATCTATAAGACTGGCATTGGCAATGGCAATGGCTGCATGATTGGCCAGCACTTGGTAGATCTGCTGCTCTTCGGTGCTGAATTTGCGTTTTTGGAGGCTGTGGCCGATGAGAACACCGAAGATCCTATTGGCAATCATCATCGGAGCGGCTATAGCTGAGCGAATGTCGAGCTCTCCCATCAACGAGGTCACTTCAAATCGATCTTCCAGGTGAAAATCCACGACCGTTTCAACCTGTCCATTCTCAAGAGCCAGACTGGGGAGACCCTGCCCTTCGTGCAAAACAAAGGTATTAACCATCTCTTGGGAGAAACCATCGGTTGCCTTTAACAGGAGTTTCTGCTCTTCCTTATCTTCAAGAAGAAGCAGGGTCGAATAATCCAGGTGTAATATTTCCCGGGTGAGAGATGTCGTAAGGGTATACACTTCCTCCAGTTCGGTCGTCGAGGCAAGCTGCGTTGAAAAAAGCTCGATCTGGTTAAGTGCAGAGACTATGGTGAATTCGTTATTTTCTCTATTTTCTTTTTTCATACATCCTTCTGCATGGACAATTAACTGCCCATGAATATGCTTAGCCACTTACTTAGAAACATTCATAATAATATAAGATATGTAAAGATTTTTTCACCTTCCCACACCATCAGTACCCAGTGATTGCAAAGACCTGGAGTTGCATTAAATAATAATCAACACAACATTCTCGGTACAGATTCGCTGAGGAAAACAGGAAATTGGCCGCAAACAAAAGCAATATCCTGACTTTCATCAGAAAATATTGTATCCTCGAAAAAAATAAAGCACAAGTGATCACTCTTGCTAAGCAATGTCTCAAAGAAACAGACGGCATTGCCGGTTGCCATGGAAATAGAGTATCAAAGCAAACCATGTCAAAGGGTGTCATTTATCCCCTTTATTTCTCCAACATCCTGCTAATACAGCAAGGAGCAAGTTACTTATCGACGTAAGAGTTCACCATAAAATCGGAGAGTCCAATAATGACATTAGATTGGCTTAATGAACAGATCAGCCAATATGGTATTCCTGCCGGCATGGCCGAAATTGTCACCCTTTTCATCTTTTTTCTGTTTGTCTCATTCTTTGCCGTAATCGCGACTGCTGCGCTACGAAAAACGATTGTGGCCTTTATCATTCGTTGGATTGAGAAAAAATATCAATGGGGTGCACCGCTGGTGCATAATAATTTCTTCATCTGGATTAGCTGGTTTGTCCCTCTGGCAATATTTTCAAACGCCATTGATTCGATGCTTGACCAAAGTGGAGCAGCGCATTTGTTAGCTCAACGCCTGATCATGTCCTGTTTTGTCATCGTTGCTGTACTGAGTGCCAGCTCTTTGCTGTCTTCGATGCTGGGCATTGAGAGTCTCACTCGCAAAACTAAACGATCCATGTTGCAGGGCTACGTGGATGGTCTCAAGATCGTCAGCTATGTACTGGGAGCCATTTTTATCATTTCAATTTTCACTGGACGCTCACCATGGGGTGTGCTCTCTATTCTTGGTGGTCTGACCGCCGTTATTCTGCTGATATTCAAAGATACCATCCTTGGCTTCGTCGCATCCCTGCAAATCGGTGCGCTTGACCTGGTGAGGGTCGGTGACTGGATAGAAATGCCTCAGTATGGGGCTGACGGAGATGTCATTTCCATTTCAATCCACACCGTCAAAGTACAGAACTTTGACAAAACTATTACCACCATTCCCACTTACGCCATGGTTTCATCGTCATTTAAAAACTGGCGCGGCATGCAGGAATCACAGGGCAGAAGAATAAAACGGCCTTTACTCATTGACCTGCATTCCATCCGGTTTTGCGATGAGGAGATGCTCAGCAGATGTAAAGAGATTGAAATACTCAAAGAATATCTTGAGAACAAAGAAAAAGAAATAGAGGCCTATAATGCGACTCATTTCCCAAAGGCTTCGACACCGCTGAGTGGACGGAGGCAAACAAATGTAGGTGTTTTCAGGGCATATATTGTTGCCTATTTGAAAAAAAATGCAAATATCAACCCAGATATGACCTTTCTGGTCAGGCAGCTCCCTCCCACAGATCACGGCCTGCCAATTGAAGTCTATGTCTTCTCGAAGGATCAGAAGTGGGCAAATTACGAGGCGATTCAGGCCGACATTTTTGACCATCTACTCGCTGCTGCACCGGAGTTCGGTCTGCGCCTGTTCCAGCTGCCCAGTGGCTATGACCTGCGCAGTCTCAGTTTGATGCCAGCGGTTGATGGCAGCGTTATGAAGGACTGAAGCTATCACTGACGCCCCTGCTATATTACCAGATAGATGGCAGGAGCCGCTTCATGCAAAAAAACCGCGATTAAATACTCTGCTCGGAAATTATTTGAAATCCACCGCTACCGCAGGCGGCTGAGTCCTGCTGGACATACTCCACCGTAATCTTCTGGCAATATTGTATTAAAGCGGTATCGATAATTACCTCAAGATCATCGAAATTGTATACGGTGTCCGTATCGAGTTTATCATCCACCAGAACCCCGAGTGAAGGGCCGCTGGAACTGCCGGAAACAATCCCAATGCGCACCCAACTCTCTGGTGCCCTTCTTCCCTTGAATTCCTTAAGCTGTTGAATAGCCTCTTTGGATATGTCAAGCATGATCAATCTCCATCGTATCCTCATTTTCTGCGTAATATCGGTTTACCACCGAGATTTCACATGGTAATCGCAGCATCTGCTGGTTGCACAGTAAAAACAATAATCGTTTTGTGCAATATTCTCATTTCCAAGTTTCCCTGAAATGTTAACCAGGTTCGGGCAAAGACTCTACTTCAGCGACAGTTTCATAAGCAGATGGTATTGATCAAGTTAATATTACGTTGTCCCTCGGAATTATCTTGTTTCGATCAATAAAAGTTAATACATTGAGTGCTTCAAACAGTTCACACCACTTAAACAGGAGGGATACATGGACAATTTTGAGTTTTCTATTCAAATGGAGAAAGATGCCGAGGCACTTTATCGCAAGATGGCAGAAAATGCTCCGGCCGAGGGAGTAAAAAAAGTTTTGCTGATGTTGGCAGAAGATGAAGTACGCCATCGTGTTGCTATTGAGCAGTTGCAGAAGAAAATGGCCGTGGAGCCGGCAAAAGGCTCTGCACTGGACATAAAAACTGTCTTCGACGAAATGAAACAGGACAGTTCCATAACCGATATCAGCGTCGATGCTGTCGATGACTATGAGAAAGCAGTGGAAATTGAACAGCGCGGGCTAAATTTCTACAAAGAAAAATTCGAGGAATCAGACGATCCAGCCGACAAGAAGCTTTTTGAAGTGCTCATGCGTCAGGAGAGTTATCATCTGCATACCACCAAGAATTTGCTCGACATGGTGCGCCGCCCGGAATGGTGGGTGGAAAATGCGGAATTCGACCCGCATGACTCAGACAGCTACTAACTAGTTTACATCCGAGAACTATGCATTTTGGTTGAGATCAAGGCATGCGAAAAATTTTACCGCAGGCGTCCTAAAAGAAGTGCCCTTGGGGTGCATATAGTGGATATCTCGGAGTCTCGCTCCGCTCGCTTACCGGAGGATAAAATTTTGGGCATAACGAAGATATCATCCACAAGGGCAGTTTTAGGATGGGACCTAACCAAAATGTGTTGTTTGTTCAGCTGTTAACAGGCGTAAAGACGCGGGCAGACTCGATGCTGCCCGTTTCTTTATATATCTCACCGTGGCAAATAACCTTCCGCTTCGATGGTCGGTAAAAGCTAACGAGCTTTTCCACATTGCCAGCAATGGGTGAATTGGCTCTCAAGTATCTCACCACAGGCTGAGCAGTTCCAATTTTCCTTAGCAGCAAGTTCACCAGCGTTTGCCGCTTCATATTGCTGAATAATACGACGGGCATCCTCGTATCTTCTTTCATCAACGACCCATACGGAGGGTGCCGTCTCTATGGTGAGCGGCAGCTCCCCCCGAGCCCCAAAAAGTGTATCCCCTCTCACCTCACACTCAATCCCATTTGTTTCAAGTATACCCTTGACCATGTGGGCTTCGGTTGGATGCTCAGCGGAATATATCTGGCGCATATAGATACTCTAGCCTCCTGCTTCTCACTCCTTAACCGCTACTGGCCTGATAAGAACGATGGTCATCTGATGACAATGGTACCGGCGACCTGAAGCTGACCGTCTTCTTTTCTCTCGACCACAACCATTTCTCCAGATTGAGGGAAAACACCGGTAAGTGCAGTGATATTTACCTGATGGCTGACCAGTACCAATGGTGCTGCTCCAATGTCCTGTTCACCGAGCCAATCTCGTAACTCGCGTGTCTGGGACTCTTCCTTCTCAAAATCTCTGAAAAAGGAGTTCAGCGCAGGCAATTCGTTCACCTCTCCAAACCCCAGCAGCTTGGCGGTATCGAGACAACGGCACCACTGGCTGGTAAAGACCCGGGCATCGTCAATGCCGTGCGATTGGAGAAAGGCACCAATTCTTTCAGCCTGGTCCCGTCCTTCTGCGGAAAGATTGCGCTGAGTCGTACAATCAGTGAGATTGAAGTTGCTAGGATCTCCCGTCCCAGGCGCCAGGGCATGACGGAGAATGATGAAATGATTACCATCCTGCAGATTTTGCGTAATCAACTCTTCTTCTGAGGCAGCGGATACCGACACAAAAGACCATGAAACGATAGCCAGCATGATTAACGTTTTCAAAATATACATAGAGACTCCTTAACCTTTTCCCGTATTTCACAATCACTTGGAAAAGTAAGCATTTTGATGGCGCGAGGCCACCTCATCCAGCACATCTAATGTCTTCATGGCAACGGGAAAATACCTTTCGTTTCTGAAAATACTTGTCGTGGCTGGTGAAAAGAGATAAAGCAGTGAGGACTATGGCATACCAAACCGAGATCACATTCCCTCAATGTTTTCACCTTATCTAGCCCATGCTTACTGATAATCAGCTTCTCATTGTCGGCGGCACAACCCGAAATGTCGGTAAAACAGAATTTGTTTGCCGCTTAATTGAGAAGATCAGCCACGACTTCTCCGTCTATGGCTTGAAGGTCTCGGCAATCTTTCCGGACGAAGGTATCTATCATGGCGATCACTCAGATGATATGGTAACTCGGCAGGTGGTCGAAGAGACTCGGCTGGATACCAGCAAGGATACCTCAAGAATGCTGCGGGCCGGCGCACGCCGCGTCTTTTACCTTCGCTCCGAAGATGATGGCATCCTTTCAGGTTACCAAGAATTTAGAAATAAGCTACCCCAGGATGCAATTGTCGTCTGCGAATCCAACGCCTTGGGTGAACACCTCAAAGCGGGTCTGCAAATTATCGTCACCAAAGAGGACGTACCAGTAAAAGCGCGTGCCCAGGCCCGCTTACAAGTTGCTGATCTTGTCGTGATTTCAGACGGTTATTCTGGTTTCAAAGAGCTTGAATGCATCGCTTTTACGCCACAGAAGAAATGGCATATCAAAAAGAGAGGTTGATCAAACACTCGGTAAGCCATTTCAGTTGCAACGTGCAACTGTTCCTGTAGCGACCGCTTCCTTCCTTCGAGTAATAAACCTAATCAGTTTCTCCTTGAGATCCCAAAACTCTTTTGACTGGGGAAGTAGCGCAAAGAGTTGATCAAAGAGTCCGGAATCATAAAAAAGTCGATAAGATATTGGAAAATTCAACTGATAGGTCCAACTGACCAGGATAAGTTTGAAGTCATTGGTCCAATGAATGTCTGAATAGAGACAAGGCCTACCCTGCCAAACATTTTCAAAAATTTGTTGGGTGTATTGGGTGGGGTGCGGGATAGCCTCCAGAGCGACGGTGGAATCGTTAGACTCACTGGAAAAATGATTCAGCATTACCCTGAAAATATCTATTTTGTCACTGTCTCGAACGATGTCACAAATGGTCCGCAAAGGCTCGGCAATATGGGACGGGATGGTATTTCTATTGTGTAGAGCGATGGCCGAAAGGATATCTCGGCGGTGACTGTCGGGAATGAGATGGTGGGCCCGGCCTTTCTTCAACACCTTGACGCCCAGATGCCCGTGATTGACGGATTTACGATCGTTAAAGGTCTTATATTTTCGATATTGGCAAAATCTGCCAATATCATGATATAACGCTGCCAACAGCGTTGATTCAGCAGTATGCTTGCTGATAAGAGTGTCTGCCACGATCGCTTTGGCATTTTCAAGTACCTTTAGAGAGTGGTCTATCTTCAACTGAATGTGGTTGTTCTCCTTTGTTGAATCGCCTAGAAATCTCTCGGCATAATCAAGGAAGACAGCAGTGTGGTGGTCAGAATCTAGTAACATGGCATGTGTTCGGAACCAAATATTTGCTCAATTTCAGTAGAACTCCTGCTTCTTCAAGATAGAGACAGAAAGGATAATAGTGCCACTGACATTAACAGAAGAGTGGTAGGGGAATGTACATAATCAATTTTCTTGAAATTAATGTTGGGCAAAACAGACAAGTCGACCAGAAAATTCGTTTATGACTGAGCCTTTTGCAAAGGTAAGATTTTCACTCTAAATCGAGGCATACGAAAAATTTTACCATAGGCGCTCTGAAAGAAGTGCCCTTGGGGTACATATAATTGATATTTCGGAGTCTCACTACGTTCGCTTACCAGAGGATAAAATTTTGAGCGTAACGCAGAGTTAGGGCCGGTAAACGTTGATACCGAGAAGATATATTTGCAAATGGCTCAGCTGGTAGCTAACTTACGTTTACGACGATATCACCAGCTTGCACCCGCCCACCCGCAATGACTTTGGCGAATAGACCTTCGCGCGGCATAATACAATCGCCCGTCTTCTTTTTGATGGCGCAACCGTTATTGTGACACTCTTTTCCTATCTGGGTGATCTCCAGAACCACCTTTTCGCCAATCTTCAGCCGCTCACCTATTTTGATATTGCTGAGATCAATACCTCGGGTGATGATATTTTCGGCGAAGGCTCCGTTTTTCAAAGATGGCATGGATAGTTTAACCAGATCAATGGACTCGCCGGCCAAAAGAGAGACCTGTCGATGCCAGTCACCGGCATGGGCATCCTTGTCCAGCCCATGGTCGATCAACAACCTTGCCTCATCGACGTTGGTCTTTTTAACACCCTTTTTTTGGCTAGTTGAAATTGCAACGATCTTTGCTTCAGTCATTTTACTTTCCTGTTCGATCTTACGCATTTATGGTCATCACACCATTCTCTGTTAAGACTCGGGTATTGTTAAAGTTGCCTTTTTACAATGATGGTGCAGATAAGGCGTCCCCAATCCATGCCGCACCGTTTTCAACACCGCCTCTTTTTCCAGCGGCACAATGCCTGCCAGAGCTCTGACCCCCGGCCAGTCTGAAAATGCATCGGCCACCATGGGCGTGCCGGGTCCCAATAAAGCAGCCCGGACATGATCACCGAGTTGGTTTAAAATTTCTTCAATCGTGTTATTTAAGATGCTTGTCGATGTGATCAAGGCGGCATCTGCCCAATGGTTCAATTTGTAATAGAATTCGCTTTGGTCTCCCATTCCGCGAAATTTGTCGATGACCTCTACCTGTGCACCCTTGGATTCCAACAGCCGGACAATGGGTTTGATATAGCCTACCATGGCGACCTTGGCGGAAGTGCCGATGTCCAATGCATTGAACAGGATCGTATTGTCTTTGTCCGGCGCGAGATGGCAGATATCCTGCAGGTTTAGGGCGTTCACCAGCGCCAGAGCCATACTGCGCTCCAGGCAATCTGTGCTTTTCATCAAGGTTAGCAGGTCCGCCGCCGGCCGACCCTCAAAGTCCTGATAGTCGTCCACCAAGGTACAGCCGGCATTGGTGTCGAAGTAGGTATAGGCGACACCGATGCTGTCGTCCGATGTCACCACCGCGGTATACCCCAACCCCATGCAGAGATGTTCTATGGTCACATCCCGGGCTTTGTCGGCCACGGCAGCATATAAGCGGTCGTTCAATAACATATCAGTACTTCATATAATATTCGCAGTCTTTCACAGCAATACCCCGACAACGCTATGTCTGGAGCTAACATCCTTGCTCCCTCCTTCAACTCAGTTGCAGTGCCGGAGGGCTGCAGAGCCAAGGCGACCAGGGGTGAAGCCGTAGTCCAACTACTGCGAATCCCTGGCAACACGGGATCTGCTGTCCTCCGGCACTGCAACTAGCACTTACCAAAACTACAGGCCGGATACGTGCAGACTTCGCAATCCAGGCACATGCCGCCTATGGCCAGGCGGGCCATATCTCTATTGTCAGGGTTTTCTCCGGCCAGCAACCGCGGCAATAATAGATCGAAAACCGTATTTTTATGATAGAGACCGCAGGCCGGTATACCGATGATCGGGATGTCTCCTTTATACGCCAGCATTCCCATGGCTCCGGGAAGTGCTGCGGCGCCGTAGTAAAGCTCCTCCACACCGGCCTTTCGGATGCCCAGACGGGTAACATCATCGGGGTCCACGGACATCCCGCCGGTGGTGATGATAAGATCCGTATCCGCCGATAGGAAGCGTTGGGCATGGAGCGCGATCCTCTCCATGTCATCGGGCAGGATCACTGTCTCTTCCAATGAGGCACCAAAAGATTCCAGTTTGTTGCGTACTATCTCTTCAAATTTGTCCTCGATCAGGCCGTCATAAACTTCGCTGCCGGTGATGATAAGGCGGGCGCGTAGTCGAGTGTAGGCTTTGACGCTGAAAATGGGATACCCGATATTCGCAAGGGTCACGGCTTGGTTTAGGGTATTGCGGTCAATGACCAGGGGAATGGCCCGGGTTCCCGCCAGCTCTTGGCCGCGGGATACCGGCACATTGTTGTGCAAGGAGGCGCACATCACGTCGGGGATCAGATTGAAATCCACAAGGGCCTCGGTATTGATCTTGAGAAGGCCGCTGTAATCGGCTTTGAGTTGTAACTTGCCCTCCCTGGGCTGGCCGCTGAAGGTCACGCCGGGACCTGACAAGGCACTGGCCAGTTCCACCACTGCTTCATCTTCGTGTACCTGGTTTTTCTTGAGATCCAACACATAGAGGTGGCGTTTGCCCATGCGCATGAGACGACACAAATCCTGACGTTGAATCTTATGGCCCTTTCGAAACGCCGGCCCTTTGAATTCACCGGGTCGAATTTCAGTAAGGTCATGGGCCAAATGGGTACCTACCGCATCTTCCACGCGGATTTTAGTCAGTAAATGTTCGTGTCGTGATTCGCGGGTGCTGCACATTGTCGTATTCCTTCCAGTGTCGAACACTAATTGGGGGGTTGCAATAATATCTTTAAATTGTAGTTAAATATTCTTTCTTACGGTTCTCATTCAACGATCGGTAATAGGTGCCATAGGCACATGGCCGACAAAGTATTTTACCCGAGATACAGACCTCTTTCTTATCTCGGACTACCTGGCCGCATTTTTCACATTGGCACTTAAACCGAGACGGCCCTGGCATATCATTGATCGGGACATCCACCACAACCGGTTCCACCTCGAACAGCACTTCATCCGGCATATTTTTATAGGCCTCGAGTTGTTGTTCCCGCATATCCTCTACATCCGGTGCATATTGGGGTGCCAAATCTCGTGAAGATTCCGTCGATAGGATGCGGACGGCTTTGCCGCTTTCAAGATTTACGAAGGTTGCGGCCATGATGCCGTTATCGACAAATTTTAACGAGCGCCGGCCCAGTTTGACGCCTGTGACAAATGCAATGGCATCGGCGGCACAGCGGTCGATTTCAACATAGACAATGATTTTCTTTATTTGTGGCATATTACGGGGATCATCCAACCCTATGAGTTGACATCCCAACATAGCCATGCGCACTCCCACGACCTGTCCTGCGCATAAATGTCCATGGGCTTTGGCAGAACCCTCAAGCAGGGTTTCGAAATCTTGCATATTCATCACCTTTGTTTACATCGCTTATGTTAAGTTTAACATAACAGCGTTGTAAAAAAAAACCTTTTTGAGCGTATCGATTGTATCAAACCACGGCATGGAAGGCGTCATTGGTGCATCCCATACACACGCCTGCATTAGCATGGATGGGTGTAAAGAGGGTGTTAAAATTGTTACTCCGTCGTCGTGTGGCGACTACCGTACAACCTGGATCCCGGCCTCCGAGACAATATCAGAATATAGAATATTCATGCTTATTATCCGTCATGCCGAACTCGATACGGCATCCAGAAATATACGGCACCGAAATAACTGGATTCCGGCCTCCGCCGGAATGACGCGCTTCGATTAAAAGGGCACACTTACAAGATGTTTCGTTTTTTCTCGTTTAATTCGCAACCACCTGTTGAAAACGCCTGAGGGCCCCAGAGTCAAGGCGTCCGGAGGTGAAGCCGTATTGTCGATACTGCGAACCTCCGGCAACGCAGGATCTGGGGTCCTCAGGTTTTTTCAACGAGGGTTATCGCAATAGCGGCAGCGTAAAGGTGAAGACACTTCCCTGACCGGGCTCACTCTGCGCCCATATTTTTCCACCGTGGGCTTCCACGATTTTACGGGAGATCGTGAGCCCCAAACCG
>JAAUYD010109356.1_pt1 | contig 15254 bp, 12 predicted proteins | sample 7278101 | NCBI WGS metagenome assembly JAAUYD01 (sample SAMN14350128, study PRJNA611818) | marine sediment metagenome | isolation source: surface marine sediment (0.6m) | place: French Polynesia: Moorea | collected 2018-08 | reverse complement strand
CAACGTTAAGGAATTAAAAAAGGATTAGGCATGGAATTAATTATTGAATTCTTACTTTGGTTCATAATTGAAGTCGTGTTTTGGTGAATAATGATCTGGACTGGTTATCTATTAATTCGAATCATATCGATTGACGGATGGAAACCCAGTCCTTTAGTAAATAATAAAGGAAATAGAAGAGAAACAAAATTCATGGTTACCGCATTAACCGGCGTAATGTTTTGAGGAGGCTTTGGAATAGCATTGATAATTTCAATGAATAACCCTTAATAATTAAATTTAGCAGATAAAAAGCCATACCGTTGATTCAACCCTTACAGATTTCTCCAACGTATCTGACAAATTTTCAGCCCCTCAAAATGTCAGATATTGTAAACGTATGCCCTCAAGCACTAAATCGTGATTGCTGCGAAAATAATAATCAATCAGGCGCGCAATAACATTGGGATACTCGAACTATATTCCAACCGGGAGGGGTTAATCCGACATTTTGAATTCACCCTCAATGAATTTAGATCAGCCCGAACCTTTTATTTTTGCCCCGCTTAAAAATCTGGCTATAAACTGCGCATAAATTTCAAGCCGCCCAGCAAAAATGGGCGGATAGATTTAAGATTATCTGAACAAATACAATATAAAATCAGTTGATTCAAAAGATTCGACTCAGGCACGACATCTCTAATCAACCCTTTTTGCGGATTGGCCAGGGAAAATCCATAGTGGCCGGGGGATATAGATTTGTCCAGCTAATCTTAACATTTGATTCTAACATTGTTGTGGATTAGTTGATCCATTGCGCAGCTAATCTCCTCGCAAGTTTGGGTTAAACGATAATGCTTGATCTGACCAAAAATTGAATTTTCAATTGAATCTCAGGTGTGATTCATGTATCCAAAAACTATCTGGTATATTCTCAGTTAATTTGATAGTTGGTTGTTCCTCAATATATCAATGATATAAGAAAACATCTCAAATTAGCTCATAGAGAAACCTCTGTGCTTTGGGAAAAGATTATGATAGGTGGAACCAATTGAAATTATTCAAACCATTTTGACTAAGCAACAGTTTTCATAAGGAGATTGTCATGAAAATCATCACCATTTTGGGGAGTCCGAGGAAAAAAGGAAACACTGCTAAAGTACTATCAATGTTTGAAGATAAAGTCACAAAGAACCATGAAGTTGAACGTATTAACATTACACAATATAAGGTGGGCGGCTGCCTTGGATGCTATAAGTGCAAGGAAAAAATGGATGAACCCGGCTGTGTTCAAAAGGATGATGCATTGACCATATTTGAAAAAATGATACAGTCTGACGCTATTGTGTATGCTTCACCGCTTTACTGTTGGAGCTTTACTTCCCAGATAAAACCCCTGATCGATCGACACTTTTGTCTGGTATCAGGTGATGGTACGCCTGAACAAGACTCCTTGATCAGCGGCAAACTGGCTGCCCTGCTTCTGACCTGTGCTGGCCCTATTGAGGGCAACTGTGACGCCATCCAAGGTATTTTCAAAGGCATTTCCGAATATGCAAATCTGACGGCAAAAGGCAATTTTATTCTGCCCTTCTGCACAACACCGGATGCCATTGGCGATAAAGGAGAAGTGCTCGCTGAAAATCTATCCAGAGCGATCACCGGATAAGCGGAAACCATCAAGTGGTTAAATACTAATATAATTCAGTAATTTATAGATTGCATTGAATAATATAAAATTTACAGAAGACGGAATGAAAAGCCAGTAGAAGTATGAATTAGCAATTGACCTCTAAAAATCTGATGATTTTAGATCAGTTGTAGTAGTCTTTTGATCAATTCAACTGATGCCTTGCACCCATTCAGTGACATCAATCGGTGTCTCAAGAATAGTCACATTTGCGTCGCGCAATGCCTGCTGTTTGCTGGCAAAAGTACCCTGAGACCCCCGAATGATGGCACCGGCGTGGCCCATGCGTTTGCCTTCGGGTGCATATTTTCCGGCAATATATGCGGCCACCGGCTTGTGCATGGCCTCTGCTATGAATTTGGCCGCTTCTTCTTCTTGAACCCCGCCGACTTCCCCCACAATAACGACGCCATCGGTGGCCGGGTCTCTTTCGAAATGCTGGAGGATGGTACTTAAGGTCGCCAGGGCGACCGGGTCGGCGCCTTTGCCAATCACGGTGCTCTGGCCATGTCCGGCACTGGTTAAAATCCCCGCCAGCTCATATGACAGCGTGCCGCTGCGCGATATGATTCCAATACGTCCCGGTTTGAACAAGGAGGCCGGCATAATTCCCATTTTGGCTTCTCCGGGGGTCAGAATACCGGCGGTTGTCGGTCCCAGAGCAAATAAATCCCGGTTTTCGTATTTTCGCATATAGGCTTTCATTTTCATCACATCATGGACTGGAATATGTTCCGGTACCACCACAATTAGATTGATGCCGGCATCAACGGTTTCAACGAAAGCATCCAGCACAAAAGGGGCCGGCACAAAAAAAACAGAAGCTTCGGCTCCGGTTTTCTCCACCGCCTCTAAAGCAGAATCGAAAACCGGCACCCCTTCGACCGAAGTTCCCCCTTTGCCCGGTGTCACACCCGCCACAATATTGGTCCCGTATTCCAGCATCCAATGGGTCTGGACACTTCCAATTCGGCCGGTAATTCCCTGCACCAGAACCCGGGTATGTTTATTTAGAAGAATACTCATATAGATATCGTTAATTGGTTAATGAGTTGTTTGGTTAAAAGATAGATTCAATCTTTTACCGAAATTCCGAGAAGCTCTATTAATTTGGCAACTGCTGTCTCGGTTGCCACATCCGTTACCACATGAACCCCCCCAGAGCGAAGGATATCCCAGGTCTCTTCCTGCCGGTTGCCCAAGGCTTTGGCGACAATCGGAATGCGGACGCCATGCTCTTTGACATAGCGCACGATCCCTTTAGCGCCTTCGTGAATCGGATTGATGCCGCCGTATAAGTTGATAAAAACCGCCCTGAGGCCCTTCTTTGTCAGGACTAGATCCATGGTCTTATAAAGAAGATCTTCGGTAATCGCACCTCCGGTTTCCAGGAAGTTGGCCGGTCGAAGCTGGTGACCGATTATGTCCATGGTCGCCATGCCCAGGCCGGCACCGGAAGATATGATACCAATGTCACCGTCCAGCTCGACATAACTGACACCGATGTCACGGCCCAGTTTTTCAAGATAGCTTTCATTTCTATCATGGTTTTTCGGGATCAATTTAGCTGTTCGATACAGTGAAGAATCGTCGACCTCAAGCTTAGCATCCACTGCCATTAGGCTCTCGTTGGTGCATATCACCAGTGGATTAATTTCGGCCACCATGGCATTGTAAGTCTCAAATACGTGATAAAGTCGCACCAGGGTATCGGCACAGGCCGGGATCTGTGGCGATGGAAAACCAGCAGTTTTGAAAAGCTTCCGGGCCTCGAATGCAAAGAGTCCTCGATCAACAGGAATCCCCATTGAGGATATGTTCGCCGGATTTTGGTGGGCAACTTCTTCTATGTTCGTACCGCCCTTTGTGCTGACCATCGCCAGCGGTCGGCCGTTGAAGCCGTCAACGGTGATGCCAAGATAAAGCTCTCGATAGTAATCGACTTTGCGAACCACCATGATCGCACGGACTTTTATTCCTTGAATTCGCGAATTCAGCAACCGGGCTGCAACTGATAGGGCTTCCTCAACGGTTGCCACGGTTTGCACACCGCCGGCAAGTCCTCGGCCGCCGGCCAGAACCTGCGCCTTAACCACGACCGGTAATCCGATCTTTTCTGCAGCCATAACAGCTTCGTCAGGCGTAGTGGCCAGAATTCTTTCCGGAACCCGGATACCGAAACCGGAAAAAATATCGGCCGCTTCATGTTCGTATAGTTTCATATCTAATCCAAAGCCTCCGGGTTGGCCACAAATCTCGGCTTGCGGCCTTCCAATACGGCGGCCATGTCTTCGGCCATCATCTTAAAGGATTTATACATCGCCCGGCTAGACATACCGATGGCATGGGGTGCGGTCAGGCAATTGTCCAGTTTGAAAATCCGATGGCCTACATCCGGCGGTTCCGGTTCGAACACATCCAGGGCTGCCGCTGCCAGGGGACCATCTGTCAGCGCCTCATGGAGAACATCCAAGTTTTCAATAATTGCCCCACGGGCCAGGTTTATAAGAATGGCACCCGGTTTCATCATTTGAAGCCGAGTGCGGTTGATCATACCCTTGGTATGTTCATTCAGAAGAGAATGGATCGAAACAAAGTCGGATTTCTGCAAAAGTTCATCCAGGGCGACCAGCTTGACATCCTGTTCGGCAGCGCTGTCAGCGGTCACATGGGGATCATAGGCCAGGACGGTCATGCCGAACGGTCGGATCAACTGGGCCAGCCGATAGCCGATTCTGCCGAAACCAATGATTCCCAGGGTGGCGCCCTCCAGATCGCCGGGGCTTTGCTCGAACCGGCTGCGCCAATTTCCCTGCTTAAGTTGAATATCCCAATGGATCATTTTCTTGCTGAGCGCCAGCATATACGTCAAGGCGGCTTCAGCCACTGCCTGGGAATTGGCGCCGGGCGTGATTATCACCGGTATTTTGTGTGCGTTGGCCGTTTGAATATCAACCCTGTCATAGCCCACACCGGATCTTCCAATCACTTTTAAATCGGCCGCTGCCTCTATGACCCGGGCGCTACCGATACCATCGCCCCTTAAAATAAGCCCGACTGCGCCTTCAAGAATCTTCAAAAGCGCGTCTTCGGAACTGTCTTCAGCTACGACAAAATCACCAAAGGATTTTAAAATATCGACCGCGACCTCTCCGACAGGTCCACTGCATGCGATAGTTGGAGATGCCATGTTTACTACCTTCCTTTCATTGCTTATCCTTGATGGGTTAACTTCGTTTGTACTGACTGCAGGCAGCCGCGATTGAATTCAGGCCACCCGCCACACACCCGCCGTCTGAGCCGACCACCAGAAAAGTAAACCCTTTTTCAATCCAACTTGATAGATAATCCAATTTGGGAAGCAATATGCCGGCCGCTTTTCCATATTTGCGGCAGGCCGCGACTACCTGGTCAATGGCCTGGTCAAATTCAGGGTGCTCAAAGTTTTGGGCCATATTCATATTGACGCTCAAATCCAGTGGACACACAAACAATACATCTACCCCGGAGACAGCAGCAATTTCTTCGGCTTGGTCGACCGACGCCTTGGTTTCGATCTGAACCACAGTGAGAAGATGGTCATTGGCCTGCTTGAAATAGTTGTCAAAGTTCTGCCCAAAACCACATGCCCGGTTGAAGCGGGCCACACCGCGGACGCCTTCCGGCGGATACCTCATGGCCGCAGCTGCTTGTTCAGCTTCGCTGGCAGAGGTAACATAGGGCACCATGATACCGGCAGCTCCCAGATCCAATACGCGTTTGAATCGAGGGGCGTCATTCCAGGCGATCCGTACGATGGCCGGGGCTTTATGAATGCTGGCTGCCTGAATTTGAGGGATTAGCTCACTGTAGTCGCCGGCACCATGCTCACAATCGATCCAGGTCCAGTCAAAACCGGCGGCCCCAATCATTTCGACGGTCAGACTGGATCCAAGGTTCGCCCCCACGCCCAGCATTACTTCGCCATCCAATACACGCTTGCGAATAAACTGCATACAATTCTCCTTTCTTTATGATTAAAATTAACACCGTTCCACTTTCAGCGTCAAGCCGGTCAGGGCACATCTGAATGGATAGCTCTGCCAGAAAGCGTCATTTTGAGCGGCTTTGAGCATATTTCGCCAGCCGAAACAGCCGCGGCATTGCTGTTGTGAACGCAAGCAAGGCGGTCGCTCTCCCCTATGGATAATATCCGTACGAATGGTGGGTTTGGGCATCGTTTAAAGTCCCTTTGGGCAGTTATGCGTGTCCGGACAGCAGTCAGTTTGATCGAAAAAGTAACTGATGAACATAGAACGTCGGATGTTTGTCGTTTCAGACAAGCGCAGCCGCTGCTGGCAAAAAAAAGGCCAGTCTTATCTGACAAGAAATTCCAACAAGACAAATGTCTAAGATCGATTGACGAATGTCGAATTAAGGAATGCTTGCTATTTTATTCGTTAAAAAAGCAGAGCGAAGCCTCCCCTCCGGCCTGTAAGCCCGTGAAACCCACGGGCTGGAAGCGGGCTCGCAGGGATTACAGCACCTACGCCTCGGAGAGCGACATCCACCATTCGTCAATCTTCAATCTTCATTCGTCATTCCAAGTAGCTTCATATAAGTTGGTCCGCGGTGATATCTTGCCCGTCTTCATCGATTGTAGGGGGAGTTCCATACATTTGCGGCCAAACCTATGGTGGCCGGTGCGTTTACGTTAGTAGGACCCATTTTAGTCTATTTTTAGAAGCTCGGACAGTACGACAAATAGACCGGATGTTGACCGGCTGTTATCAGGGGGCTATGGGATAGTAGAGTTGCGGTTCGGTTGGGAAAGCCTTCAAGCAACATTTCTTCATTCTTGACAGATTAAAACAAACATGTGAATAACAGGTATCCTTGATATTTTTTCGGGTTCTCAGGAAATTTCGGATTCGTTAAACTTGTTATATCAAGTTGAAATAGTGGAATTGGTGATGTGGAAAAGATCAGCAAACCGAAAAAGGAGGTTGCAATGAATCTTAAAAAAGGGACTTGGATTTTACTCTCCATTGTGACAATGATTGCTTTTAACTTGATATTACTGACAAAGTCGACACCCCTCGCTGCCGATGCCAAATCCCTGTTGAAACAGGTTAGCAAAGAAATGCGCCAGGCTGAAAAGGATATGTTTGCCGGAAAATTCGACAAGGCCATTGTCGCGCTTGATCCAATAAAAGGCCGCTTGATTGAATTGAAGGCTGCCGATCCGAACAATCCGGGGCTCAAAAGGGCCGAAAACAAGTATAAAAAATTAGTAAAAGACCTTGAAAGGCGAACCGGAAAAGACCTTGGCGGCGGCACGCTGACAGCCTCCGCAATATCCTCACAAGCAGTACTTCCATCCAAGCCGGAAGCCAAAGACATGCCGGATAAGAAGCCTCTTGCGACTGCAGCAGGCAATCCAGAAACCGCTGCCGTAAAAACCGTCTCGCAGACAAAAACGACAAAAACTTCAGCCCAGGCAAAGCTGCCGAACGCAGCCAAAAGGCCACTCAGAGAGGCGACCACCCAAATCGGCAGGGTGCATGGCTATATTAAAAAGCTGAATGATCCATCGGCAAAATTCAACAAAAAACAGTTGGTCGACAATATGGACAAGTCGCTTGTTCGCGCCAGGTCCAAATTGAACGAGGCCAAAGAACTGGCTGCTAAGAAAGGGGTCGCGTCCCATCCGGATCTGGACAGTGCCGAAACCGACCTGGCTGTAGCGGAGAAAAATGCGACTGAGGCGCGGCAAGGGTACAGAAAGGCCCAAGGTGAAGCCGCGGCCTCCTCCAAAGAGGTTAACGAAGACGTCAAGGCCCTACTGGCCGAATATAAACGAGTCGAACCTCTTTTTGAAAAGGCCACCGGATACGTGATGCATTACAATGACCTCCAGCCGGTTAGGGAACTTCTTATTCAAATCGAAAATTTTGAAAAAAATGACCTGAACAGAATTAATGAAAATATGGAAACTTTTGCCGGCAAGTATGGTTCTACGAGGGAGGATATCGATAACAAGGCCGAGGCAATGGGTTATGCGGGGCAGGGACGGGCCAGCTTCACATACACGGCGCTTTCAGAGGGCATTGCAAACATTCAAAAGACCCGGTCTGTTATGGCAGATGATCTTATCAGGAGAGCATCTGACATGAAAAATCAGGCAACGAGGGGAATCGGGGACTTTGCCCGTCTCAAGCAACACAAAAGGATCCAGACCTGGGCCGGGTTGGCGGCTGAATTTGATCAAGATAATCCGCGGGTCAAAGACTTTAATTCCTCGTTGGATTCCTGGATCAAAGAAGACATAATCGCACTGAATGCCAAAATCGATAAGGTTAGCTTTCCAGGCCATGGAGAAAACGCGCCGCAGGATGCCGACAAGCTGTCCAACATCGCCGTTGAATTTCTTCAGAAAGAAGAAGATAAACGGGCAAAGAAAAACATGGAGGTGGGCAAGGTGTTGAAGGTTGTGGTGACAGGGCAGTGGCGAATTTTCAAGAAGAACCTTCTGGGAGAACCGGTTCAATACAATCTGCCCATTTTGACGGCTGTCGAATATGAGAGTGATAAAGACTTGAATGCGGTTCGCGTCTACGACAGTACGCTTCTCACCGAGGAGTATAAAGGAGTCAAGATGGCTCCGCCGTTTTTAGGAGCCACAGTGGGAAACAGCTATTACATCAGGCCTACAGCAATAACCCCTTAATTGCAGCGTTGGACCTTATGAAGTTGGATTTAGGTTAAGGCCGTATCAATTGGGATACTGTCATCCAGAAAAATGCTTTCACCCCCTCTGTAATTTGCAAATGCGTTTGACCTGGGTCGAACTTCTCTCATCTTTTTCTGCCGTTCCTTGTCCAAGCTACTGACTGAGAAAATTGTCAAATGCCATCTCGATTTCAGTAAATTCAAGCCTCTTGTTCCCAATTATTTCGAGTTACCGCCTTATCTTAAATTTTCATATAAATTCAATTGGTTATAGTATTAAATTTGTATTTTCCAGGATTGTATGAGAAAATTTATGCATAGACTCGTTCACAGGTATACCAGCTGTATGAAAAAAACAGCCCGGCACCCTTATCCGACAATTTCGGCAATAAAGAGCATATGAATTTGGAGGCTTTAAATGAGAGAAATCTATGTCAACAAAAAAAAATACACCGCATCGATTCTTATTCTGACCTTGGTCACAATTTTGGGATTTACAGCCTGTGACTTTTTCCCCGGAAAACCGGAGAAGGTAGAATTTTTAGATCAATCCTTCTCTGTGATTAAGCCGGCAAGCTGGTCACTGAGAAACGATCTAAACGATGTCGCCGATCTGCAGATGGGAAATGCTTTTAAAGAGGCTTATACCATCGTTATATCTGAGAACATGGCGGATTTTGAAAATATGTCTCTGGAAGATCACAGCGATATAACCAGATCCATGATAAAACAAGGCCTAACCAACTGGCAAGAATCGGAGCCGGAATTCCTTGATGTCGGGGGCTATCGAGCCCTGCGCTACCAATTGTCAGGCACTATGGATGGCGTCAAGGTCGTCTACTGGCATGTTACTGTCGAGACAAACAATCATTACCACCAAATGCTGCTGTGGAGTTTGAAATCAAAGTTTTCTAAAAACCAACCAGATTTCGATTCTGTGATTCATTCATTTGAAGAGATATAAGATGCAGAAAGCATCTCAAGTCTGACATTCCAATAGCAATTTAGGACAGAATGCCTCAGAAATGTCTGCGGGAAATAGCCTGACTCGCTCAAATCTACTGGTGCCAGCTACCTTTTTGCCACCAGGATTTTGTATCAATTCGGTAGGGTGCTGCTCAAAAACATCGGCTTCAAAAGTTTCCTGGGTGTCTGCAGGTCTGCAGATGCCGAACTACTCGCCCTTTTCGATGGGAATACCCTTTTTATGGATCATCTCCAGGACTTCCTTTAGGCGATCCTCTGTACAATCGTCAATGCGATAGACCTTTTCGCCGCCATCAGCGAAGAACAATTTAAAGTTTCCCTTCTGATCCAAGTACCCTTTTCTAATGTAATCCCTGTCAAGCCAAGGTGTTAGCGTTTTGATAAAATCAACAATACTGCAAGCTTCCATTTTTCATTCTCCCAGATTGTCCGGAGTTTAAAGGTTCTAAATACGATATCGTGACGCTTGTCGCTTTCCATCAAGTCTGGCACTACCACTTGAATCTTTCACGAAGACTGGTATGCAATTCAATTTCTGCCAATGTCTGGTTGTTTTTGAAGAAAACGAAGTAAAATAAAGCAAAAGCCGGCCTCTCCGGCCGGCTATTTAAATATCTTTAAAACCATAGCGCTTTATGCGACGGGGCCACCACCCCCTATCATCGGCATTTGAATCTTCGGTGTAAAGCTTCAAAGCTTCACCCCAGAAACTTCCAAAGAATACTCTTTCCGGGAGCATCTTTGCAAACTCTTGGTTCATCCTTTCCGGGGATACTACCAAAATATTTCTGGAGGCCAATTGCTCGGATTTTTTTTATGATATAAATTACTATAATGCGGGAAAAGCGGATTTCAAGGAGATTTATGATTATATTATAAAAAATCTCGGCAGTAGAAATGCTGATTGGAACACAGCCACTATATCCAATCCCATCAATAAAAGCCAGACAACCTGATTTATCGATTTACAGATAAAAAGATAAGATCAATTTGACCAGGTTGTTTACATGCCGGCCTTTTCCGTCCGCTGCCTTGAGTTCAATCAAAAAACATCTTGACATTAAACCTGCTATAATTATAACAATATAACAAAAATTGATAGCACATATCTTCTACTCAAAGGACAACAATCCGGGCAAAAATCTGTTTTGATGAGAAGGGATTCAAAGTGCCGTCTGAAGGTCTATCAAACCCAGATTGAAAACTGGTTTAATGTTATGGTTCCAAACCCACAGGGACAAGTTTCAGAGAACGATCCAATTTTATATGTCGACCATCCGGATGAATTAACCTGGGATATCGCAGTGGACATTCTTGTCATTGGCGCCGGCGGATGCGGGCTTGTTGCTGCCCTGGCTGGTGCCGAGCGCGGCGCGCAGGTTTTCGTGATCGAAAAAGAAAAGATAGCCGGTGGAAATACCAGCCTGAGCCAGGCGATGGTGCCCGCCGCCGGCAGCCGCAGGCAGAAAGATGCAGCGATCAAGGATTCTGCCGCCTTAATGGTTGCAGACATCCTAAAAAAAAACAAAAATCAAAGCGATCCTGAACTAACCCTTCACATTGCCGAACAGTCCGGCCGGTTGATCGATTGGCTGGAAGACGATATGGGTATCAAATTTGAGCTGCTAACGGATTTTTTATACCCGGGCCATTCGCTCCATCGAATCCATGCCAACAAATCCCGCAAGGGAAAAAATCTTATAAACGAGCTGCTGAATGCGGCCTCACGCTTCGATAACATTGACATCGCCTACAATGCCCCTGCAGTTGGGCTGATCGCACGCCGTTCCGATTCGGCGGTTCTGGGCGCCAAGGTTAAAATTGATGGCATCGGAATCAATCTTGCCCGCGCCAAAAATGTGATCCTGGCGCTGAACGGATTCGGCGCCAATCGGGACATGCTGCAAAAATATATCCCGCAGATGAGTTCAGCCTACTACTTTGGCCATGAAGGCAACACTGGTGAAGGCATCCAGTGGGGGCAAGCTCTGGGGGCCGAATTGGATTGCATGGGGGCTTACCAGGCCCATGGTTCCGTGGCCCATCCACACGGTACACTGCTGACTTGGGTGGCAATCAGTTTGGGCGGATACCAGGTCAATTCCCGGGGCCAAAGATTTATCAATGAATATCACGGTTATTCTGAGCATGCACTCGATGTCCTAGCTCAGGAAGGCGGCGTTGCGATTGAAATTTTTGACCACCGGATCTACCAGGCCATTCTTGAATATGAAGACTTTCAGCAATGTATTCGGATGGGCGCGGTGAAGAAGTTTGAAAGTATTGTCGAGCTGGCCCAGGGATTCAACTTACCCGCATCCGATCTGACGCAAACCCATAAAATGTTTCAGCAGGCGGCGCGGGGTGATTCAGATGATCCCCTTGGGAGAACAACCTTCGGGCCGCCGTTGGAACCGCCGCTTTACGGTGTAAAAGTTACCGGAGCCCTCTTTCACACCCAGGGGGGTCTTAAAGTCGATTGCAGAGCCAGGGTGATCCGTGATAATGGAAAACCGATCGCCAATCTCTATGCCGGGGGTGGCACCGCAGCGGGCTTTTCCGGCAAAGCCGGGCCTTCGGGCTACCTGTCTGCCAATGGGTTGATGGCGGCCCTCATTCTCGGCAAAATCGCGGGTGAGGAGGCCGCAAAATCAATCAGAACGGGGGCTGAGTGACCGCAAAAAATTTTGTTGACCTGGTCACTTGCGATCTTTCGTAATCATTCCAAACAAAAGGAGATCTACCAATGGATAACAAAAAAAAGAAGAATTGGTTGGAAAAGAAGTTGTCTCGACGCGACTTTATCAAAAGCACTGCAGCCGCGACCGCTGCGACTGCTGTCGGCACCATTGGGTTTCCCAATGTCCTGCGCGGTGCCCAGCCGCCGGAAGTCATGATCGGCCACATTCATCCCCTGTCCGGCTTCCTGGGGTATCTTGGCAATCAGCTCAAAAACGGGTGTGAAATGGCGGTCCAGGAAATTAATGCCGCCGGTGGCATTAAATCCCTTGGGGGCGCTAAAATTAAGCTGCTTACGGCGGACAGCGAGGGCAAACCGGATTTGTCCATTCCGGCAGTTGAAAAGCTGGATCGGCAGGGCGTGGTCGCCATCACCGGCTGTCTGCAGTCATCGGTAACCATCGTGGCGACCCAGGTTGCCGAAAAACAGCGGGTTCCGTTTGTCGTATCCGTGGCTGTTGCCGATAAGGTTACGGCACGCGGCTTCAAGTATACCTTCCGCATTCAGCCGAATGCAGCCCAGATGGGTGCTCAAACCGTCAAATATATTTCCGAGATCTCCCAGAAAGCCGGCACACCGGCCAAAACCATTGCATACCTGCATGACAACACGGCATTCGGTACCTCCCTGTCGGAACATGTGGTTGCCAACGCACCCAAACAAAACATGGAAGTCATTGCGCGGGTGCCCTACTCCCCCAGGGCAGCCGACGTCTCCACCGAAGTCGGCAAAATCAAAGCCGCCGGCGCCGACCTGGTCATGTCAACCGGTTATTTTGCCGATCAGGTCAGGGCCTTCAGGACCATGAAAGGGCGCAGAGTTGCGGCAAAGGCATTTCTCGGCTGCGGCAATGGCGCTTTCAGCGATCAGAATTTTGTCAAAGAGCTGGGCGACATGACGGAATACGTGATGGATGGAAATTATCAGGCCAACCCGCTAAGCCCACTGGCGGAAAAAATGTATACCCATTATCAAAAGCTGCATGAGATCAAGATGCCGCCGTCCGCAATATTTGCCTACGAAGCGATTTATGTGATCGCCGATGCTGTCCAGCGCGCCAAATCCACCGACCGGGAAGCCGTGCGCGAGGCCCTTACCCAAACCGACATGAAAGACCACGTACTTCCCCAGGGGCCGATCGTATTCGGCGCCGACGGTCAAAACAAAAATGCCCAGGCTGCCATTACCCAGGTTTTAAAGGGAAAAATTGAAGTGGTCTGGCCTTCTGATTATGCCCAATCCAAATTTGTGTTTCCGGCGCCGAGTTAATATCGGAATCTCGCAAAATTCCATTAATGCAGTCCACTAATAACGGCAGCCTCCTGTGGGGCTGCCAGTGGGTGCCAGGGTCCAAGCGAATCGAGAAAAAACTTTGGCCTGTGTGACATACAATTGTTTTCAGACTTGAATAAAAAGCGAATATCGAAGGAAGGAATTCTATCGATTTTTTATTTTTAATAGACAGAGCGAAGCTTCCGGCTCGTAGGGATTACAGTGCCTACGCCTCGGAGAGCGACAACCACCAATCGTCCTTCGTCAACCGTCCTTCGTCATTCCAGTTTCATACGATATTTCAGGGTTCAAAAGTGACAATCTATGAAATTTGAAAAATTCGATGAGAGCCTAAGTACCCAATGAATGCCACATTTATCCTGCAGTCGCTGATCGACGGGCTGTTAATCGGCGGCGTCTACAGCCTGGTCGCTATCGGTTTGACGCTGATTTTCGGGGTCATGCGGGTGGTAAATTTTGCCCATGGTGCACTGATGATGCTGGGTATGTACACAACCTACTGGTCATTCACCCTGCTGCACATTGATCCTTATCTATCGATTTTGATTACGATCCCGGTGTTGTTTCTGATTGGCTCGGTTTTTCAGAAATTCCTTATCACTCCCATCATCGATGCGCCGGAACACAACCAGCTGCTGTTAACCCTGGGCGTATCGCTTTTCCTGGAAAATCTGATCGTCTTCCTGTGGTCCCCCGACTACCGCATCACCCGTACATCTTATGAATTCGCCTATCTTTATCTGGGCGATATATCCATTTCCCTGATGCGGGTGATGGCGTTCGGCACCTCAATGATCGTAGCTGCCATTGTCTACTTTCTGTTGACAAAAACGGATCTGGGCAAGGCTATTCGGGCTGCCAGTGAAGAACCGAGGGGTGCCTTGCTGATGGGCATCAATGTCCGCCGGATATACTGGATTACCTTCGGCATCGGATCGGCCTGCGCAGGGGTGGCGGGTTCGGCCACGGCACCTTTCTTCCCCACCTACCCCACCGTCGGCGGGCTCTTTGTAATCACCGCCTTCATGGTGGTCGTCTTGGGGGGAATGGGAAGTGTTCTGGGTGCCTTTGTCGGCGGCCTGATTATCGGCGTGGCCGACGCAATCGGCGGTATGATTTTTCCCGGAGCCATGAAATCGATTATTTCGTTTGTGATTTTTATTTTGATTCTGCTGTTTAAACCTACCGGCCTTTTCGGGGAAAGCCACTAATGGACCGCGTCATACCGACCACCGAACATCTTAGCCGCGGATTGGGAGCTAAAAAGCTGCTGGCTATCAGCATCGTGCTAATCGCACTGCATATCCTGCCCTGGACGATACCTTCGCATTTTACCCACACCATGATTATGATTTTCATTTTTACCATCATGGGCCAGGGATGGAATGTACTGGGCGGATATGTCGGACAGTTTTCTTTCGGTCACGCGCTTTTTTTCGGGCTGGGCGCCTATACCTCCACCTTGCTGTTTTTGCATCTCGGCCTCAGCCCGTGGATCGGTATCTTCATTGCGGTTGGGATTTCCATTTCCATCGGTCTGTTTATCGGCTTTCTTAGTTTTCGGTACGGTCTCAGCGGACCATTTTTTGCGTTGATCATGCTGGCTTTTGCCGAAATTTTTCATTTGGTCGCCACCACCTGGAATGCTGTCGGAGGATCTTTGGGGCTGCTCATTCCCCTTGAAGGAAATGCGCCGCTTATGATGCAATTCAGCGGCAAAATTCCATTCTATTATATTTCACTCTGGCTCATGGTCGGTGCCTTATACCTCGTTTTGCGGTTCGAGAAGACTCGCATGGGTTTGTATTTTCTGGCTGTCAGGGAAGATAAAGACGCAGCAGAAGCGCTGGGTGT
>JAAUYD010008706.1_pt1 | contig 15256 bp, 14 predicted proteins | sample 7278101 | NCBI WGS metagenome assembly JAAUYD01 (sample SAMN14350128, study PRJNA611818) | marine sediment metagenome | isolation source: surface marine sediment (0.6m) | place: French Polynesia: Moorea | collected 2018-08 | reverse complement strand
CATTCGGCAATCGACATTCGATATTTGTCTTGTTGGAGTTTCTTTCTCGATCAGCTGGACGCTCACGGCCAGCGGCCCCGGCTCGTATGAATTTGCAATATACTAAAATTGATTCATGTTAAATCTTCCTGGACTTTCCTTAAGACTTCGGCAATCTGTATTTTTTGGGGGCAATATTTTTCCGCTTTGGAAAAGTCCGTATTAAGAATATTGGCGACCTTTTCGGCGGGTAAAGCCTTGAACAATGCCTGAGCTTTTTCTCGATCTCCATAACCGTGGTAGTACATGGAGCAACGCATCATTTCGCTGATTGGAACCCTGCCATCAATCGATGATTCGCAGATATTGGCGCAGCCGGCGCAGTATCCGGAGGCCGTATGATGAGCATAGAGTTCAAAACGCCGCTTGTCTTTTAAGGACAGCGTATTTTTATTTAGCGCCGCAGCGACATTGGCCTGCAGGATGGTCATATTTGACATTGCCGAACAAATGCTGGCAATATTGGGATTTTCCCAGACCACTCTAAGCTTTGCCTGTTCTTCCGTATACCCCTTTTTTAAAAAATTATCGGTCATTTTCAAAGCTTCATCTGTTTTAGATCCGATTGTAGCGTAAAAATTAGATAAAAATGTGGCCTGTGTCTTCATGGCTGTCAAACCGATACCGGCTTTGACGCAGGCATCGACGGCCCGTTTCATTTCGTCTTTGACCATCAACCTATAATTATAACTCATCATTATGCCATCAATCCAACCGAGCTTCGCTGCCGCCTGCATGCTGTTTTCCATATTTTTGTGGGCACTGAATCCAAACAGCCGAATCTTACCGTCGGCTTTGGCCTTTTCCGCCCAGGATTTGACGGCAGTTGTTAATTCATCTTTCACATCTTTGACATAGTGAATGAAATATAAATCGACGTATGAAGTATTCATTCTGTGAAGTGAGGTATCCAACTTCTTCGATAATTTTTTGGGATCTGAAGTGGCCGCTTTGGTTACCAGAAATACTTTCTTTCTGTCATCCGGGAATTTGGCAAAATATTTGCCAATCGCCTTCTCATTTTTGCCCCGGCCATAACTATCAGCGGTGTCCCAATACGTTACACCCATCTTCATGGCCTGCCTGAATACCAGCAGATCCGACATACCCAGGACGCCACCAAGTGAAAGGATTGAGACATCTACACCTGATTTGCCAAACGGTCGGGTTGGAATAACCTGAGATTCAGTCGCATTCACCACAGGGGCCACCGAGGCAATCATTGATCCGGCGCCAATGGTGCCCACGGTTTTCAGAAAGTTGCGTCGCGTCGTTTTGGTTTCGATTTCTGACATGGTATCTCCTTTTCAATCTCTTCCAGTATGGCCAAATCCTCCGCTGCCGCGGTTGGTTGCATTGCTGAATTCCTGTACCACTGTCAGGGCCGCCCGGGTCACGGGCATAAACAGCATCTGACAGATGCGATCGGCCGGTTTTACGGTATAGTGATTTGGCCCTCTGTTGAAAAGAGCGATTTTTATCTCGCCCTGATAGTCGGAATCAATTACGCCCATTGTATTGGCCAGGACGATGCCCTTGTGGATTCCCAGCCCGGAACGGGGCACGATGATTCCCACCAGGTTGGGATCTTTGATATTTATCGCTATCCCGCTGCCGATCAGGACCGTTTCTCCCGGTGGCAAGTCAATCTGTTCTTCAACGCAGGCCCTAAGATCGATGGCTGCGGACCCGTCGGTGGCATAGGTGGGAAGGGGAATGGCTTCTCCCACAAGAGAATTGACGATTTTTGTTTCGATGTTGATGACATTCATTGATTTCGACCCGATCCATTTTCAGCGCTGCAGTCTATCATTGAACGCCACTTTCCACAACACAGTTCTGCTGAATAGCACAAACTTTAGACTTTTAATTTTTGGCTGTTTACGTTATTTATAGTATCTGAAGCACTTCAATTTATCTAAGGCCATCGCAAAAAGTAAAAATCCATGGATCCGAAGATTCGAAAGATCAAACAGTCCGGTGACTATAATCTCGCCATCTGCATGCTGGCCAGCGGCAGTAAGGGCAATGCGACCTATATCAGCAGTGGCGACACATCCATTCTTATCGACGCCGGGCTATCCGGAATCGAGCTTCAGCGCAGATTGGCGTCCAGAAACCTGGACCCCGAATACCTGGATGCCATCATAGTCACCCATGAACATTCAGATCATGTTCAGGGTGTCGGCGTTCTTTCCAGGCGGTTCAAATTGCCGGTCTACATCAATCAAAAAACCCGCAAGGCTTCAACCGGGCTTGGAAAATTGTATGACACCAATTCGATTGAATGCGGCAAAACGTTTCACATCAGAGATTTGACCGTCCATCCTTTTTCAATATCTCACGATGCCGAGGACCCGGTTGGTTTCACGATCGGCCAAAACGGTACCAGCATCGCAATTGCCACCGATTTAGGGATTGCAACATCCATGGTCAAAGAGCATTTAAAACATTGTTCACTGCTGATACTGGAGGCCAACCATGACCCGAAAATGCTGGAAACCGGTCCTTATCCCTGGCCTCTGAAACAGCGCATAAAAGGCCGAACCGGACATCTCTCGAATACTTCTTCAAAAATCTTGCTGGAAGAGCTCCAGCACGATAATTTACAGCATGTCATCTTGGCCCATCTAAGTGAAACCAACAATACACCACAATTGGCGTTTGCTGAAGTCGCAAAAGCCCTTACCCGCTGCAAGGCCAAGCTGACCGTGGCCGATCAACACACTTCCAGTCCCATAATTTATCTAAAGTAAAAAATCCTTGTGCATTGCATTTTACCTTAATTTCCGAATTCCGCATTCCCACTTCCCAATTTCATTCACCCATGTCCTATGCCCTTTGCTCTATGTGCTTAGCATTCAAAACGGCTGCCAAACCGACCTGGCGCGCGCCAGTTCCCGACCATCCTGCTGACGGACAAGGCTGTGATAATATACCGTTTTGTCTAGACCATCCGGGCGACATGCCGCCAATATGCAATCCTCGTAAAATGCTTCAGCCAGAAAATTTATCTCCAACTGCACCAAAACGGATGTATGGAGCAGAGAAGATGGAACCCCTTCAACCACCCATTCCACAAAACTTGCATTGTTGACATGCTGATTGACATCGAGGTCCCCATATCGCGCGACGAACTTTTTTTCATGGGTGCCATCAAGATCGAACCCGGGCAGCTTGTCCAAAGAATCGGTTATGATGTGACGGCCTTCAAGCGGCTTGAGCCGTTTCACAAATGGCATAATCCGCACCGGCCGCCGACGGTGCACGTCAACAACCAACCAGGCTGAAATAGCAGCGGCGATGGATTGACCGTTCCCGTTTCTAAGTTCAAAATCCCGTAGGGCAAATAATCGTTGCGCTCCAGAGGGCCAAGTGTAGACCTGGATTCGATCGTTGATCCCGGGATGTGAGAAGATTTTAATCTTTAGTCGGGATAGCAGCCAGGTATGGTTTTCGGATAGTAGATTCTGAACCGAAACCCCGAGTGCATCTGCGTGCTTGCTGGCGGCATCCTGCATGAAATTGAACATTGATGAAATTGAAAGATGATTATGGCAATCTACCTCATAGGTTCTGATATGATAAATTTCTTCCCATATATTCGGTTCATGCGCATCAGCACCAATCAGGGATTGCGTATGTGGCAAGTCCATTTTCGGCAGTCCGATCTTGCAATGTTTGGATTAAAGAAGGTATCCAACTGTACCTTCAGGTTGACACGGCAACGGTGAATGACTACATTCTATTTCTAAATGATTGAATTATTTGTTATTTCAGGAATGTATCAACCTTACTGATTTGTACCGATTTAATCGGAACAGAGAGGAGACCCTACCCATGTCCGAAAATTACATGGCAAAAAGATATTTTGACGAAGGCGCAGCAGCCTATCTCAGAGACGACTACAGGGAAAGCATAAAGCTATTTTCCAAAGCCCTGCAACAAGATCGTAAATTTGCACTGGTTTATTTCAGCCGAGGTATGTCGTATCTGAAGTTGCATCAATTCAAAAAAGCGGTATCCGACTTCTCACGTGCCATACGTTTGAATCCCAATTATGCACGTGCTTACTACATGCGCGGCCTGGCTTACGAAAAGATGGAAAATTTCGCCCCCGCATTTCGAGATTTTGATCAGGCCATAGAAATTGATCCGGATCTAGTCGCCGCCTACCGCAGCCGAGATTCAATAATAGACAAAACGCCTGACAGTCGGCTGAAAATGGAAGACACCGAGATTGCCGATCACCTGGCGGCAATGCGGGTGGCTCAATTTATCGAGGAGAAACGATTGCCGGGCTCCTAGTCTTAGCTGAAATACACATTGGTGGTTGTCATTGATCGTGCCCGCCCATAAAAAGAGTTACCAAAGATATGTACTCCTCTGGTGTTTCCAATCCAGAAATAGGGAAATTTGCCCAAGGTCAAGGCAATCAAGCCCTTGTGCGGAGGCGTAGTTTACTACGCCGCACAAACAAGAGCGCAGATTAACGCCGAGATTGGGTAAAAAGACCATTTCTGGATGGAATCTAGCTCGGTTCGATACCATGTGCGCTGATCCCTCGTATATAGAAATTCTCGTCGTTTAGAAAACTTAAAAATATGACGATGAAGGCCACCGAGGCTTCCAACATCAAGGGTTTATTTTGATACAAAGTATCCAACCGCTGGCGCCGGGTTTTTTTGGTCTTTTTTCCGAAGTAAGTTGAAAACAAACCGTCTAACAACTGGCTGCCATCTGGCATGGTCACCAAGTCACTTCTGCCGCTATAGCAATATTGCATCGCCTCGAGCACCAGGCTGCGCAAGCTGTGCAGATCCTTGATATGGTAGCTGATGAGATGAATCAGTGTGCGCTGCGCCTCTTTTAGGCCTGCCTCTGCCAGGGCATCGAAAAGAACTCTCATCTCCCGCCGGTCCGGAGCGGGCACAAGCTGGCGGATTAAGGACAACAATACGGCATTTTTAAATAACTGGTATAGCCGCCGGGCACCGTTTATGGCGGTGGTAGGGGCATGCTCCGTTCGCGGTTTATATCCAGGATAATTGTTGACAAACATGATTTGAAAAATTGTTTCAAAAAAATCAATTCTGGCAAGCGGATCTTCAAGGTCAATGCGCATGTCGAGAGTATTGTCCAGACGATCTGCGAGTTTAACTTGAACGATTTCAGGAAAATTTTGGGTGTTTTCCAACAGTCGCCCGACATACTGGTAGTAGGATTCATTTTCAACCCGGGTCAACGATACGAGCCGCGCCTCCAGTCTGGATTCGTCTTCTTTATCCATACGTCCCAAAAGTCTATATAGCTGGCCTTCAACAGATCTCCACTGCTGTAAATCATAATCACCCGGCTTGATGTCTTCGAGAATATCATGGAATAGCAGGGTCAGCAGGTCTACCAAATTAAACCGGACGAGGGAACGCGTGAAAAGGGCCGCCGACCGCAGGGGGTGCAAAACGGCCATCGGGCCTAAGCGCCGGCGTTTTTGACTGTAAACGCTGAACAAATACCCCAACGCTTCCATCAGGATGCCTTTGAGTTCGCGGTCCTTCTTTTCGTCGGTATCCAGCCGCTTGTCCCCGATAATATACATCAGCACATTATAACGATTCAGAGACGCTGCACTAAGATTATAATTTAGCGCTGAGGACAGTTTGAAAAATTCGGTTAGGTCGAACAACGGCATCATCAACTCCGCTATCGGTAACCCCGGATATCCGGGCTGAAGGATGGACAATCAGCGACCACTTGCAGAACTGGTGGTATGAGGAAGGCCCCTGGAAGGGGCCGGGGGCACCTTGTATGGTGGCCGCTGATTTTTAAAAGAATTTTTTTAATCTTTGTTTTATCGGTTCTGTCGGTTGTGATGATCACTTGACAGATTCATTATTGACCATGTCCTGTTTACTTCTGCCGATAGGCTGCTGTTTTACTGTTGGCGTATACTAACAAATTGAATAAAATACGAAAAATTCTTTTTTTAACTCAATTCATAAACCACCGGCATCGATTATGTTGGCACCGTCAAGTATGCCCTCGCGGTAACGGTAGAACCTTTTCAATTCCCACCGGCATAGCCGGTGGCTTATGAATTGAGTTAGGTAGCTGCCAGCGAACAATCACCTCTTAACATTAATCCGTCATTATGTAAAATCAAGGTGAAAAGGAATATCTTGACAGTTGATCCGAAGATCCATAAGAAATATTGATCATATGGATAAATCAGCGACCCCCATACAAGCGGGGGTCTGAGGATAGCTCCTGGAAGGGACCCAAGCCACTCTGCTGGCGGTCGCTGATTTTAAAAACAATAAAGGAAACTGCAAATGGAAGAAAAAGTAAAATCTATTTTGGACTACTTCGGACAAATCAATGCCATACCACGGTGTTCTAAAAATGAGGACCAAATTGGTCTATGGCTCAAACAGTGGGCTGAGACCGAGCAGTTGGCGGTGAAGGAGGATGCCGCCGGCAATTTGCTCGTCACAGTACCGCCGACACCAGGATACGAAAACGCCCCGACGATTGTGATTCAGGGCCATACCGACATGGTATGCGAAAAAACTCCCGATTCAAAACACGATTTTTCCCATGACGCCATTAAAAACATCGTCGACGGTGATTGGCTGCGGGCAGATAACACCACCCTCGGGGCGGACAACGGCATTGCCATTGCTTTGGCAATGGCGTTGGCGACCGATGACAGCGTTGCCCATCCACCGCTGGAACTGTTGTTTACGGTCGATGAAGAAACCGGGTTAAACGGTGCCAAAAAGCTTGAGCCCGATTTCATTGGAGGCCGGGTGCTGCTGAATGTGGATTCGGAAACCGAAGGCGTTTTTACCGTTGGCTGTGCAGGCGGAAGACATACGCATATCTCCCGGAAGCTGGCGTTGACGAATCTTTCTGATGGATGCCAATATTTTAATTTGAACATCAGCGGTTTGCGCGGCGGACATTCGGGTATAGATATTATCAAGCAGCGGGCCAGCGCCAATAAAATACTGGCGCGCACCCTAAACGAGTTGTCGGCTGCTTGCGATATCCAGCTGGTATCAATCAAAGGCGGCACCGCTCATAATGCAATTGCTCGAGATGCTGAAGCCCTTTTTGCGAGTCCCTCCGGAAATACGAGCGATTTACCCAAAATGGTTTCAGAATTCGAACACATCGTCCAAGCTGAACATGAAGACATTGAAACCAATTTATCCATCAAACTGACGGCGGTGGATTCCAAGCCGCGACAAAAAACTGCCCTCGGCGATGCGGAAACGCGCAGGGTAATTGATTTGCTTCTATCCCTACCCCATGGGGTTATGGGAATGTCGCCGGTCTTCGCGGGTTTGGTTGAAACTTCCAACAACCTGGCGACCGTTGAATTAAAAGAGGATATATTACAAATATTGACCAGCCAGCGCAGCCTGACCAAATCCCGGCTGAACGAGATTACCGACACCATTTGCGCAACGGCAGCCCTGGCCGGTACAAACACCCGATGCGACAGCGAGTACCCCCCCTGGTCTCCAAATATGCAGTCCGATCTACTGGAGCTTTGCCAAAATATCTACAAACGGCTTTTCGACCGAGAAGCACTGGTTAAATCGGTTCATGCGGGGCTGGAGTGCGCAATCATCGGGGATAAATACGAGGGTATGGACATGATTTCCTTCGGCCCGGATCTAAGAGATCCCCATTCACCCAACGAAGGACTCTATATTCCGTCTCTTGGTAAGGTGTGGCAGTTTATGGTAGCGCTGTTAGCGTCGTATGGTAACAATTAATTGTGTGTAATTTTTTACTCGGGTAAGAAATCCTAATCTATTTTATGGATTAAATATGGAGCACATCATTATCATAGGCGGTGGCGGCACCGGGGCGGCTTTGGCCCATGATCTGACCTTACGTGGCTTTGAGGTCTCATTGTTTGAGAGCGGCGAGCTGTTGTCCGGTACAACCGGTCGACACCACGGCTTGCTTCATAGCGGGGCGCGTTATGCTGTCGACGATCCAGTGGCAGCCAAAGAGTGTATTCATGAAAATGCCATCCTACGTCAAATCGCACCCGAAGCGATCGAGCAAAACGATGGGCTTTTCGTGGCACTGGATGACAGTGACATGGATTTCCGAACGGCATTTTTGAAACGCTGTCGAGAATGTGAAATTCCAACTGAGGAGTTCACCCCAGCCAAGGCGCTGGCTATCGAACCTGCACTTCATCCAGGTCTGAAATCCGCCATCCGGGTGCCGGATGCGACCCTGGATGCATGGCGGCTTCCGCTGCATTTTTATGCCACCGCCAAAGCCAACGGCGCCCGAATTCATAATTATTCCGAGGTTATCGGTTTTAAAAAATCTGGCAAGGCCATTCGAGCCGCACAAATCTTGGATCATCAAACCGGCGGCAATTACGACGTACAGGGAGATCTGTTTGTCAATGCAGCCGGTGCTTGGGCCGATAAAATCTGTGCTTTGGCCGGCATTCAGTTGCCGCTCCAGCCGGGTCCCGGGGTAATGGTGGCCGTCAATGCCCGCTTGACGAACATGGTGATCAACCGACTCCACAAAGCCGGCGAAGGCGATATCATTGTTCCCCAGCGGGGACTGTCCATCCTGGGGACCACCCTATGGCTGGCCGAAGACCCGGATAAGGTCGAAATTCCGCCGGAACATGCTCGAAAAATTATGGAGCTTTGCGCCCAAATGGTTCCTGCAATTAAAGATACGGCCATCCGTTCGGTATGGTGTGCATCACGACCTTTGATCCAACAAAAGCAGTCTAAGGATCCCCAGGAAATCAGCCGCACCTTTGACTGTTATGACCATCAGCAAAGGGACAATTTAGAGGGACTGTTATCGATTATCGGCGGCAAGGCCACCACCCTGCGGGCTATGGCAGAAAAGACTGGAGATATCATTTGTCGTAAAACGGGCAGAAATATTACCTGCAAGACAAAAACCGAAAAATTGCTGCACTATCGGCATTTTTATAAATAATTTTATCATTAGCCACAGACTGACACGGACGAACACAGACATTCAGATATAGCAAATAGCCGAAGCCCGATAATACCAAAATCTTGTAAATCCTGTCGAAATTAAAAAGGAAAACCATTCAATTGACTAGCAGAGTTATTAAATTTCGAATCTTGCGATACAAACCGAATCACATCGATCCCCCACAATTTCAGGAGTTTTCCCTTCGAGTCGAGCCTGAAATGAGCGTATTGGACGCCCTCGAAAAGATTCGCCTCAAGCAGGACAAAACCCTGATGTACCGCCATTCCTGTCATCATTCTTCCTGCGGTACCTGTGCCTGCAGAATCAACGGGAAAGAACGCTTAACCTGCATTACGAAATTGGCGGACCTGGAAGGTGAGGTCATCACCCTCGCCCCCCTGGAAGGTTTTAGATCGATCGGAGATCTGGTGGTGGACATGACCGGGTTCTTTAAGGACTATTCAGAAAAATGGAGTTATTTGAGAGGGTCTGAGACGCTAAAGCCTGGCATCCAGCCGGCAGGAATTAGGCACTTTACCCGCTTTGAAAACTGCATTGAGTGCGGCTGCTGTATCTCTGCCTGCCCGGTCACGCATAGCGGTAATACGTTTGTTGGCCCCGCCGTTCTTGCCGCTGTCAACAGCGAAGTGAAAAAAGCGCCGCAGAGCGCATCCGATTCGCTGGCACTCGCGGCTGGCAGCCGTGGTGTACGCAGGTGTGAGAGAGCAGTAAATTGCAGCCTAAGATGTCCCACCAAAGTTTATCCAGCTAGGCATATTATAGACCTGCGAACGATGTTGGAAAAGAAAAATGAAAATAAATAAGTCCGGCAAGCAGGGAAAACCCAATAATCAATGACTTACTTGTTGGGAACTTCGTAAACCTTACCCCAATAAGGCGCATTGTTCTGATCGTCCACCGCCATGATATAGATGACAGCCTCATCAGGCCCGAAATTCAGATTGGGCGCGGCGGGTGAGGGCACATCGATCGACTTGACAAGCTTTTTATCCGGAGAAACGACAATCACCCTGCCTTTGCTGTATTGAATACCGACCTGACCCCATTGGCAAAACTGACATTGCCCATGGTTATCAATTTCACCCATCGGTCCATTCGGGGATCCAGCCGTTTGATAATCGCTTTAGGCGACAGTCCTTTATCGGCCAGCAGCTGAATTTTGCCATATAGATCCTCTAAAAACTGCAGCTTGTTTGTGAGCCTCTCTCTGCCATTTTTCGGCAACGGATTGTGGGCGCAAAACAGGGCATCAAAATCAAATTCAAGTACTTTTTTCAAGGAAGTGATCTGATCGATTAAACGTTCATCGGCCCGGAAGTATTTAATATGATCCCCCAGATAAAGATCTCCTGAAAAAAGCCAGCCGTTTTCTTCTTCCAGATAGACCGTGTGATCTTTGCTGTGACCAGGCGTATGAATGGGAAGAAATTTGAAGTTGTTCGTATCGATCTCTGACTCGAACGCGGTGGCCTCGACAACATCTGCCTTGCCCCAAACATATTGTTGATAAGGAAGAATTTTATAACCGGTGCGTAATTTATCAACTGTTAAGGAATGGCCTATGACCGGGATATGGTGGCGCTTGCTGAGAACGGATGCATTGCCGCTATGATCTTCGTGGTGATGGGTCAGGAGAATCTGCTCGAGCTTTTTCGGTTGAAGCAATTCAAGAACGACTTTTTGCATGTTGCGCTGCCCGGTGTCGATCACCAGCCCGTCGACGACATACAGAAGCACCGACATCCAAGGCGGTCCGATCGGACCAAAACCCAACCGGAATGCTTCTACTTCCCCAAAGACAGTTTTTTTAACAAGGTTCATTTGGTCTTACTTATTCTTGTCGATAAATTTCAGCAGATCCCTGTCCACATCCGCCGGCAGATCCGGTACCTCGTAGCTGGCAAGGATCTCCCGATATCTTTTATTGGCCGCCGCCATGCTTTGAGGAGATCCCTTGGTGAACCAGCCGTCGAAATTATCGCGATTGGAGAGCACTGGTTGATAAAATTCGCTTCGGAAATGCCGGAAGGTATGATCCTTGTCCAGAAAATGGCCTCCCGGCCCGACTTCTTTGATGGTATTTAAGCCAAGAAATTCGTCATCGACCTTGACGCTTTTTTTTATCCTTTTCACCATTCCACACATTTCATCATCAATAATAAATTTTTCATAGGACATGCAGTTATAGGTGTCAAGAATACCGGTGGCGTGTAAAACGAAATTAATTCCACAGACCTGGGCCATTAATAGATTCATCATGGATTCATAAGCCGACTGAGCATCGGGTAATTTGGCATCGCAAACCGCACCTCCGCTTCGCGAGGGCAGATCATAATAGCGAGCCATTTGGGCCGTCGTAGCTGTATTCAAAGCCATTTCAGGAGATCCGATGCTGAGTGCGCCGGTGCGCATTTCAGCGTTTGAAGAAGAACCGGCGAAAATCACCGGGGTGCCTTCCCGTACCAGTTGCGCGAGAACAATGCCGGCCAGTATTTCGGCATTTTGCAACGCCAGGTTGCCTGACAGGGTAGCTGGACCTGTCGCCCCGGCTATGCAAAGTGAGGAGATAAGCTGGGGCTGACCGGCCATGGCATATTCTATCAGCGTCCCCAGCATTCTGGAATCGTATTTCAGGGGAGACAGGGGACCCAGGATACTAATAAATCGGGGTTTTGCAGCCAGCTGTGCTTCGCCGTCGAACAGAATGGATGCCATTCGGATACTATCTCTGGCAGCTTTCTTTCCTAAAGCACTGCCCATAAAACATTTATCGGAATATTTCATGGCGGCGTAGAGCATTTGCAGATGACGAATTTCATGGGGAACATCATTGGGCTCGACGACGGTACCGCTGCAAATATCCAAATTTGGACTCGCTCCGGTCAGCTTAACGAAGTTTACAAAGTCGGTTAAGGTCCCCTTTCGTCGATTCGAATTCATATCGGTGACAAACGGGGCGCCGTATCCGGGAGTAAAGACGGTATTGTCTCCGCCGATCATAACGTCCTTTTCAGGATCCCGCGCATAGAGTCTGAATTTTCCGGGGGCTTTTTTGATCTGCTCCTCTATTAGTTTGCTGGAAAAAAAAACCCGCTGGCCTTCAACCCTAGCACCTCCTTTTTTCAACATTTCCAGCGCCGGCGGATAGCCAAATTCTACTCCGATTTGGCTTAAAATCTGTAAGGAGGTTTCGTGTATTTTCTCAACCTGTTCATTCGTCAATACTTCGTATGGTTGCATTCGCCACATCTCCCCTTTTATACATACATATTCAGGTAATATCGGCACACAAAGATCTTTCGGGATAAGAGCGTTTATCAGAATAACGTTCCGCTATCGGCAGTTTTACAGTGCGACTTTAAATCGTAACAGCACCCCAGCTGGTTTATTCCAAACACTCTAATATTTGCAAATTACATATTTTCCAAAATGTGTTCGCCCTGGGCTATAATTTATAAATTATTTCCAAGTCAAGCGAAATTATTGATTGACAAAACATCGTTAACATCAGACATTTTGTAAATAGCGTACCCTATGTTCATGGAATCGATTCGGAGAGGAATCCGACGCGATGAGTCAACATATCCAGTTTAGTGAAATAGGATCCGACATTGTTCCGCGCGGTCGCCGATTCATTAAAATGCATGGCCTGCGCAATGATTTTATTATCGTGGACGGACGCAGGCAGCCTTACAGGCCGTCTGTCGATGAAATCGTTCGGTACTGCGATCGACACGAAGGCGTCGGCGGCGATGAGCTGCTGATCATCGATCCACCTCAGGCCGGCTCGGCCAACTCCGTCGCTTTTGTACGTATCTTCAATCCGGATGGCCGTGAGGTAGAGGCTTGCGGAAACGCCACCCGTTGTGTGGGATGGCTCTTGCTGGAGGAAACCAAACGCGACGAGGTGGTGATCGAGACTCTTGGTGGAGTGCTCGGATGCCGTCGGGCCGGTGACAAAATGGTAGCCGTCGACATGGGCAAGGTACGCACAGGATGGCAGGACATTCCCCTGGCCCGGGAAATGGATACGCTCCATATGCAGATCGGTGCTGGCCCCCTGAAAGACCCGGTCGGGATGAACATCGGCAATCCCCACGCCGTATTTTTTGTGGCAGATCTGGACAAGGTGGATCTGTCAAAATGGGGACCCCAGTTGCAGAAACATCCTATTTTCCCGCAAGAAGCCAACATCGGAGCCGTTCAGCTGGTCGATTCCGGAACTCTTAAGCTCTCTGTCTGGGAACGCCCGGGTGCACTGACCATGGCTTGCGGAACCGGGGCCTGCGTTGCTGTGGCTGCAGCCCGCCGGCGGGGACTGACGGATGCAAATCGCATGAAGGTGATCATGCCGGCCGGATCGGTTGAAATCGAACTAAAAAGGGATAATTCCGTGGTCATGACCGGACCTGTTGAGATCTGTTTCACCGGTTATCTGCCGATGAACCCAAATTGAGCGAAAAACGCTCAATTTGGCGTTAACTGTTATTTGTTATTAGAATTTAGTGTTGGCGCTATAAGGCTAGTAGCTGGAATGCTGGGTTGCTTAAAGAACGTGTACCTTTTGAGCTTCCAAGCTTTCCAGCCTCCCAACTTTAAGCCTTCTAAACCAATAACTACCAAATGGTGCTGAATATTCAATTTCTCCCAGGCTTGTCCGAACCAGGGGATAAACACAATGAACAGAGCGATTATCAACTTTGAGCAACAAACACTGGATTCCATCCACAACCATTCAATCGAGCTGCTGCGCTCAACTGGTATAAAATTTCCGTGTGAGAAAGCCCTGGATATATTTAAACAACATGGCTTTCGCATGGATTCCGACATGGTCTTTTTTGAAGAAAAAGACATCCATAAAGCCCTGGAAACCGTACCGGCAGCATTTACCATAAAGGCCAGAAATCCGGCCAAAAGCATCCAAATTGGTGACAACAATTTTGTCTTGGCCCCCGGTTACGGCCCCCCATTTATCATCGATCCTTCCGGAGAAAAACGGGATGCTGCCCTCGAGGATGTGCAAAATTTCTGTAAACTGGTTCAAACTTCGAAATATCTGGATTTCAACAGCTCCATGGTGGTGCAGCCCGCAGACGTACCCCAGGACACGGCGCATCTGGACATTTTGCTTTCAACCATGCTTTTGACCGACAAACCCATCATGGGGAGCTCTGTTTCTAAGGCGGCTGCGGTGGATTCTCTGAATATGGCGCAAATGATCTGGGGCCGGACAATGGACCCCGTGATGATCTCTCTGGTCGATTCCCTGGCTCCCTTGCAGTATGCTGCCGAGATGGTCGATGCCATCTTGGTGTTTGCCGCGGCCGGACAGCCGCTGATCATCCATTCCGCCTGCACACTGGGCACTACCGGGCCGATCACCATAGCGGGATCATTGGTGATTTCAAATGCAACCACGCTGGCCGGCATCTGCCTGGCCCAACTTGTCAATCCCGGCACGCCAATCGTTTATGGTTTGGGGGGAAGTCCCACAGAGATGCAAAGCGGCGGATATGTGAATGGTTCCCCCGAAGATGCGAACCACACCGCCATTGCTGCAGCCATGGGAAAGTATTACAATATACCCTGCCGCAGCCAGGGGGCTTTGACCGAATCGTTTTGTCTTGACTATCAGGCCGGTATGGAATCTGCGATGATGCTTACCACAGCGGCCCTGAGTGGCGTTCATTTGTGCCTCCACGCCTGCGGAACCTATGGCTCCATGATTGCCATGAGCTATGAAAAATTTATCGCCGACGAAGATCTATGCGGGGCCCTCAAAAAACTGATAAAACCGGTGGAGTTCACAGATGATGCCTTTGCCATGGAGATAATAAAAGAGTTGGGTACTTCAGGCAATTATATGTTGCAATTGCATACCGTCGATCGCTGTCGTACCGAATTTTTTCGTCCCGACCTGAGCAGCCAGAAAATACACAGCGAGTGGTTTGAAATGGAACACCGGGATCTTACCGATAGAGCGGGGGGGCTGCTAAAAAAACGCTTGGCGGAATATACCAAGCCGGATATCGGCCCCCAGCTTGAAAAGGATCTGAGCCAATATGTCATCGAACAAAAACGCAACACATGATGATAGCGGTCCGAAGAAAAAATCCGGGTTTGTGGCGCCCCTGGAAAAGGGTCAAGCAGTGATTAATCTCGAGACAAATCAACGACCACCAGTAGAGATGGT
>JAAUYD010198093.1_pt1 | contig 15257 bp, 14 predicted proteins | sample 7278101 | NCBI WGS metagenome assembly JAAUYD01 (sample SAMN14350128, study PRJNA611818) | marine sediment metagenome | isolation source: surface marine sediment (0.6m) | place: French Polynesia: Moorea | collected 2018-08 | reverse complement strand
GGATTTTGACCTGCCTTATTGATGGTTTGTTTGATTTAGCTATTTGGATGAGCCTTATGATGTAAGACTTGCGGAGATCTTAGTCGTATTTAATATGCGCGGCCATATAGTATCAAGCAGGAGCTGAATCTAGAGACCTATGTGGAAATCAACGCCACGGATGCGCATGGAAACGCCGAGACTGTCGAATTCGTCAAGCTTGACAAGCTAGGGGTCGAAAACGTCATACTAAAAGAGACCGGTGCGATCGTTGCGGACATGTCCCATATTGGTATCGACGGTATCATCGGCACCAGTTTCCTGGCCTACTTCAAAGTGACCATCGACTACGGGAAACAGACCGTAACATTCGACAGCGACACCTCGAAATCACCACCAAGATCCGGAGAGCACCGTATCTCATTCGAGTTGACCAAGGAGGATGGTTACACACCCATCACCACGTGCCTTGTGGGCGACCGGGCGATCAAGGCCCATATCGACACCGGTGCCGGGGACATTCTGATCCCGATCTCAGCAATGCGGGAAACCAAAGCCTACCAAAATAGGGACTTCTCGAAATGCAGGGGAATCTGCAGCCGTAGTGTGTTCGAGACTGAGGAATTCGAGCATATCACGATGCAAATAGACAGTATCCGAGTAGGGAATTTGAACCTCGAAGCGGTCGCAGTCACGTCGCGACCTGAGAAGCTCTCGAATGTCGTTCTGGGCAAGACGTTCTTGTCACGGTTCATTGTAGAGATGAACTACGACGAGCTGGAGATGATTCTTCTGCCCCGGAAGGTCGGTGCACTTCCCGAACCCGAGACGACCTTTGGTTTGGCGTGGGAACAGAAAAACGGAGATCTACTCGTTTCAGGTATTTGGAGCGAATCGTCTGCCGAGGAGCAGGGTGTGCAAGTGGGGGACAAGATCTTGAGAATCGACGGTCAACCAGTAGCTGATTCCTCCCCCATAGAGCTCTACCAACTCCTGGAAGCACACGAGCAGACCACCGTTGAGTTGACCAATGAAGCCGGCACGAGAACCGTCACATTGGAGAAGCGACCTTCTGTTAAACCCAAGACGGGAACCTAGCCTATCCACGACCAAATTGGGGAAGAAATCGGGGCCAGAGGTTGACCAGGGGAGGCCTATTTCATCGCTTAAAGATTTGCAGAGTTTTTCATCCCCACCTTGTACTTTGACCCCATTCCGGCGATATTGTCCTCCAGGCACCCGACTGACGTTTCTGCTAAACATCTTGAACGTCGATAACTGAAAGTAGCCCCAAAAATAAGATGATAACCAAGAGACCAGCTAACACCACTGCAGGGAGAAGAAGTGGGAACTTCATTAGCGAGCGAACAGCCGAGATAAAGCAGGTAAAACAGCTCCTGTTGATTGTCGTCGGCATCTATCTGCTCGGATGGGCTTCGTTTGTCTCGATTATGAAGGCCTCAGAGGTGGCTTCGGACGACCTCCAATCCCTCTCACTTGTCGAACCAGCAGAAATCGGGGCCCAAGCGCTGGAACCAGTCTCCAGTCCACAGGACAATGCAAAGGCAGGTATGGATGCTCGCATACCTGAACCGGCCGTGCTGGAACCGCCCATATCTGCTCGGCCCTTGCCAGAACCGCCCGAGCCTGAGCTGCCTACTGCAGCACCGCCCACACTGCCGTCCCTGAAGCCCGAAAAGGTGGCACCGGTCCCACCTGGCGATCCACCGAGCCGGGTCTCGATGGCACACCCGATAACGTGTACGAGGTGCTGGGACAGTACAGGCCTGGAGTACATAGGAAATCAATGCGGCCAGCTGTTGGGGTTTGAAAAAGTCATTCGAGACCGACTCTACGTTGTCGAGAACTGCGCCTCAAAGGTGCTCAGCACAGGCGGTTCAGGCGAGTTGGATCTGGGCATCGAGATTGATTTTAGTACCAAGCGTATTGGCTTTTGGTCTGAGCCGTCATCTGAGGTGGCTGGCGCTTCAGATATTGCCGCCTGTCTAAAGATCGAGATGGGGGGGCTGCCCATGGACGCTATCCACCCCAAGCTCATCCGGTATCAACTGGCCATGTCAGTTACGTTAAAAAGGACCGCAACTGCCAAGCCCGCCGCCCCCATTGTCGTTGATGTCCCCCCAGTGAATTCGGAAAAGCTGGCACAGGGCAGGATTGTGGCTGTTGTTCGGGATCGGGTCCGGGTTCGGAAAAAACCAGTGGACGGGGAGATACTCGGCAAGATCAGCTCTGGCAACCGGGTCCTGCTGATCGACCAACGCGAGGACTGGTGCCAGGTAAAAACCCCCAGGGGCAATGTCGGATGGATGGTTTGTTGGGGATTGGCACTTTGAGACAGGGCAGGGTGCTTATCCCTGGGCAAGGCGCCAGTAGCTTGGTGCGGGCGCATGTATCTCGGTCCACGCTTTTGTCGTTGGATGTGTAAACCCAATGCAATGGGAGTGCAGCGCAACAGTGCGGGGCTTAAGTTCAACCCCTGGTATCGGTGGTGCACCGTACTTGCGATCCCCTGCAATGGGATGGCCAATAGCGCTGAGTTGGGCCCGAATCTGATGGGGCAGACCTGTCAACAGATCTATTTCCACGTAACTCTTGCCCGCGCCTGATGCGATCACCCGGTATTGAAGCTCAGCCGGCCTGCCCCCTTTGGCCGCTGACACAACCCGGGTGGTCCTGGTTTTGGGGTCTTTTTGCAGATAATGGCACAGGGTGCCGCTGGGCTCAGATATGGTTCCCGTTACCACGGCGAGGTATTGCTTTTTGGTCTTTCGATCCCGAAACTGTTGGGAAAGCCGCCCAGCAGCTTTGGAGGTCTTTGCAATTACCATGGCCCCGCTTACAGGGCGATCCAGGCGATGGACAAGACCGAGATACACATTGCCCGGCTTTTGGTCCCTCGTTTTTATGATCTCTTTGGCCAGGGTCAGCACATCCAGGTCGCCGGTGAGATCGCCCTGGCTCAGCAGGCCCGCGGGCTTATTGACCACTAAAACGTGATTATCCTCAAAAAGAAGGGCGAGTGCGGGTTTCACGATCTCAGTGGATCACTTTCCACGCTGTTCCGTTCGGGGTATCGCAAATCTCAATGCCCTGGTTTAATAGCTCGTCGCGCAACGCATCTGACAAGCTCCAATCTTTGGCTGCCCTGGCCTGGTTTCGCCGGGCAATTTTTTCTTCTATGGCATTGCGGTCCAGCCCGAGGCGTTCTGCAGCAAAATCCCGAAGGCTCACCATGGCCTCGGCCGGGGGCCGTGTACACAAACCGAGCACGCCGCAGACCTCGGTCAGCGCTTCGGCCACGTGCTTGATGGTCGCGAGCCACGCGGGTTTTCCCCCTGCCATTTTCTTTACCTGCTTTGCGCGCATGTCACAAAGTTCGTTTAAGTGCCGCATGCCCTCGCCAATGGCTGCCAAGGCCCGTGGCGTATTAAAGTCATCATCCATTGCCTCGACAAACTGGGCGCGCACATCTATTTTTACGCTGGGGCTCGGGGCGTCGGACAGATCCTGATCCTTTAGGATACCCATGGCCCGGTTGAGCGTCTCGTAAAAATAGGTGAGCCGTTCGCAGGCAATGTTGATGGTGCCCCGGTCGCTTCGGCCACAGGGGTCGTCCCGCGTGGGGGTCTGGCTCATATCAATGGGGCTGGCGTAGTGGGTGAGGAGAACCAACAGGCGCCATACCTCGGGCTGGGCGATCTCCAGTGCATCTTGGATGGTGATGAAATTGCCCAGACTCTTCGACATTTTGACCCCGTTCACGGTCACAAAACCATTGTGCATCCAGATATTGCAGAACCGTTCGCCCGTGGCAGCTTGGCTCTGGGCAATCTCGTTTTCGTGGTGGGGGAAAATAAGATCCTTGCCCCCGCCGTGGATATCGAACGGCTGACCCAGCTTATCCACGCTCATGGCCGAGCACTCGATATGCCAACCCGGCCGGCCTGGACCCCAGGGAGATGGCCAAGCCGGCTCCCCAGGCCCAGCACTTTTCCAAAGGGCAAAGTCAGGGCCGTGGCGTTTCTTTTCTGTGGGTGCCACGCGCGCGCCCTCAAGGAGCTTTGTATAGTCCCGGCCAGACAGGGCGCCGTAGGCACTGGTTGCTTCGTGGTAGGCCGGCACGTCAAAGTACACATCTCCCCCTTCCACATAAGCAAATCCCTTGCCAATGATTTTTTCGATCAGGGAGATGACCTCGGGAATATGCTCAGAGACCCTTGGCTCGCTCTCGGGAATTCGCGGATCAAACGGTGCGAGATCCCGATCCCGGAACGCCTCGATAAAGTAGTCTGAAACGATCTCTGCCAAGTGCCGTTGCCCATCCTGGGCCCGATCGAGGATCTCAGCATCCTCTGCCAGGCGAACCCGCCATTGTTCCTGATCATAGGCCTGATAGGCCGCCTCGTTTCGCCATGCCCCGTCTGGTCCAGCTGCGATTTCTGCGGCCCGTTTGATGATTTTGTCATCGATATCTGTAAAATTGCGTATATACCGCACCGCATACCCACGGTATTCCAGGTATCGGATAATCGCGTCAAAAGAGAGGTAACACCGCAGGTGCCCCACGTGGCTCGTGCCGTACACAGTGACACCACAGACATAGATGCCTACCTCGTCGGCGTGAATGGGCGCAAACAGCTCTTTTTTCTTGGTCAGTACATTGTAGATGCGTATCGCCATGGGCCGTGCTTCTTTCCGCGCGAGATCATTTCGCTTCCACAGCGAAACATACCCCTAAACAGCCCACTGAGCTACCCCTTATGGGCCTTATCAACGTCGACAAACGCCAGTCTTACGTTGACCGCTGGTTGCATCATCTTAAAATGACTATCAAGCGTATAAATTGCGCAGTTATGCTGTATTGCGTTTTGAGCAATCATCAGATCTGGAATGCCGATACCGTTAATGCCCTTTTTCATGCAGTTGTACTGATAGTCGATGATCTGCTCCCATATTACGTTCAGGCTGAGCCGGCTCACAGCGCGCAACAATCCAATTAACGTTCGCTGTCTTTTTATTTTTATAGAGGGGATAAGTTCGGCCAGTATCAGGTCGTTGACCGTGAGGATATTCTCATCGATGAGGTAGTCGAGCCTGTCTGAATGCCCACCTCCCCTGAAATAGTCGATCCACACAGAGCTATCGACTAAGACTTGCATCCGCGTCCTCGGAGGCTGTCCATGTCCAGATCTAGGTCGACCTTGCCTTTGAAATCCTTAAGATTGGAAACTTTGGACTTTCTGATCAGCTCCTCTAAAGCCCGTATGATAACCTTTGTTTTGGTTTGAATATGGGTCGCTCGCATTGCCTCGTGCAACAAGGCTTCTGGTAAATCTAAGGTCGTTCTCATGACGCACCTCCATATGCATAAAATTAATAATTTATGCATACATCGTCAAGCAGGGAAATGAAATCTGCGTTATAAGTCAGATGCGTTGATGAGCTTTTCTGCGGTTTGGTTCAGCACTACCACCGCGAAGATGAGCATGCCAAACCGATTGTCCGATGTCTGTCCGTGAAAGAAGCGGTAGTATATCTGCTGGGCAATGACCGCCAGGCGAAACAAGCCAAAGCAGTAGTAGAAGTCAAAGTTATCTACTTTTGTGCCCGTGTTTTCACAATAACGGGATATTTGGGCCTTGCGGGTCAGCATGCCCTCGATGTTGGAGGCAATGATGCGGATGGCCTGCATCTCATCGCTATCTGTCGCTTCAATCCAGTAGGCCAGTGAGTTGCCAAGATCCATCAGTGGATCCCCGATCGTAGCCATCTCCCAGTCCAGGACCCCGATGATCTCTAGGGGATTTTCCGGATTCAGCACCACATTGTCGAATTTAAAATCATTGTGAATGATCGCTGGTTTGCCGGCGTCAGGGGGCATCTTTTCTGTCAGCCAGGCCATGACAGGTTCAAAGTCCGGGGCATCATCTGTGCGCGCATCCCGGTAACGTTTGATCCACCCATCGACCTGGCGATTTACATATCCGATTGGCTTGCCAAAATCCCCCAAGCCGATCTTTTTATAGTCAATGGCGTGGAGTTCGCAGAACACGTCGATTAGATGTTCACTAAGGGTTTGGGCCGCCTCAGGCGGCAGGTGCATGCCTTGGGGTAGATCCTTCCTTAAGATAATGCCCGGTATCCGTTCCATTACGTAGAACGGGCAACCCAGGATCGCCGGATCTTCTGCAAAGACCAATGGCTCAGGGCAATATTTATAAACCGGCTTGAGCGCGCTCAGAATTCGGTACTCCCGGGACATATCGTGTCCAGACTTTGGCTTCTTGCCAAACGGCGGGCGCCTGAGCACCAGCTCTCGATTATCAAACCCAATCAAATAGGTTAGGTTGGAAAAGCCGCTCGGGAACTGCTTGATAGACATCTGCCCTGCGAGCCCTGGAATGGTATCCATCAAGAACCCTTGGATGGTATCGGTATCGAGCGCTTCTCCATCCCGTATTTCAACCGGGCTATCGATCATTGTCATTGCTTGCTCCTTGCTTGGTAACATATGACTCTACTAATCCAATGACGTGCTGTGCGTACTTATCAACCGTTATTCTCCGCTGCTTGTATTTCCACGGTTTTAAATACCAGTCCTGGAGCAGGGCCTTTACAGCTGCACCGGTGAGCCCAGGATCCACCGCGTTAAACTGCCCTGTCCGTATGCCGGCGTTTAAAATATCCACGCATATCTTTTCGGTGGCCAGTTCGCTCTTTATCGGTATCTTTCGGTATTCCTTAGCCAGGTGTTTGGTCTCCATAAAAAAGAAATAAAACCACTGCTTCATCAGTTCGCTGAGAAAGAGATGGACCCGGATAAACCCGCAGAGCTTCATCCAAGGGTCGCCTTCCTGATGCACATACTTGACCAGGATGTTACCAACTGCGAGATGGCCGTAATGCTGAATGATCCTTAAGATGTCGTCCTTGCTGGAGAAATAGAGGTAAAGCGCGCCCATGCTAAGGCCGGAGGCTTTGCTCAAATCCCTGAGGCTCATGCTGTGAAAGCCCTTCTCATTGCTGAGTTTTAGGGTTGTAAGAATAATGGTCGTCAGGTTCTTTATTGCCACCGCTTCTTTTTTGACCTGAATACTATCTGGATTGGCGCGGTAAAAATCTCGGCAGAAATCAGCGATTGAAAAAGCCCCCTCTTTTTTAAAATCCTCGAACCGCATAGGTACTGCTGCTGCTAATGTTCTCTTAGTCATGTAGCCTCTCTCCCCCTTTGACAAAGGGGGAATGTACAATCTTGGCTGATAGAATTCGTTTGTCATGGACCTATTGATATGACTCGAGGATTCTTCGGGCCATTACCAACTTATGCACTTCGTCAGCGCCATCGTAGATGCGGGCCGCCCGCTCGTGGCGATAGAAAAAGGCCAGCACCGTATCGTCGGTCATGCCCAAGCCACCATGGACCTGTAGGGCCCGATCCACCACCCGGTTCATGGTGTTGGCGACCACGAACTTGATCATGGACACATCGTTGCGCGCTTCTGATGCGCCGACCGTATCGATCCGCCACGCTGCGTAGAGGGTCATGAGCCGTGCTGCCTGGATTTCCGCTGCAGCTTCAGATACCCAGTTCTGGACGGTTTGCCTAGAGGCGAGTGTTTTGCCGGTGGGCGAAATGACCCGTTCATTGGCGCGCCGGCACATCATGTCGAAAGCGCGGTTGCAGATACCTATCCAGCGCATGCAGTGGTGGATTCGCCCGGGCCCGAGCCGTTCCTGGCCAATGACGAATCCCATGCCCTCTCCACCCAGGAGGTTTTCCTGGGGGACCCGGCACGACTCGAATAGGATTTCCCCATGACTGGCATAGTCGCTCCCCTCGTGCCCCATAATCGGAATATTGCGAACCAGGTTAAACCCTGCTGTATCTGTAGGTACGATGATCATACTGGCCCGAAAATAGGGCGGCTCATCTGGGTTGGTGATCACCATGGCAATGGCAAAGGCCGCACCGTCAGCACTGGTGGTGTACCATTTGTGGCCGTTTATCACATAGTCGTCGCCGTCTTTTACAGCCGTACTTTCGAGCATCACTGGGTTCGACCCTGGCATGTCCACCTCGGTCATGGCAAAGCAGCTCCGTATCTTTCCTTCGACCAGGGGTTTTAGATAGCGCTCTTTCTGTTCTGGGGTGCCGTGCAGGTTGAGGATCTCGATATTGCCGGCGTCTGGTGCCTGGCAGCCAAAGACGTAATGACCCAACGGAGATTTGCCCAGGCACTCTGACACCAGGGCGTGTTCCAGCATCGTCAGGCCCATGCCGCCCAGCTCTTGTGGATGATTTGGCGCCCAGAGTTCCATCTGCCGCACCATATTTCGTTTCTCTTCGAGCACCGGCAGCATGTCTTTGAACGTCGTATGTAAGAATTCCTTTTCCAGTGGATATAGTTCGTTGACCACAAACTCATCCATCATACTGATGATGGTCTTCATTTTGTCGGAGATTGCAAAATCCATATCGCGCTCCTTTTCAATGATGCGGCGGTTTTTGTGTATGCCTACCTATCGATACGTAATAAGGCTATCATCACCTTTTAGCTCAAGATGTGCCAGCTCGTTGAAAGAGGCCAACATTATCTTTTTTTCGGTGCACTTGAACCGGGTTACCGACGTGTTGGCAATTTGCCAGGCCACCTGCATGGTGTCTTCGCCTGACAGATTGAGCGCGCGCTGCACGACCACGGATAGGGGCCCGCCAGATGTAAAGGCGACCACGCGCTTACCGCGGCCGTATGTATCCATGATTTCATCGACAACGCCATTCACTGCAGCGGTAAAATCAGTCCATCGCGCCAGTTGAGGGATATCGTAATGCCCGGAGACCCATCGCAGCATCGCTTTTTCAAATACCAGCTGGAATGATTTTTTATCTTGAAAGAGCCCGGCCACATCTGCCTCGGTGACACTGCCGTCTTCGACAAGAGAAGGGACAAGGGAGATGAGGATATCGCGGGAGTTGTTTTCATTGAGCCCCTCATGGCGCACGACCTTTGGGATGCGCATGTTTCTGGATTCACAGCTATTGAGGTATTGCTCACCGGTGGTGATCTGGCGCTTGAGCGTGCCGGTATAGCAGACATCAAAGGTTATACCGATTTGGTGGAAGTAATCTGCCAGCATCTGGGACTGTAAAATGCCCTTCTCAGATAACCGATCATAGGTTTCCTTACCAAACGAAGCCTGTCCGTGGCGCACAAAAAATAAGGTACTCATAGGCAATACTTTAGGTTCAAACCAAGTCCCGCGTCAACAAAAAACGAGCGAACGCTCGTTTTTTGTTGCGCAGATCGCACTTTTATGCATGATTGATGTAGGTTGAGGTCGTTCCTCGAATGTCAGTCATCCCCGCGAAAGAGGGTGATCCAGAATTGCTCTTTTATGGATTCCTGCTTTCGAGGGTGTCGCGGAAGGGGTAATGCACGTCACTCCTGCGAAGGCAGGAGTCCAGAACCAAACGAAATTACAAGATTTTATGGATTCCCGTCTGCGCGGGAATGACAGTTTTGAGAATTTCGCGACACCCTCTTTCTCGGGAATGACCAGGAACTGAGGTGCAGCACTAGTGGGATAAAATGAAAATACTGGTCTGTGTTAAAGAAGTGCCTGATGCTGACGGGCCATGCGAGATCGATCAAGCGCAGCTGTGGATCGCAAGCAGCGATAAATTCGATTACAGGATGAATCGCTACGACGAATATGCCCTCGAAGAAGCCGTCCTCCTAAAAGAAATGTTCCACGATGTCACTGTAGACGCCATAACTGTAGGCCCTGACCGCGCGGCAGCAATCTTAAAGAAATCCCTTGGCAAAGGCGCTGACAACGGTATTCATGTCGTTATCAATGCACCCGGGTACTTGCCTCCGTCGGTTATTGCGTCACTCATTGCCCGGTATGCCGCAGATAAAGCGTATGACCTCATCCTGACCGGCGTGATGGCCGAGGACGACATGCAGTGCCTCACAGGCCCGCTCCTTGCCGCTAAACTATCCATGCCGTGCGCCGTGTCTGTGATGAAAACTGGACTCAACTTAAAAGAGAGAACCATTGCCGTTGAATCCGAAATGGCTGGTGGGATGCGCGAAAAAGCACTGCTTCGGCTGCCGGCCCTGTGTACCATTCAGTCCGGGATTAACCGACCGCGATACCCCTCCCTTTCCAATGTCATGAGGGCCAAAACACAGCAGCTGATCACCAGTAACCCCCCAAACGATATGGCATCTGTTGCTACTGAGCGCATGCTTGCGATCGATTATCCCATCACCACAAGACAGGGGCGTCTGTTACAGGGCACGATAGACGAGAAAGCAGAGGAACTCCTCGATATCCTTCATGAGAAGTTCCTACTTTAGGATGTTGGCATGCATGAGCATATCATCATAATGGAACCCGTAGAAGGCCGTCTCCAGCCATCTGCCTACGAACTCATCTCATTTGTACAGCGCCTCTTCCCGGAAGGAGACAGGGATATCCTTCTGGCCCTACCTGGTGCAGATACCTACGATTTAGCCCTTGATATTTCAGAGGCCTTTGCTATCGATGTCGTCGCCATTGAAGATCCGCGTCTTCTCTATCCCAACCCGGATCTCGTCGCCAGGATAGTGAGCGACATAGTCGCAAAAAACAATGCAAAGACCGTCTGTCTACACCACAGCCCACGCGGGTGTCAGATCGCAGCACAGATATCCGAGGCAGTTGGAGCTTCGTGTATCAGCGGCGTTGAATCCATTGCTCACCAAGACGGTAAGGTACGGTTTACCAGGTCTATCCTGAATGGACAGGTCATGACCCGTGTTGTCCCGCTTCGGGATAGGGTTGCCCTGACGGTCATGCCAGGGGCGTTCCCCCAACCGGCACGAGCCGATGACACGTCCCCCGGGCGCGTAGAAAAAAGAGACGGCGCCTATCGGAACGCATTGTTTTTCCCCAAGGGCCTCGTCAAATCGGAAAAGGACACCGCAAGTCTTGCAGAGGCAGATGTGATTATTTCCGCTGGCAGGGGCATTGAAAAAGAGGAGACCCTGTCCCTGATCAGGGCGGTGGCCGGCATGTTTCAGAACGCTGCCATCGGGGCGACCCGGTCGTTATGCGATATGAGATGGCTCCCCTATGCGCATCAGATCGGGAGCACTGGCAAGACAGTATCCCCAAAACTCTACATGGCATGCGGCATTTCCGGGGCTCACCAGCATATCATGGGCATCAGGGACGCGCAGCTCATTGTGGCTGTTAACAAAAACCCAAACGCGGCCATTTTTTGCCACGCACACTACGGCATTGTCGAAGACCTGAACGCGTTTCTTCCCCTGTTCTTAGAAAAGTACAAAAAAAAGTACCATTCATGAGCGTGAATTCAGTCCAGTAGCGAAACATTATCCACTTTTCTGAAAAAGTATCTCATTCAGCTCGTTCTTGGCCGCGATAAATTATCTAAAAAGGTAGTGAATTCCGAAGTCGGCTCTGCTAATATCAATCAGTTATGCCGAGTTGCATAAAACTAGAATATATGAAATATAATGATTCAAAATTTTCGACTGAGGCCTGATTTTATATACGGAGCGCAAAAATGAAAGAGAAGATTTTTATGAGGCTAGGCTTGTCTACTTTTATCACGAGCCTACTATTCCAGAGCAGCTGTGCACCTGACGACAAGTGGATCGCGGCGGATGGGGATTCCGATACCACCATGATCGTGGATACGGATACAGGTATGGACACGGATACGGACATCGATGCTGACACAGATACAGACACGGACATTGATGCTGACACAGATACAGACACGGACACGGACACGGACATCGATACTGACACAGACACAGGCACAGACACAGAGACGGACACAGAAACGGATTCGGAAAACACGGCGCCCGCGGCAGCTATCGACCAGCCTTTGGACAACACTGAAGTAAAGTCGGGCGAGCCCCTGGATTTTGCAGGCACAGGGACCGACCCCGAGGACGGGGCACTGACCGGGACATCCCTGGTCTGGACGAGCGATCTGGAGGGCCCGATCGGAATGGGCGCCAGTGTAAACACCGGGCTCGACACGTTGGGCACGCACACCATCACCCTGACGGCAACCGACTCGGGCGGCCTGTTCGGAACCGATGCGATTACATTGAACGTGATAGATGCGTTGTTACCGCACGTATCGATCACCTCTCCGAGCGAAGGCGGCGCGTTTTTACAGGGCGTGTCGATCACTTTCATTTGTCAGGCCACTGACGTGGCCGGCAACACCATCCCGAACGCCAACATCGTCTGGACGAGCGACCTGGAGGGCCAGCTCGGCCTTGGCGCTGTCGTGAGCAATGCACTCCTCACAATAGGGACACACACAATCACCTGCGCGGCCACGGATTCGGCCGGCAAGACCGGCAGTGATGCCATCAACATCGAGGTTCTGGACAATTTCGTGCCAGAGGTGGAGATCACTGAACCTGGTGACGGCGATGCATTCAAAACAGGAACCTCCATTCGGTTTACCGGCACTGCGACCGATCCAGAGGAAGGCCCGCTAAGTGGGGCACAGTTGATCTGGTTTGCAAACGGGGATCAGATCGGCGTGGGAGCCAACGTGCAAACAGTCCTGCCCAACGGCGACTACGAGATTCGCCTCGAAGCCACCGATGCCGAGGGCGGCGTGGGGGTTGCCGCGATTGAGATCCAGGTGGTGGACAACCTACCGCCCGAATGCACCATCCTCACGCCAGAGGATGGGGTCACGCTGATCCAGAATGAGAATACAGACTTTCAGGCATCTTGCCAGGATCCGGACGGAGGCGAGATCGGCGATGCAAATATCCGCTGGTTCAGCAATGTGGACGGCGACCTCGGCACTGGCGCATTGGTCACCAACATCCTGGCCACCCTAGGTGCGCACCAAGTTACGGTCTGCTCCAAGGACACCACTGATCCGACACTTGAGGGATGTGCAGCCATCGGCGTGACGGTCGCTACCTGCGGCGGTCTGGAGGTGGATGAATTCTGCTGGTACTTTGGTCAAGCTGGCCTGTCTTGCGACACCGTGTGCGCTGATCACGGTGGATATCACGAGGCCACACGGACCTATGCGGGCAGCAACGGCACCAATGCCCAGTGCAACGACCTGTTAACCGCGTTTGGAGCGGCATCCACGTTTACCACGGACGGCACTTTCGAAGAAGGCGAAGGGCAAGGCCTGGGCTGTGCTGAATGGGATAACTCACAGCGCTGGCGAACCATTGACCCCCCCACCGATTCGGGCGGGTCCTCATCGGCCTATCGTCGAGTGTGCGCCTGCCAGTGGTAGACACCCCCCCCTGCATTGTCAGCACATCGAACGTCACGGTTTCCTTACTTGCACCAGCCGCCAGAACTTCGTAAAACGCACGATCGAAGTATCGGCCGTGCCGAGTGAATGTGAGTCATGTGAGAAGCTCGCGGTAGAGAAATGCTAGGCTATGATGTCAACATTATGTCGATGGTTCTTTCAACACCCCATCCTTGTCAACCTCTGCTTGATAGCCGCGCTGCCAGGGTGTGCCAGCATTCAGAACCCACCTCAGCCCCCGTCTGATTACGATGTCATCATCATCGGCGGCGGCGTTGGGGGACTCACCGCTGGCGCGAGGCTCTCAACAGCGGGCCTTAGTGTCATGCTCGTTGAGCAGCATTATAAAGTTGGGGGATGCAACACCTCGTTTGAACGGGGGGCGTTCAAATTCGACGCCTCCCTTCACCAGCTCTCCATGGGAACCGGTAGGGGCTCGGTCCGGAAGATCCTGGCACAGGTGGGGGCACTTCAGAAAATTCAGTTGATCCAAATACCAGAGCTGGCCCGCTCCATTTTTCCCGGCGTGGACTTTACCATGCCGACCGGGGTCACACCCATCTCTGCTGCGTTCAGACAACAGTGGCCGGCAGAAGCAAAGAACATTGACGGGTTCTTCCACTTCGCCGAGACCATCAGCAACGAGATGATGGCACTTTCCGACCTCTATCGGTTCAGTCGATTCTACGCTGGGCTCAATAAGCTCTTTATCCCATTGCTGCAACCCACGCTGTTCAGATGGAGAAATGCGACCCTCAAAGATGTCGTGGATCACTTTTTTTCAGACCCCACGCTCAAGGCAGTGATCGTCCAATATTGGACCTACATGGGACCGCCGCCATCCAAGGTGTGGGCGCCTGGATTCATAATGGCCTTCTACTCCTATGTGAAGAACGGCGCATGGCAAATCAAAGGTTCTTCCCAGGCCCTCAGCGACGCGCTCGCAGAGGTCATCATCGAAAACGGCGGTGCGATAGAAACCGCTACCTTGGTCACGAAGATCAACATCGACCCCCATGGGGCCAAAGGGGTCACCGTTGACACTGGCAAAACCTTTACCTCCAGGTATGTCATTTCCAATGCGGACCCGTTTCAAACGCTCAACAAACTGGTCGGTGAACAGCACCTCTCGGCCAAGGCCAAGGAACGGCTCGAACATCTCCAACCCAGCAACTCCCTGGCCGGCGTGTACCTGGGGTTGGATGTGGAACCATCCTTTTGGGGCATCGAAACCTACGAAGTGTTCTACCACACCTCCCTCGACGAAGATGCCATGTACGAGGCGATGATGGCTGGCCGTTTCGACGAGGGCGCGGTGTCCATCACGTTCTACACCCATCTGAACGATCCGTTCTATGCCCCAGAGGGGCAATCGGTCCTCGTGCTCAACACCTATTCTTCCATGGATTATTGGCCAGAGCGGGGCCCTGAGTACACGGCAAAAAAAGCGCAAATGACAGATCAGCTGATCGACATGGCAGAGAAACTGCTACCTGGGCTTCGGGAGCACATCGTGGTCCAAGATGCCATGACCCCGCGCACCATCGAGACCTTCACCATGCATCGGGACGGGGTGCCCTATGGCCATGATTTGACACCGGATCAATGGGGTGGCTTTGGCATCCGGACCGATGTGGACCGGCTTTATCTGGTGGGCAGTTGGGCAAATCTGGTGCACGGGACTGGCGGGGCTATCCTCTCCGGTCACAAGGCAGCCAGTCTCATACTGGATCAAGAGGGGCATGAGCGTCCGTAAAGCTCGTCCCGAAATAGCCCTTTTTGCGGAATCCATCCCCCCAGCCCCCTTCCCTGCGAGGCAATGGCATTCGCTTGTGCTCTAGCGATACGGTTTCCCTGTAATCAGCAGTGTAAGCCATTGAAAAACTGTCGTTTTTTGAAAAAGATAGGAAGGAGGCGTTTTTTGCTT
>JAAUYD010111005.1_pt1 | contig 15263 bp, 11 predicted proteins | sample 7278101 | NCBI WGS metagenome assembly JAAUYD01 (sample SAMN14350128, study PRJNA611818) | marine sediment metagenome | isolation source: surface marine sediment (0.6m) | place: French Polynesia: Moorea | collected 2018-08 | reverse complement strand
TGATGATCAGCGGCGGGATCGCCGGACTTGCCGGTGCCGGCGAACTGTTCGGATTGCACTTTAGGCTCAAACCGGATATTTCGACAGGCTTTGGATTCACCGGCATTATTATTGCCATGCTGGCCGGCCTATACCCCCTGGGTGTCATCGCCGCGGCGGTTTTGTTCGGTGGCCTGGTTAACGGTGGGATTCGTATGCAGATTTTCACCGGAGTACCAACGGCCATGATTTCGGCGATTGAAGGCATCATTTTATTGTTTTTCCTGACCTCTGCAGTCCTGATGCGCTATGAAATTAAACGAGTAAAAGCGGATGGGTGAATTTTTTCAGACAACGATCATTGTCAGCATTCTAGCGGCCACCGTGCGGATTGCGACACCCTTGCTGCTGGCCGCCCTTGGAGAGCTAATTGCCGAGCGCGCCGGCATCCTAAACCTGGGTGTAGAGGGCAACATGCTGATGTCGGCCTTTTTTGGCTTTCTTTTTACCTATATCTCGGGTTCGCTTTGGGTGGGTCTGCTGGCAGCTCTCTTGGCCGGGGCCCTGATGAATCTGCTGATGGTTTTCATGGCGGCGACCCTGAAAGTAGAGCAGGTGGTCACCGGACTGGCTTTAAACATGCTGGCTTCGGGTTTGTCGCTTTTTCTCTACAAAGCTTTCTTTTCCGGTTCCGGAAATAAATTGCCTACAATTCAGATTTTTGAAGTGGTCGAGATTCCATTTTTAGCGTCCATCCCCTATGTGGGTGAAATTCTTTTCAGCCAGAAAATACTTACCTATACCGCGTTTGTGATGGTACCCGCAGTCTGGTTTTTCCTCTACCGCACCCCATATGGGCTCGAAATTCGCTGCCTGGGTGAAAATCCCAAGGTAATTGACACCAAAGGTTTGAATGTCACTCTGCGCCAATATCTTGCCGTGATTTGCGGTGGGTTGCTGATCGGACTGGGCGGGGCCTTCGTGACCATCGGCTCCACAGTGAGATTCATCCCCGAAATTACGGCAGGCAGGGGATGGCTGGCTCTGGTAATCGTTATCGCCGGCAATTGGAAACCCGGCGGCATATTGATTGCGGCCTTGATATTTGCCTTTCTTGAAGCTTTTCAGTTGCAGGTTCAAGGTGTGGGCGTTCAACTCCCCTATCAGCTTCTGCTGGCGCTTCCTTACGCGGTAGCGATTATTCTGATGGTTCTCAAACGAGGCGTATCGGAAGAGCCGGGGCGTCTTGCGGTACCATATTTCAGGGGTGAACGGTAACCCTGATTTTAGGCTACCACCTTCAGTTGTGGACACGAACATTTACTACTTGGTATTTTTGTCATTCGAATATGTTTCGTGCTTCGGATTTCTGATTTCCGACATTCAAGAAATTTACCTTCTTCCCTTTGTAAGTGAGTTTGTAGGGCCTCCCGCTTCACGAGGAGTATTCGCAAGATATTTCAATAAGGAGTACGTCATGATCAGAAACTATCTCGAAATTGCCCATAGGGCTGAAACCGGGCCAAGAGTTGAAAAAGCCGATTGGGATTTTGAATATATCGTTGAAAAGACCCAGGAAGTCGTCGACAAATATAGACTTTCCTGGAAACCTGAACACCTGACGCCGGATGACCCGGATCTGGCAGACCGGATATTTAATGCCGGTCGCGAACTAGTTATTAAAACGGGAGTTTATGCGCTTTCCTCAGGTCGGATCATACAACTGGAAGCCGCTGAGGTGGATGAAGGTATCCGCGGCATGCGAAGGGATCTGGTGATGGGGGAGGGCAAAGATGCTCGAACGCTCTTTGCCAGAGATATTATGGATCCACGCCTGCCTCTGGTCTGGGCCGGCAATCCGGGCGCTCCGATCCCCGAAAGGCTTTTTATTCCTTCGGTCCGGAGCTGGGCACAGGAGCCCATCGTCGATTTGATTACCTGTGGTTCTCTGGTGGAGGTTGACGGCTTTCCCGTCAAATCCGCCGATGTCAGTGAGATTTTTGCTGTCAAACGTGAGCTAGAGTATTTGCGTCAGTGCCGGCAAATGGTAGGCCGCCCCGGCATAGGCATGCTCGCGGCCCAAAGCAGTGTTTCAGAGATCGGAGACCTGGCGGCGGCACATCCCGATTACTTAAGGCCTTGCGACGCCCACCTGGTGGCCATGTTCAACGAATTGATGATCGACCGCGGCAACATGATTCGCGCTGCCCATTCTGAAAGCTATCGGATGCGCAATGCCTCTTTGGCCTGTGTGATGGTAGGGGGGTTGGGAGGGGATGCCCCGGGCGCTGCCGTCGTGCAGGTGGCTTCATTTTTAGCTGCCAACATTGTCTGCCGCGCCGACTATCACCTTTGCCACCCTATCCACATCAACCACGTCGCCACCTCGACCAGGGGCTGCATGTGGCTTCAGAGCGTCGTATGTCAGGCCTTTGCCCGCAACGCCCCTGCTATCATTGTTTGCGATATTTATCCCAAAAGCGGCGCTTTGACCAAGGAACTTCTTTATGAAGTGGCGGCCAATGCTCTGGCCATCACGGTGAGCGGCGGACACTTGGAGGGCGTTGGTTCGGCGGATGGCAATGCCCCCAACGGCACCGGACTGGAGGTACGTCTCATGGGCGAGGTGGGCCACGCAGCCGCCAGGCAGGGGATGACCCTCACTGATGCCAACCGCATGATCAATGTTCTCCTGGCGAAGTATGAATTTGTATTTGACAAATCCGGCGGAAATCCCGGCCAATGCATCGATGTAGCGTATGATTTGGAAAAAATGGCACCGGTACCCGAGTGGCAGCGAATGTATGACGAGGTCATCGATGAACTGGTTGAGCTTGGGCTGGAAATAGCCCGGGTGACACATTGAAGGACGATTAACGAGTGAGGATTGACGAATTGTGGATGTCGCTCTTCGAGGTGTAGGCACTGTAATCCCCACGAGCCGGAGGCTTCGCTCTCCGTTTTTAAAATACGATAGACAAAATTCCTTACTTCGTCATTCGCTACTCGTTGTTCGCTATTTGAAGTTTTTATTTCGATCAGACCGGCCCAATCATTGTATGGTTAGCCGGAGCACCCCCAGCGCCGACCGGCTGGGATATCGACGGCAAATGGATCGGGAAAACCGAGCTTGATGACGAAGATGTCTTTCCGAACCCGGAAATTGGGGCTTGCCCTAACGTGATCCATGATCTGCGCGATTTGGTTGACGCCTGCCTGGAAGGCAACTGTTACATCAATGTCCATTCCAGAGACAATCCAGCGGGCCAAATCCGCGGTCAGTTGATGTGTAAAGAAGATGATTATTAAAAACCCGGCCAAGGCGGATTACTATTGATCATACATCAAATAAACGGTGGGCCGCCACCATGTGTGGGCCCACCGATGTTAGCAAGGTTGCAGTTACTAGAAAAGGAGAAATCAGCACCAGGGTATCTCATCAGCTTGGTAATTTGGGTGTGCGTCGTTTATTCTTGCATCGGATATCCGGCATTGCGCCAGGCCTCAACCCCTCCTCCAAGTGCCGCTGCATTAAGATAACCGTCCTTTAGCAATTTTTCTGCCTGACCGGCAGCGCTTGCTTCATTTTTTCAGGCACAGTAAAAGATGATTTCCTGATCTGTGGCTAGTGTAGGGAGTTTTGCCATGAATTCAACCAACGAGATTGCTCCCATCAGATGGTTGTTCTTAAATTTTTCGTCATCATCATATGCACAGACAAGAAGAGCTGCCCCAGAATTTACTTTTTGTCGGGCTTCCTCAACTGGTATTCGAATAGGTTCTGTCATTTTTTGAGTCTCCCTTGCAATGGTATAATTGTATCTGGCAATTTTAAGGTGATAGCTACAGAATAAGACCAGGATTAGGCATTGCAAGTCAGATCATGGCCACTCGACCAAATCGGCCAAAATTTCCTGACCAAACCCTAAGCATTAACGGACTGCCACCAAAATTCTAATCGCTTTATTGCAATTTTTTCCGAATATCATCCAGATGCAGACGGGTGTGCTCATATGCCCAGACGATGAATCGTTCCAATTTTCCGTGTCCGTGAAAAGCGTGTCGTCCTTCGCGATCCAGGTCTTTATCTTTCATCCCTCCGACGAGCTCAATCGTACCGCGACGCACTGACCGGAATTTTGCGATTAGTTCCTCAAGCGACAATCCATCTAGTTTCTTAGGCTGGGTCAGGTTGAAGCGGTCGACATCAAAATCTTCCGGAGAGCCGGGACCGCCGGCCAGAATATCTTTAAATAACCACTGCATCGATTGTTCGATGGTGATAAAATGGGCCAAGATTTGCTGCGCTGTCCATCCGGGCTCTTCCGGGTAAATCATCATTCCGAGCTGCTCGGAATTCAGGTTTTTGAAAAAATTAATAATTTCTTCTTCGTTTATTCTCAAATCTGCGATGATACAATCACGCCTGCTATCCATGAAGTCCTCCTTCCGAGTCCGTTCAATAAAAATTACACCTGATGCGCAAATTTGATAAGGACGCGGCCGCTGGCCAAGAAATGCGGCCAGTTTGATCAATAAAGAAACTCCAAGAAGATAAATGTCGAATGTCGATTGACGAATGTCGAATTAAGGAATGCTAGCTATTTTATTCGTTAAAAAAAGCAGAGCGAAGCCTCCCCTCCGGCCTGTAAGCCCGTGAAGCCTACGGGCTGGAAGCGGGCTCGTGGGGGTTGCAGCGCTTACGCCTCGGAGAGCGACATCCACCATTCGTCAATCTTCAATCTTCATTCGTCATTCCAAGTAGTTTCATATGAGTATATTGGGATACGTTGATTTAAAATAGCAGGTTGACCTGAGCACTGATAATATTAGCGCTCGCATCATAATCGCCGTTAAGGGCTCCGCGCGGAATGTCTTCGGTTTCTGTGCCTGATTTTCGGATTTTGGGATCTTTTATGAATAGGTGCGCATAGGCAAGATCAAAGCTAAAATTTTTCGAAACCACGTAGCTTAGCCCGAGCGTCGTCCAGATCCGATCATTGCCGGGGACTCGCGGTGTTCGCAGCTCCCTGTTTGGGATCGGCGTTTCATCATATGCAATGCCCGCGCGCAATGTCCAATTTTCGTCGGGATAAAATGATGCCCCAAAGGCATAGCGAAACGTGTCCTCCCAATCCAGCGCCAGAGTGACGTCCGTACCGGTATCCAGCTCGATGAGTAGCTCATCCAGTTTACTCCAGTTGGTCCAGAAAATATCCCCCATGATGGCAAACTTATCATGCAATTGCCAGTATGCGCTGAAAGAGACGTGACTGGGTAAGGTGATATCGGCTTCTAAATCCGTGTCGACAAGCCCGGCACCCTGCGCTATCGGTTCGGCTCCGGCGGGAATATCGAAGTTGGCATCGCCTTTGACCGTGTAGTCAATATTAGAGCGATAAGCGAAGCCGAAGCGCAGATTTTCCATCGGCTCTATCAAAACCCCGACATTCCAGCGCCATCCCCAGTCGTCAGCTTCAAGTTTTACAAATCCATCCAGGGACTGTGGCAAGGTCCCGGCACCGCCGATAAATCCGATGGTGCCGAAATCCACAGCGTTGGTGAGTTCTGCGTCCACATACTGGGCGCTGATTCCGCCGCCCAATGACAGCCATTTGTTTACACGGTAGGCGACGTTTGGGTTGATATCGATGGTGATCAATTCAGACTTAACGGCATGATACCGCCCCACCCAATTGCGATTGTATTTCGTTGCCAATCCGAACGGCACAGTGAGACCCAGGCCGGCATGAAATTTTGGGGTAATTTCCTGGGCATAGTAAAAATTACCAATAACGGCTGATTCTCCGGCATCACCACCATCGCCACCTGTCAGCGGGGTGCCGCCGACGACTGGTAGAGCCGGGGAGACGGTTGAGCCTTTGTCTTCAAACTCGGCTTGGGGAGCGATGTAGTGCCCTGCCAGCGCAAACTGGCTGCCTGGCAGCCGGGTTAATCCGGCGGGATTAAAAAAAATGGTACTGGGATCCTCTGCAATCGCTGCGCCGCCGGCAAAAGAATTTCCCAAACCCTTCACGCCTTGCTCGAACAGCAAGAATCCCCCCGCAACTGCATGCCAGGGTTGAAGCCAAAGGACCGTCGCAATGACCAAAAGTATCAGACTAGATGGACAATTCCGTTTCATGTTATCTTCTCCTTTTCCATGAGTTGGCTATTTAATTCCGGATGCTAGCCAAGCAGATATAATTGCAAGCCGTATCGCTACGGATCGGTCCCCAATTATGCCGGTCCTTTCGCCATGTCGATCACTTTAGCCGGTGCACCATTTGCTTTTTTTATCTTCAATGGCAAACCAATCAGTTTTACCTCTTTCTTCGAAAAGGCGTCTAGGTTCGTTAAACCTTCGACAAAGATGACATCACTACCCAAAAAAATCAAGGAATCAAGACGCGTTTTAAGCGTAGTAGGAGAACTGTGGCTACGATTTCTCCGCTTAACCCATCAGCAAGTTGGGCAGAAACATAAGAATTTCCGGCAAAATGACCATCAGAAGGATGACAGCGATTAACCCAAATAAATAAGGCAAAATGACACGCGTGTACCGTTCCACAGAAATATCGGCATTTTCACATATCATGTACATGACGATCCCGAGAGGTGGCGTCAGGGTTACAATGAACATACACATCGAAACGATGACGCCGCAAAAGATTTGATCAATCAACGATGTTGGATTGTGTATGACTTTAGCTTCCATTTATACGGAAGCTACGTTGCGGCAGGTCCGTCATCGCCATAGGAGCTTCCGACTTCGCTCTTCGAGCTACGACGGGACTGGACAGCTCAATATTTTGAGACGCCCATTGAAAATCATCGATACTCACCCAGATAACCAACCCGGGTTTTATTGTCAATATTAATTTGTTTGCCTTGGTTGGCGGCAATGTCATACCGAGCATCGTTCACCGGACCACTAAACAGTTACCTTTTTCCATTATCCTGGCGATGTTACTAAACTTTTTTGGATAAAAGCCGATGTTCATCTAAGGAATTCTGAGTCCTTTTATAATGTTTTTTCCTTAACGGGATCGAGTATGGAATAAATTCGATTTAATATTTTAAATAGGCTCCATTTCTCAAGTCTTTACGTTTTTGTATTAATGGATCTATGTAGTAGACTTGGCAATGACAGGTTTGTGAACAGGGTAAAGAGCAATGAGAACACCGAGAATTTTAGCCGTCGATGATGACAAAAGAAACATCGAACTTGTTAGAGGCATACTTTCCCATGAGAACTACGAATTTTGTGGCTGCCTTAGTGGGGAAGAGGCGCTAAAATCCATAGATGATTTTAAACCTGATCTCATATTTTTGGATATTCTGATGCCAGGAATCGACGGTTTTGAATTATGCAGAATGCTAAAAAAAGATATTCGCACCCGAATCATCCCGATTATAATGATCACAGCATTGAACGAGCGCAAAGATCGCCAAAAGGCCCTTGAAGCCGGCGCCGAAGACTATTTGAGTAAACCGCTTGACAAATTTGAACTTCTGGCAAGAGCCAAGTCATTGCTGCGCCTCAAATCCTATCATGATGAATTGATAAACAGCCATGCTGAAATTGCCAAGAAAAATGAGGAACTTGTCCGGGAGATTGTCGAGCGAAAACGGACCGAAGCATTATTTCGCCAAAGTGAGGAAAAATACAGAGAGCTGGTGAATCATGCACCGGCAGGCATTTTTGAAGTTGATATTCAAAAATCCCGGTTTCTCAGTGTAAATGACGTCATGTGCGAATACACCGGCTTCTCAAGAAAAGAGATTTTAGAGCTTAACCCCACAGATATTTTTGAGTCTGATAGCCAGAACCTATTTGTTGAAACCCAGCAAAAAATTGTTCAGGGTGAAGCGCTCCCCGAAATTCAGGAATACATAATCCAGTGCGCCGATGGGTCCAAGTTATGGGTCATTTTAAATTCAAAATTTTCGTCTAATCCAGGTCGGGCTAACAGGATCACCTATGTCGTTCATGATATTTCGAAGCTAAAACGAGCCGAAGAAGAAAAGAAAAGGCTTGAAGAGCAGCTTCACAAAGCTCAAAAAATGGAAGCAATCGGAACTCTTGCCGGAGGCGTGGCCCATGATTTGAACAATATCTTATCAGGTGTCCTGAGTTATCCGGAATTGCTGTTGATGGACATGCCCCATGACGATCCACTTAGAAAGCCTATTGAAACCATCCAGGAATCGGGGAAAAAGGCTGCAGCGATCGTCGACGATCTCCTGACCATGGCCAGAAGAGGGGTTAATGTATCCGAGACGGTCAATCTAAATGACATCATTTCCGAATATATGATTAGTCCTGAATTTGAAAAATTAAAGAAGTTTCACCCTCTGGTGGATTTTAAACAGGATGTCGAATCCGAACTTATGAATATGGCTGGTTCTTCGGTCCATCTTTCAAAAACAGTTATGAATCTCGTCTCCAATGCTGCGGAAGCAATGCCGGATGGCGGCCAGTTAATGATTACAACCAAAAACCAGTTTGTGGATCAGCCAATTAGAGGTTATGACGACGTCCGAGTAGGGGATTATGTTCTATTGAAGGTTTCCGACACTGGTACCGGAATATCACCAGAGGACTTAAGTCGCTTGTTTGAACCCTTTTTTACCAAAAAAGTAATGGGCAGAAGCGGAACCGGATTGGGTATGGCGGTGGTTTGGGGAACCGTTCAAGATCACAAAGGTTATATTACCGTGGAAAGTCTCGAGGGGCAGGGTACGACTATAAAAGTATATTTTCCGGTCACAGGCAAACAGATCTGCGAAGACAAAAACAAAGAATGTCCGATTGAAAGTTATATGGGAAATGGTGAATCCATTTTAGTTGTCGACGATGTCAAAAATCAAAGAGAGATCGCTTCAACAATTTTGTCCCAACTGAATTATTCTGTAAGTGCCGTTGCCTGCGGTGAGGCGGCGGTAGAGTATGTCAAGCATAATGAGGCTGACTTGCTGGTACTGGATATGATTATGGATCCGGGCATAGATGGGCTTGAAACTTATAAAGAAATTCTAAAATTGAAAAACGGGCAAAAGGCCATCATCACAAGCGGTTTTTCGGAAACGGATAAGGTAAAAGAAGCCCAAAAATTAGGGGCCGTGCAGTATGTTAAAAAGCCCTATACAATAAAAAATATCGGCGTGGCAATTAAGTCGGCATTTGGTTGCGACCATGCAGCGGCTTGAGGTATTTTTTGTCTTTAAACCCCTCTGTATTACATCCAATGGGTAAACGAGGGCACAATTAAAATTTTTTTATAATCATTTTTAGTGCGCCTGACGAATTGGCCGTCTATACTTCTTCTATCAGTTTTTCCTAAAAACCAAATGGCTCTACGAGAACCTTCGTTGTCACCCTGAAATATTCCTGCCGGAAATCAAGGAACTGTATTATTTCAGCATCCGGTACCACAACTGTTCGCTCAACGGCTATTCCAAACATTTCTCCGACGCAGGGAGGCTGTAAAGGGTGACATCACGCTTGGGTATCGCATTATTGCGGCTGATCGCATCAAATTCATTCATAAGATTATGCCTCCGGGTCAAACTTATCTTTCTGATGCGTAACTCGATGCACCGCTCCTGGTCCGAGGCCTACATGAATCTCATTGTGAAAAACAACCGCAAGATAGAAGATGTCAGCGACGCAGAGTTTGCAGCATATCTTCATTCACCAGCGTACCGGGCGCAGCGATCGTATCAAAGTCCTGGATAACTGGTTGCTTTCTTTTGATCGGCAACAGCTTTTCAGTGCCTTTTTTGATGAAATAAAAGTTAAACCAAAAGAAGTCGTACAAAAATCTTCCAATTTCTGGCGGTCGACGAAAATCCTGACTGGGGCGTTTTTTCCTTAAGCAATTGTGTTATTCCACATTACGAAAAAAACAAATACGTGAGCACTGCCTGCGGAGCCCTTGGAAAAAAGTGTTAGTATCAAATTGTGATTTGCACATTCACAGAAAATATTATATGGATAGCAAGGGAGGAGAATCGCGGCAGCCAATCTAACCTTAGTCGACTCTATATTCACCCAAAAAATTAAGGACAGCCTTCAAGCGCTATCAGCACTAGTGGATCGGAAGCGTCTTCTTTTCCAGGTTTAACGCATACTCTTATTCTGGAGGTGTAATCGGAATTGTCGTCACTACGGGTATGAATGCGTCATATGGGAAACTGTAAGTTTATCCAAAACTGCGCCGATGGCATCGCCTTGAAAAAGGCGGTCTTCTGTTCATTAACGAAACACATCATAAATATTTTCCGATCGAATGTCATACGACGAAATTTCCACTTATCAATTATCTTCCAGATAAACTTACGATGTTTTCTGTCCGCAGCTTTTGCAAGAAAATCCGCTGTGATAACAGCATAGAATCGATCAACGCATTAACATCATTTTAAAACTACAGGATCGAGATCTTCGCGATGTAATTGTATTTCGTTATTAAATTACTTTGACTCAAAAGAGGGAGCCAATCATGTCTAATGAATACGCACTCATCGTAAAGTATCACTTTGATGAAGACGACGACAGCATCAACATCAAAGACGGCAGCAACAACAATCTTCATACGGAGTTAAAACCTGCAGATGAAACTATTAATGGTATCCATATCAAGTATGATCCACCAAATAGAACTGATGGATTTAAAGATAATGGTCTCGACTTTCAAAGAGCCCTCGAGTTCGCCGGAAAAGAATTATTGAAAATTGACCATAATGAAGTGCTCAACCCTGACAAAATTACTGTAATGGCATGGGTTCTTTACCATGATCTGGATGATAATTATAAAGGTGAAAATAAAAAAGAATTGAGACTGGAAATACTAGAAAAATTTGGCGGGTACTGGATAAACATCAGAACAGGCTATGACTTCTCAGGCAAACTGAATCCTGAGAATCGAGGAAAGATAAGGTTTGGCTTCGGAAATAGCAACGGTAACTTTTTTTTACTTGACAGTAACGAACAAATTTCTCCAAATGAGTGGTATCATGTTGCTGGAAGCTTTGATGGCAAATTGCTTAAAATATTTATAGACGGCGCGGAAAATAGTAAAAAGATGGTCTCGGAAAGCATTTCAAAATTTAAACATCCACTTACCATTGGCGGAAGAATGACTGACCAGGCAACCTACAAAAATAATGGTCGAGATTTAGCCTCCCCCCCGCCAGATGCATTTTTTTATGGAAAAATTGATGAGGTTAGAATCTACGGTGACGCCTTATCGGAAGCTGATATTAAAAAAATGAAAGACCTTGCCGGGCCGGTTTCTCCACCGTCTGCGCCGCCGGCTGCGCCAACAGGCTTTAGAATTGTGTCGAAAGGTTGATAATTAAACGAAGATAGCCGATTAACTCAGTCCAAGGTGCTATCAATCATGATTTTGACCAATACATACAAAAAATTAAAGTTAGAATTGCCCAGCGGGCCGGAATTGACGGTACCGTCGGAAGTCCTATGTCAGGCATCAAACGAGGTCTTGATTTTGATTTTGCCCCCCCTACAGTATCGTCAGATCCTCATCTCTCAAATCTGAAACAAACATATGTCCTGGGGCATGGGTGATCACCCTGAAAAGCGGGGCGGAAGTTGCCGCCAGCTGGGATGTGACGCCGCAGGCCCAGAACACAGGGATTTCTCCGGGCCGGATGGTGACTGGGTCGCCGAAATCCGGTTTGTCCAGATTACGGATTCCTATTTCTTTCGGATCTCCCAGGTGAATGGGTGCACCATGGGTGAGGTGGAAACGGGTCGTTACCTGGACGGCCCTGACGGCCTGCGCCGGTGTCATTGGCCGCATGGTCACCACCAGGGGTGCGGAAAAAGGACCCGCTGGTTTGCAGCGATTGTTGGTAGTATACATGGAGACGTTTTTGCTCTCCTCCATATTCCTTATCGGCAGGCCGGCTGCCAGCATGGCATTTTCAAATGAAAAACTGCAGCCCAGAAGAAAACTGACCATGTCGTCATTGAAATAATTGGAGACATCTTCCACCTCGGTCCGGAATTCAGCGTTTTCAAATACATTATAGCGGGGAAGATCCGTTCGCAGGTCGGCCCCGGGTGCGATATTGGGCTCTACCTGACCGGGCTCCAAGACGTCCAGAATTGGGCAGGGTTTGGGATTGCGAACGCAAAACAGCAAAAAGTTAAAGGCTTGCTCGACCGGCAGCATCACCAGGTTGGCCTGCAAATACCCGGATGCGGCACCAGAGGTGGGAGTGGTCCAATTTCGAGCGCGGATAAGTTCACGCAGCTGGCGTGGCTGAATATCGGGTTTCATGGTTTTTAAGGCCTCCTGATTCAATCGGTTGGAATTTACGATGACGCAAGTACTCACTCAGACTTGGCGCTGACCGGGCAACTGATCGGTGAGAATTTGTGATTTTATTTTCCACCGAGTGCCTAAGCTTCCGCATGAATGTCTGCGACCTCCAAAGCTTGGTCCAAAATGCCGATACCCTCATCGATTTCGTCTTTGGTGACAATCAGTGGCGGTGCCAAGGCAATAACGTTGCTGGGATTGGCCGCCATGGCCATCATTCCCAGTTCGCCCAGTTTCTTGGCCACTTCCAGTTTGGGATTCATTCCCGGACGTATTTTGGCGGCCACCGGCATGATCGGCTCACGGGTCTTTTTATTTTTCACCAGTTCCAGGCCCACAAACAATCCCAGTCCGCGTACATCACCGACGCTGGGGTGTTTATCTTTGAGCTCCAGAGCTTTTTCCAAAAGATATTTGCCCATTCGGGCAGAATTCTCAATGAGTTTGTCTTCCTGGTATATGGGGATGACGGTGAGAGCGGCGGCGCAGGCAAGCGCATGCCCGGCGTAGGTCGCACCGTGGCTGAAAAATTGCTTTTTAAAATGATCGCCAATGTGTTTGCGAACCACCGTTGCGCCCAACGGTACATAGGCACTGGAAATCCCCTTGGCTAGAGTCATAATATCCGGCACTACGTCCCAGTGATCCACCGCAAACCATTTACCCGTTCTCCCGAAACCGCTCATTACCTCATCGGTGATCAGGAGGATGTTCCATCGATCGCAAATTTCTCTGAGTCTGGGAAAATATTCCGGCGGTGGCACAATGATGCCGTTGGCTCCGGTAACCGGCTCACAAATGATGCCTGCCACTGTTTCACTGCCGCCTTCCAACTCAATCACCTCATCGATATACTTAACGCACTGCAGGTCACACGCGGGATATGTCTGACCGAACATGCACCGGTAGCAATAGGGTTGGGGAACGCTGACCATCTCAGTTCCACCCGTAACCTGAACCCATCCGCGGGCATCACCGGCGGAAAGCGACATCGAAGTCGCCGTGCCGCCATGATAGCTTCGATAGCGAGCCATTATCTTTCTTCGACCGGTATATTGATGACAAATTTTGACTGCCGCTTCATTGGCCTCGGTTCCACCCAGCGAAATAAAGGAGCGGGAAAGGTCTCCTGGGGTCACTTCCGCCAGTATTTTGGCCAAAATTGCTCTTGGTTTGTTGGATAGGCTCGGTGCGAAGGCACAAAGTGTTTTGGCCTGTTCGGTGATGGCTTCTATGACACGGGGATCTTGATGGCCGATGTTGTGGTTAACAAAACAGGAGCTGAAGTCCAACCGCTCTCTGCCATCCTCGGTGATAAATCGTATGCCTTTGGCCGAAACCACCCGCATGGGGGACTGAGCCGGTTGATAAGACCAGGAGTGAAAATAGTGCTCCACCTCATAGGAATCCAGATCTTCTTTGCTGGATGGAATATTTTTTAGGTCAATCATCTAAATCTCCTTAATTATCCGAACATTTTTCACTCGGTTTACCAAAACAGGGTTTGATGTCAACCCTAATTTTTGCCGCAATTCCATTCATAGGGAGGGTTCGATCGACGCCGGCTTTTAACAACAATTGCTATTTTAGAAGTTGAGCCAATTTTTAGCGAAGAAATCATACAAATTGAGTATTAATTTGTGCTTGCATTTAATACGAAATTTCGATAAATAATGCTTTTTTCAAAAAATATTGAAGGATAGGGAAAGAACCTGATTATCCGGAATAAAAATCTTCGAATTACATTTATAATGGTCACCTACCCATTGATAGTGCCCTCAGTAAAACTGTAGCATCGGTTTAAATCAATACCAGAAAGGAAAAAAATAAGCTTATGAAACGATTTAACATTTTTTCAGTTATTTTTATTGCAGCAGTCTTAATTTTTATCCAGACCAACGTTTGGGCTGCGGTCGGACTAAAAACAATGGTTCAAAACAACTGCCTTAATTGTCACGAAGGCTTCGGTAAGATGGAAAACATCCTGGCGGGCAATTTGAGCAGCAAGTCCATGAAAGCCAATACAATTCAAATTAAGATCAATGACCGTCTCGAATTGCTGAAATTCGGCCCGGACGTGAAGGTGCAAAATATTCCCGACATCAAAGCGTTAAAGGGGGCGCCGGCCCTCAGGGTGCATTACAAAACGGTCGGGCCGGATCGGGTGGCCACCGAAATCGTCGTAAAACCCAAAATAAAGGTACCGGAAAATCAATTGATCGAGGTCAAGGAATTGGCCCAATTGGTGGCCCAGGGCCCACAGAAAGGCGGCTACACCCTGGTCGATTCCCGGCCGATGGGTGGTTTTATGAAAGGGCACATTCCGACTGCCATCTCTATTCCATTTCCTAAAATGAAGGAAATGACCGACAAGCTGCCGCAGGATAAGAATCAGCTACTGATATTTTACTGTCAAGGCTACAGGTGAGTGCTGAGCCCGATGGCTGCCAGGATGGCAGAAAAAATGGGATACACCAACATCAAAGTTTTTCACGCTGGTGCGCCCGTATGGCAAAAAGAGGGGAATCCCTTGTTAACCAGCTATGGATTTGTTTCGAAACGACTTGAAAATGTGGTCCTGATCGATACCCGGGGAAATGATGCTGCAAAAAAAGGTCACATCGAGGGTGCTTTCTCAATTCCGTTGGATAAACTGGTCCAGGAAAAAGATCAATTCCCTTTGGACACAAAAGTCCCGATTATTCTTTACGGTCAGGATACCGCACTCACTGAAATCAGTCCTGTGATGGAAGAGCTTGCTCTTTGGGTCGATCATGAGCTTTTTATACTGGAAGGCGGCTATTCCGCTTGGATTAACAAAGGCGGACCCGTCCAAAGTGAGAAAATCCGTACCAAAATTGTTTATCTGCCCAAGCCGGGACCAGGTGAAATCGTCGGTGATGAATTCATGAATATTGTCAACAGCGAACC
>JAAUYD010051032.1_pt1 | contig 15277 bp, 12 predicted proteins | sample 7278101 | NCBI WGS metagenome assembly JAAUYD01 (sample SAMN14350128, study PRJNA611818) | marine sediment metagenome | isolation source: surface marine sediment (0.6m) | place: French Polynesia: Moorea | collected 2018-08 | reverse complement strand
GATGGCGAATCAGGGGTATCACCCTTCACATAATGATTTTTCGCCATCCCACCAGATGTAGAGACGTAGCAATGCTAGGTCTGGAAGCAACCAATTTGTGGGCATATGAGGGGTCAAACCTACTATTCGCCAACAGTATTTTAGAAGGACGGGGCTTTAAACCCAAATTTTCGGTAAGTAAGCAAAATCTAAAATCTAAAATCTAAAATCTAAAGTTATATGACTATATCAATTGCTCATTTAGGTCCTCCTGGTACTTATGCAGAACAAGCTGCCATTACCTACAGTAATTGGCTAACTCAAGTTACCGGGGAAAATGCTTTGTTATGTCCTCATTCGACTATTGCTCAAACCTTGCGTGCGGTTGCTGGAGGGCAAGTATCTTTGGCAGTTGTACCAGTCGAAAATTCCATAGAAGGGAGTGTGAGTGTTACCCTTGATACTCTATGGCAACTGGATAATTTACGTATTCAGTTAGCTTTAGTTATGCCCATTACTCACACATTAATTTCTTGTGCTGCTAACTTAGAGGACATCAAAACTGTTTATTCCCATCCTCAAGCTTTGGCACAATGTCAAAAATGGTTAGAAGGTTTTTTACCCACAGCACAACTAATCCCCTCTAATTCCACCACAGAAGCACTGGAACTACTAAAAAATAATGCTACAGTAGCAGCTATTTCTTCCCAACGAGCCGCGCAGCTACACAATCTACCAATCCTATATATAGGAATTAATGACTATCCAGAGAACTGTACTCGTTTTTGGGTAGTCAGCCAAAATCATCAAACCAATGCCCATGAAACATTGAAACACCCTGCTAGTCATACTTCTTTGGCTTTCAGCGTCCCTGCCAATGTTCCTGGTGCCCTAGTAAAACCACTACAAGTATTTGCTAATATTGGTATAAATCTTAGCAGAATTGAATCCCGTCCCACTAAGCGATCGCTGGGTGAGTACTTGTTTTTTATTGACTTGGAAGCAGACTCTGCTTCTGCAACAATGAATTCGGCTCTGGCCGAATTAAGTACCCACACAGAAGTAATGAAGCTATTTGGTAGTTATCACGTTATGTCCATCAAAAGCTTGTGATCCAGGTCTGGTCTTGGGTACAATACCAGGGGAACAACTTACACGGCTGGATGGTATAAACTCTAACTATTACCAATAATTAACTGAATGATCGCCGATTATTGATCGCCACTATTACAGTTTTTGGTCAAAGGTATCTTTGAGCACAGTACGAGCTGCTAAATGGTTACGGGTGGAAGTCAAAATTTCTGCTTCCCGTTGTAAGCGACTAGCTGTATCTTGGATTTCTAACAATGCTTGCTGCTCCGCAGTGGCTCCATACAGGTTACTGGCTATCCAATAAGACAGTTCTAGCGGTAAATCGGGTAAATCATCTGGTAGATCGATATTTTGCTCGGTTAATTTCCCCGACAGACGTACCACATCTCGCAATAATTCTTCTACTGCAGCTGCCATGGGGCGCAAGTCTTCTTTGGGAGGCTCGTCTTCTATCCATTCTACCAAGCCGACTCGATAGGGCTTTTCCCTGACATACTCTAGTAGTCGAAATCTTTGCTGTCCTATAGCCAACATCTTCATCCGGTCGTCTGGTAACCTTTGGTGTTCAATAATTTCCGCACAGCAACCAATATTAGTGATTGTACCTTGCACCGGATCAACCATTAACACTCCAAACCTGCGATCGCTTGACAAAACCGTATTCATCATGATCCGATAACGGAACTCAAAGATATGCAGTGGTAGTGGTCTATTGGGAAAAAGAACTACTTCTGGCAACGGGAACAGAGGCAGCTCGCAAACAGCTATTTTGGGGGATGGTGTCATTGTTAATTAGGTATCGGTTGAATCTTATAAAAGTTTCGCGCTCTATGCTTTTCCCGTAGTTTTATATATTTTAGCATCTTGACTTTGTGACTAAATAAAAAGCCCTGAGAAATCTTCTCTAGGGCAAAAGTAAAACATATAACCAAGTAATTGAATGATTCGATTACAGCTTTACTTCAATATCCACACCTGAAGGTAAATCTAGTTTCATCAGAGCATCAATAGTCTTAGAAGAAGGCTGGTAAATATCAATAATGCGGCGATGAGTACGGGTTTCAAAGTGTTCTCGGGAATCTTTATCAACGTGGGGCGATCGCAATACGCAATAGATGCGGCGTTTTGTAGGCAAAGGAATCGGACCAATTGCTGTAGCGTTAGTGCGATTAGCTGTATCGACAATCTTCTCGCAAGATGTATCTAATAAACGACGGTCAAAAGCTTGTAAGCGAATTCTAATCTTTTGCTGCTGCAGAGTTGCCATGTTAAATTTTCCTGGTTCTGAATAATTTGAGATTTGAGATTTTGGATTGTTCTTACGGGAATTATCTACAGGTTGATGGGATATCAATTCCCAATCCAAAATAATTACGGTGACGTAAAAAGAGCAGAGAGGAAGTATATCATCTCTGCTCCCTAACTAATTGAAGTACAAGATGTTACTTAACAATTTTGGAAACCACGCCAGCACCAATGGTACGACCACCTTCACGGATCGCAAAACGCATTCCTTGTTCAATGGCAATGGGATTAATTAATTCCACAGTCATCTTAATCCTGTCTCCAGGCATTACCATTTCCGCTGCACTACCATCATCAGCAGTGAAACTCTCAATGGTTCCAGTTACATCTGTTGTCCTTACATAGAACTGGGGACGGTAGCCAGAGAAGAATGGAGTCTTACGACCACCTTCTTTGTCTGTTAATACATAAACCTCACCTTCAAATTTAGTGTGGGGGGTAATAGAACCAGGCTTGGCAAGTACCATACCCCGTTCAATATCATCTTTCTGCATACCACGCAGTAGTAAACCTGCGTTGTCCCCAGCCATACCTTCTTCGAGACTCTTCTTGAACATCTCGATACCAGTAACAGTAGTGTTGCGAGTTTCTCTAATACCCACTAACTCCACAACATCACCAATTTTCACCTTACCACGCTCAATTCTACCAGTGGCTACGGTACCGCGACCTGTGATGGAGAATACATCCTCTACCGCCATTAGGAAGGGTTTATCCACATCACGTTCGGGGGTAGGAATATACTCATCTACTTTATCCATGAGAGTGTAGATCTTATCTACCCATTCATTCTCGCCACGCTGGGTTTTGGGATTGGCAGTCATGTGCTCCAGTGCTTGCAAACCAGAACCTGCAACAATGGGAATTTCGTCTCCTGGGAAATCATAGTCAGAAAGCAATTCCTGAACTTCTAATTCTACCAATTCTAGTAGTTCATCGTCATCCACCATGTCTTGCTTATTTAAGAAGACTACCAAGTTAGGTACACCTACCTGACGTGCCAACAGAATGTGTTCCCGAGTTTGGGGCATGGGACCATCGGCAGCAGATACTACTAGGATAGCTCCGTCCATTTGCGCTGCACCAGTGATCATATTTTTCACATAGTCAGCGTGTCCGGGACAATCTACGTGGGCGTAGTGACGATTTTCTGTTTCGTATTCTACGTGAGCAGTATTAATTGTAATACCCCGTGCCTTTTCTTCAGGAGCATTATCAATTTGATCATAAGCCCTTGCTTGAGCCTGACCTAGGGCTGACAAGGTCATGGTAATAGCTGCTGTTAACGTGGTTTTACCGTGGTCAACGTGACCGATAGTACCGATATTAACGTGGGGTTTAGTCCTTTCAAACTTTGCGCGTGCCATGAATGGTGATTTCCTTTTTTTCTAATTAAGCGTTCCCTTTGCTTTTAGCTATGATTGCCTCAGCAACGTTGCGAGGCACTTCTTCGTAGTTGCTAAACTCCATTGAGAAGATTCCCCGACCTTGGGTCTTCGACCGGATATCGGTGGCATAGCCAAACATCTCTGCCAATGGTACCTTAGCAGTAACTTGAGAAAGTCCCTGCTCAGAACCCATCCCCTCAATTTGTCCGCGACGGGAATTGAGGTCACCCATCACATCACCGAGGAAGTTTTCCGGCACTTCTACCTCAACTTTCATCATCGGCTCTAAAATGATGGGCGAAGCCTTCATTGCTGCTTCCCTTATTGCCATAGAACCGGCAATTTTGAAAGCCATTTCTGAAGAGTCTACATCATGATAAGAGCCATCGATCAACGTTGCTTTGACATCAATGAGCGGATATCCAGCCAGAATACCCGATTCGCAGGTTTCTTTCATTCCTGCTTCTACTGGTGAGATGTACTCTTTTGGTACAGCACCACCAACAATTTTAGAGATAAATTCAAAGCCGCTTCCGGGTTCTCCTGGTTCTAAGTCCACCACAACGTGACCATATTGACCCTTACCACCGCTTTGACGAATGAATTTACCTTCAATCTTGGTAACAGATTTACGAATTGTTTCGCGGTAAGCTACCTGTGGCGCACCAATGTTAGCTTCCACCTTAAATTCTCGTAACATTCTGTCTACCAGAATTTCTAGGTGCAATTCACCCATCCCTGCAATTACAGTTTGATTAGTTTCTGGATCGACGCTGACGCGGAAGGTTGGGTCTTCTTCCGAAAGAGTTTGCAGAGCTTTGGAGAGCTTATCCATGTCGTTCTTGGTTTTGGGTTCCACCGCCACCGAGATTACAGGTTCAGGAATGTACAATGATTCCAAAATTACTGGTTCACCTTCATCACACAAGGTATCACCTGTCAAGGTTTCCTTTAATCCTAAAGCCGCCCCTAAATCACCTGCACGCAGCTCATCAACATCTATGCGCTCATCGGCTTTCATGACCATCAAACGGGCAATCCGTTCTTTTTTATCTTTGGTGGCATTGAAAACATAACTACCTTTTTTCAATACCCCAGAATAAACCCGAACGAAGGTTAATCGACCGTAGGGGTCAGCCATAATCTTGAACGCTAGTGCTGATAAGGGCGCGTCATCATCAGCGTGTCTTTCTACCGTATCTCCATTGGGGAGGGCACCTTGAATTGGCGGCACTTCAGTTGGTGCGGGCAGATAATCTACAACCGCATCCAGCAATAATTGTACGCCTTTATTTTTGAAGGCAGACCCGCAAAGCATGGGCACAATAGTCCCTGCCAGTACGCCCTGACGCAGAGCCGTGCGAATTTCTGCTTCAGTCAGATCTTCACCTTCAAAATACTTATTCATCAGGTCATCATCAGTTTCAGACACCGCTTCAACTAACTTGGTGCGGTACTCTTCCACCACCTCCTGCATCTGCGCCGGGATATCTGTTTCTTGAATATCGGTTCCTTGGTCGTTGGCGTACATATAAGCACGCATCTTCACCAAATCCACAATTCCCCGAAATTCGTTCTCACTACCAATTGGCAATTGAATAGCGACAGCATTAGTCCGCAAGCGATCGCGTACCTGATCCAATACTTTATAAAAATTAGCACCAGTACGATCCATCTTGTTGACAAAGACTATACGTGGCACCTGATAGCGATCTGCTTGCCGCCATACCGTCTCTGTTTGTGGCTGTACGCCACCCACTGAGCATAAAACTGTGATTACACCGTCCAGCACCCGCATGGAACGTTCGACTTCAATAGTGAAATCAACGTGACCGGGAGTATCAATAATATTTATTTGATGATCTAACCAACTGGTGCTAATAGCAGCAGCAGTGATGGTAATTCCCCGTTCCCGCTCCTGATCCATCCAGTCAGTGACAGCGGTTCCTTCGTGGACTTCACCTATTTTATGAATTATGCCAGAGTAGAACAATATTCTCTCTGTTGTCGTTGTTTTGCCCGCATCTATGTGCGCCGCAATTCCTATATTGCGTACTTTCTCTAGCGGGTGAGTACGTGCCACGGCTGCCTCCTATAGTTTTCGCCTCATGATATCTCGTATATTACGCTTTGTTAAGATTCTATCCTGATTTGGAAAAACGTTTGTAAATACACAAGATATATCGCCTAGGGAACTGCGATACATCACTGTCTGACTTAGTAACGATAGTGTGCAAAGGCTTTGTTCGCTTCTGCCATCCGGTGAGTTTCTTCGCGCTTGCGAATTGCATTCCCGGTTTCATTGGCAGCATCCATTAATTCATTTGCTAGTTTGCCCGCCATTGTTCGCCCTGAACGTTGCCGAGAAAATTGTACTAACCAACGTAATGCCAGGGTTGTACCTCTTTCAGAACGTACTTCCATTGGTACTTGATAGGTTGCTCCACCAACACGGCGAGCTTTAACTTCTACTAGAGGTGTTGCATTCCGCACCGCTCTTTCAAAAGTTTCTAAGGCTTCGCTTCCAGTGCGCTCCTCAATAGTTTTCATTGCCTCATAAACAATCCTTGCTGCCAGAGATTTTTTGCCATGACGCATGATCCGGCGAATCATCATACTGACAAGACGACTGTTATAAACTGAGTCAGGAGGAACTGGGCGCCTTTGTATAACACCACGACGAGACATATTTCAACCTTAAATTCGGATTTGGCGATGATTTATGTTTTGCTTTGAGGACTGTTTTGTTACCCCAACTTACAAGCCATGTTGACCTATGTCAGGTACTGTCCCGAGCAAAAACTAGAATAGAGCGACAATTATTATATACCTTAAATAAGCAGATTAAAACACTGCTGCCGCTTACAGCATTCTAAAATTACCTGCATACTTTTGATTGGCAGGCTGAATATTTTTTGACAGGCTAACTAGATTGTTACCAATCTGTTAGCTACTGTGAAGTTGATTTTTGTTCTTACCCTAGGAGGCTATTTACAGATTGACAACTAGTTGCTAATCCTTACAACATCTGAGTCAAAACTATGATCGCTGTGATCGCGAAAACTGCCAACTAACATGATTAATGGCACTAGTTCTGCTATTTAGGACGCTTAGTTCCATACTTGGAACGACCTTGCTTACGATCTTTGACTCCAGCTGTGTCCAAAGTCCCACGAATGATGTGGTATCTCACCCCTGGTAAGTCTTTAACCCTACCGCCACGAATCATGACAACGGAGTGTTCTTGTAAGTTATGACCTATTCCTGGGATATAAGCAGTAACTTCAAATCCTGATGTCAATCTCACCCTCGCTACTTTGCGGAGTGCGGAGTTCGGCTTTTTCGGGGTAGTTGTATAAACCCTGGTACATACCCCCCGACGTTGAGGGCACTGTTTCAGAGCCGGGGATTTGGTTTTCTGACGTGCTTTTTCGCGTTCGTTTCGTATTAGTTGCTGTATTGTTGGCATGAGTTACAGCACGTAAAGTGGCTTATGCATAAGTTTTAACAAATCGTCATTATATCGCTTTTGCTATTTTTTTGTCAAACTTTTATTTATTTAATTTAGTTTAAATCACAAATTTGTCAGTTTTTTGTGAACTGGCAGTCATCACCAAGAACAAGAAGGCTGAGGTTTCTACTGTCACAAGAATCAGGGCACAGAGAATTATTGGTTTTTAACAGAAGTAAAAAATACTCAGGTAGAAAGCTAGAAGCTGTCAAAATAATACTTGAAATTAAGCTGTTTATTGCTAAATCAATGTTTATTTGATTGACGCACTATCTGGAAACATTTTCGACCGGGAAATAGGCTGGATGTAGGGTCACGGATTTATCTATAGAGAAAAAACAAACAGTTCTATCATTGTTTCAAGCCTCCGAGCTTTAGACATGGGACCGTTTCAGTTATCAGTTACCCCTTCGATAAATCGAGGACTTGAAACTCACCAAAAAATTTTTGACTCTCCACAGATAAATCAACAAGGCTTGATGATAGTCTATTTTTTGTCAATCCAAAATCTAAGAATAACCATGATTAGCGGAAGTAATATTCGCTGCTGTGATACTTGATCTCAAATAGGTTAAATATTGAGATATTAAATTAATTTTGCAAAAATTTAGCTGCTAAATCAAAAAATCAACAAATGAATGTAATCGAAAGCACAAAAAATTATGGTTATTTTGTAGAAATAATTGATTAAATGCGCTATAATTAGTTACTTAAGAAAATAAAATCAAATATAATTGCCACTAGCAAATTAGTGGTGACTAGCCAATATACGGTAGCTGATTAGCAGGGATGCAGAACCTCCCAGATTAATATTTTACGAACAGAACTCAACTCTCTAGTCCTTTCAGGGCTGCTGCGCCAACGGTAGAGGCGATAGTGGAGATTTTTGTCCCACGGCTTAACTGGTTGCCTCATGTTTTTCTCTGGCAAGGGCATGGGTTTGAGTCCGCCACTTGGCGGTATGGGTCGGTAGTGAGTTCAATTCCCCACCATGCTCGTCCAGTATTCCCTATTAATAGTTAAGATTTGCCTTGAATACCTTGAAACTTCAAGAAATAGGATTGGAATTTTCGTTAATCATTGACTTTAAATTATCTTCGGTGAAAGTAATGAAAGTATCAAAAAAATCCAAGTTAAGCTAGAGAAGAGGGTTAGAGTTCGCTACCAAGCCCACTGAGGCAAAGAAGCAAGACTGATCCTCGTACTAAGAGTTTTCTAAAGTTGGCATTGTCCTTACTCCATGCTGCGAATCATTAATCAGCAGGCAGAATTTAAAGCAGAGCTACAACGAATCTGCTCACGCACAAATGATGAACTAGTGTTTCATAAAGAAGCCACAGTTCGAGAGGTGTTACAAGCGGTAAAACGCCAAGGTGATAAAGCCGTGTTGCACTATACGGCAGAATTTGACAACCAGACTTTAAGTGTAGAAGAACTACGGGTTACGGCTTCAGAATTAGATGCAGCTTATCAACAGATATCCCCAGAACTGTTGAGTGCAATTAGGTTAGCAGGTAGCCAAATTGAAGCCTTTCATCGCCAACGGATTCCCAAAAGTTGGGTAAATTTTGGAGATGATGATGTGGTGTTAGGCAAACGCTATACCCCTGTAGATAGGGCTGGATTATACATACCTGGCGGTCGCCGTACTTATCCAAGTACGGTGTTAATGAATGCAATTCCGGCTCAGGTTGCTGGGGTACCACAAGTAGTAATGGTTACACCACCAGGAGTAGGAAAGGCAATTCATCCGGCAGTGCTGGTAGCAGCCCAAGAAGCTGGTATACAAGAAATTTATCGAGTTGGTGGGGCCCAGGCGATCGCAGCCTTAGCCTATGGGACTCAAACCATTCCCAAGGTAAATTTGATTGCCGGGCCGGGGAATATTTACGTAACATTGGCAAAAAAATTAGTTTATGGTCTGGTAGGGGTTGATTCCTTGTCTGGACCAGGTGAAGTAATAGTTATTGCCGATGAAACAGCCAACCCTCTTCATGTGGCAACCGACTTAATCGCCCAGGCGGAAAAAGATCCTATGGCGGCGGCAATTTTATTGACGACGGATGGGAATTTGGCAAAGGAAGTTCAACTGTCAGTAGCAAGACAGTTAGTCAGCCATCCCCAGGGCTTGTTGACGGAAAAAGCCATTGCTCACTATGGATTAATTGCGATCGTGGAATCGACTGCGATTGCCGCCTCCTTGGCGAATGAATTTGCTCCCAAACACCTACAATTACAAGTAAAAGATCCTTGGGCATTATTACCATTAATTCGTCATGCCGGAGCCATATTTATTGGTCATGCCACACCAGAAGCCGTAGGAGATTATGTAGCTGGTCCTAGCCATACCTTACCCACATCTGGGAATTGTCATTATGCTTCTCCATTGGGTGTAGAGACATTTCTCAAACACTCCAGTATTATTCAATACTCTCACCATGCACTGACCAAAGTGGTAGATGCAATTGATACACTTGCTCAGGTAGAAGGGTTATCTTCCCACAGCGATGCTGTAAAACGCCGATTAGAAATAGATTAAATAATGCTAAATTCTTAATTTTTTTCATATATTTTTGACAAAATTCAGTTTATGGCTGCAAACTGAAACTTTAGGGCTATACAAACTTAAGGTTCTATTTGGGACATGGTTGTTGTAGCCACCAATTACTTTCGCCTGATACTGATGTAGGGGGTCTACTTTTTTGGAGACAACAGCAGTGCTCAAAACTATTGTGGTAGCTCTAGATGGTTCGGAGATTACCGAGCGAGTCATTCAAACTTTGCAAAGCTTGGCTCTGCCAAAGGCAAGCAAGGTAGTACTTTGTCATGTATTTCCACCACCAGATGCAGATAATGAACAGCCAGCCGATCGTCCTCACCCAAAATCAGCAGAAGTATCTTATTTACAAATTGAAAAACAATTACAGTCTTATCAAAAACAGTTATCTACTGAGGGCGAGCTAGAATTAGTTACAGGTGATCCTGCTGAAGAAATTATTCGTATTGCTAATATTTACCAAGCCGACTTGATTGTAATTGGTAGTCGTGGCTTGACTGGCATGAAGCGTATTGTCCAAGGCTCTGTGAGCAGTCAAGTGGTGGAAGATGCTCATTGCTCGGTTTTGGTTGTCAAGCCGAAATAAGGAAATTCAAGTTTGGATTTTGGATGTTGGATTGACGAGTGAGTCCGCTATGACAGTCGCTCTAGGTAGCGCGAGTCGTAACCCCATTTCTAAAGCCCGGAGGCTTGAAATAATCATAGAACCTTTTGTTTTTCTCCACGGATAAATCCGGGGAATTGACTTGTATGTAGTTTATTCTTTGTTCAATAAACTGCATATTAGGTTATTGTTTGTGCGATCTTGCCCGAATAATGTTCCGCCACATTAGTTCTGAAGGCTAAGTCACAGATGCCCGATTTCTGCATCAATATCCGCACATTACAGGAATTCCTCAGATAAAAGTCCGGGAGCTAAGCACTCATGACTCAGCCAAGTTCTACATTTTGTTCGGTGAATGAAAAAATGTGTGGGAGAGCCAAAATACTTAGGGCTTGCTGAAAAAGTCTCTTGGTGGGGGTAGGCAACAGGCAACAGGCAACAAGCAACAGTTTCAGCCTTATTGTTGACAATTTTTTAAACTCCAATCTTCTTGTCACGACTCGCGCGTTCCCGAGCCAGTCCGTTGGGCGGCTGCGCCGACTTGTAGGAACTGGCGTTTGCGACTGTCGTCGTCGCGGGTTCTCTCGTCAATGCAAGATTTTTAAACCTTATACCCCTATTGGATTGCACTTTTGGCGACAAAAATAGCCTGAGGTGCTTACAAAATAAGAGTTTTAAAGTTATTCAGCAAACCCTAATTATTACTTATTACTTGATTGCAGTCTTTTTGGGTTAATAGAGATAATTGTTGTGGTGGACTAAACAGCCCACCACAAAAAAGGTATTGATTTTGATGATGACGTTGGTGAGAGAACATCACATAGGTCCTATCCTATTGCGCCATAGAAAGAGTACGGCGTTTAGTCACCATCTGGAAGGCTTCGATAATATCACCTTCTTGCCAGTTGGTGTATTTATCAATACCAACACCACATTCGTAGCCAGAGTTGACTTCCTTCACGTCATCTTTCATCCGTTTGAGGGAATCAAGGGCACTTTCGGAAATCACCTTACCGCCACGAACCACCCGGACTTTGCAATTACGAAGTAACTTGCCAGACTGCACGTAGCAACCAGCTACAGCTCCTTTACCAACTGCAAACACAGCCCGAACTTCGGCTTGACCTAAAGGTTCTTCTACCAATTCTGGTTCTAGTAGACCTTCCAAAGCACCTTGGATATCTTCTAGAAGCTTGTAAATGATGTTATACTCCCGCACATCTACCCCAGCTTCATCGGCTGCGTGTCGCGCACCACTGGCATAGGTGGTATTGAAGCCAATAATCACCGCTCCACTGGCTGCGGCTAGGTCAATATCTGTCTGGGTAATTTCTCCAGCAGATGCCAGTAATAGACGGATTTGCACTTCATTTTGGGGAATTTGCTTCAGCGATCCCACGATGGCTTCGATAGAACCTTGCACATCTGCCTTCAGGATTAAGTTAAGTTCCTTCAACTCACCTTCTTGCGCCTGTGTAGAAATGCTGGTGAGGCTGACCCGTCCCCCTTGTAGTAGGCGAGATAACCTCTGCTTCTCTGTACGTTCTGCCGCCAGTCCCCTGGCTTCTTTCTCGTTTTGGAAAACATCAAACTCATCACCAGCAGCAGGGACATCACTCAGACCTAAAACCTCTACGGCAAAGGAGGGATAAGCTGCTTCTACCCTAGCACCGCGATCATCTACCATAGCCCGAACTTTACCAAATACAGGCCCAGCTACTAATAGATCCCCTACCCTTAAACTTCCATTTTGGATTAATAGGGTAGCAACTGCGCCCTTGGCTTTATCCAAATGGGCTTCAATCACAGTACCTTTAGCGGGACGGTTGGGGTTAGCAGAAAGTTCTTCCACCTCTGCTACCAATATCAACATTTCCAAAAGGGTATCCAAATTTTCGCCCTGGATAGCACTTACGGGAACCATAATTGTTTCGCCGCCCCATTCTTCTGGAGTTAAACCATACTGGGTCAATTCTTGCTTCACCCGATCTGGTTGTGCCCCTTCCTTATCAATTTTGTTGATGGCAACTACAATCGGAACTCCGGCAGCTTGGGCATGGCTAATTGCCTCAATGGTTTGGGGACGCACACCATCGTCAGCAGCTACTACCAGGATAGCAATGTCTGTTACCCTTGCTCCCCTAGCTCGCATGGCGGTGAAGGCTTCGTGACCTGGGGTATCTAAGAACACAATTTGCTGGACTTTATCACCATGTTCGATGTCCACATGGTAAGCACCAATATGTTGGGTAATTCCCCCTGCTTCTCCGGCAGCTACCTTAGTCTTACGAATGGAGTCCAACAGAGTTGTTTTACCGTGGTCTACGTGACCCATAATGGTGACAACTGGAGGACGACGCTGGAGATTTTCTAAATCTTCCACATCCAGCATCTCAGTTACCTTACGCGCCTCTGCCTCTGGTTCTTGAGTTTCAATTTCAATATCCAGCTCTTGGGTCACCAGAGTAATGGTGGGGATATCTAGATTTTGGGTAATACTCACCGCCATGCCTTTGATGAACAGAATTTTCACAATTTCTGTATCTGCGATTGCCAAGGCATCCGCAAGTTCTTGCACCGTCATGGTGCTGGTAATCACTAGTTTTGTGGGACGCTCTCGTTTTGGTTCTACTTCTCGGCGATTTTTGGTTTCCCGAGAGAAACCGGGCTTTTTACCTCTAGTTACTGGAGCAGCATGGGTTTTGGTAGTGGCAGGTTGGCTTGGTTTAGCAGTTTTAGGTTTGGGAGGTCTAACAATGGCACTGCTTACCTGTACCGTATCATCACCATCTAGTTCCTCGTCTTCATCCAGGAGATCTTCCTCGAAGTCATCCTCAACTATGGGTTTAACCCGTTTGCCTTTAACTGCGCCCTTACCAGGCTTACCAGATTCTTTAACTTCATCAACATCCTCTTCCTTGTGCCGCTTTTTCCCAAGTTTCGGCAGGCGGGGTGGAGTTGGTCTTTTCAGTTCGATGACTCCGACATCTGTATCCATGTCTTCGTCATCTACATCTTCTATCTCTTCTGGTTTTACAGAGATTGGTTTGGGTGGAGTCGCAACCGGGGCAGATGCTGCTACGTGTGGCGGTGCAGAACGTGGAGTTCTGGCTTTAGGTGTATCTCCCCCAGATTTCGCGCCTTTTTGTTCCGGTTTTGCCGATGGAGTGGGACGTGATGATTTTGGTGATGGTGTTGCTGTTCCGTCGTCGCTGGCTGCAGCTGATTTGGCTTTTGGTTTACCTCGATCGCGTTTGAGAATTGGACGTTCGCTCAAACTTCCTGACCCAGTCTTAGCTTGCTTTTGGGCAGTTGCTCTACTTGGAGGAGCAACCAACTGAGGCTTTTGAGGTTTTTCCAATTTAGCTTTGGGGGTGGGAGCTGCTTCTGGAGTTGACTTTGTTTTTGGCTGATTGAGAGTTTTATTCTCGTCTGTCACCGTAGTTTTCGGAGAATGCTGAGACTGTTCTTTGGATGTGGGTCGAGTTGGTGCCGTTGGCTTCATGGATGGGGCTGCTGGAGCAAAAGGTCGGGGTGGAGAAGAATGAGAAACTTCAGAAGATGAAAATTGTTTATTAGTAGTTGCTGGAGCTTTTGGAGCTTGGGTTGTGGAGTCTTTCAAGTGAATTTTGGGCTTACGGATTTCCAAAATTTGTTGTTTGTGAGGTGCATCAGCTGGACTGTGAGAACTCGGTGAGGCATTAGACTTTTTTGAGCCTAAATTTGTGGTTGCTGCTAATTTTTCCGCAGCTGCCTTGATCCGTTCTGCATCAGATTCTGTAATTGTACTACTATGGCTTTTGACCGCAATATTGAGCTGGTCGCAAATTGCTAATAGCTCTTTGTTATCCAAATTTAATTCCTTTGATAATTCGTAAATTCTAACTTTACCGTTGTTCATCCACTCTTCCCCTTTTACTTACAGCTCTAGCGGATGGCTGCCCACAGTTGCGACATCTCCATCCTATGATTACTGTTTTCGGTTGCCGTGACTGATTTTGACGGTGCCTCCAATCAGGAAAGAGAGATGTTTCGGTTTACTGCTGGCATCTCCACCAGTGATGATGATTGATGCTAAACTGCGCGCGGGCGCTACCAAATCGCCATTTTGTAATTTTTAATTTTTGTGACTCTTCCACAACTCCATTAAATAAGTTTTTATTTAGGAGTGTTACTTTTCCCCTGTGTGTATTGGACATTTTCCTGTCTGTGCCACCCTTTTACTATTTTGGCATTTTCCCTAGTAATTGCAGAGTTGGCGATCGCACTCCAATGGCTTGGATTTGAGTATAATTTCTCTGTCGATTACGGCACCTCAAGTTTTTCAGGTTGATTCAGGTTGATTTGATGATGATTGTTCATCATTATTTTGGTTTAGGCGTTGCCACAAAGTTTTATACAGTGTTTCTGGCACTGATGTATGTAGCGATCGCCCTAGTCGATTTTTTTTTTGAGCTGCGGATAAGCAACTAGATTGCGGACATATATAGGCAGAACGTCCCATGCCCTCATCTAATTGTACCTGTCCAGACGGAAAGACGCGGACAATCCGCCAAAACTCTTGCTTTATACCTATTCTACGACAACTAATACAACGACGATAATTTGCTTTCATTGCTCCCAACACTGTATTTATCACAGTAGACTGGCGATAAAAATAACCTCCTATTAAATGTTTACTTACTCTGCATTGCCTGCCTCAGTTCTGTCAAAGTTATCTGAATGTGACAGTTCTTCCAGCATTGTATCTTCATTTTCCTCCTGTATTTTTATTGTATCTTCCTGGGGTTCTACCGTTGCGGTTGCGGTTGCAACTTCTGCTGCTGCTTGTTCTGCTACTG
>JAAUYD010223401.1_pt1 | contig 15280 bp, 12 predicted proteins | sample 7278101 | NCBI WGS metagenome assembly JAAUYD01 (sample SAMN14350128, study PRJNA611818) | marine sediment metagenome | isolation source: surface marine sediment (0.6m) | place: French Polynesia: Moorea | collected 2018-08 | reverse complement strand
TAGATTAAACATAAAAGAACAAATTCCCCCCTGTTGCTGAGCTTGTCGAAGTACACTCCCCAATACTGCTCGGTTAACAAAATTGATCTGTTGAGACAAGAGGGGGAAGAGGGGGAAGAGAGGGAAGGGAGTGAGGAACTTCTGTGCGATAGCGCCGGAACGTAGTGAGGAACTTCTGACTTCGTTAACAGTTATCAGTGTTTTCTGTTTCCCCATCTCCCCACACTTCCCACACTCCCCACACTCTCAGTCTCCTGTTAATTCACCCAAATGGGTGAACCTTTATGATGAAGTCAGTTAATCCCAACTATTTTAGACTGGTAGCTACACAAAATTAGCTAACTTCCTTAAAGGTTGAGGAGAGAAAGACAATGAGTTCCTTAGAATACAATCAAAAACTGGTACACTTTTTACAACAAGAATTAAACATTCCTGCTGAGTCTATTGCTTTAGTTCAACGTCATCCTGAACTGCCTTATAGTTCTTTTCCTATGTTACTATGGCGTTACGGATTAATCACCATCGGTCAATTAGAGAGAATTTTTGATTGGTTGGATAATGGTTTGTCCTATTCTGCAACCCATTTTTAAACTAAAAAATATATAATAAAATACAATCAAAATTCAAGATTTATCCTGGATAACAGGAAAAGATAATAACATTAATGACTTCTTTTGGTTCTTGGAAAAAACCGCCTTTTCTGCAACCTGGCGATACAATAATAGGAATTTCTCCCAGTGGAGCAATTAAAGAAGTAACTGCGGTAGAAAAAGCCAGAGAAATTATCCGATCGCAAGGCTATAATATAGAGTTAGATAAACATTGGAACGCTCATTATGGTTACTTAGCCGGAACCGATGCACAACGCAGAGAAGCCTTATTACAAGCCCTAACCAATCCTAATTATAAAGCCATTATAGCCGTTCGTGGGGGTTATGGTGCAGCAAGATTATTAGAAGAAAAAGACTGGGAAACTATCTTTACCAATTATCCCAAATGGCTGATCGGTTTTTCCGATATTACTAGCTTACTTTGGAAACTAGCAAGGGTTCAGGTTTCCAGTATTCATGGTCCTGTGTTAGCGAGTTTAGCCAAGGAACCTGAGTGGTCATTAAAACGCCTTTTTAGTTATCTTCAAGGTCATCCCTTACCTCCGTTACAAGGTCAAGGATGGGGAAATGGCCAGGTGAAAGGATGGTTATTACCCGCTAATCTCACCGTCGCTACTCATATCTTGGGAACCCCGTTGCAACCCCCTTTAAACGACGTAATTTTAGCCCTAGAAGACGTAGGAGAAGCCCCTTATAGTATTGATCGAATGTTGACCCAATGGCGGTTAATGGGGGCATTTTCTGGGGTTAGAGGCATTGCTTTGGGACGGTTTAGTGGTAGCAATGGATCACCGAACAGTTGGACGGTAGAAGAAGTATTACGCGATCGCTTGGGTGATCTGGGTATTTCCATCATCTCTGACTTACCCTTTGGTCATGATGGAGTTAACGCTATTTTACCGGTGGGAATGGAAGTTATTTTAGACGGCGATCGAGGAAGTTTAGAGTTTATCAAATTAAATAAATAATGGAGACACATCAAATCTTCAGTAATGAGTAAAAACTTTAATTATGAAAATTTAGTTTTTTCGGGTCATGCCATCCAACAAATGTTTTTTCGACGGATTACTAAACAAGAAGTAAAAACTGCTATTAATTATGGAGAAGTTATTGAAGAGAAACCTAATGATAGTCCATTTCCTAGTTATTTAATTCTAGATTTCATTAACGGGAAACCCATTCATGTAGTTTTGTCTTATGATGAATTTAAAGCAATAGGATATATAGTAACTGCTTATATTCCTGATAATCAATTATGGACTAATAATTTTAGACAACGGAGATAATGATTATGGAATGTGTAATTTGTAAACATGGAAAAACTAAACCAGGATTTGTTACCGTAACCCTAGAAAGAGATGACTGTATTGTCATTTTCAAACAAGTTCCCGCAGAGGTTTGTGAGAATTGTGGTGAATATTATTTAAGTGAATTAGTGACAGAAACAGTTTTAACGAAAGCTGAAGATGCAGTTAACAAAGGGGCTGAGGTAGAAATTATTCGTTATGTTGCTTAAACTTATATAATTGTGGCATAATTTCCTAAATTTGATCCTTTTATCCCTTTTTTGCTCCTAACTGTCTACAATCACTCCTTACGATTTAATCAACTCAGCTTGGTATTATGTCTATAAAATTTTAATACACAAATGAATTTAAAATCAGTTGAAAAGATTAACCTAGAAATAGCAAAAATATGAGACAAGTAAATTATATCAAGGGTTTCAGCTTAAGTTAATTTTGTCCAATTATTGTGGAAATTTACACTTAATACAAATCTCAATATTACTTTCTGCAGTACCTTTAGTAATATAAGGAATACCTGCTTCTCCGCCCAATTTAATACCAAATTTTAACGTAATTTCATCTACTTCAGCAGCAGCAAAATTCTTGAAAGAATTAACGGTATATTCTGCACAGTCTCGGATCATTTGTTGTGCTTGATCCAGTTGTTCATTAATATCAATAGGTAAACCTCCCATGTCATCAATACCATCATCATCTTCTGTGCTACAAATAGCAACAGAGTTGATATCAATATCTTTTAATCCTTGATCGGTTTCAAAATATAGTTTTGTTGTCATTTTATTTCGTTAATCTCTTGATTATATTAAATCATAGTTTAAAATAGAAGTTAAATTATCTTCTCTTTTTTAAAGAATGACAAAATATGCCTTAATTATTGCCATTCCTGAATACGATCACTTTAAACCCCTTGAGAAAACCACTCGTGATGCAGAGGCGATCGCTCAAATTTTACATCAATATGGAGACTATGACATAACCAGATTACCCAGAAAAGGGAATGCTGAGACAGCAGACTACGAGATTAAAGCAGGAAAAGTAACAGTTGCTCAGCTTTATGAGACTTTAAAGCTATTTTTTAATCAAATCACTCAGGGACAATCTGCCTTAGTTTATTTTACCGGACATGGATTTACTTGCCACCAGTTTGACGAAGAAGAGGGATTTCTAGCTACATCAGATACTCAAGTGACAAGAGAAAACAACAAAATTGTAGAAAAAAAGAAAATTATTGCTCAAAACAAGGGTTTTCCTTTAAAAAGATTAGATTCTCTCATTCAACAGGCCAATTTAAGTGAATTTGTTTTATTATTAGATTGTTGTCATAGTGGTAATTTTATTGAAACCCATTTAATGCAGAAGAGTTTAAACACATTTGAATATAGACAGAATTATTACTTAATAACAGCTTGTCGTTCTTTTGAAACAGCAAAAACCATTAGAAAAGAAGAACATAGTGTATTTTCTGGGGCAATTATTGAGGGATTATCTGATAAGAATAAAGACGAAAAAGGGAAAATAAGTTGCGATCACCTCTTTGATGTTATCAATAGGAAAATTGGGGATAAGTTGCAAACTCCAATACACATGGGAATTGGTGGATCAATTACTTTAGTGAAGTATCCTCTAGCTAATATCGAAGAAATCCCAAAAATTGAACCCATACGGGATAATAACGGGGAAATTGTTTGTCCCTATCAAGGGTTAAATGTGTTTACAAGCAAGGAAAAAGTGTTTTTCTTCGGGAGACAACGATTAACGGAGGATATTAAACAAAAATTAGAGAATTTTGGCGTTATTCCCATTATTGGGGCTTCTGGGAGTGGTAAATCTTCGGTGGTGTATGCAGGAGTTATGGCATGGTTGGAAGCAAAAAGTCAAGAATGGTGTATTTTACCAACGATTAAGCCAGGAATTGACCCCTTAACCAAGTTAAGGCAAGTTTTTATGGATTATGTAAGTTTAGATGAAGTTGAATTAAAAGAAATAATTGAGGATGAAGAGAGAGGAATCAGGGATATTGTTCAATTTTTGCCCAATTCTCGCAAATATTTTCTATTTATTGATCAATTTGAAGAAGTGTTTACGCTTTGCAGTGGAGAAAAAGAGAGAAAGCGGTTTATTGACCTGATTACCCAAATTAAGGTGAAAAATGAAGATAATTTTGTCATTATCACCACAATGCGAGCAGATTTTTTAGATCGCTGCTTACAATATCAATCTTTATGTCAAATTATTCAACATCAGGCCATTTATATTCCTTCCTTAGAAGGGAAATATCGACAAGACATTATTATTAAACCGGCTCAACGTCAAGGATATCAAATAGAACATGATTTATTGCTTCAGTTATTAAGTGATGTAGGCAAAAAACAAGGATTTTTACCTTTATTAGAGTTTGCTTTGACACTTTTATGGGAAAAACGAGATGAAGATAATAAAATGTTGACGTTAGATGCTTATGAAAAGTTGGGAGAAAGTGAGACTGGGAAACAAAAGAACAAAGAGATAAATAAAACAGGGTTAACGAAAGCTTTAGATATTTATGCAGAGAAAGTTTATAACTATCAATACTACGACAGAGAGAATCCTCAAAAAGAACGGACAGAGATAGAAAAAGAGCTAATTAAATTGATTTTTTTGCGGTTAATTCGTACCAATAATCAAGAACAAGATACCAGACAACGACAACCAAAAGAAATTTTAGTAAATATTGCCAATGAAGACCAAGAAAAGCAGGAAATTTTAGAAAAACTGATTTATGGTAAGCAAGGATTAGTTAATGCTCGTTTATTAGTTACAGGTAGTGATATATCTTCTAATACTATTCATAATGGATGGGTTGACTTAGTACATGAAGCGTTAATTGAAGGATGGCAAAGGTTTAAACAGTGGCGAGAGGAAGATAGAGATTTATTGCGACTCAGTGAAAGATTAGAAGATCAACGACAACAATGGCTAAATCATCCTATTAATGAAAACTTGATGATGGGAGGATTATTAATACAGGTAAGACAACAATGGGAAAAGTTACAATCTTATTTACTGTATCCTAGCGAAGCAAAAGAATTTTATAACCAGAGTGATGAATATGAAAAAGCAAAGATTAAAGAGTTAGAAGACGCAAAAATGAAGCAAATAGAAGCAGAAAAATCCTATAGTTCCTGGAAAAAAGCCTCAGAAATCTTTATCAAAGCTCAAAAGGAAGCTAAACAGCAAAAACCCCATATAAAAGCTTTTCGCTTAAAACAATCTGTTTTATCGATTATTGGTTCAGTTGCAATAACAACCTTATGTTTATTGACTGTTCGTCAGTTCGGTTGGCTTCAGTGGTCAGCATTAGCGTCCTATGATTATATGACTCGTATTGCTTCTCATCATTCTCCTGATCCTCGTCTTCTCATTGTTGGCATTACTGAACAGGATATACAACAATTCTCAATATGGCCAATATCTGATGAAACCATAGCTCAAGTCCTTGAAACTATACAAACCCATCAACCTGCTGTCATTGGCTTAAGTATCTATCGAGATATTCCCCACCCCCCTGGAACCAAAAAACTATCTGAGGTATTCAAAGCTGATAACATCATAACCCTTAAGGCATTACCCAGTGGTAATCAGAGAGGAACACCCGCACCCCCAAACATTCCTAGTTCACGAGTAGGATACGCTGATGTACTAATTGATTTTGATAATGTGGTACGTCGTTCATATCTGTATTTACAATCTTCTAGTGGTAAAATACGAGAGTATTCTTTTGCTCTTCAAGTTAGCCTTCAATATCTAAAACTTCAAAAAAAGCTGGAGAATTTTGTCGTTAATCCTGATAGTTTGAAAATAAATTCTACTATTTTTCCTCGTCTTGTTCAGACTTCTGGAGGTTATAAGTTACCTGAGTCAGAAGCCTCTGGTTGGCAAGTTTTAGTGCGTTATCGATCACAAAAAATAGCTCAACAAATTAGTTTCCAAGACGTTCTGACCAAAAACTTTGAATCTAAATCGATTAAGGATAAAATCGTTTTAATTGGTGTTTTTGCACCTAGCACACAGGATAGTTTTCCGACTCCTTATACCGCTAGAGCTATTGAGAATTTTCAAATGTTTGGTATTGAACTTCATGGTACTATAATCAGCCAAATATTAAGTACAGTTTTAGACGGAGAGAACTTATTAGTCCCATTACCTGATTATATAGAGTGGATCTTAATTATTTCGTGGGGATTTATTGGTGCAATTATGCCGTGGTATTATTGGTATTTCAAGAATTTTTTATGGTTTGCATACACTATACTTTGGATTGGGCTATTATTAACAATTGCTTATTTTATTTTCTTTACTTTTGGTTGGTGGTTGCCACTGGTTCCTAGTTTATTAATGTTTTTTAGTACAACGATTGTTACCTATTTTTTAAATAAAGATTTAATCGAAAAATTTTACGCCAAAGAAAGCTTGATAAAAATCTTAAAGAAGTATCAAGATAATTTACTAGAGGCTAAAATTGCTGTTGGTTTGTGGATAGATTCTCTTCCTAAAAACTGTACTTTAATTTTATATGAAATCATAGTACCTATATTACAACAATGTCAAACTACAATTGACATCGCAAAGATATATAAAAAATTAGCTTGGATACCTCAACCTATTCCTGTGGTTTTTTATCCATCACTGTCTGTATTTTTAGATGTTAGCGAAAGTATTGATGATTCGATTAAAAAATTTCTAATATCACGTGAGCCAATTAATATTAAAGCATCAATTAATGTGCTTGAAAACATTGATCAAACTTTTGATGAAAATTCTAAGTTTCAATACAGAACTGAATTTACAAAAATAGCAAAAGCATGGATCATTATTCTGAACAATTCGGATAAAAGGTTAGGTTAAATACGTTAATAATCATATTTTTCATCCAGTTCTTTATTCAAGTAAGTTTTATAATTTCTGGATAAATCAGGTTCTGCTTCTGTAAAACCGATAAAATCTGACCATTCCTCTATTGAGTTATCTGAAGGTTTTTTTGATCTTGATAGTAGCGTTTTTTCAAGACTTCTACTAAGTCAAAGATAATCTGTTGTGCATCAGGAGGTAAGGTGGCGATTTCTTGCTGAATTGTCTCTAAGTTCATGATAATTGTTTTTTATCCTATACTTTACCCATTTTAATTTTATCCATTTTACTCAGGGACAAGAATTTCTTCTTCTTGATCCACTTCTCTAATAATGGTAGAAGGATTAACTTTTTTGGGTTCAAAAATAGAGGTTAATGCTTCATATAGGGTTTCTGACATAACAATTTGATTTTCGTAAACCATAATCACTCTTGCTAAAGTCGGCAAGCTATTTTGTTCTGCTTCTAAATATAATGGTTCAACATAGAGTAAAGATTGTTCTGCAAAGAAAGGAATAACTAACAAATTACCTTGAATAACTCGTGAACCTTGACGATTCCAAAGGGAAATTTGTTGAGAAATAACCGGATCTTGATTAATTAACGCTTCAATTTGTTCTGGTCCATAAATAACCCGTTGTTTCGGCAATTCAAACAATAACATCTTACCATAATTATCCCCATCAGAACGAGCAAATAAACCAGCAATTAAATTATTACGACTGGTAGGAGTATAAACACTAAATAAGATAAATTCTTGCGCGTCACTGGTGAGACTCATTAACAAGTAATAGGGTTCAATGGGTTGTTGATTTTCTCCATAAATTTCTTGAGGAATACGCCATTGATCTTCTCGGTTATAAAACACTTGAGGATCTTGCATATGATAGGTTAATAAACGTTCTGATTGAGTATTATATAAATCTTTGGGGTAACGAATATGAACCTTAAGAGAAATCGGCATTTCTGAAAAAGGTTTGAAGAGAGTGGGAAAAATTTTCTTCCAAGTTTGAATTAAAGGATCACTAGGATCAACAATATAGAAATTAACGTCACCATTGTAAGCATCAATAACAATTTTGACAGAATTACGAATATAATTAAACGGGCGATCGCCGGGTTCTGAATAGGGATAGCGATCGCTAGTAGTATAAGCATCAATTATCCAGTATAAAGTTGTTTCTTCTGGTTTATTATTATCATTTTCAACCTTAGCCGTAACGAGATAAGGATCACGATCAAACCTTAAAAAAGGCGCAATCATTCTAATTCTACGATTAATATTACGACGAAAGATTAATCGGGTATTGGGGGTAAAATTTCGAGTAAAAATCATTTGCCAATCTTTTAAATACTCAGCAAATAGTAATCTTCTCCCCCAATTTTTTATTTTAATGCCTCCTCTTCCATCGTAAATATTATAAACATTATCTTGACCACTGGGATAGTCTAATTCTTTGACTTCGGTATTGGTCATAATATAAGTATTACTTGACTCTCCAAAGTAAATTCTAGGATTATCAATAGGAATACTCTCCCGAATTAAATTACTCGAAGTTTGTAACTCTCCTGCATTATTTTCTGTACCAATATTTTGTACAAAATAGAAAGGTAAACCTCCTTGAGCAACTCGGTTAACCGGAGATAAAGTAAACCCATAACCATGAGTATAAACTAAATGTTTATTAACCCAAGTTTTTGCTTGTTCTGGTACTTCATTATAATCTAATTCCCTAGCAGCAATCAAAACTTGTTGCTTAGCTTTTTGGGTTAAATTTCTATTATTTTTAACAGGAATCGTATAACGATCAATATCAGCATCATTAAACTTATAATAGAGACGTAATTGTTGTAATTGACGGTTAGTTTGTAGGAGAGGACGAGAATCCCAAAGTCGAATATTATTAATTGTCAGACGATTTTTCTCTAAAGATTCTTTGGTTAAAGTACCTGTTCCTTTAAGGGTTTCAACCGAAATTTTATCTAAACCAAAAGCATGACGAGTTGATTCTATATTACGTTGAATATAAGGGGTTTCTCTTGCTAATTCATTCGGTTCTACCATCAAACTTTGTACTACTTGTTGACCTAAAAATGATACGATTATAATAGTTAAATAAAGTGCAAATGGTAAAGAAGAAAAAGGAAGATTATTTAATTTAGAACGTTTTGATGAACGAATTTGAGCATAGCGTCCCCATCCTGTTATTCCCTTAATTAATAACCATAATGAAATTATGATGGCCATAATGGCGGCTATGGTGTATACAGGAAGTAGAAAATAAATGTCTGTATAACTTGCTCCAAAAACAACCCCCTGAGTTGAGTACAATAATTGATACCTTGCTAACCAATAATAGAGTCCGATAATGGACATAAGAAGGCTACCTAAAATATATAAATGGCGAAGTTGATATCGAGAAAATCCAGGAAATTTCCCTTGTGATAAACTATTCGCTGATAATAAATATGTCAAAGTTACTGTAATAAATCCTAATAAAAATAATCCGCCTAACCAGAAATTAATCAATTTCCAAAAAGAAAGACGAAAAATATAAAAACCAATATCTCGACTAAATTGGGGGTCAATGTCTCCAAAAGTAGTAGGATTAAGATATTGTAAAATCCTTGTCCAGTTTCCTGATAAAACTAGACCAAATATCATGCTAAAAGCTAAAGATATTATTCTCAGATATAATGAACCTTTGAAAAAAATTCCAATAATAATAACTCCTATAATGCCGACTTTCCATAAATGATTTTTTAGTTGAGATATAATTTCAGGAATAGAATTAAAAAAGAAGGGGGTTGGGAGGGGAGGAGTAATATTGGGTAAGGTAAAATCTGGAGTCCAAACACGATAAGCTACTTCACTGTAATAAAGTAGCATTAATCCCATTAAACCTCCTAAACTAACAATGAAAATAATTAACCAGAAAAGACCAAAAGAACGAGATTCAGGAATTAATTGGGGTGTTCTTTGTTTTCGTTGTTTTCGTCTCTTGTCATTCTTCGGGAGAACTTGAGGAATAAAATTCCATTGATGGCGTTTAGCTTGACGTAAATTACCCCATAAAAACCAGAAAGAAAAACCACTAATAATCCCCCATAACCCCAACTGCCAAGCTAATTGTTTAAAAAAGATGTCTACATAACCGACTTCTTGAAACCAAAGTCCCTCAACAATAATGTGAGATACTAATTCAAACATTAAGCCAATGCTTAATAAAAAAGCGATAAATTTAGTTAGGGAACCGTTTAAAAATTTGGACATGATTGGGTTATGGGGCTATATTTTTATCCCCTTGATAATTTTAACTCAAACCTGAGTTCGGTGTTAGGAGTTATCATTTTTTCAACCATAGAATCAGGGTTTGAGACTTGGCGAGAAAGGGTAGGTTGTCCAAAAATTGCTTTATGTCGAACTCAGATTGAGTAAGTTTTATATAGCGGATTAAGTTCACCTTCAAACTCTTAGAAATAGTAATCATTTATATGTATTTATATAAAATTTACTTATATTAAACTTAAAGAATTGACATTTTACAAAATCTATGGGGTCAAGTCATAATGGGACTTAAGCAAGTTTAAGTTTTGTAAAAAGAGTTATTTGGAGGCAGCAGTGTATGGTTGCACTCACCGATCAAGGTACGCAGTTGAGAGCATTAAATCGTTTAACCTTACAAACGAGTAATATTGGTGAAGATACGACAACAATTCGTTGTTTAGATTGGGATCGCGATCGCTTTGATATCGAGTTTGGTTTAAGAAATGGAACCACTTATAATTCTTTCATCATAGAAGGAGCAAAAACTGCATTAATTGATACATCTCATGGAAAATTTAAACAATTATATTTAGATTGTTTAGGGAGTTTAATTGATGTATCAACCCTAGATTATCTCGTTGTTAGTCATACCGAACCGGATCATAGTGGGTTAGTTAAAGACATTTTAAAACTTGCTCCCAATGTTACCATTGTTGGTTCAAAAGTTGCCATACAATTCTTAGAGAATATGGTGCATCAACCTTTTAATAGTCTTATTGTTAAGAGTGGATCTCGCTTAGATTTAGGTAAAGGACACGAATTGCAATTTATTTCTGCGCCTAATCTTCATTGGCCTGACACAATTTTTACCTATGATCAAAAAACGAGTATTCTTTACACTTGTGATGTGTTTGGAATGCACTATTGCGACGATCACATTTATGACGAAGAACCTGATTTACTGCAAGCAGACTTCAAATATTATTACGACTGTTTAATGGGTCCTAATGCTCGCTCCGTTTTAGCAGCTTTAAAACGCATTGATAAGCTAGATATTCATACCATTGCCACCGGACACGGTCCCTTATTAAAACATCATATTACCCAATGGATTAATGATTATGGTAAATGGAGTAAAGAACAGGCAAAAACAGATAATTTAGTGGTCATCTTTTATGACGAAAACTATGGCTATGGTGAAGAAATCGCCAGAAAAATTGCCCAAGGACTGCAAAAAACCGAGGTTAATATTGACTTAATTGATTTATCCACTACCGATCCCCACGAAACCCGACAACTGGTGTATGAAGCCAAAGGGTTAGTATTGGGAATGCCTTCTCAAGGTGATGATCACGCCCAAATTATCGTCAATACCATTTTAGCCGTTGCCCATCCCAAACAAGCGATCGGTTTATTTGAGTCAGGGGGAGGAGAAGACGAACCCATTTACCCCCTACGGAACAAATTTCAAGAAATTGGCGTAACCGAGGGATTTCCCCCAATTTTAGTGAAAACTGCCCCCACCCCTCAAGACTGCTCCGTTAAGGAAATTTGTCTGTTGAGACAAGCAGGGGGAGCAGGGGATGCAGGGGGAGCAGAGGGAGAAAATGGGACTTCCTCCCTCAACTGGAGCGTTTCGAGCTTAACCGAGCAGTATTGGCCCACCCCTAGCACCAAAAAAATGGCCGAAGAAGCAGGAACGGATCTCGGCCAATGGATAATGAGAGATCGCTCGATCAAAACTTTAAAAGAGATAGATTCGGGATTAGAAAGAGCATTGGGACGTATTAGTAATGGATTGTATTTAATTACAGCCAATAAAGGGGAAATTGCCGGCTCAATGTTAGCTTCTTGGGTGATTCAAGCGAGTTTAGAACCCTTAGGAATTGCTATTGCAGTATCAAAAGATCGCGCGATTGAGTCTTTATTGCACCCCGGCGATCGCTTTGTTCTCAATGTACTCGAAGAAGGGAACGCACAAGGAATCATGAAGCACTTTCTCAAACGCTTTTCCCCAGGGGCCGATCGCTTTGCCGGTATTAAAACTTATCCAGCTAAAAATGGCTCTCAAATTTTAGCCAATGCTTTAGCTTACCTCGAATGTCAAGTGATCAGCCGAACTGACTGCGGCGATCACTGGATGATTTATAGCACCGTGCAAACCGGACGAGTCTCGAAAGTTGAGGGTTTAACGGCAGTGCATCATCGCAAAGTAGGAACTCATTATTAAAGATAGGCAACAGGCAAAAGGGTTATATCATCAGAGGATTTCCTTATTGTCTCTCAGTTTCCCTACATTTCTCATTCTTACCTTTTAAAACCTGACGATCATGTACGAATCTTTAAAAAATCCTTCCTCACAGCGCAAGAGTTGGCTTAACCTCAACCGTATCGTCAACATTTTAGAAGTGATTCAAGATGCTATTGTTATCTGTTTGTGTTTAGGACTCTTTTGCTTCATGGTGTTGCAACTATATTCAATGGTACTGTCTCTTTTGCCACCGTTGCAATTTCATGTGGTGACGGCGGATATTTTATCGTTGCTTATTTGGGTGGAGTTATTCCGTTTGTTGATTATTTACCTCAAAGAACAACGGATTTCTATTGGGGTTGCCGTAGAAGTGGCCATTGTCTCGGTTTTACGAGAATTTATTGTCAGAGGCGTTTTAGAAATTCCTTCAACGCAAGTATTAGCCACTTGTGCCTTTTTACTGGTTTTGGGGATGTTAATGGTGATTCGGGTTTGGCTTCCTCCTACGTTTGAAGGGATTGATCCCGAACAAACCGTATCCCAACGCCATCAACAACGTTCAACGGCGAAAAAAGCAGAAACCAATGGTAATCATGCCATTTTAGCTAAAAATTAACCTCAACTTACGTTCATCAACAGTTAACCATCATACCCATTATGCTCACCTCAACCTGTCTTCCTACCCGTCCCCGTGATGTTCAAACCACTACCATTGCTGAAAATACGACGATTTTTCGCTCTCGAACCTGGGAACGTCTGAAATTTGAAGTAGAATATGCCCTATGTAAAGGAACAACGGCCAACGCTTATTTAATCGAAGCCGATAAAATAGCTTTATTTGATCCCCCTGGAGAGTCTTTTACCGAGATTTTCCTACAACAATTAGAACATCATCTGGCTTTATCTGATATAGACTATGTTATTCTCGGTCATATTAACGCTAATCGTATGGCCACGTTGAAGGTTTTAGTGGAAAAAGCCCCCCAAATTACCCTAGTTTGTTCTAAACCGGCTGCTAAGAGCATAAAAGCGATATTTTCTCCCTGGCAAAACAAAATTAAAGTGGTGCGTTCTGAAGATAGCTTAGATTTGGGGCAAGGCCATCGCTTACAGTTTACCTTCACCCCGACTCCTCGCTGGCCCGATGGACTCTGTACCTATGATAGTAAAACCCGTATCCTTTACACCGATAAATTATTTGGCTTACATCTGTGTCATGATGCTGTGTTTGATGACGACTGGAAAGGACTAGATGAAGATCGCCGTTATTATTTTGACTGTCTTCATGGAACGCAAGCTAAACAAGTTACCGAAATTTTAGACAAAATTGAGCCATTTTCTGCTAAATATTACGCCCCTGGCCACGGGGTAATCGTTCGCTATAGTTTAAGTCGTTTAACCTATGATTATCGTCAGTGGTGTCAACAACAACAGTGTCAAGACTTGAAAGTGGCTTTATTGTATGCTTCTGCTTATGGAAATACAGCCATTATGGCCCAAGCGATCGCCCAAGGTATTATGGATCAAGGGGTAGGGGTAGAATCCATTAATTGTGAATTAGCCACCACGGATGAGATCACCCGTGCAATTCAAGACTGTGACGGCTTTTTACTGGGTTCTCCGACGTTGGGAGGTCATGCACCGGTACAAATGCAAACGGCTTTGGGTATTGTATTAGGGAATGCCAGTAAAACCAAGTTAGCGGGGGTATTTGGGTCCTATGGCTGGAGTGGGGAAGCCATCGACTTAATTAGCCAAAAATTACGAGACGGTAATTATAAGTTAGGTTTTGAGCCGCTAAGGGTTCGTTTTAGTCCCGATGAAGCTGCCATAGAAAACTGTCAAGAAACCGGGGTTAATTTCGCTCAAACCTTGAAAAAACGGCAAAAACAGGGATGTATGACATCCGGATTAACCACGGTACAAAGCGATCGCACTGAACAAGCGATCGGCCGTATTATCGGTTCTTTGTGTGTGATTACCACCTGTCAAAACCATCACCATCAAGGGTTTTTAACCTCTTGGATCTCTCAAGCTACCTTTAATCCACCAGGGTTAATGATTGCTATTGAGAAGAAACAATGGAATGAGGCAGAGTTTAAGGTAGAAACCTCGTTTATTGTCAATATTCTCAGGGAAGGGCGCACCGTCAGGAAACATTTTTCCGAGGGTAATCGTAATCCGTTTGAGCAACTGGAGACGGAAACCGCGTCCAATGGTTGTTTGATTTTAAAGGAGGGTTTAGCTTATCTTGAATGTACCGTACAGCAACGAGTCGAGGCTGGCGATCGCTGGTTAGTGTTTGCTTTAGTTAACCAGGGAGATGTGTTAGAAGGGACTGGGTTAACAGCGATCGCTCATCGCAAGTCAGGTAAGCAATATTAATCTTGTATCATCTAATATTAAAGGCAGGTTGTCGGGTGGGTATTGCCCACCCTACAGTAATGTCCTATGTTTTGTTATTAGAATTAAGAAAAAATCTTATATTTGGAGGGAATGACTGTATGACATTACAAGAAATGATTAAGTCCCTTGATGATTTATCTCAAGAAGATATGACTTGTTTGTTTGAGATACTACGCTTAAAGTTATCAGATTTAGAAACAGATAATCAAGAAAAAACAATAGATAATCATGATACTTTCTGGGATATGACGGTTAGATTCCGTGAACAAATGGAAACCGAAGGGGTTGAATTTACAGATGAGGACTTCGCTAATTTAAGAGATAGAAGTCTAGGGAGGGAAGTTAAGCTTTGAGTATTAAGTATCTTTTGGACACAAATGTTATTTCAGAGGTAACTAAAAAAATACCATTACAGTCCGTTGTTGAGAAAATGGAGATTCTTGAACTACCCCAACGCAAGGCGATGGGGATTCTTTACACGATAAAGAATCGTCTTGGAGCGTCCAAAAGCCCCACTAATACCTCTCTCTTCTCAAAGAGATTGGCTTTA
>JAAUYD010048057.1_pt1 | contig 15287 bp, 12 predicted proteins | sample 7278101 | NCBI WGS metagenome assembly JAAUYD01 (sample SAMN14350128, study PRJNA611818) | marine sediment metagenome | isolation source: surface marine sediment (0.6m) | place: French Polynesia: Moorea | collected 2018-08 | reverse complement strand
TTCCACGGTCACCTGAGGTTTGCTCTCGAGCGAATAGCGAATAAAGAAAACACCTGCCTCGCGCGCTTCCTTATAGATTGACTCCTTTTCACCGTAGGTTCGAAGATCCCGGTATAAAACAAATACGTTCATATCCGGATTCATGCGTTTTAACGCCAGGGCATTATCCACAGCGTGGGTGCAGCAAACTCTTGAGCAATACATCCGATCGGGTTCCCTGGAGCCGACACATTGGATAAACACCGCGGTGGAGAGGTCGTTTAGGGAAGGATCCTCTTCGATAAATTTGCGGTCAAGCTCCAGTGCCGTGATGATCCTGTCATCCTGGCCATAGGCATATTCACTCGGCTGAAAGGGTGACGCGCCGGTGGCCATGATGGCCACTCCATGCTCTAAATTTTCTTCGTTGCCGTTGGAGGAAAGGGTCGTTTCAAAATTACCAACAAAGCCCTCAACCTTGGAAATCTCTGTATCCAGGTGCACATGAATTCTATCATTATCTCCGATTTCATTGATGAGTGTTAACAGTTCATCCTGGATATTTTCACCCTTGGCTGTCCGATAGAGATTTCGCGCTTGCCCACCCAACTGTGAGTCTTTTTCGATTATGTGGGTTTCATATCCCTGACGCGCCAGGCTTCTGGCCGCCGCCATGCCGGAAATACCGCCGCCGACCACCATAGCAGTCTGGTTGACCTCGAGTTCTGCCTCATTGAGGGGCTCTAACAGGGCAACCTTGTGTACTGCCATGCGCACGAGGTCTCTGGCTTTTTTGGTCGCCAGCTCCGGGTTGTTTTTATGGACCCAGGAGTCTTGGTTACGAATGTTTGCCATTTCAAAAAGGTATTTATTTAATCCTGCGTTGATCAATGTCTCCTGGAACAGAGGTTCATGGGTTTTCGGGGTACAGGCAGCAACGACCACGCGGTTTAATTTTTTTTCCTTGATAATTTTGGAAATGGTTTCCTGGGTGTCCTGGGAGCAGGAATACAGATTGTCCGTGGCATATTCCACGTAGGGCAGGGTGGCGGCATATTCAGCCGTTCCTGGTACGTCCACAACCCCTGCGATGTTGATGCCGCAGCGGCACACAAACACGCCGATTCTGGGACGTTCATTGGAAACATTGACCTGGGGAATTGTTTCTGGGATATTGGTACGGCTGTTGCGTGCCGGTGTTAAAACTTCACCGGCTGCGGTAGCAGCGGCACTCGAATCGATGACAGATTGCGGGATGTCCTTCGGTCCCTGAAATGCACCGCATACGAACACCCCTTGTCTGGAAGTTTCAACAGGAGAAAATGTTTGTGTCTGGCAGAAGTTGCCGGGGGTCGTATCAATGCCCAGACGATCGGCAAGGTCGACCACTTCCGGGGAGATTTGCAACCCCACGGAAAGCACGATGAGGTCGAAAACTTCTGTTTTCAACTCGCCTTCATCGGTTACGTAGCGTATCTCCAGATCATCCGTATCTCCAACCGGCGTTACCGAGTGAACCTTGCTTCTGATAAACCGCACACCGTGCTTTTCACGCGCGTTTTCGTAAAACCGCTCGAACTCTTTGCCGTGGGTGCGCATATCCATGAAAAATATGGCGCAATCCAGATCCTCACCCTGATGTTCTTTTGCGATCACGGCCTCCTTGATGGCGTACATACAACAGACCGATGAGCAATGAGAATTGTCACACTTATTCATATCCCGGGAGCCCACACACTGAAACCAGGCGATCTTTTTGGGTTCTCTTTTGTCTTTGGACTGACGGGTGATATGACCCATGGTGGGGCCGGATGCCGACAGTATCCGCTCAAACTCCATGGACGTGATCACATTGGGCAGATTTGCATACTGATAATTATCAAATTTGGATGGATCGAAAGGCGTAAATCCCGGCGCCAGAACCACCGACCCGACATTTATGGTTTCGATGCTGTCTTCTTGATCAAAATCAACTGCGCCGGTGGGGCACAATTTCTTGCACGCGCCGCATTTGCCTTTTTGAATGTAAATGCACGTATCGCCGTCAATGCAATACTTTAATGGGACCGCCTGGGCGTATTCGACATAGGCTGATTTTCGCTTGACCAGGCCCATATTGTATCTGTCAACGACCTTTTTGGGGCATTTTTCAGCACAAAGACCGCAGGCTATACACAAAGATTCGTTGATATACCGTGGATGCTTGATTAACTCAACGCTGAAGTTTCCTACATCACCCTTGATTTCGCGAACTTCGCTGAGAGTTCTCAACTCAATATTTAAATGCCGGCCGACCTCGACCAGTTTTGGCGAGATAATTCACATCGCACAATCGTTGGTGGGGAAAGTCTTGTCCAATTGTGACATTACCCCGCCGATCGAAGAGCCTTTTTCAACCAGGTACACGTAGTAACCGGAGTCGGCCAGATCCACCGCCGCCTGCATACCAGCAATACCCCCACCGAGGACCATTACCGACCCAACAACTTCCTTTGGCATCTTTACCCTCTCTTAAATAACAATGAGTTATGGACAATTCTGACTATCGGAGCCATTATAAAATAACAAAAGGTCCTAAAATATAAGCTTAGGAGTTGCTTGTCAATAAAATTCATTATTCGGGTCGGTATTGATTTCGGGTCACAAAATAATTCCCATATGTCGGATTCATTGAAATTATTGCTAAACAAAAAAGCCAAATCCCAACCTGGGTATGCGCTTTTAATATTGATGGCATTTTAGGTAAGTCGGAAACAACGTGCGAGATTAAAGCGGACGGACCGCAATCCCGCCTAACTATTTTACAGCATGGTTGATTTTCAATTCAGACCTATGTATACCACTGCGGTATCGATTGTCTTCACAGCCAGGGGGGTTGGTGCGGACGGTCCTCCGGCTTTGAATCGATTTTTATGCCAGCCTGCTGATTTACCGCTTTCGTGACCCGCGGAAGTGCGGAATTTGTGATTATATGAGTTCAATTCCTGAAAAACCAAAAGTGGTTATCGTCTGTGGCCCCACGGGGATCGGCAAAACGACGGTCGGTATTGAGCTTGCCCAACGGTTTAACGGAGAGATTATCAGCGCGGATTCGATGCAGATATATCGGCTTATGAATATCGGAACTGCCAAGCCAACTTCCGATGAACTTGCCAAAGTGTCTCATCACATGATCGATATTGTGGACCCCGATGAGAATTATGATGCCGTTCAGTTTTCAAAACAAGGCAGGGCTCAGATCGCAGAAATCATCCGCCACGGCCAGACGCCTTTTATTGTCGGGGGCACCGGCCTATACATTAAAGCGCTGCTGCAGGGCCTTTTTCAATCGATGCCCACCGATGCCCTAATCAGAAAACGCTTAAGACGCGAAACCGAAGAAAACAGCAACGGCTTTTTATTCGAACGCCTGAAACGGGTCGACCCGGCTGCCGCAAACCGAATACACCCCAATGATGCCTATCGTATTATACGGGCCTTGGAAACCTTCGAATCGAGTGGAAAGACCCTATCAGAACACCATCAAGACCACGCTTTTAGAGATGATCCTTTCACCACCCTAAAAATAGGTCTTCAAATGGACCGACACGCCTTGTACGAGCGTATAAACAAACGGGTGGATCTGATGCTTGAGACGGGTCTGATTGATGAGGTAAAGACCCTGCTGGCCCTGGGCTATGGGGCGGAATTGAAACCAATGCAGTCTATCGGCTATCGTCATATTGTTGGATTTCTTGAGGGAAGCCTGCCTTGGGATGAGTGCCTGCGAACGTTTAAACGGGACACTCGAAGATATGCAAAGCGTCAGCTGACCTGGTTTGGGGCAGATCGAGACGTAATCTGGCAAACTTCAACGGATGTGGACAATATCATCACGCTTGTAGATAGTTTTCTAAACCATCCGGAAGAAAACAATTGATGATCAGACTTATGCCATTATTCAGCTGGCTAAACACTGCCAGCCGTTGGTAATTACCAATTGGATCATGGCCGGCATGAGCGGACCTCTGACCCTCCCTGGGTTGATGGCCCTGCTCAATGCTGAAATCCTTAGGCCTGTCCGGCAATTCTGCCCAAAGCCTATCAGTCCAGCAGTTCCATCAGCTTGCCGCAGCACGGTGGGATACGGTCTCCAGCTTTGAGCTTGACAAATTTATTGCACGTCTGGCAATAGCAGGTGCAGTCCTTGTCCACATAGACAACCGGATACTCCTCTTCATCCTTGTCGCCTTCGACGGTAAAACTGGCAGTATTGTTTTTGGCGGGGACATACTCACCTACCGGTACCAGTTTTTGATTGAAGCGAGCGCAATCTACCAGCATTCGCCACAAACCTTCCAACATGGTTTTCTCGTAATCGGCTTCCGGCGTAAATTCAACCATCGTCTTGCTAAGTTCGATCCGCATCGACTTTCCTCCTTAAGATAAAGTTAATAACACAAGTCCATCATAGGGCCCAGATCCGATCAAAAATCCTTCATCCCTGCCAAGAAATTATATTTGCGACCTTTCCTATCATGAAATTTCAGAAAATTCAAAAAGCAGGTCTATTCATTTTTTTATTTTAGTTTCCAACTGGTATCGGCGCGATTACCTGGGATGAGACGAACATCCAGGTGACTAGGGCGGCGCTGAGTATTGCCCCTAAATAGATCCTGCCGGTCAATTGATAGAACCAGGTTGAAATCGGGATGATCATGATCAGCACGCCGATGATGTGAAACAGGTTATGGGTAAAGGCAATGAACATTCCCCCAGGACCGACAAAAGGGATGGCGCCAAGGGTAAACAGCGGTAGGTACTGCAGCAGGAGAAATAAAATCAATGGCGTGACCAAGACCATAACATTGAAAATCGACCAAGAAACAAGGGTTTTTAGCCAGGTTGGTTTTTGGGACCGCCGAAGTTGCCCATATAAGAAGATCCCCAGAAGGATGAATCCCAGCAACAGAAAGGGAAAATAAGTGAACCAAAGCTTCGCCCTTTGGACAGTTAGAACACTGGCAAAGGGAAAAATAAAACGAAAATCGACGATGAAAATACTTTCGAGCGTATGCTCAATTAAGTAGGCGAATAGAAACAGGATGGCGGCCAGCAAAACGGTCTTGGCTAATTTTCCACCATTAAGAGCGAACCGATCCTCGAGATCGGAAAGTCCGAGGTCATAAAGGGTCAAGCCGTTCTCCCGGTGTTGCTTTTTGAACCAGCTTCTGAAAAAGATGAAACCGATGATGTTGATCCATAAAAACCACCAGACAATGCCGTTGGTTATCATCAGCGGGAAGACTTTATCGATACGAACCAGATATTTGTGCACACCGAAAAGGACTAGAATGATGGGAAAATAGAGCCACATAAGGATCCCATTGATAATCACCGGCTTAAGGTAGGGCCGTCCGCTGCACGCATAATTACCGGTAACCGGAGATTGCAAGGAACTGAAAAAAGACGTCCTCAGCAGCGTGAGCCCTAAAGGACCCAGGGAGGCGAAGCAGGCGATCATGGCCACCAGCGTGGACCACTCCTTGATCTGCCAAATTTGCTGATGCGATGGAATCCAAAATTCTGCGGCCGGTTTAAGGGCTGACCTCATCCAATCCAGGGCCTGTGCTATGGCAGCGCTGCTGTGGGACTGGTGCAGGTGGGTAATCTTCGGCATATAAACCCGTCGGGCGGTGCCGTTTTCAAAATCACCATAGGTCTCGCCGATGCGCGGATTTTCTACCGGAAATACTTTTTGTGATTGCGGCGTTTGCATCCATTCTAGTTCAAAATCCCGGGTTGCCGTCATGCGTTTGCGGAACTCATCATATTTTCCGAAAATCATGAGCATGTTTCGCGGCATATCCGGCGTGGCGTCCTCCTTGTAGGCAAAACCGGAGATGACCAGGGCCCTGATGGCCGCGTCCTGCAGCGCCATATTATACACTAGTTCCGCGCCGAGACTGTGACCCATCAGCCCGATTCGATCGGTATCGACAAAAGAAAGCGACCGTAGATACCTTAGGGATCTTAGGCCGCCGTAACTATGATCGAAATTAGAATCTTTAGGCTCACCGGGGCTGCCGGAATTTCCCCGACCGATGGCATCGATTTCGAGAACCACAATCCCCCGTCTTGCCAGTTCGATGCAATAGGCGTCACTGGTTTCACGATTGTTCTGATAGCCGTGGATGTACAAGACACCCGGTGCTGGCTGCGAGTCAGAAGCATTCAGCGGCTTGAGAAGTTTGGCCCGGATGAATACACCGTTGTAATTGGTATAGGTTACATTGGAAACAGAGACTTTCCAGAAACTTCTTTGGGTCAGCGATGCCAGAAGCATGCTGGCCGTCAAAACGGCCAGGCAGACAACAAAGACCGGTGCTGCCTTGCTGCGATGATCAGGATCAAACAGTTGATTTGTGTTCATCCCTCTTTCCGGTATCCTGATTGTCAGATTTTCAGCAATGGACTACGAGGCCTGTAAAAACAATCTACTTTAATTTCGCCAACAGTTCCTTGGCTTTGTCTCTGAAAAAAAGGTCTTCGGACGCCGCCGCCTTTTCCAAATAACCTTTTGCTTCGGCCTTGTTTTTATCACCGCCCATTTGGATCAACAACTCCCCAAGGTAGACATGGGCCTCTATATTATCAGCAAAATAATCGGTGGCCTGATATTCCCGGTAATATTTCAGAGATTTTTTACGATCCCGCATCGGCCAGGGTAGTACTTGCCAAAATCGACCGAGTGCAATCATCGGACCACCCTCTTTGTACATTTTGTCAATCTCATATGTTTTTTCAAAACTGCTTTGAGTTTTGTCCTTGAGACCTTCGGCCAGGGCAGTAAATACACTTACCCCATCCGAGTAAATACCAACATTGAGGCCGTAGTAATAATATCCGTCCGGTCTATCAGGATTAAGTTCGGTTGCTTTTGCCGCATACTGCATGCCGGCTTTGCCGAATTTTGCGCATATCTCTTTCCAACCCGCAATTTTTTGTGATTTGGCTGCATCACCATATTCTCGGTGGGCCCGGGCGCATTTCCAGTTGGCTTCATAGCTATCGGGATTTTTGGCAATTGCCTTTTTATACAACTCAATGGCCTGCATGTAATTTTCAATTCCACCCAGGTTAAAAAGTTTATCGGCGTCGGCTACGTAATCTGCGGCCATCGATTGAATTGGAAACAGCACTATCATGAGAATCCAAAGACCGCCGAATACTGCTTTTTTCATCCTCAACCTCCTTATGTCTTAGTCTAGCCATCCTCAGTCGAGAAAAGAATCGAACTATTTTGAGAATCGATGGGTATTGGTTGTTTGTTATTTGGCATCTTTTAGAAAACTCGAATAACCAATAACCAATGACAGATAACGAATAGCCGGTTTGATCGATAGTCCCGTTTTTTTTAATCGCATCTCTCAGTCCTTGCACATGGATCTTGTTAGATCATCTCCACAGCACACGCCATCGAGACGCCGCCTCCTCCGCAAAGCGTCGCCAGGCCGAGGGAATTGCTCCTTTTTTTCATGGCATGCAGTAAGGTGACTATAATTCGGGCACCGGTCGCTCCCACCGGATGTCCGAGGCCAATCCCCGATCCATTGACGTTGGTGATCTCACGGTTTAAGCCGAGTTCTTTTTCGCATCCCAGATATTGGCCTGCAAAGGCTTCGTTGACTTCAATTAATTCAAAATCCTCAATTTTCAAACCGCTTCTGACCAGCAGTTGGTGGACTGCCGGCACCGGGGACAATCCCATGACGGACGGGTGGCATGCGCCCCGTCCGACGGATCTTATTTTTGCAATGGGCTCGATGCCCAGATCTTTTGCCTTATCCGCCGACATAATCACCATGGCAGCGGACCCATCGTTAATTCCGCTGGAGTTGCCGGCCGTCACTTTACCGATCTTGGGGACGAAGGCGGGTGGCAGATTGCTGAGTTTCTCGATGGTCATGCCCGGTCTGAAATGTTCGTCCTTATCGAAAATGATGGGATCACCTTTGCGCTGGGGAAGTTTGATGGGAACGATTTCTGCTTCGAACGATCCGTCGTTGGTGGCTCTTTCGGCGTTGTTATGGCTTCTAAGGGCAACCTGGTCCATCTCTTCTCTGCTGATATCCATGTGCTGGGCGATGAACTCGGCCGTGTGACCCATGATATAAGGTTTGCCTTTGAAGTAGCTCAGCGGAGGTTTTTCGGCGTCAACCGGACCGTCCTCCGGATGCGGTATGACGTGGGACCCGCAGTATAGACCCCGAATGATGTTATCAACAAATTCATGATCCTGAAGACGGCAGCCCCAGCGGGCGGCAGCAACGGAATAGGGTACTCCGGACATATGCTCGACACCGCCGGCCAGAACAACCTCCGCCATGCCCGCCTGGATCATGGCCATTCCGGAAATGACCGCTTCCATCCCAGAAATACAAACGCGGTTGATGGTAACAGCGGTGACGGTATCTGGAATACCTGCCAGTAAGGCCGCGATGCGGGTCACATTCAGGGTGTCAACCGGCTCCATGCAACACCCGTAGCGGACATCGTCGATAATCGCCGGATCAATGCCGGCCCTTTGTACGGCTTCTTTCATGGTCACACTGGCAATGGTGGATGCATGGCTGTCGCGCAGGCTTCCGCCGAAACTTCCAATAGCTGTTCTGCATGCTGAAACAATGACGACATCTCTCATTAGTCACTCCTTGGTACGGGTTACGGGTTGCGGGTTACGTAAGGGTAACAAATTACGGGTTACGAATTGCGAGTCGTGCATTACAGATTTCGGATTGTAGCTTCCAATGATTGCGTTCACAAGATTCGATTCTCATTAGTCAATCCAGCCGAATTCAAAATCATCTGAATTCTGTTATCTGACCGCTGTTTTCTGTGATTGGTTCTCCGAAATGGCCAGATCAAACCAGAGCCATCCTATGGGAACAGGATCTATTTTGTCAAGAAATTGCATTTTTTCGGACGGAATCATTTTTTTTATTTTTTGACTTTTTTTGTTGACACGCCGCCAAATTTTGGTATTTGGTATACCAGATTGTGGAATACCAAAGAACCATGACAAGGCAGTTTTATGTTAGATGTCGGAAAAATAAAGACGCCAGCCAGCCTGGCAGAAAAAGCCTACGATGTGATCAAAGAAAGTTTGTTGCAGATGGACTTGACCGATCCATCGGTAGAAGAACGAATTGACGAACGCGGTTTGGCGGAACAGCTAGGCATCAGCCGGACTCCTTTGCGTGAGGCCATCAACAGGCTGGTGTTGGAAGGTTTTCTGAAGGTAGTTCCTCGCAAGGGAATATTTGTGGTAAAAAAATCCAAAAAAGAGATCGTGGATATTCTGCTGGTGCGGGCTGCTTTGGAAGGTTTGGCGGCACGCCTGGCAGCCCAATACGTAACAGCCAAAGACATCCGTCAAATGAAAAAAATTATTGAACCTTTCAACTCAACCAAGACTGTCGGAAGTAAATCCCTGAAATTTTCAAATGTTAATGTCGATTTCCACGAATTCGTCCTGAATTTGAGTCGATGTCCTGTATTAATTGATCTAGCAAGCAATTTGTTTGCCCACATTCACTGGATTCGCACCAAAGCGGCTGGTTTTCATGACCGGTTTAAGGTGGCGCACAGCGGTCATGTCGCTATCATCGAAGCTCTGGAAAAAAGAGACGCCCAACTGGCGGAGGAAAGAATGCGCCGCCACATTGAAATTCTGGCGCAATACATTGATGAAAATGTGCAATTTCCGGCCAAAGGGTCCATGAACGAATTAATTCCACCTTCCTGATTGGCTGTTGGTCCGCCATCGTTGATTTACGAAATGTCGCATGAAGACAATAGACTGACCTTGGCAAGTATTGAAATCGATCCAAAACCCAACGCGGTCATAGTGAATTGGTTTACTTCCGCGTCCTGAAACCTATCTGATGGAGGTATTATAAGGATGACACAACGATACGTTTCTCTCGATAATTTGGTGGTGGCACCTTGTCAGGATGCCTGTCCTGCCGGTATTGACGTACCGCGTTACATCCGCGCGGTAAAAGACGGAAAATATGACGAGGCAGTGGCAGTCATCAGAGAAAAAATACCATTTCCGGTAGTATGTGCAGATGCATGTTTCGCACCATGTGAGGACACCTGCGCTTATCGTCAATTTGGTGATCCCATCGCCATCCGGGCCTTAAAAATGGCGGCCGTCGACCGAGGCGGCGATAGTTGGAAGCAAAATAAGAAGGTGTCCGAGCCAACCGGCAAGAAGGTGGCTATCGTGGGCTCAGGCCCTGCCGGTCTCACCAGCGCATATTATCTGGCCAGCAAAGGCCATACGGTGAAGGTTTTCGATGCCCTGCCCGATCCCGGCGGCATGATGCGTTATGGGATTCCCTGCTACCGGGTACCCGAAGAGAGATTGACCAGGGATATTGACGAAATCCTTGATTTAGGGATCGTGTTTGAAGGCAATACCAATATTGGTAAAGATATTTCCTTGGATCAGCTCAGAAATGATTTTGATGCCGTATTTCTGGCCAGTGGCGCCAATGGGAGCGCCAAAATACCACTAGAGGGAGCTGAAAAGGAAGGTGTTCTCTGGGGCTGGGATTTTCTCAGAGATGTACGGTTAGGCCGATCATTCAAATTCAATGGTGAGGTCATTGTGATCGGCGGCGGCAATGTGGCCATTGATGTGGCCTTAACCGCCAAACGTCTGGGGGCTTCCAACGTGCATCTTTTCTCGCTGGAGGACCGCGAAGAGATGCCGGCCCACGAATGGGAAATTGCCCGTGCCGAAGAGGAAGGTGTGTTTATCAATACCACCTGGGCACCTAAAAAAGTTTTGGGTACAGACAAGGTGGAGGGACTGGGATTTATTCGCTGCACATCGGTATTTGATGATGCCTGCAATTTCAATCCGATCTACGATGAGGACATCAGCCATAAGTTTATGGCCAACCATGTCATCCTGGCCGTCGGGCAGTATCCGGATCTGGAATATTTGGATACCGGAAACAACATTCAGGCCTACAACGGTCGCATCGAGGTAGATCCGGAGACATTTGCCACTGGCGAAGCGGGTGTGTATGCCGGTGGTGATGTGGTCAGCGGTCCGCAATCCATTATTAATGCCATTGCCCATGGCCGCAAAATCGCTGGGGCAATCGATCAATACCTGGGAGGTGATGGTAACATCGACGAAGTACTGGCCAGCCCTCAAAAGGAGATCCTGGTTCCCGAGCTAGACAGCCAGCGCAAACCGCGCAATGAAATGCCGTTACGCAAAGCCTGGCAGCGGACCTCCGGGTTTGATCAGGTCGAGCTTGGTTTAACCGATGAGCAAATAGCGGCTGAGACCCGACGCTGCCTCCACTGCGACGCCAGACAGTTCGAGGTCGTACTCAACACGGAAAGTTGCAAAGAATGCGGTTATTGTGCTGAAGTCTGCGGGATGAATGTTTTCGGACCGGCTGACTACTTCAACACCAAAGGATATCGCCCCGAAGAAGTTAAATTAGCGGAGCGGTGTTGCGGGTGCTTTAAGTGCTATTTCGCCTGTCCAGATTTTGCCATCGACATCAAAGAAGTGACCGGCTGATACAGAGGAGGGTCAAACATATGAAACGCTATTTGGAAACAGGAAATTTTGCTATCACCGAGGGAGCCATTCTGGCAGGATGTACGTTTTTTGCCGGATATCCGATTACGCCGGCCACCGAACTGGCCGAGGCCATGAGTCAACGGCTGCCGCAGGTAGGCGGAGTTTATCTACAGGCAGAGGATGAATGTGCGGCTATGCACATGTGCATCGGTGCAGCGCTGGGGGGTATGAAAGTCATGACGGCAACCTCTGGGCCGGGATTTATTCTGTATGCCGACCCCTACGGATGGGCTTTGGGATGTGAGACTCCGGCAGTGGTCCTAAATTCGGGCCGGGTTGGGCCCGTAAGTGGTATTACCGGCGCCCCCGGGCAAGGAGAGTTTTATCTAATGCGTTATCCGACCCAGGGTGGCAATTTCGAAACTATCTGTCTTGCGCCCAATTCAGCCCAGGAATGCATGGCCATGACCGTTGAAGCATTTTATCTCGCAGAAAGGTTTCGAATGCCGGTTTCGGTTCTGGCCGATCAGCTCATCACCGACGGATTCGAAGACATCAGTGTGCCTGAGAACGAAGATGAAATGAAGGAGATGGGGTTTCGTACCTGGCCGCGAAAAGTATGTCAAGGACCGAATTTTTATCCCGCGACCGATGAGCTGGATATTCCACCGGTGGTTCTGGGCCACAATACAGGTGCCATGTGTTCAGATTGGACGCCCACGGAAGAAGGATATGATATCGAAGAGGTAGAAGCACACCATAAACATGCCTATCGTCTTATCTACAAGGTGAGGAACAACCGTGATCTTTTCAGCCATCTTTATGAAAAAAAATATATGGACGATGATCCGGATCTGGTGGTGGTATCGTTTGGAACGCCTTCGCGGGTCGTCAATACGGCCGTTAACAAGGCGCGGCAGCAGGGGCTGAAAGTCGGCGCCCTGCGGTTGATCAACCTATGGCCTTTCCCCGAGGAACACTTTAGCCGCAGCACCAAATATCTGGTGGTCGAGTTAAATTGGGATGGGCAGCTCGTCCGTGAAGTTCAGCGAGCGGTTCCTAAGGATTCCCAGGTAAATTTCCTGGGTTCCTGCGGTGATTTGCCGACCTTGCCCGGATTGATCGAAGCATTTGAAAAATTACTTAAAAACGAGCCCCTGACACGCAAGGGGTGGGAATTGGAGGAATGGTAAATGGATTATCAGTCGAGCACACTCACATCGACCTATTTGCGTTCGCGAAAAATTCCGAGCACAGCGTGTTCGGGGTGTGGATTGGGAATGAATCATAAAATTGTGGTCCAGGCCATTCAAGAGTTGGGTCTGGCGGTAGCCGATGTTGTTTGGGGCACTTCCATCGGCTGTGCCGGTCGTCAAACCTTCGGTACCTGGAAAGGCGATGGGTTTGCCGGAACACACGGTCGTGTTTATGCCATCGCCAGGGGTCTACGCATCGCCATTGCGCCGGAAAAGAAAATTGTCTTAACGGTCGGAGACGGAGATGCCTTCGGCATCGGGATTGCCCATTTGATACATGCCGCCCGGTGTAATGCCGACATGACCGTTATCGTCAACGACAATCTGGGATATCAGTCCACCGGAGGGCAGTACGGATGGACGACGCCGCAGGGCAGCAAAACCGACAGCAGTCCTTACGGAATGTTTGAACCCAACCTAATGAGCGAAGGCATGGATGTACTGGAAATTCTGAAAGGTGCCGGGGCGACTTTCCTGGCCCGTCATGTATCTATGGACGGCCCCCGGGCGGTGGAGACCGTCAAGAAGGCCATTCAGAACAAAGGTTTTTCACTCGTGCATATGCCGTACCCCTGTCCGACAAATTTCGCATCACGCGAACTCGGGTCACGCAATCAAGTCAATATCTTTCGTTGGATTCGGGACCGGGCGGCACCCCTGGGTGAGGAAACGGAAGATACAGTTTGGGCCACAGGCATATGGCATGATGCCAGCAATTCGAGACCTGAATTCAACGAATATGTGTGGGAGACCGTCGAAAAAATCAGGAGGACAGGAACGATATGAAAGAACGAATCGAAATTGTAGCCAGTGGTTTCGGCGGCCAAGGGGTGGTACGACTGGGTCAGATTGTCGGCGAAACCGGGGTCAAACAAGGCCTGCACGTCACCATGTTAAAAAGCCATGGCACGGAAATGCGCGGCGGATATGTTCGCAGCCAGGTGGTTCTTTCCAAAGAAATTATAGACAGTCCGATGTGTGAAAACCCGGACTATTTTATTGCACTCTCGAGTGCCGCTTACAATCGATTTAAGGACACGGTGGCGGACTCCGGCGTGATCATCTATGATCCGGCATTTGTCGAAGAAATTGATAGTTCACTAAAGTGCACCCAAAAAGAATTTCCGGCCAAACAACTATCAATGGACCACTTCAATAGCCCACTCTTTGCCAATACACTGGTTTTGGGCGTGATTGCCAGGGCTGTTGAAATTCTTGAAAAGGAAACCGTGCTAAAAAGCATCCTGGCGGTAATTCCAAAATTCCACGACCGAAATCGCCAGGCCTTTGAGATCGGTTTTGACTATGCGGCTTAAACCCGGGATGGTGATAAACCAATCTTAATAACCAATAACTCCCGACAGGGGTCAGGAGATAGCATTGCGGACCATCAGGCATTATATCGATATGCGCGCTGCCGAGGAGCCGGATAAGGTTTACCTGTTCGCTCCAGAGCCCGACCTAACCTTAACTTATGGCCAACTTCAAACTGATTCGATTGCATTTGGAAAATATCTTTATCAAAAAGGCCTTAACAAGGGTGATAAAATTTCTTTTATGCTTGGCAACGGATACCAAACCGCTAAAATTTTTTTAGGTGGTATGTATGCCGGCCTGGTTGTGGCACCCCTGAATCTGCTGTCCCAGCCTTCCCAACTTGAGTATGTAATGTCGCACTCGGACACCCGCATCATTTTTTATAGTGCCGATCAGAAGGAGCGTTTGGAAAAAGCGGCTTGTAAGACCAACCGTTCAATCGAGCTAATACAAATTGATAATGATGCCGAGCTGCTACCCGGGGGTGGCACGGAGGATCACCGAGACCCTTTACCGCCCATCGACGAGGAAGACGAGGCACTCTTGCTGTACACCTCCGGCACAACCGGACTGCCCAAGGGCGTGATTCTCTCCCATAAAAATATGATTGCCGGTGGTGAGTACACCACCTTGGCCCACGAACTGACATCCCTAGACCGGGCGCTTTGTTCGTTGCCGCTCTATCATATTAACGGAGAGATTGTGACCGCTGTGACGCCGCTGGTGAGCGGCGGCAGTGTGGTCATGCCGCACAAATTCAGCGTCTCCGATTTTTGGCAGCTCATTTCCGAATATCGCTGTACCTGGTTTAGCGTTGTGCCCACGATTATTTCATTTTTGGCCAGCTCGACCGAAATTGAAGGTCAGGACCTCGATCTTGAGCAGTTACGTTTTGGGCGGTCCGCTTCGTCAGCTTTACCGCCGTCTCTTCACAAAACCTTCGAGGACAAATTCAATGTTGGCATAATTGAGACGATGGGGCTGACCGAGACCGCCGCCCCGGTTTTTTCAAATCCCCTGGAACCGGCTCAACGCAAGTACGGCTCCCCTGGAAAGGCGGTGGGCAATATTGCTAAAATAATCGACGAAAAAGGTCGGGAAGTACCCCGTGGAACCCAGGGTGAAATCATGATCAAGGG
>JAAUYD010026720.1_pt1 | contig 15289 bp, 2 predicted proteins | sample 7278101 | NCBI WGS metagenome assembly JAAUYD01 (sample SAMN14350128, study PRJNA611818) | marine sediment metagenome | isolation source: surface marine sediment (0.6m) | place: French Polynesia: Moorea | collected 2018-08 | reverse complement strand
TGCTGCAAATCAAACGGCAAGGCTTCTCCGCTGCATATTACCCGTTTAATGCTAGTGCAGCGCTCAACATCAGATTCCTCAAGAAATACCCGCAGCATCGAGGGCACAAAATGCAGTGTTGTAATTTCCTGATCGATAATCAGCCTGGATAAGTAGGCACTGTCCCGATGTCCTCCCGGTTTTGCTATGATTAAGGATGCCCCCGTTTGCAATGGCCAGAAAAATTCCCATACCGAAACATCGAAACTGAAGGGGGTCTTCTGCAGTACTCGATCTGCTGGGGTTAAACGATACTCCTCTTGCATCCAGAGCAGGCGATTGACAATTCCGCGATGTTCATTCATTACCCCCTTAGGCCAGCCCGTTGAACCGGATGTATAAATTACGTAAGCCAAATTTCCTGGAGCCGCCACGCCAGTTGGGTTCTCTGCACATTGCCCACCGATAAGATTCCACTCGGAATCCAGACAAAGTACTTTTGCGCGCTGCTCCGGCAGACTGTGGGCAAGCTTCTCCTGGGTCAACAAAATCGGCACGTCGGTATCCTCGATCATGAACCCAATTCGATCGGAAGGATATTCGGGGTCAAGCGGCACATATGCCCCGCCTGCCTTAATAATACCATAGATACCGATCACCATCTCCAGAGATCGCTCCATGAAAAGGCCCACCATCACCTCGGGGCCTACCCCAAGAGCCATTAAATGGTGTGCGAGCTGGTTCGCGCGGGAATTTAATTCGCAATAGGTCAATTGCTTGCCTTTGTACTCAACCGCCACCGCTTCGGGTGAACGCTCAACCTGCTCCTCAAACAGCTGCACCAATGTCTTGTCCGTGGAAAGGTCTTTTTCACTTGCATTGAATTCCACCAGCAATCGGCTCCGCTCTTCCTCCGTCAACAACGCAAGCTCAGAAATGTGCTGGTCAGAATCGGAAACAATGCCTTCGAGCAACGTTTGAAAATGTCCTATCAGCCGCTCAATGCGCTCGGCATCAAATAAATCGGTATTGTATTCAAATTTTCCGGCCAATCCTCCTTCGCCTTCCAATACATGCAAGGTCATGTCAAACTTTGACTCCTGATTCAGCCCACCAACGGCCTCAGTCTCAAGCCCTGGAAGCTCCGCCGCTTTATCTTCCATGGCAACACCGTAATTAAAAAAGATCTGAAACAAGGGCGTGCGGCTAAGATCGCGTTCAGGGGAAAGCTCTTCAACCAGTCTTTCAAAAGGCATATCCTGGTGCGCGTAAGCTCCCAAAGCCGTTTCCCTCACCCGACCTAACAGCTTTCGGAAAGTCGGATTCCCCGAAAGATCGGTTCGCATCACGATGGTATTCATAAAAAAACCGATCAGCCCCTCCAGCTCCGTCCTGTTTCTGCCCGCAATCGGTGTGCCTACGATCGTGTCCTCTTGCCCCGTGAGTCGATAAAGCAAGGTCTTAAACGCCGCTAAAAGGGTCATAAAAAGCGTCACCCCCTCGCGGCGGCTCAACGCCTGCAGTGCGTCGGTCAGCTCTTTTGGCAAAGCGAATAATACTGTGGCACCCCGATGCGTCTGAACTGCAGGGCGCGGCCGGTCGGTCGGTAGCTCTAACACGGGCAGCTCACCACCCAATTTGTCCTTCCAGTAGTTTAACTGCCCTTCGAGCGCTTCATCCTGTAACCACTGCCGCTGCCAAACGGCATAGTCGGCATACTGAACAGGCAGCTCAGATAAATCAGCTGGTTTGCCGTTGATAAAAGCGGTATAAAGCGCTGCAATCTCCTGGGCCATGACACCAAATGACCAAAAGTCGGAGATAATATGATGCATATTAAAATGCAGCACGTGCGCTTCATCTTCAAGTTGAAAGAGCCGTATCCGAAAAAGCGGTCCCCGTTTAAGATCAAATGGTTTGCGGGCATCTTTCGCACTCAAGCGCTTGGCCTCGGCTTCGCGCTGCACTTCAGGTAAATGACGCAGATCTAACGTGTCAAACGCTATGTTGGGCTCGGTGGCAATGCGCAGCACCGGATTACCGTCGGTGAAACGAAAGGTGGTGCGCAGGGTCTCGTGACGGCGTGCAAGTTCAACATAAGCCTTTTCCAGAGCATCTTTTTTCAACACTCCCTTGAGATAAGTGCTGCGGGGCATATTGTAGGCAGCACTGTCAGGCTCTAAATAGTGCAAAAACCACAACCGCTCCTGGGCAAAAGAAAGCGGCAGGTCCCCATCTCGTGAAACCGGTTTTAAGGGGAGAGAAGCGAGGCTTGTTACAGTATTCGCCTGACGCAATAAAGCGAGGATCTCGGGTTTACGGGCGGCCAGCTCTTTCCGGAGATCCGGTGTGAGGGTCCCCTTCGGGGCGTTATAACGGAGTCGATCGCCATCGGCCCAAATTTCAATATCTTTGCGGCTAAGGTTGGATAGTAGTTCAAGCGCTGTCATATCTCTCCCTCTTCCCGGTCACTCGTTGTTATTTCACGGAAAGATCGGGGTTCCTGCTCTGTCAAACGAATGGTTTCGATCAATTCCGTTAAGCCGGAAATCGTCGGCACTTCAAACAGACTTCGCAAGGGAAGCTCCACTTCAAACATATCACGTATGCGTGAGACAATCTGAACTACCAACAAGGAATGACCGCCCAGCTCAAAGAAACTATCATAGACGCCGATGCGCTCAAGTCCTAGTACATTACGCCAGATACTGGCGACCAGCTCCTCTGACTGATTCCGGGGTGCCACAAATGCCTCCTGCAAATCAGGCCGTACAGGATCCGGTGCAGGCAGCGCCTGGCGGTCCACCTTGCCCCTGGCGGTTAGTGGCAGGGCATCCAGAAATACAAAAGCCGAAGGGATCATATAGTCTGGCAATTTTTTTCTAAGATGGACTCTCAACTCAGAGACAGTCGTTTTGCTCTGTTCCGTGAGGACCACATAAGCCACCAGGCGGGGCTGTTTTTGCTCGTCTCCCTTGTTTGTGACGAAACATGAATCCACTTCCGGGTGTCTCGCAAGTGTCACTGTGACCTCGTTTGGCTCGACACGCACCCCGCGAATTTTGACCTGATCATCAAGACGCCCCAAATACTCCAGAATGCCATCCGGCCGATAACGACCCCGGTCGCCGGTATAATAGAGTTGATCTTTCTCATCGTCACGAAACGGATTTTTGACAAATCGCTTCCGGTTTTCCTCGTGATTATTCATATAGCCTAAAGAACGGAAAGGGGTACGCAACACGATTTCTCCTGGCTCGCCAATGGAGCACAATTGATTATCGCGCGACAAAACCAACGCTTGAGCTTGTGGCAGCGGTCGCCCTACTGGTTGCACGCCATGGTGGACACCGAAAGACAGCTGGTAGAAGCATTTTGCCAGAGTTGTCTCGGCAGGACCGTAAAGATTGACGATTTCGGCACTTGGGAAACTGGATTGCCAACGGTTGACCAAGTTCTCTGGCAAAGACTCTCCGGCAAAGAACACCCAGCGCATCTCATTCAGAGAAACTTCGACTGTGCTATTGGTTAACCAACTTTGGGCCAGCGAGGGAACCGTGTGCAATACGGATATCCGTTCGCGATCTAACCAGGACAAAACCTCATTGGCAGCCAGAATATCTATATCCTCTGGTAAACAAAGCGTTGCGCAACTTGTCAGGGGTAGGAAGATTTCTCGCAGAACAGGATCAAAAGAAAGACTGGTCAAATGGGCCACTCTGTCCTCAGGCGAAATGTCGAAGGTTTTCCGCTGCCAATTGAGAAAATGACTCAAGCCTTTGTGGCTGCCCAAAACACCTTTGGGCACGCCGGTGGTTCCGGACGTAAAAAAGATATAAGCGGCATCATCGATGCCTGGCTCCGGCAGGGCAACTGCGTTCAGGTCAACGTCCGTTTCCGTTCTAACCAAACCTTTAGTGTCAACCTCCAGGGATTGAACACCCAAAGCTGAATCCTGTTCCCACCAAGCATCTTCGACTCCTTTATCCTGGATGTATAACAGGAACCTTGCGCCGGCTTCTGCTATAATTAGTTGCTGCCGCTGGGGGGGGAGACTGCTATCAATAGGCAGAAGCACCCCACCACTTATAAATACCGCCATCATGTTAGCAATTAAACCGAAGCTTCGTGGGCCAAGCACTGCGACAACATCTCCCCGGTCCAGTCCGTTTAAGCGCAAGATTTTGGCCAGTATCTGTGACCGCTCGAACAACTCCTCATACGTCAGCGTCTGATCCCCATTGCTCAACGCAGGTTGTGCTGGTGTTCGCTTCACCCAGTCGACGAACATCTCAATGATCGACGGTTGTAATGGCTCGGCCAGAGGCGCACGGGGATCAGGTAAGCACATTTGGGCCGAGGGCGTCACAAGGGTAAATGTCTCAAGCGGCCGATCGGGATCGTTGATCAGTTGCTCCAGAACGCTTTGGAACTGCTGCATGAATTCTGTCATCCGCGCTGAGGTAAACAGATCGGTGTTATAGACCAAACTTAGATGAATCTCATCAAAGGATTCAAAAAAGTACAATGTCATATCAAACAGAGAATAGTTGTCGGTCGGTTGGACCTGAGTGACAGAAAGTCCGGGGAGTGGGAGGTTCTGATCCTCAAAGGAGTGCATATTTAGCAATACTTGAAAAATCGGCGTACGGCTCAGATCCCGGGCAGGATCCACTTCGGCCAAGATCTTTTCAAACGGAACGTCTTGGTTTTCGTAGGCCTTTAACACGACCTCGCGGACCCGCTGCAAAAGGCCGCGCCCCGTAAGGTCGCCGGAGAGGTCCGTTCGCAGGATTAAGGTATTGAGAAAACACCCTATCAGGCCGTGAAGCTCTTGCCGATCCCGCCCAGCGATGGGAGAGCCTACGATAATGTCATGAGTCCCGGTCAGCCGGTGAAGGAGAAACTGCAAGGCCGCGAGCAACACCATGAAGAGGGTGGTTCCTTCCTGACGATTGAGGGTCCGCAACGGGGCCAGCAACTCTGCCGAGAGTTGTAGAGACTCCCAACCGCCCCGAAACGTCTGTACAGCTGGACGAGCATAATCCGTCGGTAACGGGAGGGCTGGAGGCAACTGCGCTAAATGGGTTTTCCAAAACGTTAGCTGTTCCAGACCGATCGGTCCCTCGAAAAATGCCCGTTGCCAATGCGCGTAGTCGACATATTGAATGGGAACGGCGGGCAAGGTGACAGTGTGCCCCGCATAGCCAGCCGTATATGCCGTGACCAGGTCCTTGAAGATGATCTCCAAAGACCAGGCATCAAGAATGATGTGATGGAGGTTCAACACCAGAAAATGATCGTCTTCCGAAAATCGGAGAAGACGAGCGCGGAACAAAGGTCCGTGAGCCAGATCAAACTCAAAGCTCATTTCTTCAAAGACCGCTTGTTTGATTATCTTAGCCTGCTCCTCCTCGGATAGGTCCGAGCAGTGCTGAAGTGGCACCTCCACAGACAAGGTGGGTGCAATAACCTGGTGGGGCACGCCGTCCTCACTTGCAAACGTGGTACGGAGGATTTCATGGTGCTCTACCAGGGCCTGAATACTCTCCCGGAAAACCTCAAGTTGAAGGGGGCCTCTCAACCGAAAACTGCGCAAGCCGTTGAATACGGCGCGATTGGTATGAAACTGATCAAGCACCCAAAAGCGTTCTTGGGCAAAGGAAAGTGGAAGGTTACCGTTACGAGAAACGGGCAAAATCCGAACATTTTCAGTCGGCTTTTCTCCCCGACAGGCCATGGCGAGGGTGGCAGACACCCCAGCAATTGTTGGGGAATCAAAAAAAGTCCGCAGCGGAATGTCAACGGCAAAGGTGGCCTTCAGGCGCGACACGATCTTGGTGGCCAGCAAGGAATGGCCACCGAGATCGAAGAAATTATCATAAATACCCACCTGTTTTAATCCTAGTGATTCGCGCCAAATTTCGGCAACGGCATCTTCGTATGGTGATCGGGGAGCGACAAAGTCTATCTCCACCTGAAGCTGACTTCCCTCGGGCACCGGCAGGGCCTGCCGATCGACTTTGCCGTTGGGGGTCAGGGGTAAGGCGTCCAGCTTCATAAAGAATGCCGGCACCATATACTCCGGCAGGGTCTGCTTCAGATGCCGGCGGAGCTCACTGGTTGATACCGCTTCTTGTGCCGACACCACATACCCCACCAGCTGCTTTTCACCTTGAGGATCCTCTTGAACCACTACGACCGCCGCTTTCACATCGGGATGCTGGCTCAAGACCGTTTCAATCTCGCCTAACTCTATGCGAAAACCACGAATCTTTACCTGATGATCGATGCGACCCAAAAATTCGATGTTGCCATCAGGCAGATAACGTGCCAGATCACCGGTTTTGTACAGACGCGCGTCCGGATCCTTGCTGAAAGGATCTGGAATAAACTTCTCGGCAGTTAGCTCAGGCCGGTTCAAATAGCCTCTCGCCAAACCATCACCACCCGTGCAGAGTTCTCCCGGGATCCCAATGGGAACCGGCTGCAACCGAGCATCCAGAATGTAAACTCGCGTGTTGGCAATTGGCCGGCCGATGGACGGAGGATTCTCGGTTTCGCTCACAGGGTCAACTGGCGCCCAAGTCGTCACCACCGTGTTTTCTGTTGGTCCGTAATGATTTACCAGGCGAAAGGCTAAACCTTTGCGAGGTCTTCGATGAAGCTTGTCTCCTCCTGTTAATAGCGCTCTCAAGGCCAAACTCTTTGGCAACTGCTCTTCCAAAACAGATTCCGCTAGCGGCGTGGGCATAAAGCTTAGGGTTATCCCCTCTGCTGATAACCATTCTAAAAGCTTGGGTGGCGATGCACGAGTCTCTTCATTCGGAATATGGATGCTAGCGCCGGCAGTCAGATGGGGCCACAGCTCCCAGACACAGGCATCGAATGCCACTGAGGCCAGCTGTGTCACCCGGTCGGCTGGCGTCACCTTGTAAGTTTGCTGGTGCCAAGCTATTAGATTGACAACTCCTGCATGTTGAATTTCTACTCCCTTGGGCTGGCCTGTGGATCCTGAGGTGTATATCACATAGGCCAAGTTGGCGGGCGTCGAACTACTGGCTGGGTTCTCTCCATTTTCCCAAGCGATGAATGACTCATCATCATCGAGACAGAATATTCTTCCAGCATACACCGGCAGCTTGCCAACCAATCGCTTCTGGGTTAACAGCACAGGGGTTTGAGTATCAGACAACATAAAAGCCAAGCGTTCGGCTGGATACATTGGATCGAGTGGCAAGTACGCCCCTCCCGCCTTAAGAATGCCAAGTAGGCCCACCACCATCTCCAAAGAACGCTCCACGCAAATACCAACGATTATCTCCGATCCTACTCCCTGCCCCTGCAGGTAATGCGCAAGTCGATTGCTGCGACGATTGAGTTCAGCATAGGTCAAATGCTGGTCTTCATAGACAACGGCAATCGCGTCAGGTGTCCGGGAGACTTGCGCTTCAAATAACGCCGTAATAGACTGGCCCGGTGGACCATCCGTAGACGGGGGATTCCAATCAGTAAGCAATTGTTGTCGCTCTGTTTCGGTAATCCAGGCGAGCTCATTCAGTGATCGATCCGGGTCTGTCACAATTGATTCCAGCATCGTTCTGATATGACCTAGCATACGCGTGATGGTTTCGTCTTCAAAGCGATGGCAATCATATTGCAGCTGCCACAATAGCTTTGATCCCGGCACTACCAAAACAGTAAGTGGAAAATTGGTTTGTTCGAAGACGCGCACATCACTTACCTTCAAGGAGTGTTGCTCAGATTCAGTCCGCTGGGGCATCGGATAATTTGCCACCACCAAGATGCTTTCAAACAACGGCACATTCGCCGCTAGGCCACTCCACTGTTGAATATGTGTCAAGGGGCTATACTCAAACAGCCGCCTCTCAGTTTGTTGGGTTTGCAGCGCTTGCAGCCATTCTAACAAAGATACGTCCGGTGGTACCTCAACTCGCAGCGGAAGCGTATTAATGAAGAGTCCAACCATATTCTCGATATCTTCAAGCGGGACATTCCGGCCCGACACAGTTGTCCCAAAAACGACATCGCATTCATCGCTATAGCGGCTAAGGATAATCGCCCAGACCCCCTGTGTAATGGTATTCAAGGTTAAATGATGCTGTTGTGCCAACCCTTGTAGCGACTGGGTCACGATCTCCGGCAATCTGAATTCCTGTTTAGCATAGGTTTCTTTCTGTCCATTGGATTTGGGTTTGTCGACGCCGAATGGGGTTGGCTTTGTGAAACCATCCAGATAGTTTCGCCAGAAGGGCTCTGCCCGGCTTAGATCCTGTTCTTGTAACCAGCTTATGTAGTCTCGATAGGGACGTCGGTGAGGTAGTGATGGGATTTCATCTCGACAAAATGTTTCATAAAACGTAAACAACTCAGACAAGACAATAGGGCCTGACCAGCCATCTAACAGCAGATGGTGGAAACTCCAGGTAAAATGGTAGCGCCTTTCGTCCAGCCGCATGACAGCCAATCGCATCAATGGCGCCTTTGAAAGATCGAAACCCTGTTTACGATCCGAGATGAGGAATGCTTCGAGCTGCTTCTGTTGTTCAGATGACGAAAGGGATTGCCAATCTTGATAGTCAAAGGGGACCCTGACTTTTTGACGGACAATTTGCAGCGGTTGATCTCGCTTTTCCCAGGTAAATAGCGTTCGTAGAATGGGATGCCGAGCCACAATCGTCTGCCAGGCTCGCTCGAAGGCTGGCACATTCAGGTCACCCTCCAGAGCGTAGCTGAATTGTTCAAAATAAACCGCCGAATATGGTGCATAAAGGGTATGAAAGAGAATCCCTTCTTGCATTGGGGATAGGGGGTAAATGGCTTCAATATTGCCGGTTTTACTCATTCTTGCCAATTCCTTTAATCGACCGCCTCGCCAAATTCATCGAACAGGTCATCCAAGGCCCTCTGATCCAAGTTCGCTTCCGGAAAATCGGATGGGCTATAGCCGCCAGCATCGGGCGCCAGACAATGATGAATGATCCCCCGCAGGGCTTCAATAAAATCAGTAGCCACTCGGGTAATCGTTTCTGAATCATGATAATGCTGGCAGTAGGTCCATGTGACCGCCAATTGTTTCTTGGTTATCAGGGCGTTGATATCCAATAGGTGGCTGCGCTCATTCTCCGCAGACCGTGCTCCGTCCAGGCACGTGGACAACACCTTGAACTGGCCATTGCGCCCCATCATCTGGTCATACTGCCCCAAATAGTTAAAGAGAATTTCAGGCTGATAGCTTCTCAGTTGGTCGATAATCGTAGGTTCGTTACCGAGATACCGAGCGATCCCATAATCAACTCCTTTATTGGGTACCCTGCGCAGTTGCTCTTTGACGGCTTTAATATGATTACCATAATTGGTAGTGGTTTTTATGTCTAGTATGATGGGAGATAAGGCAGTAAACCAGCCAATTGTTCGCGACAAATCCAACTGTTGAGCTACCGCCTCTCTTCCATGTCCCTCCAAGGTAATTAAAATCTTACCGGGGCCAATCCACCGACCCAAAGCTAGTGTTAACGCTGCCAATAAAAGGTCATTTGCCTTTGTGTTATAGGCCGCGGAGACATCATACAAGAAATGCTGCGTTTCTTCGGCGGTCAGGGGCACGGTAACCGCCTGGACGGAGCCCTCTGTATTTTGACCCTTTTCAGATAAATTAACCGGTAGTTTCTTGATGGTTAGCGATCCAGCGGCCAGCCAATAATCAAGCGCCGCCTGATTCTGCTTCGATTGGGCTACCTGTGCGAGGGTCTCGGCCCATTGTTTGTAGGAAGTCGTCTTGGCAGGCAGCTCGACCGGATTACCCTGAGAAAGGTGTTGATAGGCGGTCATCAAATCTTCAAGCAAGATCTGCCACGAGAAGATATCGATCAGAAGGTGATGGACAAGGATGAGTAGACGTTTTGGCTTATTCCTATGCAACTCGAATAAGCAGGAATTGAACAAGGGGGCTTGCCCGAGGTCAAAGCTCGCGTGCAAACGGCGTGCGTGTTCTTGGATCGCAACTGTTTGCGCATCGACGGAGAGCGTGGATAAATCAACCGTGTCGAGTCTAACTTTTCTTTGGAGATCCACTATTTGCTGTTGCCAGCCGGCCTCGGTTTTGTCAAACACAAGACGTAAAGCATCGTGGTGATTGATTACGTGATTGATCGCCTTCTCAAAAGGTTGCGCCTGGAACTCGGCCGGGACTTCAAGCAGAAACGCCAGGTTCCATTGCTGTGGATCCATCAACGCTTGTTCGAAAAACCAGTGCTGAATTGGGGTTAAAGGCATAGTTCCCGTGATCTCAGTCTGCTCGGCTTGAGGGCTGGAAATTGTTCCCACGACAAGGGCTAGCTCGGCGATGGTCTGATGTTGAAATATCTGGTTCGGCGCCAATTTGAGACCGGCTTGGTTCACTTTGGCCATGATTTGAATACTCAAAATCGAGTCGCCGCCGATCTCAAAGAAGTTATCATGGATACCAATGGTATCCAAACCCAGGACGGTTTGCCAGATTTCGGCCAGTTTATCTTCAATCGGATTGCGGGGCGGAACAACCTCATCGGCGAGGATGTCCCAATCCTCGTCAGGATCAGGAAGCGCTTGACGATCTATTTTTCCATTAGGGGTTAGCGGTAATTTGTCCAAGGGAATAAACCGACTGGGGAGCATGTAATCAGGCACATATTCCCGCAAAAAATGGCGCAAGACCTTGTCCCCCGGTGGGGTCCGACCCTCTTTCGCAACGATAAAAGCAACCAATTCAACGTTTTGAATGGTTGGCCGTTTATTTTGTGGATGTCGGGCTGTGACCGCTGCTTCCCGAATGTCGCTGTGCGCTTTTAAAAAAATTTCGATTTCGGTTACCTCAATGCGGTAACCGCGAATTTTGACCTGATGATCTAGGCGCCCTAAAAACACAATATTTCCATCGGGCAGATAACGGGCCAGATCTCCCGTTCTGTATAGCCTGGCTTCAAAGCCATTTTCAAAGGTGTGATTGATGAAGCGCTCTGCCGTCAATTCTGGTCGATTTAAATAGCCTTGCGCCAGACCATGGCCGCCAATATATAATTCTCCCGTCACGCCAATCGGCACAGGCCTGAGATGCGCGTCCAAAATGAAAGCCTGTGTATTTGCGATCGGTTTGCCAATCGGGACCTGTGTCTCCTGGTTTTGAGGCAGAAAATGATACACCGTACTCCAGACAGTACCTTCCGTCGGCCCATATTCATTGTAGAGTTGGGTGTTGGGCAGTCGTTGATAGTGAGACTGAGCCAAATTCTGCGAACATGCTTCGCCGGCGACAATAACTGTCTGTAAAGAGGCTAGCCGGTCAGGGTTTGCATGGCTCAATATCAGCTTGTATAAGGTCGGTATACAGAGTGTATGCGTAATGGCTTGTTGCTGAATTAGTTCAGCTAAGCCGGCAATATCCTGTTCCGACCGTTCCGGGGGTAAGACCAGTGTTCCTCCCTGGCATAAAGTCCAGAATATACCAACGACTGAACTATCGAAAGCAAAAGACGATAGCAGCAGGAAACGTTTCACCGGCATTGGATAGTAGTTGAGACGCGCCAGGGTTGAATGAAGCAGGTTGTTATGCGTAATCGGCACCCCTTTTGGTCGCCCGGTAGAACCGGAGGTATAGATCAGATAAGCCAGATGATGACCATCGGCTATACCCGTATGCAGATCAGTGCTATGTTTGGCAATTTGATCCCAATGCGTGTCCAAGCAAACAAGCTGCACATCGTTTCCCAGGGGCAGCCGGTCGACGCAATCTTGTTGGGTTACAATGATTGACACCTCCGAATCTTCCAACATAAGGGCCAAGCGTTCGGGAGGATAGCCTGGATCCAAAGGCAGATAAGCGCCACCCGCCTTGAGAATGCCCAGCATTCCTAAAATCATGGACGGTGAACACTCAACACATAAACCGATGATTGTTCCGGTGCCCATTCCTGAATGGCGCAAATGTTGGGCCAGTTGATTCGCATGTCGGTCAAGCTCTTGGTAGGTATAACTTTCAGCGACCCCGATAACAGCAGGATGATCCGGTTGTTTTTGGGCTCGTTGTTCGATTAACTCATGGATACAAACGCCGCTTGGCATATCGCTACGCGTATCATTCCAAACATCGAAAATTTGCGTTTCTTCGGTGGTGGTTAGAATAGGTGTGGTCCCCAGTGATTGGATGGGCTGAAACGCTATACTCACCAATAATGTTTCGAGATGTCCCAGCATACGCTCAATGGCCGTATCCTCAAAAAAATGTCGATCATAGATAAGGCGCAGCTGAAGGCTTTCCCCCGGCACCGCCAGCAAACTGAGCGGATAGTTGCTTTGATCTAGATACTGGACGTTGCTCATCTTTAGGCCCGTATTATCGGGTAAATAGGAGCCACCATCAGTGGGGAAGTTTTCAAACACGACGATAGAGTCAAAAAGAGATCTACCACCTGGCAGTTCGCTCCAACTTTGGATGTTGACAAGTGGGGTGTATTCATATTGTCGGCTGGCTAAGGATTGCTGTTGAATATCTTTTAGCCAGGGCAGCAATTGTTGATCGGGCGATACCGTCAGGCGGACTGGCAAGGTATTGATGAAAAGCCCGATAATCTCTTCCACTCCAGGTAAATCTGGCGGGCGTCCTGCAACCGTCGCTCCAAAAACGACATCAATCTCGCCACTATAGCGGCTGAGCAGAATCGCCCAGACACCCTGGATAATAGTGTTTAACGTCAACCGTTGATTTTGGGCCATTGCGTTTAGCCGGGCTGTGACGGGCTTCTCGATCTGGCATTGTTGTTCGTGGTAACCCGCCTCGGTCTCAGAATGAACCCCCTTTTTGGTATCGATCGTTAAAGGCGTTGGTGTCGTAAAGCCAGCTAATTTTTTACGCCAAAAATCTTCTGCCAGGTCTAAATTCTGTTCCGCGAGCCAGGCAACGTAATCACGATAGGGCCGTGTTGACCCTAGATTGACTATGCGGCCCTTTCGAATAGATTCGTATTGGCTGAAAACGGATTTCAGAAGACCCGGCACAGACCACCCATCCATTAGGATGTGGTGTGAACTCCAGATAAATTGGTGTTCGGCCGGTGCGGTTTGTCGCAGGTGAAGTCGCATAAGGGGGGCTTTGGCCAGATTGAATCCTCGCTTCCGATCTGCTTGTAAGAGAGACGCCAAATTCTTTTGTTGTACCAAAGCAGACAAATGTTGCCAATCTTCATAGTGGTAAGGGGTTTCGACGCGCTGCCGAACAACCTGTAACGGCTTCTCGATCTCTTCCCAGATGAAGGCGGTTCTTAGAACGGGCTGAGCGTCGACGATCCGTTGCCAGGCTTTAAGGAAAGCAGTCCGATCGAGCTCACCAGTCAGCGTACATACAAACTGATAGAAATAGACGCCTGAATTTGGAGCCTGGATCGTATGAAACAACATGCCCAGCTGGGTTGGTGTCAAAGGGTAAATATCGGCAACGTTCTTCATCATATAAATCACTTATTCGGAGTCAATTGAATCAAGTATATCGGTCAGTTGACTTAACTTATCTTCGTTCAAGTCGGCTAGCGGAAAATCAGACGGCGTAAAGCCGCTGTCCTTGGTATTTATGCAGTGATCTATTAGGGCCTCCAAAAAGCGGACATAAGCATCGGCTAGATTTTGAACGGTATCAGCCTGGTAGTGTTCGGTACTAAAAACCCAATCCACATATAATTGTTCGTATAAAATGTAGGCGTTGACGTTGAAGCGATGTGACCTTTTATTTAGGAGACCACAGGAACGAGTCAATTGCTGGTCCAATCTAAATAAGCCTGAGTGGGGCACGATACAATCCAATTGACCAAGATAGCTGAACAGCACATCTGCGGTAAATTTTTCGAGTGAATGGGCAGTCCTATCTTGAATTAGATAACGCAACAAACCATAACCAATTCCGCCGTTCGGAATTTGCCGTAATTGCTCTTTGATCCGCCTTAACGCTGCTCCAGGATTCAAATTTTGTTCCAACGTCAAAACGACCGGAAAAATCTTGGTAAACCATCCCACCGTCCTTGAAGTATCCACATCTGCCATAATGTCTTCGCGTCCATGCCCTTCGATGTCCACGACAAAACAATCACCACCAGTCCAATCCGATAAGACTTGGATGAAGACAGTTAGAAGTACATCATTCATCCGGGTATTGTAAACACTCGGCACATCTTGTACTAATGCCCTTGTTACGTCAACGCTCAGAGCCACCGAGACCGTTTGGCTCGAGGCATGCGTTTTTGTTTGCGGTGCGCCGGCAAAATCAAGGGGAAGGAAACTCACGGGCTTTTCAACCAAGTTTAACCAGAATTCCAATTCAGACCGAAGCTTTGCCGAACGGGCGTAGGTAATCAGCTTTGTTGCCCACTGCTTGAAAGATATCGTCTTGGCCGGCAAAGTGACTGGCTGTCCCTTACAAAGCTGTTGATAGGCCGTCTCGAGGTCTTCGATCAAGATAGCCCAAGACACACTATCAACAGCTAGCTGATGAATCAGAAGAAGAAGGCGCCCCGGCTTGCCATCGCCCAGTTTAAAGTAAACAGTTCGCAGCAAATCACCAGTTTCTATATTCGGGGTAGATTGCAGGTGTGCCTTGATCTGATCAATGTGTTGGTCATAGTCCGATTCTGCCATCTCTGAGAGGTCTTCGTATTGAAGCATCCAAGGCATTTCGGATTGCTCGATCATTTGTTGCCAGCCGGTGTGATGCCGATTAAACTTAAGTCGCAGGGCATCATGATGCTGGCCTATAATTTGAACGGCTTGTTCCAGCGTGCCCAATTCTATATCGGCCGGTACACTGAGCACGATGGTTTGATTCCAGTGATTCGGTTCTGCCAATTCCTGCTCGAAAAACCAGTGCTGGATAGGAGTTAGTGGCAAGTGATCAGTCACAGAAATTTGTTCGGCTTGGATACCGCCGGCTTCGGCCGCTAACTCAGCAATTGTCTGATGATCGAAAAGCTGCTGGGGTTTTAGGTGTAAGCCGGATTGATTGGCCCGGGCAACGATTTGGATGCACAGGATTGAATCGCCGCCTAAATCAACAAAATTATCATGAATACTGACTTTTTGTACTCCCATAACATTTACCCAAATATCTGCAAGCAAATGCTCCACCTCATTTCTTGGAGCAATATATTCGCTTGATACCCCGGCGCGAACGTTGTCTGGAAATGGTAGTGCATTGCGGTCTATTTTGCCCGATGGATTAAGTGGAAAGAAATCCATCCTAATAAAGTCAGCAGGTAGCATATACGATGGC
>JAAUYD010296221.1_pt1 | contig 15290 bp, 16 predicted proteins | sample 7278101 | NCBI WGS metagenome assembly JAAUYD01 (sample SAMN14350128, study PRJNA611818) | marine sediment metagenome | isolation source: surface marine sediment (0.6m) | place: French Polynesia: Moorea | collected 2018-08 | reverse complement strand
TGAAGACTTCACCAGAGCGTTGCTCCAGGACCGACTCGTGCCAGGCGCCATCCTCGTAGCGCACCACGTGGGTGTTGGGAGGATTGCCGATCACCTGCCTGACGAAATAGAACTCCCTCAAGTCGGGCGCGAAAGTGCCCTCGATCTCCAGGTTGTCCGTTGATACGACGCCGGGGGCGAACAGTTGAGGGGTCAACCCGGGTGGTTTCTGGCCAAGGTAGGGCTGTTCGATGGCCGGAGGTCCATTGTCACCGTAGCCGTTGCTGGTCGCGGTCAGGATGGAGGCGAGGATGAGCGTTGAAGTCCAGGCATGTTTCATGGAGTGAATCGGATCGGGGAGTGGCCATCGGTGTTGCAGTGGTTCCTATGACGGCCGTGGTGCGGATCGGTTCCCGGGCTTGGTTCTCCTGTTCCGTTGCACCTGGATCACGAATCCGGCGAGATCCTTGGGGCTGGTCCTGCGACAGACGCGGATCCGAGACCCGCGCGGCTTCTCACCCATACAGCGTTCAGGCAAGTTTCTCCTCGCACCAACTTCGAGGAGAGCTTCAATGGGCACGTTCGCGATGATCGTGGCCGCGGTCGTGCTGGTGCTGGCCGTCGGTATTGGAATTGCCTTCTGGTTCGCAAAACGCTGGCTTGCACGACGTGTGGGCGATTGGTCCGTGGCCTGTGAACTGGTCGACGCGAAGGTCCATCGCGCGGCGCGCCTGAAACTGCAACAGAGCTCTGCTCTTGATCTCGCCGACAACGCGTCGGCGGCGGCCTGCCAGGAGGCCTTCCAGGCCCTGGGCTTTCGCAAGCTCATGGACTACGAGACCGATTCCCTCGAGCTGCCCATGCTGCGTGCGCTGGTGCATCCCTCGCTGCCCATCGCCGCCGCGCTGATCCCGGGCGAGACGACTTGCCACTTCGAGTGCTTTGCGATCACCGAAGATAACCGAGTGATGGCTGTCGGTACGGGACCGACGCCCGCGGCGCAGTCACAGCGCCTGCGTTGGGTGGTCGATCCCGCTATCACCGTACCGGAGGCCGTGACGACCCTTCGCGAGCACCTGGGCGATGCGCAGCTGCGACCGATGGACGTCCGCCTGTTCCGCGCCGCCTACGAGCAAGCCTACGCGGCGCGTATGGATGCGGAGCTGGCGCGCGCGCCCTCGCGTGAGGCACTGGAAGCCCGCGGCCGTGAACGCCAACCACCTGCCACCGAGACGCAGATCGCGATAGCCGTCGACGCCCAGCGCAGCGCCTGGCTGGACCAGGTGGAGGAGGCGGCCCTCGATCGCTTCCGGCGCACCAGCGGCATCGACGCGGTCACCTGGGAGCGCACGCGCGAGGAATTGCAGGTGGTGCACGATCAACTGCCGGAGGATCACATGCGAGATCTGCTGGTGTGGGACGACGCGAGCGAACTCGCCTTCGAGCAAACGCTGGCACAAGGCCTGCAGGGCAGGCGCCTGTACGAGCAAGTCTCCAAACGCCTGCCCGCCGCCAGTCGTCGACAGCGGCTCGGCGAGGTGCGCTTCCCCGTGGCCGCGGCGATCTACGGAGTCGACCTCGACCAAGCTGAGGAAGACGCGCCCGGCGAGAGCTACGAATACGTGTATCAGGCGTTGGACGCGGCCCAAGGTCGCGCGGTGAGCGGCAAGCTGATGGCTAGCAGCACCGCTGATGCGAAACGCCAGCTGCAGGACATGGGACTCACCGATACGAGGATCGTGATCGACCCGACGGTGGACGGCGGTCAGCTGCAGGTGCCGGCGGACAACATCGACACCTACCTGCAGAGCATCGGTGCGAACTGGTGGCAGAACCTGCTGATGATGATTCGCGGCAACTGGTTGCTGTGGTTGCCCCCGCTGCTGCTGGTGCTGTGGTCGCTGGGTGGCGGCCGACCGTTCGGCTGGGGGGATCACCTGGCGTTCACCTACCTGGCCGTCGCGCTGCTCGGTACTGCGTACCTGATCGTCCCGGCCCTTGCCTACGATGCGCTGATCCGCGCCCGCAACAGTGAGCGGTGGCAGGCGGCGACGATCCTGCTGAAGCTCTGCAAGGCCAGGGCCGGTGCGGACGACTTCTATCGCCAGCAACTGGAGCTCGAGGGATGCAAGATCCTCGTCGGCCGCGGGGAGTCGTCCGCCGCCCTCGAACGCTGGCACTCCCTGCAGGGCCAACTCTCCGAGGTCGACTACAACAACGGCCTTACGGCGCTGTACGGTGCTGCGGGCGATTGGCCGCGCGTGATCGCCACCCAGCGCCACGGCCTCAGCCTGGCGCCCGACCCCGTCCCCGTGCGCGTGGACCTGGCCATGTCGCTCGCGAGGTTCACGGATGAGGTGGATGAGGCGCAGGCGCTCATCGGCGGACTGAACCCGAACGAGCTCAGCGAATTGGTGCTGGGCGGGTTCATGTACACGCGCGGGCTGATCGCCTTGAAGCGTGGCCAGCTTCAGGTGGCCGATCGGCAGCTGTCGCAGGCGGTCGAGCACGTGAAGGCCTATGAAGCGGGGCCGGCCGTAGCGCCGTGGGGCACGGAGATCCGCGCCTTCCTCGCCCTCACCTGGAAGCGCGCGGGCAAGGGCGACGCGGCATCGTCGCTGTGGGAGGCGATCGAATCGCGCCTGCGCTACAACCCGCTCGCGCCCACGCTGGTGGCCGAGTATCGCGCCGCCACGCCGACTGAAGACACTGACTGACCGGCTCTGCTGATGACGGCGTTCGTGCTGATCATCCGCTTGCTGAGTCTGTCAGTCTGTTGCTTCTCGCGATCACTTCCCTCACTTGGTCACGGTGTTGCTGGTTGAGGAGGCGGAGTCCGTCTCCTTGTCGGGATTGTTGTAGTCCGTGATGTGGGGGATCTGGACGCCGCGTGCGGCCGCTGGTCGCTCTGCAATCTGATCGATCCATCGCGACAGGTTCGGGTACTCGTCGATAGCGACGCCGGCCCAGTTGTGGATACGCGCCCAAGCCCAGTTGGCGATGTCGGCGATCGAGTAGTCCTCTACCAGAAACTCGCGGTTGGCCAGACGCTTGTCGAGAACGCCGAACAGTCGTCGCGTCTCATTCTGATAGCGCTCGATGGCCGCTGGAATCTTCTCTGGGGAATAGCGGAAGAAGACATTGGCCTGGCCTTGCATGGGGCCCAAGCCGCCCATCTGGAACATGAGCCACTGGATGACCTCGGAGCGACGCTTCGGATCGGTGGGCAGCAGCTTGCCTGCCTTCTCGGCCAGGTACAGCATGATCGCCCCCGATTCGAAGACGATGAAGTCATCGTTGTCGTGATCGACGATCGCCGGGATGCGACCGTTCGGATTGATTGCGACGTACTCGTCTGATTTCTGAATGCCGGTGGTGATGTCGATCGGCTTCACGGTGTAGGGCAGCTCCAGCTCCTCCAGCGTGACGGAAGCCTTCCAGCCATTCGGCGTCGCCCAGGTGTACAGATCAATCATCATCGTGCTCCTTCAAGAGTCGTTGGGTCAGGCGCGCCATTTGATCGAGCAACCAATGCTCGGGAACTGCTCGGTCGGACCTTGGCCCGTTTCGGCGATCTGGCGCATGGCGTTCAGAAGCTCAGGTGTACGATTGGAGGCGTCGCCCATGCCCGCACTGTCGATGCGGCCGCGGTACTGAAGTTCGCCGTTCGCGTTGAATCCGAAGAAGTCCGGTGTGCACACGGCGCCGTAGGCCTTGCCGACGCTTTGGTCCTCGTCCACCAGGTACGGGAAGCCAAAGTTGTGGCGCTCAGCAAACTTCTTCATCAGCGGCGGGCTGTCGGCCGGAACATAGCGGTAGTCGTTCGAACTGATGGCAATGACATTGATGCCTTCGCTCTGGAGCGTCTGCGCATCGGCGACCAGGCGATCGATAATGGCTTGCACGTAGGGGCAGTGATTGCAGATGAACGCGATCAACGTGCCGTTCTTGCCCTTGAGCTGATCCAGGGTGTAGCGGTTGCCGTCCGGGTCTTCGAGGGTGAATGGCACGGCTTGAAAGCCAAGTTCAGCGGTCGGCGTATCCAGGCGCATGGATGGAATCCTCGGAGTATTCGGGAGTCAGGGGCGCAGGCCGAGGATACGGGGGACATCCCCGGCCTGCGATCATCGGGCGGTTCAGTTGACCTTGTTGATGCGGCGGTAGAAGTCCGAGATGGCGCGACCAATAGCGAACGGTTGGTCTTCTTGCACGTAGTGCAGTCCGGCACCGATGTAGACAGTCTCGATGTTCCTGGCGCGTTCAGCCCAGTAGTCCGCGCCCGCTGGCGTGTTCAGCGCCCCGGGTGAGGCGTAGAGGTAGAGCCAGGGGATCTCGGTCTCGGCCAGGAACGCGTTGTAGGCCGCTACGATACGATCGGTCTCGGCCGGCTGCCCGCCGATCGGCATCTCGTTCGGCCACTGATTGACCTGAACACGAGATGCTTCGGTTAGAAACGGTGCCTTGTAGACGTCATGCGCCTCTTTGGCCAGTGGACGAACGATGAAGCCTGGCAACGCGCCTTCCACGAAGAAGTTCTCTTCGATCAACAGGCGAGGACCGTTCTCGGGATCGCGTACGGTGCGGAAGAAGTCACCGAGTTCCTTCGGCATGGCGTCGTAGCTCTTGGCCGGAATGATCGGGCCGATGATCGATTCCATGGTCACGATTGCCTTCACGTTGCCGGGGTTCTGCGCCGCGTAGTGCAGGCCCAGTCCCGAACCCCAGTCATGCACTACAAGCGTGATGTTCTCGAGGCCGAGCTTGCGAACGAACGCCTCAAAGTAGCGGTAGTGGTCGCCGAAGGTGTAGTCGAGCTTGGGTTGATCGGACTTGCCGAACCCGATGTTGTCCGGGGCAATCAGGCGGCCCTGGCCTTCCAGGTGCGGCATGACGTTGCGCCACAGGTAGGACGATGTCGGTTGTCCGTGCAGGAACAGGATCGGATCGCCTTTGCCTTCGTCAACGTAGGCCATCTTTGAGCCGAGGATCTCGATGAACCTGTGCTCGTACGGGAACTCGGACGGGATCTCCAGCGGCGGCACTTTGAAGCCGGCGTAGGGGTTGTCGTCTTCGGCGGCCGCGTGAGGCGCCGCGAGTGTCAATGCCATTGCCGCAAGCAGTGCGGTGATCGTGGTTTTCACGGTGTGTTCTCCGAATCGGTTGGCCGCCCTGTACGGATGGGTCAGGGGCGACCAGTTTGTAACGAACGGTACAAACAATAGTGAGTTTAAACCGATCAGTCAAGACTGAACGGTCGAACGGCTGTCCGGGGGAGGTGTCTAGGCGAGCAGGCGCATGGCCTGGGCGCTGATCTCCTGCAGCTCTTTGGCGCTATATGCGCCCCTGCCAAGGACTCGAAGCGAGATCATCAAGGACAGCAGCACCTTGGCAGTCGCGAGTGGCTCGACGGAAGACGGAATCTGGTTCCGAGCCTGCCCAACCTCGATGCAGCGCCGGAAGAACGCGATGGTCTCATCGTGGCCCTTCTTGATGGCATCGCGAGTCTCCTGGTCGTGCGCCCACAACTCCAACGACGTATTGACCAGGAAACAACCCTTCTTCTTCTGATCACGAAGCGTTTCCTGCAGAACTGCATCAAACAAGCCGGAGATGGCTTTCAGGGGATCGTCCAGGGCCTCGAGTTTCGCCAGCGTTTCCCGGTGATTCTCGGCACGATACTTCGCGAGTGCGCGTACGAAGAGCGCCCTTTTGCCTCCGAACGCGTTGTAGAGGCTTCCACGCCCCACGCCGGTGCTCTCGATCAGATCGTTGATCGACGTGGCCTCGTAGCCTTTGGCCCAGAACACCTCCATCGCCTTGGCTACTACGGCATCTTCATCAAACGATTTTGCCCACGGCATAGCGGGTCTCCGAGAATTGAGTGGTGCCCACTCTTGAAATGATACCGATAAGTACAAACCATCCGAATCACCGGATCTACATGCCGACACCTGGTGCAGAGAGCCAGGCGCGTGTTCGCCGTCGACATGGTGACGTCTGTCTCGGTTTGAAGTTGGGACCGCACCAGCGTCGATGCCCGTAGCGTCCCGGGCGGAAGTTCGGGCGGCCCCCTCTATTCAGAGTCCTGGCGATTCCATGTGCCCCTTACCTGAACGAGCTTGCCGTCCTCGAACCTGAGCACCGCTTCCGCACGTGCGCTCGGGCAGCACATTGCGTCGCCCGAGAGCCACTTGGTCCCGATCACCAGGAAATCGCTCCCGTGGAGGCGTAACTCGCTCCACACCTCATAGCCGCGATGCCCGATCGATGCCGTCGGCGTCACCTCGTAGCCCGACGCGCCCGATACCACGGCCACCACGTAATACGGGCTCCTGCCGCCGCGGTGAGTCGTCACGTAGTTGTAGAGGACGATCGCATCCGCTAGTGAGTCTCCGTTGACGTCGGCCTCGACTCGCGAGATGACATTGGGCGCGCCCTGATCGGGCAGACGCCTGCTATCGAGAGCCAGATCGACGTCTGCGGGTTCGATCGAGTTCAGAAGTAGTGAAGCGGCAATCACAGGCAAGGTCATACTTACCCTCTCACTGGAGACAATGCCTGATGGTTGCGAAAGCAAGTCGTTCTCGTCTGCACACTTCTGCTCCCGTGGTTCCTATGTGCCAGCCTACAAATCCCACTCCATGCATGTTGCGTCAATAGCCTCAGCACCCAGGCGATTGTAGAAGACCTGGGCGCCAGAGTTACTACGTGCCACCGTCCAGTACGCACGTGTTGCGCCCAGCGATCTAGCGGATTCGCCCGCCGCACTCATCAAACGCGTGCCGACACCGTGCTTTCTGCTGCTGGCCGTCACGTAGAGATCAACGATGTGCACGATGCGCTCCGCATACTCGGCGTCGTAGCCGATCGTATAGATGAGATAGCCAACGAGGGCCGATGATGGCGCCGCTTCCGCCACGAGCGTGGAGAAAGCTGCGCTCGGCCCGAAACCGTCGCGCACGAATGCCGCCGTTGTCAGACGATCCTGTACCTTCTCACCCAACCCTCGGAGGTGAGCTGTTAACTCGCTGTACAGACGAACAACATCTGCAGCGTCACCCTCAACGGCCGGCCTGATACGGACGTGCATTGATTCAGTTCGCCCCATGGCAGGGTCCACTCCGGATTTGCGGTCACCATACTATGACGATCGCATCACGCGTGAACATCCTCGTGGACGAGTTGTGCTTGCTTGAACTGAGCAGCGATGGCGCCATCGACGCCGGCGCGGCAGTGGAGCGGGTGGAGGAGGGAGAGTGTCTGCCCCTCTGTTCCTCGTGTAATCAGGAACGAGCAGGGCGAGAGAGTGGGGTGGTCGGACTGCATCGGAGACGGTCAGCTGGGGTTAACCGTCTCCGAAAGTTGACTCTCTAGTCCTGGGTTTACCGTTTGCCCAGGCCGACGGTGACGGAATTCTGCGGTCGCGGATCGTTGTACTCGTCGCGAAACGCGTCGTAACGGCGGCGGTCACTCAGATCCTGGTAGATCACGGCGCGGCCAACCTCGATGCGTCCGATGTCAGCCCGAACCGCCTGGTCGCGACCGCGCCAGTCGTTTTCCGGCTCCTCCACAATCGGCGGGTGCCACTGTGGCTCTCGCCGGCGAACGCCCAAGACCACCACCTCCTCAACGGAGGTCCCGCCAGCGACAGTCGGCGCTGTCGGACGGCTCGTCAGACCGGCTTCCCGAGCGTCATACCCTGTGGCCGAACTCACCGAAGTCGACTGTGTCGTTCGAGAGTTGCTGCCCTCGAGTGAGGAAAGGGCGAAGGTCTGCGACTGACCTGACGTATCCGACCAGCCAGCGGTCCTGACCTCCGTTCCGTTGAAGCCGGATTCCAGGGTCTGGCGCACCCACTCGACGCCTGCCACTCCGTCATCTCCAGAGGTGATTGGTTCGAATGCGTACGTGGAGGTTGAGAGCAGCAGTGATGCAACCGCTGCTCCGAGGATTGTGGAGTGTCTCATCGGTTCGTCCTCGCTCGCAGGTCTCTTAGTTGAGTCCAGCCTAGCGGGACGGCCGCTGCAATCAATTCGATTTCGTCTTCGACAGAGTTCCAAAATACGGAATCGGCGAACTGCCGAGGCTCACGGTACCGCGTGCCGCATCGCGTCATGAAGCCAAAAAGGCAATCCCTATCAGGGCCTTGCTTCTCGTTGCATTGGGGGTTGTTGGGAACGGGCCAAGCCCAGTAGCGGTCGCCGACTCGACCCGCGGGCACGAGTTGGCGCGCCATCTCGCTCGGAAAAACGATGCAGAGACTACGAGCCCATGGGCGGCACGCTCACAACCGACCGCTCAGGACGTCATCGGGAAAGTCACTGTCAACGCCTCCTTTGACAAGCCAAGCGACCGCTGCTGCGCTCGCTTATGTGGCATGTGTCGGTCCCCTGCGGTGCTTGATCGATGCAATACGGATGCGCATCGAGCATGGTACCAATCAGATCAGTTGCGCCAACAAGTATACGAGAGTGAACAGAACGGCCAGACCCGTGAACTCGACGAACAGTGCAGTGAGCTGGCTACACTCATCCAAAGCATTCAGCGCCACACCAGGAAAGGTCCCGATGGTCACGGCTCGAAGAGCAAGCCAACCGATCGACCATCCGACAAACCGGAACATCAGATCCCAGGCGAGGTATCTCAGGACCAGCAGGACGCCCAGTATCGCCCGGAGGATCGGTTTGAGAATCCAGTCCGCCAGGTCTTCCATCGGTGCTCGACTCCCCTTGAGTTCGCTCTCTCGCGTCCCTGGAGCAAGGCGCTGAGAGCTTACGATACTACCAGCCGAGTTGGTTCACGACGAAGGAAGCCCATGCCAGCTGTCCGTTGCCCGGCGTCGGGGTCATCGATACATGACATACAGTCGATCCAGGCGTCCATGTTTCGTCCGTAGTACTCGGGGAAGCCGAAGATGCGATCGAAGGCGTCGTGAAGATCGTTGGCGCTCTTGATCTTTGCGCAGTCGATTATGACGATGGTGACGGACATGCAGTCTTACGCCCTTGGTACAGATCGAGTGAGGCGCGACGCTCCGGCCTGCGCTCGTGCGCTAGACTCGTGACAACACCAGTATCCGGGAAGAGGATCCGAAGCATGATCGCCTATATCACCATCGGTGTTGACGACATGGCCCGCGCGAAACGGTTCTATTCCGCATTTCTTCCAGCCCTTGGTTACGAGCTGAAGGAGGGTCCCGAAGGCCTGAGTTGCGCGCTGCCCGTCAAACCGGATCAGCCCGTCGCGCTGCCGGAACTCTACGTGAAGCCGCCCTTCGATGGGCGTCCGGCCTCAGCTGGGAACGGTACCATGGTCGCATTTGACGCTCGCAGTCAGCAGCAGGTACGTGATCTTCACTCTGCCGCGCTTGCCGCAGGTGGCTCAGACGAGGGCCCGCCGGGCTTCCGTGAGGCGTACGGACCTCGTTTCTATGTCGGCTACCTGCGTGATCCACAAGGCAACAAGATCGCACTGTTCTCCAGCAATCCGGACGAACCCGGTCGAGATGGATAACCCACAACTGCTGCAACGCACCCGGGGGCCTCGCGATTGATCAGCGCACCTGAAGTCTCCAGGGGGCGAAGCGATCGATTACGTCAGGTTGAAAGGGACCGGTTTTTCTTCTCGGCCGTGGCTCTCTGGATCATTGCGACTTCGCTCGTCGGTTTCGTTCCTACGCTGATTTATCGCTACACGGCGAGTCCAAGCGAGCCGATGGCGATCACCACTGCCTGGCACGGGGCGCTCTTCTCTCTGTGGGTTCTTCTCTTTGCGGCACAGGTCTGGCTTGTCGGGCAGCGCCGGCTCGACCTTCACCGCAAGCTGGGGCTCACTTCGCTGCTGTTGTTGATCGTCATGATTCCAAGCGGATTCCATACGGTACTTCGTGACTGGGCCGTTGGTATTTCGACTGCTCAGTCGGCCGGCTTTGGACTGGCCCAGCTGACGTTGGGCTTTGCACTCGCCTTCGCGGGTATAGGGTTCAGGCGCAACGCGTTCGTGCACAAGAGGCTCATGATGTGTGGAGCGATTGCGCTGACGTTTGCGTCGGCCGATCGCACCGCGTGGGAGCTTGGGTTTGGAGAGATTCGTGAACTGCGCAGAGGACTCTGTGTGCTTCCTATCGCTGCCCTCGCCATCTACGACGTTGCGGTCTGGCGTCGAGTACCTTGGATTGCCGTAGCCGTTCTCATCACCAGCTGGTCAATCCTCGTCCTGTTCATTACCCGTCCATTCTTTTCTTCGCCCGCAGGCGCGTTGACGCTCGAAACGCTGGCGGTGCTACTCGGCGTACCACGTGGCTGACGGTAGGTCATCTGCGCGATGCCGGCAGCCCATACGAGCGCCACGATGGCGATTTGATGCCTACGTCGGATTACCATGCTTGCTCCCTACTGTTCCGATGTCGGACCGGCTGCCAATCACCCTGCTTCCACCAGCTTCTTGAGTCGGCCCAGAAACCTACCTTGCCACATAGCCCGGGCGCGCTCCTGAAACGGCGAGGATCTTCGCATCGTCAGATTCGGATTCGGCTCCTTCCCTTCCCAGCTATACCTTCTACTCATGGTCAGGTGGACCGTAGTAGTTCCGTCTGCATCCCACAACGAGATGGTCGCCACGCCGGTGGAGTGCTCTCCGTTTACGAGCGACGGCAGGTTAGCGAACACAAGAAGACTGTTCGGAACGACCTTCGTCGTTTGAATGAAGAAGTCCTGACCAGTGTAGAGACGTCTGACCGCACCCTCCGTTCCAGCCTCGCCTGACTCGAGCGTGAGATCAAACTCGTACATCCACGACTCAAGAAGGATCAGCTGGGCCCACACCGCAGTGGCAGGTGCGTCGATGTCGATGCTGTAGTGTGAGACGTAGTGATAAGCAGAACTGCCGGGTTCAGATATCACCGTCTCAGACGCCATTGATGAGGCGGACCAACAGGCCCAAGCTGCGATCAGCATGAACTGGACGGGTCTCATGGTTGTGCGCACTGGCGTTCCTTTCGCGAGACGTTCAGAGGCGTTCGCCAAGCAGCTGGAACCAACTCCACATCAAGGCGAGGCACATCAGCGGAGCGAGCGCTAGTGCGACCGGGAACACGTAGGCGCTTCCCGTAAGTCCGCTGTCGCCGTAGTACAACCAGAATGCGAGCGCGAATCCTACGGTTGCGCCCGTCGTGAGAGCGACGCCGATTGCTTTAGTGGTTTCCACTCGCCGAGGGAAGAACACTGGCAGAAACGACGCAAGATAGCCTAAATAGAATGCGAGCGTACCTAGCCCGATCCAAGCCAGAACGGCTACCTCGTCAGCGGACATCGCAAGACCTCTCCATCGGTGCCCGTTGCGACTGAGCACGAATCGCCTGTTGCGGCGAGTGCAGGTACGCTAGCACGATTCTCGTACCACCGCCGTACCCGGCACGCTGATGCAACGAGCACAGGGCAGCCGGACGGTAGGACGCCAGGCCAACGGGCATCGACCGTGACGACAAGAGACGCACCATTGGACAGCACCTATTTCGCGGTGCGGCCGGACCTGGTGGTGCTGGCCAAGGAACTCTTTCGCGTCCGCCCATCGGCGTTGGAGGCGGGGGAGAAACGCCTGCTGTTGACGGCGCAGGCCATCGCGAACGGGCGACGTCAGGACCGGTGGGGACACCACACGGAGGCGGTGATCAGGAAGTTCTGCGCCTCCACCGCGTCGTCGGGGCAACCACCGCTTCCGTGGCAGGAATTGCTGGAGGACGCGCATCTCTACGATGGCGTCGAGGGCGTGGCGAGCCGCACCGGCAACCGCCCGCTCGGTACGACCAGCCGCTACCTGGTTGACGTTGACCGTCTGTCGGCGGCCCTGGCAGATGCCGGGGCATCCCCGGCCCACCTCGCCGAGACGGAGTCGTGGCCCGCGATGTTCGTGGAAGCGCTTCTCGACGGGCGATGGCCGTCCGTCAGCGAGCCGACGGCGCGGCGCCTGCAGCAGCAGTTCGCAGAGGCCGTAGCCACGCCCATCACCTCGCAGTCGGCGGTGCCTGATGTACCGCCGGACGCTACGATGACTCGTGGCCACGTCGGCGGGATCCTCGCGCTGGTTGCGCTGGTCATTGGCGGGGCAGGGTGGTGGTTGCGTGGCACGGTCCCTACCTCGCTCGACCAAGCGCGATCCTCGGAGTTGGTGGGCTACTGGGATTACGATGAGATCGACGGCCGGCACCTGGCCCAGGGAGTGCGCCTCCTGGAAGCCCCGGGTGCTGCCCTCGGCACCCGTTGGCAGTATCGCCTCGAACTGGTCGACCATGCCGAGCTGCCAGCGCGCCAGCGCCAGCTCTGGCCGGTGGAACTGCACCGCGACGCCCGCAGGGTCTGCATCAACTACCCTGGCTACCCCACCTACGCTGCCTACGTCGACGCCCCGGAGGACGAAGCGGACGGGGTGTACCTGTTCGGTCCCTGCGACTAAGTGCCTTTGTCACCTGGATAATCTCCAATAGTCACTGGATACTCACCTGGCACCAGCGGCACGGTGACCCCGCAGATGCACGTGCAAAGGAGACTGCGTGTGAACGGTGAGAAACGAACGACCTGGTCCCGGCGCCTCGGCCTGACCTCGTGTCGCTGGATGGCAGCCGCAATGCTGATCGCTGGCGCCCCGCTGGCGTATGGCGTCACCTACGAGCAGCTGATCAACGAGACCGCACCCCCCGTGTCCGAGGCCGAGGTGGAACGACTGAAGGCACGCCTGGTGGGCGCGTATCCGCCCGTGACCTTCATCAATACGCAGTACCTGGTGAACGCGAAGCCCCCGGGTGGACCGGTGTTCCTCAAGCCGACAGGCTCGATCACCAACGCCAGGCGCCCGCCGCGGTACAACGTGCTGGAGTGGCAGCTGGAGGTGGAGGGTCGCATGGCCGTGAACGGTCAGTCGATCGCCGAGATCGGGGCGTACCGGGACAGGTTGGAGCGCGAGGTGGATAAGCTGGATGAGGCCGTGCGGGCGCTGAGTAAGGAGAGTCGCGCGGCTGAAGGTGAGGCCAAGAACAAGCTGCGCGAGCGCCTCAAGGAAAATCGATCGAAAGCGCGCAAGAGCAAGCGGGACCTCGAGACCACCAAGGTCATGCACGCGGTGTTCGAAGACGCGATGCGCGACGGAATCGCGGAGCTGCACTTCGCCCTTGTGCGGGCCACATCGGCCGTCGCCCTGCAGTACGACGAGCCTTCGGACACCGTGGCCAATGTCGCTCGGCTGACGGAATCCTTCGCTCTGCGAGAGCCGCTGCTGCTCTTCGACGGCGGGTTCTACCAGTTTGGGGCGAAGCTTCAGGGGCGATTCAAGCAGCACCGGCGATTGCCTCAGCAGGTCAACACGCGGACACGCGCGGTGCTCAACGACACCTACGACCGCTGGGGCAAGCGCTGCGCCATGCTCCGCCAGCATCGTGCTTCTCTGCCAGACCAGGGCCTGGTCGAGCGCTGTGCGACGACGCGTGATCAGCTGTTGCAGTGGCCCGGCGTGATCGAACGGTCCACGCATCTGTACTGGGGCGAGACGGCGCTGCCGGCCCCGACCCCGGCGCAGGAAAACCTGTACCTCCGCCCAACCCGCCCCGGCGCCGAGATGCCACCCGCGTGGCCGCCCCTCGACTACATGCGGGTGCTCGATTGCTCAACGGTGGAGCTGGACTACGAGAAGATCCGTGCGCGTGGCTTCGCCGATACCTTGTGGTCCTTCGAACGACAGCAACGCTACGTTTCGCGCGAGCAGATCGCGGGCAGCAACTGGGACGCGGCGCTCGCCACCCGTTATCGCACCAATGGGGCCTTGGGGGCAGCCATTTTCCTCCGCGCCGATGGAGTCATCGGCATCGACAACGTGTTCGATGATCAGCATCGCTGGGCCTACGGCAAGGAGGGCATCACGCTGCGCTTCTTCGGCGGGGAGATCACGCTGACGATCGACCCGCAGTACGACGGGATCATGTGGTTGAATCACCTGCGGGCTCAGGACGACCGCCTGTACACCTATCGCGCGCGATTGTTCATGCAGTACCCAAGTCGCCCGCCATCGCAATACACGCTGCACGTTGACTATCGCAATAGTCTCAATCGCAAGGCCATGCCCAGGCCGCGTAACCTCTGCGATAGCGACGGCCAGCCGACTACCGTGGCGCGTCGCCAACCAGTGGGTGCACCGACACCGGCGACGACACCGCAGGGCACTCAGGGCGCGCCGCGTGCCGCGGCTCTGCCGGTCACCGCAACGCCGGGCCTGCAGCCGCTGGCGAACACCGGTTTCGAGGCACCGCGCGTCGCGCAGTATGAGTTCGCCATGCAGCACTGGCAGGGCGAGCGCCATGGCGTCGTGACGCCGCCGGCCACGATGTTCCCCGACGGGCTCGCGCCCGAGGGGCGTCAGGTCGCTTACCTGTCCAAACCATCTTCGTGGATGGCGCAGAGCCTGCCACATCGTCCGGCACCGAACTGGCGCTACACCGTGCAGGTGTGGGCCGGCAACCGGCTGGAGGCCGGCTTCGCGCCCGGTCACTATCACCTCGAGTTGCTGGCAGGAGACGTGGTCGTCGCCAGCCAGCGCTTTGCCACCGCGGCGAAGGGTGAGTTTGCTCCCGCCAGCCTGAGCTACGAGGCGCCTGACACGCCGCCGCGGGGAACCTTGACCGTTCGCATGAGGAATGAGGACACGCGCCAGATCAACTTCGACATGGTCCGCCTGTACGCCTACCCACGTGGCAGCGGCGAGACGCCGCCCGCCCTGACGTGGGAGAACCGGCGCACCAAGACCGAGACGCCGGTCGTGGTCAGCGCTGGCGCGGCGGCGGAGACAGTCGGCTTCTGGGACTACGATGCGGTGGACGGACAGGCCGTCCCCGCCGGGTTGACGCTACGCAAACAGAGTGGAAACGGCCTGGGCAAGCGCTGGACGCACATCCTGCAACTCAAGATGCATGATCGCCTGCGCCCGAGGAACCGAACCCTCTGGCCGGTGGAGCTGAAGCGCGGCGAGAAGCGCGTGTGTATCAACTATCCCGGGTATCCGAGCTACACCGCCTTCATCGACTTCGCCGACGACACGCATGACGGCGTGTACGCGTTCGGTCCGTGCGCGAGTGACTGAGGCACGACAGGCCGGCGCCAGACAGTCGACCACATATTCCGGCGCTTCGCGGGTGGGTGCTGCCGGCGTTGGGATCACCAGTGTTCCGAAAGCACTCCAGCGCATCTGAGACAGTGAAGCCGACATCAAAGCAATCCCCTGTGCTACGCAGATGGCCATGGTCCAACCAGCGAGGGTATCGGGCCATTTGA
>JAAUYD010309863.1_pt1 | contig 15291 bp, 8 predicted proteins | sample 7278101 | NCBI WGS metagenome assembly JAAUYD01 (sample SAMN14350128, study PRJNA611818) | marine sediment metagenome | isolation source: surface marine sediment (0.6m) | place: French Polynesia: Moorea | collected 2018-08 | reverse complement strand
TCCTGCACTTCAGCGGGGCCAATTTAATGATGTGGCGGCCGGCCGTACCTTTTTTTCAGGATAATTTTCGGCTGGTCACGCTGGACTTAAGAGGGCACGGCCGGTCGGACCGGCCGGAAACCGGCTACCACATCGATCAAATGGCCCGTGATGTTGCGGAGTTAATGACTCATCTCCAGGTTGAGCGCGCCCACGTTATTGGCAGCTCGCTTGGCGCGGAGGTGGGGCTTTGCCTGGCGGCCAATTTTCCAGAGAGGGTCATTTCTCTGGTTTGTGATGGGGCGCTCGCCAGTGAATTTGGCCCATACGGCCTGTGGGAAGGCTCTGAAGCGGCGTTTAAGGCCCATGCTGTTGATCAGCTGGAAAAGATGCGTCAAAAGCCGGAGAAGGTTTATTCATCCGTTGATGCCTTCATAGACAGTCGTCGGGAAATTTTTGAGAAGTATATCGGCTGGAATGAAGCGGTTGAAGCGATGGAACGATATGCGATTGAAAAAATTGGTGAAAGTCAATATGCGCCGCGCTTTAACAGAGAGGCTATGATCCGTTACATGACCCACTACTATCATTATCGGCTCGAAGATTACTACAGCCGGGTGACCTGCCCCATTCTGATGGTGCGGGAGGATGAGGAGCCGGAAAATGAGCGTGAACTGATCGCCATGCAGAGGCTGCGGGATTTGGCCAGGGAAGCGAAAATCGTTCCGGTTGACGACTGGATGCACCCTTATGGCTGGCTGCTCGATCCGGCCGGTATATGCCGGGTAATTATTAAATTCTTAACTCAGGTTGCGGTCTCATGACGCGGCCCGACATCTCAAACCGCAATAAGGAGTAATCACATGTTCGAACCTCCAGAGGAGAAGCAGGAGGTTATTGAAGCGTATGACCGGCGAGCGTCCGGTTATGACCTGGCGGTAAAGTGGTTCGACGTGTCTGCCCGCTTTGGTTTTAACATTTCGGGCTGGCGCAGACAGGCGGTTGGGCAGTTAAATTTGAAGCCCGGGGACACCATCGTCGATATCGGCTGCGGTACCGGCCTCAACTTCCCAATGATTTATGAGGCGGTTGGTTCACAGGGCACGATCATCGGTGTTGACCTCAGTGAGGCGATGCTGGCTGAGGCCCGACAGATGGCGCTCGCTAACGGCTGGGAAAATGTCCAGCTGGTGTGTGCCGACGCCACCCAATTCGAATTCCCACCGCAGGTGGACGCCGTTATCTCGGCGTTTACCTTGATCCTGGTTCCTGGTGCCGAACGAGTGATTGCCCGAGCGGTTGAATCATTGGTTCCGGGTGGGCGACTGGTTATTCTGGATATGGCCTGGCCACGCTGGTGCCCGCTGTGGTGGCGCCACGTGCTGTTCTTTCTCCGCTCGTACGGGGTGACGGCCGAGGTGCTGCGGCGGCGGTCGTGGGAGGCGGTGCAGCAGGTGCTGCACGAGCGGCTCAGCGATCTGTTTGAGCGGCAGTACTGGTTTGGCTTCTTTTATCTGGCGGCCGGCACCGTACCGGAAAGAGAGATAGTGTAAACTACGTGTAGATTAAATATGACTGAGCATATAATTTTTGAAATTGGCGGAGCCCGTGTTTTTAGCGAACGCTCTGGTGAAGGGGAAACGGTCGTTTTTCTGCATGCCGGGGTGGCTGACCGGCGCATGTGGCGCGATCAGATGGCTGCGTTCAGCGGCCGTTATGAAACCGTTGCCTATGACCGCCGGGGATTTGGGAAAACCGTTACCGAAGACGAGCCCTTTTCCCATGTTCAAGATTTGCGGGCCGTCCTCGATCAGCTGGGTCGTTCAACCGCGTCGCTGGTAGGCTGCTCGCAGGGCGGCCGGATCGCCCTGGATTTTGCTCTGGCTTATCCGGAACGAGTGCGGAAGCTGGTGCTGATCGCTACGGCCATTAGCGGTGCGCCACCACCAGAGACCATCCCGGCCGAGATTGAAGAGCGGCTGATTGAGCTGGATGAGGCGGATACGGCCGGGGACCTCAAACGGCTTAACGAGCTTGAGGCCCGCCTGTGGCTCGATGGCCCAACCAGCGTGACCGGGCGAGTTAAAGGTGAACTGCGAGATCTGTTTCTCGACATGAATGGCATCGCCCTGCGGCTGCCTGAACTGACGCAGGAAATTGAACCGGTATCAGCTTATGAACGGCTGGCAGAAGTGCAGATTCCCGTGCTGGTCATCTGGGGCGCCCTTGATTTCCCCCATCTCCGGGAACGATGCCAGCACCTGGTGGAGAAGATTCCGGCGGCGGAAGGGGCCGAAATACCGGATACGGCTCACCTGCCCAACCTCGAACAGCCTGAAATCGTCAACCGGCTCCTGGCCGATTTTTTAGAGAATAAATCAAGATAAGCCCCCAGCCGCCTTCACCAGCAGTAGAAACACCTTGCCATCTATGGCGGCGTATAAATACCGGAGTAATCACCACATGTACAGGAGAATTTTCCCGCGTAAACGCCTGCGGCGTTATATCGAAAGCATCTGGGTCCATCAATGGCCGGATATCTCTCTGCGGAAAAACCACAGGCCAACACGCGTGTTACCCACGGCGGCCGTCGAAGCATCATTTTTTTACGCCGATCCGTTTATCGAGCTCGTTGCCCAACAAAGAACAGAGCTGCCGCGCTCGATTATTACCGGGCAAAAAACCCGCTACAAGGAATATGAGGCCAACGGCCGCACCGGCATTATCATCGTGCGCTTTAAACCATGGGGCGCGCAGCCGTTTTTCAGCTTCCCACTGTATGAAGCCATTGATCAAAACTTGGATCTGCGGCTGATTGCGGGAAGCGGGGTAGATGAACTGGAAGATCGGCTGCAGACGGCCGCGGCTGCGCATAAGAAAGTCAAGCTGGTGCAGGATTTTCTGGAAGAAGCGTTTACCGGCCGAACCGTGGACAGGGCAATGGCCCGAGCTGCCCTGGAGATGGCTAAAAGTGATACCGCCATTCATCAACTTGCCCCCGGTTATGGATTGAGCCTTCGCCAGTTTGAGCGCAGGTTCAGAATGGCGATCGGGATCACCCCCAAGCGGTTTTCATCAATCGTCAGATTGCAGCGGGCATTAGCCACTGAAAATTGGCCTGAAGCGGTGGTAAGCGGCGGATATTACGATCAAGCCCACTATATCAAAACCTTTAAATCCGTGAGCGGCCTTACGCCGGCCGCATTTTATCGTGAGAAATCCCCTACAGCGCTGGCCAAATTTTTCAACGGCCGAAAGATGTCGCCTTTTTACAATACGGTTTACCTTTAAACATTGTACGCTGTTGTACAGGTGCGCCTTCAAATTTATTAAATTTGAAGCTGTCCCTACCGTGCCATACAGCGGCACGATCAGAAACAGACCCTTACTTTATATCTTGCAAGACGATTAAAATATTGGAAGTATAAATATGATTAAACGACTGTGGCACGGCTGGACCGCGCCGGAAAATGCCGATCGATACCAAAAACTTCTCCACGAAGAGATATTTCCTGGAATAGAGGCTAAAAACATACCCGGCTACCGCAGCATTGAGCTGTTTCGGCGGGATTTAGGCGATGAAGTCGAGTTTGTGACGATCATGACCTTTGACTCGCTGCAAAACGTCATCGATTTTCAGGGGGAAGATTACGCGCGCTGTTACGTGCCCGAAGCGGCCAGGCGGGTCTTAAAGCGCTGGGATCCGATGTCCGCCCATTACGAACGGCTGGAGAAGCGAAATTATGGATGATAAGAGGTACCCGATGAGCAAAATTGTTGAGGCGTTTTTCTACGGACTCTACATGGACGCCGATCTTTTGAACTCCCTCGGTTTTCATCCGCAGGGAACGGTCAAAGCCGTACTGGAGTCTTACGCGCTTGATTTGCACGGTCCGGCCAAGGTCGTGCCCCGGGACGGCAGCATGGTTTGGGGCAACGTGCTTTCGCTGCCGGAGGATGAGCTGCAGGCCATGTATGCCTTTGAATCAACCAAAGTTTATGCGCCGGAAATGATGACGGTTAAAGATGCCCACGGAAACGCAAAGCAGGTTGGCTGCTACAATGTGCCACCGTCACCGGATGCGCCGTTTAATGGTGCATATCAGGAAAAACTGCTGCAGCTGCTGCACAGGGAAAAATTTCCGGCTGAATACATCAATTCAATCGAGAAAATGGCGGGAAACTAATCGGCCGCTCTAACCAGCGGTAGAAACACCTTGGCCGCCGTCGGCCGCAGTTCGATCTGCTCCGTTTGCCGGTTGTCGGCCAGGATCGCATCAAAGGTGTCGGCCGCCACGTTGGCCTCAAGCTGCAAAGTGACCAAGGGGGCCTGCTCATCTTCGGCCGTGTTGAAGCTCAGCGTCACGGTTGAAGATTGATCCACTCCCAAATCGCTAAGTTGACATAAAACCTTTTGATCGTTCTCACTGCAGATCCCATCCGGCTGGCTGCTCTCAAAACTCAATCCGCTGACCTGAGCTGAGTGTGGCGCAAAGAATAGCCGCGGGTTCGTGGCTGCAGACACGCCGGTGTTGGAAACGGTTACCGTGACCTGAAAGCTCTCACCACGCTCGATGGGTGAGGTCGGCGGATCAAGCTGCACGCTCAAATTGGCGGCGTCTTCGCTCAAACCAAGCAGCTCGGCCGTGCAGAAAAAGGTGTTGACGTCGACCCCCGGCCGTATCCCCTTAGCTGCCCAGAAGCGAGCCACCACATCGGCCCAGGTTGGCTGCGCTGTCGGAGCGATAAAAGCAAACGGCCGCGGATTTGAGATGACCGCGCCACCGGTCAGCTCGTAGCTGGCGGTGCCAGTGTACCAGAGCGACTGCCACGGTAGATATGGCTCGCCATCTATAATCGTCGTTTGGAACGGGGTAAAAATGGAAACGCCACTTTTACCCGGCAGGAAGTTCCAGCTGTTGCCTGCCCCGTCGTCAAAATACGGCACCCCGCTTTCCGACTCCGTTGACAGAATTGAGCCTTCGAAGTCGTTAATCGTTTGCGACAGGGCGGTGGTCAGGGCCGGATTTTGCCCGGCGAAGGCGGTCTGCAGCTCGGCCGCGAATGATTTCATATCGCTGAGGGCATCAGGCGGCTCGAGCGCCCAATCCTGGTCACTTTCACACACGGTGGTGTCGTATTTAATGCTGTTGAGATAAGCGGTTAACAACCGATTGGCTGTTGCTGCCTCGTCGCTGTCAAATTCATTGATCAACTCGGCTGTGACCGTTTCCCAACTGTTGAGAACCCCATTGATGGTATCCCCTTCGATGGCCATGATAAGATGCGGATGACCGCTGTTCGGATGAAAATTTCCGTATGTCAACACCACATCTTCAAGTACACCCTGTTCAAACGTTGCGCCAGGCATTTCCGGATCGTAAAAAGCATAGTTGGGTGAAGCAACGATCCCGGCTGCGTATGGAGCGATTTCAGTCAGCTCATCAATGGATGCCGCAAAGCAGTGGAGCAGATCGACAAAGGTAAAGCGAAAAGCGCCATCATCGGTGGCGGCCGCCAGAGCGGTAGCTATGGCATTAGGAGTAATAAGACTCAAAGTGCCTGTGGTGGGGGCGTGGTGATCGGTAAAGCTGGGATTGACCCCCAGACGGCTGGGCAGAGGCGAAAGTGCCTGGGGTGTGGCGGTTTGCTGCAGGTCTAACTGGCCATCAGCGGCCGGCGGCACCAATTCGTTGATTCCCGGTTCGGTATGCGGAGTCACCGGATTACCGTGGCCGATATAAGAAAAAAGGAGGTCTCCGGCCGAGGTAGCAAACTCTGCGCGACCCCACAGCAAGAAGTTGGCCAGATTGTCACCATCTGCCACATCCCATTCACGTTGGGCCGGGTCAAGCGATCCGTCGGACGTGGGCAGACAGTCGAGCCGGGTTTGGCTGCCACCGCTGGCGACGATGAGATGGGTGTCTCCTACCTCGCCCAGGTCGGCCAAAATGGCGATGATAGAATTCGGTACGTTGGCCGTGGCGCTGACCAGGCGGGCTACAGTAGCGTCGTATTTGCTGCTCAGGTCATACATGCCCAACGGGTCGTTGTCAAAGGCCAGCACGTAAAAACCGACTTTGGATGGATTTGCCGGGGTAGGAGGTACGGTACAGGCACTGCCGGCCGCTTCAAGCGGTTTTTCAACGGAAATTGATCCCCACAGCGTGACCAGCAGGGCGAGCCCGACCAGGGTGATGAGCTGGATGATTAGCAGTCGATGTAGTTTGGATGGGGTCATAAGATAAGTATAGTGAAATTTTACAAAACATATGAGGATAACGCCCAACCCCCACCTCAATCCTCCCCCACGGGGGGAGGACGCCTTTCTCCCCTCCCATTGGGAGGGGAATGAGGGGAGGGTTAATGACCCTCTCAACTTTCATTAAGTCAAATTTATAGAGCCGCTTCGGCTTCGACAAGCTCAGCCAGCGCTTACTGGCGTTCCTACACACCTTCTCACAATTTTTTGGAAGTAAACCATTACATTATAGCTGAACAAAAAAGGATTAGGCCCCCTCCCGAATCCGGGAGAGGGCAATGGATGGATGGAAGAGGCGTCGGGACGGTTCAGCCCGTCTCCTCAATCGAACCTGAACCGTTCCAAACCTGGATTCCTAACGTATGACAGCCGGCAGGAACACCCTGAAATCTTCCCCTTCCGGCTCAACGGTCACCGCCAACTCCCTGATCGGACCCATGCGGCCATCGTGGTCATAGGCTCGGACCTGAACCTGATAGGTGGCCCCGGGTTCCAGACCGGAAACCTGGTGGGTGGTGACGCTGCCGACATCGGCCGGGTAGCCGCCGCTAACCGCCTGTGTCTGCTGCACGTCAAAGGCGGGCAGGTCCGGCAGACCGTTGGACGGGGTAATCTTCAAGATGTTGACCACATAGCCGGCGGCCTGGTTGACCGCACCCCACGACAGCGTGAACCCGTTGAGCGTGTTGTTCACCGGCGTGATCTGAGGCACCTGTGCCGGTGGATTGGGTATCTGGCCGGACGGGGTCGCCGTCTGCGCGGCCGAGGGGCCGCTGACGTTGCCGCTGGTATCATACGCCTGCACCGAACAGGAGGCCTGCACCCCGGAATCGAGCCCGTTCACCTGCCCCGACTCGGCCAGGGTGCTGATACCGGCCAGCTTGGCGCTGACTCGCACGCGGCGCTGCAGCCCTGGTTGGATGCAGGTGACGATATACCCCGCCAGATCCGCTTCGCTGTTGGGATCCCAGCGCACCACCACGTTACTCACCCCGTCGGGATAGGCGTTGATGATGGTGGGTGCGGCCGGGGGCACGGTGTTGAGGATCGAGATTTCGTGTTTGATCAAAATCTCATCTCCCGTCAGGACCAACCCCGGAGCCAGCATGGTGTTACAAGGGGCGCTGGGATCGTTGCTGTAAGCATAATCAGCGCCACAGCTTTCAGTCAGCGCCGCAGCTGCGTTTTCCAGGCGGGCGAACAGCTTGTACTCACCGGTGGGGATGCCGCTCAGATCCCAGGAGGTGGTGTTGACCTGTTCCAGCGGCACCCGCTCAATGATGGGTCCCACTGTGCTGACGGTATCGCTGTAAACCTCGGTCATTGTCTCATAATAGAGCGAAATCCACATGTCGGTGTTGTCCCGAATATCGGAGCTCCAGCTGATCGGCAGGGTGGCCTGATCGATTAACGTGTTAGGCAGTGGATCAAACTCGACTTCTGGCGGCCCCTGGTTGGCGAAGTAGAAGAAAGAGAAGTCGGCCGCGTTCCCATTCTCCAGATCATCAACCTCCATTTCGACTTCCCACTCGCCCGGTAGCGGATTCTGCACGGCGATTGAGACAAAATCGCCGATTGCATTCCCATTTGGGTCATGGGTTGTTGCGACGGTTACGGTAACATCCGGGTCATTTGATTTAATGTTGATGACCCGATTGCCGGGGGCCGGCTCCTTAAGCGACAATTTCATATTGGCGTAATCGTACATGCTCAGCCCAAAGAGGGCGCTGGGAACCCCGCTGCCGACGTTGACGGTGGTCGTGCGCCTGGTTGAATCCAGCTGTTCGATGCCGTTCAGCGTAAACGGCTGATCGGCGCTTTGCCCAAACTCATCGATCAGGATGTGATCGTCGCTGCCGAGGATGAAGCTGATGCCGGAGTCAAATCCGTAGTAGAGACCAACGTCATACCCTAGAATAATGAGGGCACCCATGACCCCCCATTCATATTGGGTACAGGTGGCGTTCAGGCAGAATTCGCCAAAGGCCAGCTTGATACCGATCAGCTCAATGTCGCCAGGGGGCAAGACGAACGGTCCGGCGCTGGCGATCATCCCGGCCTTGATCGTGATCCGCGCTTCAAATCGAGCGGCCGTGTGCAGATCGTCGTTATCAGGCAGCCAGTGATATTGATTTTGCCACCCCTGCCCCTGCCACACGTGCATCCGCAGCATGCCGTAGAGCAGCTCGTCCCCTTTGCACAGATTATTTGCTGAGTTCCACTGACTTTGGGGGAATTTACCATCGTAGGGGATACACGCCTCAACTTCGAATCCCAGGTCGAGCGGAGACCAGGCCACCCAGAAGTGGCCTTCAACCGCCAGACCAATATTGGCAAAAACCTGGATACCGGCGTCAAGCTGGACATCGAACAAACCGCGCGAATCGATTATCACCTGGCCGCGGACAAAAATGTTGGAGGCGTTCTCATAAGGGGTCATGCCGCGGAACTGTACTTCCAGGGTCACGGTAGTAAAGCTTTGCTGCCCCGGCTGTTGGGGTGTGAGTGATATTGTACCGCCAATCAAGTGCATAAACAGGCCGCTGCTGCCGACCGGAATACCGGTCAAGCTGCCGGTGCTAAATGTAAAGTTAAGTTCGCGCAGCGAGCCTTCGCAGAGGGTGAAACCCACGCTGATTTCCGGCCCGCCATTGGCATCGGCGCTGTCGGAGTCAAGATTGGGCATGCTCATGCTAGCCGTTCCAATCACGACCGTGGTGTTGGGACCGTCCGTTGGGGGGCCACCGGGGTCAAGCGGGTTGCGCGGGCCGGGACACGGCCCTTCGTATGTGCGTACGCTGGCTCCAAATGCACCGTAGTTAAACGACAGGTCGTCCATCTGGATCGCCTGGGTCATAGGGTGATCGGCACTGTAAATTTCGACCCCGGTTGGTAAGTTCATCATCACGGTATTGGCGCTGTCTTCGATCACGATATCCGGCATCTGGTATTCGCGCACGATGATCGGACCACCGGCCGCCATGGCGTCTAAATCTCCACGCAGATCAAAGCAGTGGGTGCCGCACTGTACCGACATCTGCTTTAAACTGCCGTTAGCGGTCTCTTCGAGCAACGGGTTAGGTTCGACAATCGACTTGCCGGGGGTGATAAAAATCACTGCCTGCACCGGCAGCTTGGCCGCACCCATTTCATCCGCCTGGAAGATGGTCGCCTTGGCCATGCGCACCTGCTGGAAGATCGGTATTGCCTGTGGAAAGCTTGGATAGGCGTGTTGGGCGATATGCTCGATCGAATAGCCGGTTGTGGGCGGGGTAACGTTGACCGATCCCACCTTGATGGGCACCGCGTTGACGCTGCCAAAGGCGACGTTGCCCAGCAGTGACGAACCACCGGCGGCCGTGATCGACCAGTCGGCGTCAAAGCTAAACTGGGTGGGGGTTTCACCCTCGGTGGGTAAAACCGAAGGCTTGAATGGACCGACCCCGTTAAAGCGATCGGTGGTGAAGTCAACGGTGAACGACCAGCCATCCTGAGGCCCACCGTTGAGCATCGGGTCGCTGATGAGTAGATAGGTCGCCGATGGAGAGGAGATCGTTTGCAGCTCGGTCTGCCCGAACTGGATCTCGAACTGGCCGCGAATGACCGGCAGCGACTGAATGGCCGGCTGGCTAAAATCGGCCAGCACGAGGCGTGCTCCCGGCGTGGTCGCAATTTCTCCGCTGTTTTGGTTGAGGGTAAATTTGCCATTTTTGAGGGCCACCCAGTGAGTGTCATCGCCAACCTGCCCCAGCAGCGGCATCACCGGTGTCCCATTCTGCGTTTTTTCTAAGGTCGAGCATTGACTGTTGCAGGGACCGTCAAATCCGGCCGGATTAAAGATGCGCAAACCACCGGCCGTGACTGTCATGTTTGAATTTTGCAAATCGGAAGGAGACGGCTTGCGCAGCTCTACACAATCCCCGTGCAGCGGGTAGCGCACCACGTCGTCATCGTTTTGGCAGGTGGTGACCTGGACCGGCATATCGACGATGGTGCGGCCGATGTTGCTGTTGAGGACCAGCAGCCAGCTGCCGGCGTTGTCGTCATTGATGACCACTTCGATTTCGTAACCGTCCGGTCCGGCCGTCAGCGGCGCACCCATTTCGGAGCGGCCGGCATAGGGGGTGGGCATCGCCCCGGAAAAGAGCCGCAGATCGTAGTCGCCTGCCCTGTTGGCGGGAATACCGATGGTGTTATAGGGAATATAAAGCTCGACGGTGGTGTCGGCCGCAAAATTAAATCCCTGACCGGCGATAATTTCGCGGAAAAGATCAATTTCGACCACGGTTGTCAGGCCAGGTAGGGGCATGATGGGTGCCGGCGCGGCCGTGACCGTTTGCAAATTGTACCGCTTGGCGTTGTGGTCGTTGTTGGGGTTATCATCCGCCTCTACCCGGACCTTGAGGTTGGGGGCTGGGTTTTGCTGCCCGTTGATCACCACGTAATTCGGCTTGTGGCTGTACCCCTGTGAATTGTCGTCGGCATTGCCCAGATTGACCCGAACCAGGTCCTGGCCGTCTTCCGTGACCAGGGTCAGCGGAGTTTTGGCGTCGGTGATCGAACTGCCAAACGAGTGCATACCCTGGGCGGCCACAAGCTGCCAATCGTTACCGATTGCCGGCAGATCATACTCGTGATACTGGAAGTCGTAGGTACCGTTGGGCGCGGCCGAAGGCACCTGGTCGGTGCGAAATTCGTTGGCCACCAGGTTGGGCGATTCGTACTGGACATAGAGGATCAGCCCCTCGCCATTTGCCTGTAGATCGTTTGGGCCAGGGGGTGTTTCCCAACTGGCGGTTGAGGGAAAACAGGCGCGTGAGGTTGGTTCAGCACCGGCTAACGGTCCGTTTTCATAGCTGAAGAAGTTGCGATCGCCAAAGAAAGGGTATAGGCGAAACCCGTGGTAATTGTCGTATTGAAAATTGTCGTAGTAGTCGGTGTACCAATCCTGCACAAACGAGGTCACATCCCAGCTGGTCACCGGAAAGTCAAACATACCAAAAGTGGCGTCGGGGATGTTGACCAGTTTGGGGATTCCGGCCCCTGAATCATAAGCAGGGTAGCTCCATGGAGCAATGAGCGGGTCGGTTAGGGTGGTCCAATCAGCTGTGGCCTTGGTTAACATGAGGGTGACCCAAGACTTCTCTTTTTGGGGTGCAACGGGGAACGTTTTGTGCGTTGGCGAGCCAACCAGGTAGGCGGCGGTGGGCTGCAAACCGTCCGGGAGTGACGGCAGCTGATACTTGATGTAGGCGCTGTGCACGCGCATTTTGTGCTGATCGCTGCCTACACCAGATACGCCGTAACCGGCGCAGATGCGATCTATAACCGAGGCATTGCGATGGTAAGGATCGTCTCCAAATGGTGGATCACCATCATCGTCATAGGTCGAGGAGTAGCCGATGATTTCCCGCTGGATCATATTTTTGAGGACGTGCATCGTGGGATCAACGGCGGCCGGAAGAGCCAGAGAGGCCCGGTTCCACCAGGCGGCCGGGGTGCTGATCGACAGCAGGACGCCGTTCTCAGAGGATGACAGCGAATATTTTCCGCCGGCGCTTTCTTCCGGATTGTCCACTTCAAACACCTGCGGCGGGTCGAGGGTCAGCAGATAGGCACCGTCGGTGGTGTACAGATCAATTGGCTGCTCGCTCTCAAAAGGAAGGGTCATCTCTTCGCCGGTGACGAAGAAGCGGGTGGATGGGTCGAGGATAAGCTCGCTCTGCACAGTCAGCCATTCACTTTTGCCATCAAGGGCGGGGATTTCGTGGAAAATCAGCTGCGGGGTAAAGCGGCCGGGCTCGCTGCTAAAGCGGTTTTCGATAGCGGCCGGGCGGCTACTGCCCTCATTGGCCCAGTAGCGGTTCATGGTGATTTGATTTGCCGCGGCTGAAGCGGCAGGGGTGCGCCAGAAAGCCGCCTCTTCCGCGAGGTGCGGCTGGGCCAGCTGTTCACCATCGCTCAGGATGGAGACCGGCCGCCAGGTAAGCTCCTGGCCGCTGTGGCGCAGCGTCACCGCCTGGGTTTCGCGGTAGACTTCAGCGGTTAAGCTGTTGGCTTCCACCACCCAGCCGCTGTCGGTGGGGGTAAATGAGGGGTCAATTGGCTGCCATTCACCATTGGCTGACTGGTAAAAGCGGGGAATCAGCGACACCTCGGCCACAAACTGGCCGCTGCCGAGGTCAAAATGGCGAGTGAAGCCATCTCGCATGGCGGTGACTTCCACCCCGCTGCCGGTCCAGGGGCCGGGGGGGAGCGGCCGGTCGGTTGGGTGGGGTGGCGTTAGCGGTGAAACGGGCACCACTGAGGCGGCGTTGCCGGCCAGCAGCAGGGCTAGAAACAGCAATGCCGCGCCTCCCTTGAAAAAGAGATCGGGGCGCGGAAAATTGACGCGGCGTGCGCGTGCGGTTGGGAAAAACGATAACATGGAAAACCTCCTCTTTACCATCCATTGGTGTAACCTGGAGAAAGGTCCGCAGATTTCCGCAGATAAGTAAAAAAATCTGTGGTTTAGTTCTTTCGGCTCTGCGGACGAATTTTGAATATTTGGTTTGTCTGATTGTTCCTGCTGGAACAAATGAAGAGATAAAACAAACCCATTGGGTACACAGTACCGGATCTCGGCGCGCGTTTGAATCATCCGGACTATGGCAAATCCGTTAAAAACCTTTACAATTTTGCAGGGAATGGGACGCAAAGCGGCCGGTTCCCAACCGATGGGACGTAAAGTCATGAAACGCCTGACGCAATTGGAATTCCAGAACGGCCTTGTTGAGCTGCTCAAGTCGTATCGCGACGGAGATTTACCGGCCCTGTCCGCCACCCCGCTGCTGCGCACCCCGCTATTTGGCGACATTCTCTTCCTCGACGAGCCCCCAACCCCCTCAAACCGGCACGAGCTGACGTCAGCCGTGCTGCAGTGGGGGATGGCTCAACTCAAACCGGCCGGGGAGCCGGACCGGTTTGCCAACATCTGGCGTCACTATCACGTTTTGCACGGCTTTTACCTCAAAAACAGGCGGGTAGCCGACCTGGCCGAGCAGCTGGGGATCGCCGATCAGACTTTTTATGAATGGCGGGCGGCCGCGCTGGCCGGTTTAGCGCGGATACTCTATCGAGAGTGTTATCAGCCGGCTGATTTAACCGGCCGGCGGCGGTGGTTCTGGGGAAGCCGACTTGGCCGGCTTAAGCCGGGGGAGACGGCCGTTTTGACCGCTGTTGTCCTGGTTGAGGAAAACCTTCAGTGGAGGCATTTTTTTACACCGGATGAGCAAAACATTTTACGCCGCTTAGCCGATCTTTTTCTGCTGCGATTTGAAACCGATAAAGATGAAATCACTCAGCCAAAGGCGCTCAAGCGTCTGCTGCGCGAGCTAATTCCCAATGATTACCAGGCGGAGAGCCAGATCGTCCTTTATCAGCGGTTTCGACGCTTTGGGCAGGTGCAGCCGGCCGTAGCGCATGCCTTTCGGGCTGGACTGGTGGCTGAGGCGGTGCGGCTGGTCATTGAGCAAGAAGAAGCGCTCTTTGCCGCTGAGCGGCCGCATGGCTTAAGCGATTTACTGGGGCAAATTGCGGCCGGTGGGTATAAGGCGAACGGCATTGATATAGACAACTGGTCCCGCTTTATGATGATCGCCGCCCGGGCAGCCAAGTGGGAGGACGATCTCGATCTGGCGCTGGCCTACGGCCGGGAGGCGCTGGGGGCGGCCGATCTAGAGATCAAGATGACCGCCTACTATCAGCGAGCTAAGAATCTGTCGCGGGTTAATCTCGACGCATGCCTGAGCCATTACGCCATCTGTTTTGACCTGTTTGAGCGGGCTTTGGAAAAGAAGAATTCCCTAAACCCGGTGGTGACCCGCATGTATATCGATCGGGCGTGGATCTTTATCCAGGATCGGCCGGATTACCCCCAGGCCGACAGCGATTTGAGCGCGGCTGAGGCCCTGATTCCACCGGCCGACAGCTTTTTGTGGTGTGATTTGTACAACGCGCGGGCGGAGCTGGTGGCCCGGACCGACTCCGCCGCGGCCGCGCTGCCGTTTCATTTAAAGGCGCTGACGTCGGCCGAAGCTTCTGGTGATATCGAGCGCATGACCAAAATGGCCTATATGGTGGGTCTCGACTACATGTTTAGCGAAGCGTACGAGCAGGCCCGCGAGTATCTGGAGAAAAGCTATCGCTGGGCGGAGCGGTCGGGCAATGTCCAGACGCTGGCCGTGGCTCATAAAGGGTTGGGTGGCTGCTGGTATTTTCTGGGGGATATCGAGCAAGCAATCGAACATTACCTGGCCACATACGATATCTGGCATGAGACCGGCAACCGCAACTGGCTGGCTAATGTCTGTTATGATCTGGCGGAGGGGCATGCCACCGTGCAGCGCTTTGCCGAGGCCCGGCGCTATTTTGATGAAGGGGTCGCTTTGACTGAGGAATTGGAGCTGACCCGCTTTGCAGCCGAGTTTGAAGAGTTAAAAACGCAGTTCCCCGCTCTGGCGGGAGAGATCGGAGATCGGGAGGCGCGGGTGCTGGCGTTTATCGAAGCCGAGGGCGGTATTAATCGGCAGCAGTACATGGCCCTTACCGGGGTGGGGAAGAGTCAGGCGTACCGGGATCTCAACGAGATGTGTGAGAGCGGCTTAATTGAACGCGTGGGGGTCGGCCGGGGGACAAAATATATACGTGAGGGAGATAATGAACACTCATCGACTTAAATTTCTATTTCTAGTTTTAATTACTGTTTTTTCAGCAACCTGGGTTTTTGGACCCGCGTTTTCGTTTGACGTGCTGCCTACATCAGACACATTTACACCGCAAATCAACGACGAGGTGACTTCTGAGCAATCAGATACCATCTACGACAAATCGGTTCTTAAATCATTGGCAGACGGTATCGTCGCCTATTATCCTCTTGATGGAAATGCGGAAGATTCTAGCGGGAACAACTTCCACAGTTTTGTTTACGGTGGTACCTGGACAGATGGTTATCGGGGGCAAGCGCTAAGCTTAGATGGAGACGATTTTGTAGAAACCTCGCTTGATATGAC
>JAAUYD010202046.1_pt1 | contig 15296 bp, 10 predicted proteins | sample 7278101 | NCBI WGS metagenome assembly JAAUYD01 (sample SAMN14350128, study PRJNA611818) | marine sediment metagenome | isolation source: surface marine sediment (0.6m) | place: French Polynesia: Moorea | collected 2018-08 | reverse complement strand
CGTTGCCAGGGTCGACGCAGCAGTCGGCTCATCGTGCCAGCTGCCCTTGTCGAGCATCGCCTGCACGGCGTCGTGCCGTACCTCGACGGCCCCTATCCCTTCCCGGACATCGGGGGACTGGTCCATCCGCAGCACTTCACCCACGACGCCGTGCAGGCGATGCTCGACAAGGGCAGCTGGCACGATGAGCCGACTGCTGCGTCGACCCTGGCAACGACGGATGCCGGCGCCCTGGACCTCATCACAATGCTGGGCGGTGACGCCTGGTTGCGAGAGACACAGGCCACCCTGGCGCTGGCGCAGCGCAGTGAGGCCACGGACGCGCTCGGCCTGACCATCAACGACAACCTTGTGGCTTTCGGCGCGCGCGTGACCGGGAAGTCCGTGCTGAGCTTTGACAAGGGCGTTGGCCTCGGCGCGGGATACAGCATCGCCGGCGGCGTACAGAAGGTGGCAGGCGGTACCTTCATCCGCGCCTGAATCAGCCGCTGGCGGTACGCTGCTGCAGCGCCCTGCGATAGACGCGTCGCTTCAGCACGTTGGCCAGTCCCGGGAGGAACCTGCCCAGCAACACGAGTACTCGGGCGCTCAGCGGTGCCACGATAACCGCCTTGTCTCTTTCGATCTGGCGTAAGGCGTAGTCGACGAGTTGGTCGACGGGGTAGGGCACACCCCCGAGCTCGGTCAGATACTGCCGCATGTCCGGTCGCCAGACTTCGGGAATGCCTGCCGGGTAGTCGCTGTCGAGCATCGGCGTCTCGATGTTGCCGGGGCAGAGGGCGCAGATCCGCACGCCGCACTCCGCGGCCTCGATCCGAACGGCATTGGTGAACCCGACCACCGCGTGCTTGCTGAGGCAGTAGGGCGCCATCCCTGGCACGCCCATCAGTCCGCCGACTGATGCGGTGTTGACGATGATCCCCTCGCTACGCCGGACCATGCCGGCGTAGGCCGCGACGAAGCCGTTGGTCACGCCGCGAACGTTGACGTCGATCGCCCGGTCGAAGTGACTGACGTCGAGCTCATCGGCGGCCCCGACCACGCCGATGCCCGCGTTGTTGAACAGCACATCCAGGTGCCCGTGTTCGGCCACCACCTCGGCGACCAGCGCCGTGAAGGCATCCGCGTCGGTCACGTCGAGCACGGCGGCGCGCGCATCGCCGCCAATCTGGCTGGCAGCCGCGTGAACGGCTGTCTCGTTGATGTCGCTCAGCCAGACTTTCGCGCCACGACGGGCCAATGCCCTCGATAGGGCGAGACCGATGCCGGAGGCGGCGCCCGTGACGATGACGGACTTCGCGGACCATGGATTCATCGTGCTCTACCTCAGGGCATCATCCAGTGGGGTGAACGCTGAAGACCATGATACCCCTGCAGCTGCCGGATGGGTCACATGCTGCAGATCGGGTGCTTCGAGCGATCGATCTCTACCATCGCGACAGTGTTGATGCTATTGATTACCGATGAATACGACGTCGAGCGACCCTGATTCGCCACCGGAACGGCCTCGTCTGTTCTTCCAGGTGTTGGCCGGCTTCATCGGCGGCATCGCTGCGGGGTTGTTCTTCGGCGAGTCAGCTGCGGTGATCAAGTTTCTGGGTGATGCGTACATCGGCTTGTTGCAGATGTCGGTTCTGCCCTACGTGGTGATCTCGCTGATCGTGGGCATCGGCCGCCTCAATCCCCAAGAGGCGATGACCATCCTGCTGCGCATGGTCGGTGCCATCGCCGCCCTGTGGCTGTTGATCCTGTTCACTGCCGTGGTGGTGCCCCTCGGCTTCCCGGACTGGGAAGCGGCGTCCTACTTCAGCACGGCGATGGTGGAGGTGCGCGAGCCCGTCGACTTCCTCGGTATCTACATTCCCTCCAACCCTTTCAGCGCCCTGGCCGAGACGACGGTGCCGGCGATCGTGGTCTTCAGCGTTGCCGTCGGCGTGGCGTTGATGGGCGTGCCGGGGAAGGAGACGCTGCTGCGCCCCTTGGATACGCTCGGGCAGGCCATCCGCCGCATCGCCGGATTCATCGTGCGCCTCTCGCCGCTCGGCGTGTTCGCCATCGCGGCAAGCGCTGCCGGCACGATCCGGGTGGAGGAGTTCGAGCGCCTGCAGGTGTATTTCTTCACCAGCATCGTGGCCTGGACCATCCTCACCTTCTGGGCCCTGCCCATGTTCGTCGCCTCGCGATCGCCCCTGCGCTACCGCGCCATCATGCGCCACCTGCGCTCGCCACTGTTGACGGCCTTCGCTACCGGCACGCTCCTGGTGGTGCTGCCGATGCTGGCGACCGCGGCCAAACGCATCCTCGAGGACAGCGACCTGGTCGGCGAGGACGACGCCGCCACGGTGGACATCATCGTGCCGGCCAGCTACAGCGTGCCGAGTGGAGCCCTGTTCCTCACCGTGGTCTTCGTGATCTTCGCTGCCTGGGCCTCCGGCGCCGCTCTCGGCCCCGCCGAGGTGCCCGCCATGGCGGCGCTCAGCACCTTCGCGGCCTTCAGCGGTACCCACGTGGCCATCCCCTACCTGCTGGACCTCTATCGCATCCCCTCCGACATGTTCCAGCTGTTCCTGACCAGCAACGTGATTCTGGAGCGCCTATGGACCATGTTCGGTGCGCTGTTCATCGTGCTGCTCACGCTGATCGTGGTGCTGGGGCGGGTGGGGCGCTTCCGCCTGCTGCCGCGCGTACCGCTGATCTTCCTGTTGCCTACGGCCGCGGGCACGGTCGGCGCGATGCTGCTGACCGGTTTCGTGATCGGACGTGCGATCGATCACGAGTACGGGGCCTATGATGCGTTCATCAACCGTGACCTGCTCACCACGCGCGTTGCGACCCGTCAGCTCGAGCAACCCCCTGCGGCACTGGCGTCCGAGGATCGTGAGAGACCGCGGATCGCCGTGCTGCGCGAGCGGGGCACCCTGCGCGTCGGCTACGTGCCGGACAGCCTTCCCTACGCGTTTCGAAACAGCATCGGACGGGTCGTCGGGCTCGATATCGAGCTGGCGCACGTGCTGGCGGGAAATCTCGGAGTGGGCCTGGACCTGGTACGCATCGAGTATGACGACATGGTGCCCTGGCTGCGCGATGGGCGTATCGACATCGTCATGTCCGGGCTGCTGGTGTCCCCGGCGCTGGCGCAGGACCTGTCCTTCAGCCGCAGCTATCTCACGGAGACGGCCGCGATCGTGGTGCGCGACCATCTGCGACACCGCTACGCCGAGTACGTGGACGTACTGGCGTTGAAGGAGCAGCGGGTCGGTTATGCGATCCGTGGCGTCTATTCGGCATGGGTGGGCGAGCTGTATCCAGACTTCGAGGTGGTGGAGCTGGCGAGCCCACGCCCGTTCTTCCGCGATGAAACCGATGACCTCGACGCCCTGGTCTACACTGCCGAACGCGGGTCCGCGTGGACGCTGCTCTACCCGGCGTACTCGGTGGTGGTGCCGGAGCCCCTGCGCCACACGGGTCCCCTGAGCTTCGCCTTGCCGCGCGGTCAGGAGGCCTGGCTTGACTACGTAAACACCTGGTTGGCCTACGAAACGCCCGATAGGGTGCCGTACCTGTTCGGTTACTGGGTACAGGGCGAGTCGCCGCCGGGCCGGGAGCGGCGATGGTCGATCCTGGAAGACGTGCTGGGGTGGTCGCGCTGAGGGGCTGGGCGGCGGTACCTGAACGAACCCCACGCAGCTAACGAGTTCCGACACCAGGTAAGACCTTGCGTTGGGCGGCACGGTGTTGAATGCTGACGGCTCGCGCATCGGCCCAATGGAGATGGCTTGTGAAAGCTGCCCCTGAACCGGAGGGATCGGAGCAACCGGCTGCCAACCTGCGTGGCGAGGGCCTGAGCAAGGTCTATCGCACGGGCGAGGTGTCGGTCACTGCCCTCGACGACGTCTCGCTCGCCCTGTACCCGTCCGAGATGGTCGTACTGCTGGGTGCCTCCGGCAGCGGCAAGTCCACGCTCCTCAATATCCTCGGTGGCCTGGACACGCCCACCACGGGCAAGGTGTACTTTGGTGATCGAGAGATCACTGCGGGCGACGAGGCAGGCCTCACGCGCTATCGGCGCGATTACGTAGGCTTCGTTTTCCAGTTCTACAACCTCATCGCCAGCCTGACCGCGCGCGAGAACGTGGCCCTGGTCACGGAGATTGCGCGCGATCCGATCGATCCCGTGGAGGCCCTGGAACTGGTGGGCCTCGGCGATCGCCTCGACCACTTTCCGGCGCAGCTCTCCGGCGGTGAGCAGCAGCGCGTGGCCATCGCCCGAGCCATCGCCAAGCAACCGGCCATCCTGCTGTGCGATGAGCCCACCGGTGCCCTGGACTCGAAGACCGGTATCGTGGTGCTCGAAGCGATTGAGGCAGTCAACCGCGATCTGGGGACCACCACGGCGATCATCACCCACAACGCCGTCACCGCGCAGATGGCCGATCGGGTGATCTCCCTGGCGGACGGTCGCATCAGTCGCATCGAACGCAACGCTGAGCGCCTGCCGGCCGCAGCGCTGGAGTGGTGAGGCGATGCTGAGTGCCCTGGACCGCAAGTTGCTGCGCGATCTGTGGCGACTCAAGGGTCAGGTGCTGTCCATCGCCCTGGTGGTCGCCTCGGGCATCGCCTTGCTGGTCAGTTCCGTTTCCACCTACGAGGCCCTGAAACTCACCTCGGAGGCCTACTACGAGCGCTATCGGTTCGCCCATGTGTTCGCCACCGTCACCCGCGCGCCATTGCAGCTGGAGAGCCGCATCAAGGCCATCGACGGGGTGCAGAGCGTGGCGCTGCGCATCACCAAGGAAGCCGTGCTGGACGTACCGGGCTTCCGCGAGCCCCTGTCGGGCAGGTTGGTGTCGATCCCGGAGGGTCGGCAACCGGGCCTCAATCAGCTGGTCCTCAAGCGGGGGCGTCTGGTGCGGCCCGGTCGCACCGACGAGGTGCTGGTCAACGAATCCTTCGCCAAAGCGCACGGTCTGGTGCCCGGCGATGTGATCGAGGCGATCATCAACGAGAACAAGCGGGAACTGCGGATCGTCGGCACGGCGATGTCACCGGAGTTCATCTACGTGCTCAGCCCCTTCGGCCTGATCCCGGACAAGAAGCGCTATGGAATCCTGTGGATGGGGCGCGAAGCCCTGGAGGCGGCTTACGACTACGACGGTGCCTTCAACGACCTTGCGCTCACCGTGTTGCGGGGCACGGATACGCGGCTGGTGGTACAGGCCCTGGATGAGCTGCTGGGGACCTACGGCAGTGTGGGCGCCATCGATCGACGCGATCACCTGTCGGCCTGGTTCGTAGAAAACGAGTTGGAGCAGAACAAGAGCTCGGCGGTGATCCTGCCGACGATCTTCCTGCTGGTGGCGGCGTTTCTGACCAACACGGTACTCACGCGCCTGATCACCACCGAGCGCAGCGAGATCGGCCTGATGAAAGCCTTCGGCTATCGGAACCGCGAGATCGCCTGGCACTACATGAAGTTCGTGCTCGGCATCACGGTGATCGGCATCCTGGTCGGGTGGCTCATGGGCGCGGGGCTCGGCAGGTTCAGCACCGGCTCCTACACGCAGACCCTGAACTTTCCCCTGCTGATCTATCGGCCCGGGCCAACTGCGTTCCTCATAGGCGCTGCCGTGAGCATCGCGGTGGCCGTCGTGGCGGCTGCGCGGGCCGTACGCACGGCGGCGTCGCTGGCGCCGGTAGAGGCGATGGGCCCGCCGGCGCCGCCCACCTTTCGCCGTGACCGCCAGGGACTGGGCCATCGCTTCGCCGAGGCCCTGGACCAGCCGACACGGATCATCGTACGGCAGATCGCCCGCTGGCCACGCCGTGCTGCGGTGACCGTGGTCGGCTTCGCCGGCGCGGTGGCCATGATGGTGCTGTCGCTGCAGTTCACCGATGCCGTCGATGACATCGCCCGCACCCATTTCGGCCAGCTTCAGCGCGAGGATCTGGCGCTGGGATTCGCCGAGACGCAGCCCAGCACCGTGCTGCACGAGATCGCCCGCCTGCCTGGCGTACAGGCGGTGGAGCCCACGCGGGTGGTGCCGGCGGATCTGCGCTTCGGTCATCGTCGCCACCGCGGGGCGGTGCAGGGCCTGGTCGGTGATGCCCAGCTCACGCGTATCTACGACGTCGCACGCGGTCCCCTGCCGGTGCCGCGCGATGGCATCGTCCTGGCCGCCAAGCTGGCGGAGAAGCTGGGCGTAGGCCTTGGCGATGCGGTGGAGGTGCGGGTGCTGGAGGGACGGCGACCGCGTCTGCAGGTGCCGGTCGCCGCCATCTACGATTCCTACATCGGTATGTTCGCCTACATGCGCCTCGATGCGTTGAATCGCGCGCTCGGCGATCGACCGGTGACCGAGTACGTCAACGCGCTGATCGACGAGCAGTACGAAGCTGAGCTACTGGCGGAACTGAAGCGACTCCCCGCGGTGTCGACGGTGGCCTTGAAGGCCGTCTCCCTCACCAACTTCTACGACACGATCGGCAAGACCCTGATGATCTTCGTCGGCTTCTTCAGCATCTTCTCCTTTGCCCTCGGTTTCGGCGTGACCTACAACGCGCAACGCATCGCCCTGTCGGAGCGGGGGCGGGAGCTGGCTACGCTGCGCGTGCTCGGTTTCTCGCGCGGCGAGGCGTTCTACATCCTGCTCGGCGAGAGCCTGCTGCTGGCCTGCCTGGCCCTGCCGATCGGTTGCCTGCTGGGCTACTTGTTGACGATGGCGTTCGTCAACTCCAGCGGCTTTCAGACCGAACTGATTCGATTGCCCCTGGCGATCCGCCCCGCGACGTACGGCACTGCCGTCGTGGTGTTGCTGATCGCCGCGGGCGCGTCGGGGTTTGCCATGCGGCGCTGGATCAACCGCCTCGATCTCATCGCAGTGCTCAAGACCAGGGAGTGAGTAGCGCAAGATGAACGGAAAACGAACGGCGCTATGGGGGACGATCGCTGTGTTGGTCGGGCTCGGTCTCGCGACGGCCTTCTGGCCACGGTCCCTGGCCGTGGATCTGGTGGCGGCGCAGAACGGCCCGTTGACCCTGACCGTCGGTGATGAGGGGGAGACGCGCATCGTCGATGTGTTCACCGTGTCGGCGCCGATCACCGGCAACCTGCGGCGGATCGAGGCCGAGCCCGGCGATGAGGTGGTGGCTGGCGCGACCATCGTCGCGCAGATCGAACCCACCGATGCCAATCTGCTCGATGCGCGTACGGAAGCTGAAGCGCAGGCCCAGCTGTCGGCGGCGCAGTCCGCCGAGGCCCTGGCCCGTGCTGAGCTGGAGCGCACGGAGGCGGACTATCAGTTCGCTCAGGCAGAGCTGGAACGGGCGCGCGACCTGGTGGCCAACGGCACCATATCGGCGCGCGAGTTGGAGGCCGCGGAGCGTTCGTACAAGACCAACCGTGCAGCCATCGGTATGGCTCAGGCAACGCTGGAGGTGCGCCGTTTCGAACTGGAGCAGGCGCAGGCGCAGTTGATGAGCCCGGCGGAGATGGCTTCGCAGCGGGAAGGGTGTGCCTGTGTGTTCATCAACTCGCCCATCGACGGCCAGGTGCTACGGGTGCAACGCGAGTCCGCTGGCTTCGTCGCCGCTGGAGCACCGCTGGTGGACATCGGCAACGCCGAGCGTCTGGAGGTGGTGGTGGACCTGCTGTCCGTGGATGCGGTGAAGGTACAAGCGGGCATGCGCGCGTCGATCGACAACTGGGGCGGCGATGCGCCGCTAGCCGCCCGCGTGCGCCTGGTGGAACCCTTCGGTTTCACCAAGGTGTCGGCGCTGGGCATCGAGGAGCAGCGGGTCAACGTGGTGCTGGATCTGTTGAGTCCTGCCGAGCTGTGGGCTGGCCTCGGCCATGGCTATCAGGTCGATGTAGCCGTGGTGATCTGGGAGGCCGCGGAGACCCTTACGGTGCCGGTGACCGCCTTGTTCCGCCAGGCCGGGGCGTGGGCCGTATTCGTCGACCAGGACGGCCGGGCCGTGCGGCGCGCGGTGGAAGTGGGGCATACCACCGCCACCCAGGCGCAGGTGCTCACCGGGTTGAGCTCCGGTGAGCGGGTGGTCGTGTACCCGGGGGAGGGGGTGGAAGAGGGCGTGCGCATTGTCGGGCGCGTGGAGTAGTTGATGGGAGCGTCGCCGAATCAGCAGAGCCAGGGTGCGTGGCGGACCAATCTGCAAAAGCACGCTGAGCACCTGCGGCTTGTGCACTTCACCTGGCTCGTTACGATGACCGGCTTGTTGATCGTGACGTCCGTGAACCCGAGCGGGCCCGCCGCGTCTGCTTATCAGGACCTCAATCAGATTTCCCAAGTGGTTGAGGACCTTGAATCCGACTGGTTGATTCGGCTTGTCGAGACCACGATCGAAACCGCTCGAGAACGCGGCGACGACCGGCTCGAAGCGGCCGCGTACAACGTCCCCGTTCGTATCGCGGCGGACGACACGAGTCCAGCGCTGTCGCTGGCACTGCCCTTGTACTTCGATCCGTTCGTGTTCCCGCCACCCCCCAAAGATACGTTTGTGCCGCAGGACCCACTGCTTACCCCGTTTGAGGCGTTTGAACCGCAAGAAGGGCCTTCGGGGCTTGAATCGGTCACACTCACCCAGTTCCGCCTGCCGGGCCAGTCAACGAGGCTGAGCCGCTTGTCCGACTTCAAGCGATTGTGGGACTTGCTCTACGTCACACGGTCGGTGGACCTGATTTCGTCCGTCGCACCGCAGATCCTGGTTCTGAGTCACGGGCTCTCTGAAGGCGACGAACAGCGTGAAATCGATATCGACCCCCGCCTCGCTGAATCGCTGGACGAGTGGCTGGATGCGATGGAGAACGCGGACGCGTCTCCAGGCGCGCTGTGGCTCAAGAGGAACGACGACACGCGGCAGCGCTGGCAACGACTGCTGTCGTTGGATCTGGAGGAGCCCATAAATGCTGGCACCGACGATTTCCTGATCGTGAAGGACTGGAACGCGCTAACGACGCTGTCACCGCTGCCCAAGGACATCGAGTTCAATCGCTACGTCCGCACGCTGGTTTACCACTGCGTGGATATCGACGATCAGATATGCGCCGTGGTCTTCATACCCATTGATGTCGTCGGCCTGCGCATCGAAGGCCATGAACACCTGATTTCGCGCGCCCGAGAGATTGCGGATGAGGTGCTCTGGCGAGAAACGCCGTTTGCAGACAGTTTTCCTGAACTGAATGCACTGACGATCAATATCGCAGACGTACCCATGCCGAGCTTGCTACGACACTTGCGCCAGGAACGTCAGCGCACTGGCGAGCAGTTCGGCGCGTTCGGCCTGAGCGTGCCATCCAGCGCGATCGCGGTCTGGGGCCCGCTGATCGCGATACTGCTGAGCCTGTATTTCTATCTGCACACCGAGCGCTTTGTTCGCACCGCTGATCGGTATCCTGAGGTGTTCACCTTTCCCTGGATCGGATTCTATAGAGCCCCTGTGGCGCGCGTGGTGTTCTGGTTTTCCGTCGTAGTGTATCCCTTAGGCGTCGTGGTCTACATGGCCGGCATACAGCCGATCTGGCGGCTGCCGATAGCGCTCGCTGCGATCTGGCAGGTGCTCGCCGTTGTGGCGCTCATGGTAATCGGCGCACGCCACAAGGCCGTGGTGTCATCGCTGTTTGCGGTCACCGACCGCGCCTGGGCATCGCTTGAGTCCGATGCCGGGCCCGACCCAAGTGCCGAGGATTCTCCTCAGGAACCGCCGACTGCCAGCAATCGCGTGTTACCGGGTTCGATATCGGATCGGGATAGCACAGGCAAGCCGCCGCATACTTAGGCCGCTGGACCGATCGAATCGCTGAGTTGGCACCGCGCGTATCGCTGTGTGTCGTTCGTCCTCGTGGCCTCGGACACGCCGTCGCCATCGCCGATCCTCGCCAGTCCCTGGGGGGCGGCCACCCGTGGGTGCACGTGTGGCCGATGCGCATTGGCGCCTGCCTTTGTCATTCCGATCCTGGTGCTTTAACGTCACCCACTGACGGTGCGCAGCGGATCGTCACGGTCTTGGCTAGGAACGGCTCGTAATGCAGAAGTACCTTATCGAAATCAAATGGGGCGTCATCTTTGCGCTCTTTTCCATGGTCTGGATGCTGGGCGAGCGCCTGGTCGGCCTGCACGACGCCCTCATCGCTCATCACGCCACGTGGACCAATCTGATCGCGATCCCCGCCATCCTGATCTACGTGTTCGCGCTGCGCGACAAGCGTGAAAACCACTACGGTGGCAAGATGCGCTGGACCCAGGGCTTCATCAGCGGTGCCATCGTTACTCTCGTCGTTGCCGTACTGGCGCCACTTACGCAGTTCATCAACTCGACGATCATCACGCCGAACTATTTCACCAACGTCATCGAGTACACGGTAGCGGCCGGGCTGAGCAGTCGTGAGGAGGCCGAGGCTTTCTTCAACCTTGGCAATTACGTGCTGCTGGCTCCCATCGGCGCGCTGGTCATGGGGTTGGTCACGAGCGCCATCGTTGCCATTTTCGTAAGGCGTTCCTAGGGGAGCCTTGCGCTAGTCCGGCCGGCAGCCTCGTTCGTCCCGGCGCGCCAGGTCGAGGCGCGCAAGTCCGAACCCGGCACCCACACGATTCGGCGAGCAGCCCGTTGCTCCCGTGCCATCATGCGCGATACACCCGTGCTGGCGCTGCTTCGCACAACGACCAGGAAATGGGCGCATCGTTGCAATGACCACTAAGTACTCAGCCGCTACACCACTGCCAGCGTTCCTCGCCAGGCGGTTGGAGCAGCATCGCAAACCGGGTTAGCCTCGTTCCGATCGCACAGAACGGAGCAGCCATGGCCGCCGACAACGACATCGCGACGCCCCTTACCAGTCACACGCTGGTGATCGACATCGGGGGCACGGGCCTGAAGATGATCGTCCTGGACGAAGCGGGACAGCCAGTCAACGAGCGCGCCCGCGAGCTGACACCCGCACCCGCCACCTCGGACAGCGTGATGGAGGTGCTCGAGCGCATGGTGGCCGCACAACCGCCCCATGCCCGGGTATCTGTCGGCTTCCCCGGTGTCGTGCAGCGCGGCGTCGTGCGCACCGCCCCTAACCTCGGCACCAAGGCCTGGGCCGGTTTCCCCCTGGCGCAGCAGATCGGCGAGCTCACCGGCAAACCGACAAGAGCCATCAACGATGCGGATCTGCAGGGCTTTGGTGTGATCACCGGATTGGGCACCGAACTGGTCCTGACCTTGGGCACGGGCCTTGGCTCGGCCCTGTTCACGGACGGGCGCCTGGTGCCAAACCTGGAGCTTGCCCACCAGGCCTACCGCAAGGGGGACACTTACGAGGAGCGCGTCTCGAATGCGGCGCGCAAGCGCAAGGGCAACAAGGCCTGGGGGCGCCGCGTGTTACGTATGCTCGAAGAACTCGAGCCGATCGTGAACTACGACCTGATCCATGTGGGCGGCGGCAACGTCAAGCACCTCTCTCACTCGATGCCGGGCCGCGTGTGTCTGTTCTCCAACGTCGAAGGCATGACCGGCGGTGCACGCCTGTGGAACGAGGAGTTGGAAACGCGCGGTGAGTCAGGTGTCGCGCCCAGCGCATGAGGGGCCTTGCATCGCCTGGTTGCTCACCGGCTTGGGCGTGCCGGCGCTGACCCTCAGCTAGCACTCGGAACAGCGCCAGCGCGGAGCCCCCGCTGCAGGCGACAAGGCAGTGTCACCAGCCCGTCGTTTCGCCACGATCACGTCACAAAACCGACGCCTGCCTGCGGCGGAATTGCGAGCCGTTGCGCGAAAGCTTCCTATGGACGGTCCAGCACTGGGGTGTTCGGTGTATGTTGCCGTCATCCCAGTGGCGGATGATGCGCGTAGGGCGCCATTATTCCGCCGGACCGCGGAGCCCGACTCATGAGTGAGCGTCAAGCAAACCTGCCTGAATGGAACCGTCGAGGGCACGATCTGGCCTGGACGGGGACATCGAGCCAACGTCGGCGCTGAACGCCACCGTGTGGAACGCGCGCTACTTCTTCGTCGGCGACGGCCTGCATCTGCTGGGTTTCATGGCCCAGCAGGGATTGAGGTTGGTCGGTGCCCGGGTGCCCGAAGCTAACGTCGATGGTGTCCGCGAGGCCTGTGATATCACCGACCTCGCGCCTTGGCAGGATAAGGCGACGTTGGTTCGTGACCTGCAGGCCTCGCCGTTCGACGTCCTGATCTCCTCCGGTAATCCGTTTCTCTTGCCCACCGACGCGCTGAGTGCCGGTGAGCGCAAGCTGGTCAACGTGCACCCCTCGTTCCTCCCGCAGCTGCGCGGGCCATATCCGCTGAGCGGAGCGCTGCTTCACGGCGCAGGCGCCGGCGCAAGCCTGCACCGAATGACGAGTGTGGTGGATGGCGGGCCGCTGATCGCCCGGGTGGCGCTCGATGTCAGTCCAGAGATGGATTGGGGCTTGCTGCACCACTTGATGAGCGATGCGATTCTCGAGGCGTTCACCCAGGCCTTCCACCGTGACTTCGATCCGGACCCATCGTTGGTGGACGTCGGCCCTGGCAGCTACTTCCGCATCCAGGAGCAGGACCTGGAGCTGGACCTGAGCGAGGAGCCGTCACAGACCCTCGCCCGCATCCGGGCCTTCGGTCAGCCGAACCTGGGCATGCGCTTCACCCATGGCGGCAAGCGCTACGTCGTCTACCGGGCCGACAGCTTCCGCAACGCCGCCATGGCACGTTTGCACGCGTCGAGTGGTGAGGGCGAGGTAGTCAGCGTTTCCGGTCGCACCGTGATCATCAAGCAAGGCGATGAGTTCCTACGCCTGTACGACGTGCAGCCCCTGGAGGCGGCGCCCCACTCCCTACCGCTGCGCCCTGGGGTGCCTCTGGTGGACCAGGAGGTGTCCCGGTCGGAGTACGGCAAACGGGCGGCAGGGTAGCCTCCCTGCAACTCCATGCCGCTCAGGTCCTGGCCGCTTCCAGCCGCTCACTCGCTTCGAGCCACTCCCACTCCCCACTCTCGATCAGGGATTTCTGCTCCCCCTGATCCTTGAGCAACAGCTTCAACTCTTCCTTGCGGCTGTCGTCTGCGTAGAGCGTTGCATCTGCCAGCTTCGATTCGATAGTTGCCAGCGTCGCCCGACGCTCCTGCAGCGCTTTTTCGATGCGGCTGACCCGGTCGATGAGCGGCTTCAGGCGCTTGCGTTCCTCAGCCTGTTCCTGCCGCTGACGCTTTTTGCTAGGCGCCCTGGCGGCGGCCATCTCGGCCTTGAGCGATTCAGGGGATTCGCCGGCCTCCTGCTCCCTGAGCCAGTTCGGGTAGTCGTCGAGACTCTGGGCGAAGCGGTCGACCTTGCCGTCATGCACGATCAGCAGCTCATCGCAGGCGCTGCGCAGCAGGTGACGATCGTGAGAGATCACGACCACCGCCCCCGAATACTCCATCAGGGCGATACTCAGGGCCTGGCGCATCTCCAGATCCAGGTGGTTGGTCGGCTCGTCGAGCAGCAACAGGTTGGGTCCCTGGCGGATCAGCAACGCCAGCACCAGGCGCGCCTTCTCGCCGCCGGAGAACGGCGCCACGGGCTCGAAGATACGCTCGCCATTGAACGCGAAGCGGCCGAGGAAGTTGCGATGGTCCTGCTCGCGGTCCTCCGGCGCAACTTCCCGCAGGTGTTCGATGGGACTTCGTTCGGGGCTAAGCAGCTCGAGCTGGTGCTGGGCGAAATAGCCGATCCTGGTGTCCTTGGCGATGGTGCGCTCGCCCGTGAGCAAGGTGCTACCCGTGGAGAGTGCTTTCACCAGCGTCGACTTACCGGCGCCGTTGACCCCCAGGAGTCCGATACGATCGCCCGCCGACAAGGTGATGTTGACCTGGTCGAGAACGACGGACTCGCCGTAGCCCACGGACACGTCGCGCAGGCTCAGCAGATGCTGTGGCTGCTTCTTCGGATCGAGGAAGCGAAAGCTGAACTGCGAGTCCACGTGGGCCGGGGCGATCTGCTCCATGCGCTCGATCATCTTCAGGCGACTCTGCGCCTGCTTCGCCTTGGATGCCTTGTAGCGAAAGCGATCGACAAAGCTCTGCAGGTGCTTCACCTGCCGCTGCTGCTTGACGTGCATGGCCTGTTGCAGGGCGAGTTGCTCAGCGCGCATCTTCTCGAAGTCGCTGTAGTTCCCGGTGTACTGGTGGACGGCGCGATGCTCGATGTGCGCGACGCGGGTACACACGGCATCCAGAAAGTCGCGATCGTGGGAGATCACCAGCAGTACGCCTTCGTAGGCCCGGAGCCAGCGCTCCAGCCACAGGATCGCCGGCAGGTCCAGGTGGTTGGTCGGCTCGTCGAGCAGCAGGATGTCCGAGCGGCACATCAGGGCGCGGGCGAGGTTCAGCCGCATGCGCCAGCCACCGGAGAACGCTCTTACGGACTTGCGATACTCGTCCGGTGCAAAGCCCAGGCCGTGCAGCAGGCGCGAGGCGCGGGATTTAGCCGTATAGCCGTCGATCAGCTCCATGCGCTCGTAGAGCGCGTGCAGATCGGTCTTGCCTGCCGCCTCGCCGCGCGCGATCGCTCCCTGTACCTCGCGCAACTCGCCGTCCCCATCCATGACGTACTCGACGGCCGTGTCCTCGCCATGGGGGCTTTCCTGGGCCACATGGGCGATGACGTCCTTCGGGTCGATCGAGAGTGTTCCGTCATCCGGCTCCAGTTCGCCAAGCAACATGGCGAAGAGCGATGACTTGCCGCAGCCATTGGCGCCGATCACGCCCATTCGCTGACCGGCATGGATCTGCAGCGTGGCGCCGGATATGAGGACCTCGCGGCCGCGCCGCAAGGCGATGTTGGTCAGGGAGAGCATAGGGCGGGAGTATACGCGACGTCGATGTCAACACGATCGCAAGCCGAACCGGTGCGGCGCTGCTGCGCGGGTGTCCCGCGGCTTGACGGCAACATCCCCCTCGAAATCTGCGCCCGGCTTGCCATCAGGCTCAGGGCCAGCGCTGCTCCGCGTCAGCTGCCGTCTCGCTGACCCGAAGGGTCGAACTCGGGATGTCGATGCGCGGTGCTTGCAGATCCGCTGGCCGGTCCGCCAGATGTAGTGGCTCGGCGATACGGGGTTCGCGCTCGACGGTGGGACGTGGTGGTGGCGGTGCAGGCCTGGCAGCGTAGGCGAGCAGGACCCACAGGAGTGAGGAGGCGAGCGCGGCCAAGCCGAGGCCCACGACCGTGAGGGGGAGGCCGCCCACGACGAGCAACGTGCTCGGGGGCGCGTCGGCGCCCGTGGCCAGCAGCAGGGCGCCGACGAGCAGCGCTGCGATGCCGCCCGTG
>JAAUYD010297842.1_pt1 | contig 15297 bp, 10 predicted proteins | sample 7278101 | NCBI WGS metagenome assembly JAAUYD01 (sample SAMN14350128, study PRJNA611818) | marine sediment metagenome | isolation source: surface marine sediment (0.6m) | place: French Polynesia: Moorea | collected 2018-08 | reverse complement strand
CGACGAAGACCAGACGATGATCATCAACATGGGCCCGCAGCACCCGTCGACGCACGGCGTGCTGCGGCTCATGCTCGAGCTGCAGGGCGAGACCGTGCTGCGCTGCAAGCCGATCATCGGCTACCTCCACACCGGCATGGAGAAGACCGGCGAGCAGCTCACGTTCATGCAGGGCGGCACCAACGTGACCCGCATGGACTACCTCTCGCCGATGGCCAACGAGCTCGTGTTCTCGATGGCCACCGAGCAGCTGCTCGGCATCGACGGCGACATCCCCGAGCGCGCCGTCTGGATCCGCATGCTCATGGCCGAGCTCAACCGGATGAGCAGCCACCTGCTGTTCATGGCGACCAACGGCATGGACCTCGGCGCGGTGTCGATGATGATCTACGGCTGGCGCGAGCGCGAGGAGGTCCTGCGCTTCTTCCAGAAGGTCACCGGCCTGCGGATGAACCACAACTTCATCCGGCCAGGCGGGCTCGCCGCCGACCTGCCGCCGGGTTGGCGCGACGACGTGCTGCGGCTGCTCGACCTGATCCCCGAGCGGCTCGAGGAGTACGACACGTTGATGACCGGTCAGCCGATCTGGCGCGAGCGGCTGCAGGGCGTCGGTGTCATCACCCCCGACGAGGCGCTGGCGCTCGGTGCCACCGGCCCGATCCTCCGCTCGGCGGGTGTGCCGTGGGACCTGCGCCGCGACATGCCGTACCTCCGCTATGAGGAGATGGAATTCGACGTCATCGTCGGCACCTACGGCGACGCGTTCGACCGGTACGCGATCCGCCTCAACGAGATCCGCGAGTCGATGAAGATCGTGCGTCAGATCCTCGACCGCATGCCCGAGGGCGACTACCGCATCCAGGACAAGAAGGTCACGCCGCCGCCCAGGGTCCGCATCGACGAGTCGATGGAGGCGCTGATCCACCACTTCAAGATCTTCACCGAGGGCTTCAAGGTGCCCGAGGGCGAGGTCTACGTCGGCATCGAGTCGCCCCGTGGGGAGATCGGTTGCTACATCGCTTCGGACGGATCGCCGACGCCGTACCGCATGCACATGCGTGCGCCGAGCTTCGTCAACATCCAGTGCCTCCCCCACATGATGCGCGGCGGGTTGGTCGCCGACGCAGTGGCGGTGATCAGCTCCGTCGATCCGGTGTTGGGAGACGTGGACCGATGACGGCGGCGGTGACGGTTGCGTGTTGCGGGCGAGCTCACGTCACAGTTGGTGTCAGACACCAACTGTGCCCCGACGCGACGGGTTCGACCTGTGCTCCGAGAGCACAGTTGGTGTCTGACACCAACTGTGACGTGACGCACTCGCGTCGCGTGAGGGGCGCCGCATGAGTCGCCTCACTGATTCGAACGTGGCGCTGGCGAAGGAGATCATCGCTCGGTATCCGAAGCAGAAGTCGGCGTTGATCCCGCTCGTGCATCTCTCACAGGAGCAGAACGGGTACGTCACGCGGGAGGCGATGCGCCACGTCGCCGAGCTGATCGACGTCACGCCGGCCGAGGTGTACGGCACGGCGTCGTTCTACGAGATGTTCCGCTTCGAGCCGACCGGCAGGTACCTGATCAACATCTGCGGCACGATGTCGTGTGCGCTGATGGGCGCCGACGACCTGATGCACCACGCCGAGCACACGCTCGGCATCAAGGCCGGCAGTACCACCGACGACGGGCTGATCACGCTGCAGCACGCCGAGTGCCAGGCGGCGTGCACCGAGGCGCCGACGCTGCAGGTCAACTACCGGCACCGCTTCCGGGTGACGCACGAGCAGTTCGACCGCCTCGTCGACGACCTCCGCTCCGGTGCACTCGACGACGAGGTCCCACCACACGGCACGCTCGGCCGCAACCGGCAGCACATCCCGGCCGACAAGCAGGTCGGCGCCGTGCCGCCCGACGAGGTCGACGGCGCGCCGGCCTGGATCACGATCACGGAGGATTCGTGATGGCGGTGGTGACAGTTGCGTGTCGCGAGCGCGTGCGCGTGCGCGTCACAGTTGGTGTCAGACACCAACTGTGCTGTTCGAGCACGGGTCGAACTCGTCGAGTTGCGTCACAGTTGGTGTCTGACACCAACTGTGACGTTGGTTGGAGCGAGACGTGAGTGTCACCCCCGAGACCCCGTATCCGTACCCCTGGGCCGCGGGGTACTACGACGACGGTGACCGGCCGCAGATCGTCACGTCGCGCTTCAAGTACGAGGACTCGTACACGCTCGAGCGGTACCTCGCGACCGGCGGCTACGAGGGGCTGCGCAAGGCGCTCGACGCGAAGCCCGAGGACGTGCACGACGAGGTCCGCAAGTCGACGCTGCTCGGCCGCGGTGGCGCCGGCTTCCCGGCCGGCGTGAAGTGGGGCTTCACCCCGCAAGGCGTGTGGCCGCGCTACCTCGTCGTCAACGGCGACGAGTCCGAGCCGGGCACGTACAAGGACCGCCTGCTGATGGAGCTCGACCCGCACCAGCTGATCGAGGGCAGCCTCATCGCGTGCTACGCCGCCGGTCTGTCGCAGTGCTTCCTCTACATCCGCGGCGAGATGGCGCTGGCGCACGAACGCGTCGCCAAGGCGCTCGACGAGGCGTACGCAGCCGGGTACGCCGGCAAGAACATCCTCGGCACCGACTTCAGCGTCGACGTGATCCTCCACTGGGGTGCCGGCGCCTACGTCGTCGGTGAGGAGACAGCGCTGATCGAGTCGCTCGAGGGCGAGCGCGGCATGCCGCGTCTCAAGCCGCCGTACTTCCCGGCGGCCATCGGGCTGTACGGCAAGCCGACGATCGTCAACAACGTCGAGACGCTGGCCAACCTGCCGTTCATCGCCGCCAACGGATCGGCTGCCTACACCGCCATCGGCACCGAGACGTCACCCGGCACGCGCATGATCGCCGTGTCGGGCCACGTGAAGCGCCCCGGCGTCTACGAGATCGTCAACGGCTCGACCACGTTCCGCGACCTGCTCTACGGCGAGCACTTCGCACGGGGCATCCGCGAGGACAACGAGCTCAAGGCGTTCGTGCCGGGTGGAGGCTCGGCCCCCTGGTTCCTGCCCGATCAGCTCGACATCCCGTTCGAGGGTCGCGACGCCGGCTCGGCCGGTTCGATGCTCGGCTCGGGTGCCGTGATGGTGATGGACTCGACCACCGACATCCCGAGGGCCGCGCTGACGCTGGTGAAGTTCTACGCCCACGAGTCGTGCGGCAAGTGCGTGCCGTGCCGCGAGGGCGGCACCTGGCTGTACCGCATCGTCGAGCGGATCGTCGCCGGCAACGGCACCGATGCCGATCTCGACACGATCCGCGAGGTCGGTCGATCGATCTGCCCGGGCGCAATGCCGCACGCGGCGAGCGAGCGGCTCGGCCTCGAGGCGACGCCGTTCCCGTACAAGATGACGACGATCTGCTTCGTCGGGCCGTCGGCCTACGTGCCGATCCACTCGGCCATGACGCTGTTCCCCGAGGAGTTCGACGCGATCGTCACCAAACGCGAGGTCCGTACCACGATCCCCGTCACCGCCGCAGGAGGTGACTGAGTTGAGCGACGAGACCATCGACGAGTCCACCGACGACACGACCGAGGAGGTCGAGGCCAACGAGTCCGCTGACGCTAGCGAGGCCGCTGACGCCAACGAGTCCGCTGACGCCAACGAGGCCGCCTCCGAGGCGCCGGGCCCTGAGCCGGATCCGAACGCGGTCAGCATCACCCTGAACGGGCGCGAGATCACTGCCCGCAAGGGTGAGCTGATCATCGCTGCCGCCGACCGCCACGGCGAGTACATCCCTCGGTTCTGCTATCACCCGCGCATGAGCTCGGTCGGCATGTGCCGACAGTGCATGGTCGAGGTCGACACCGGTCGCGGCCCGATGCTGCAGCCGAGCTGCATGATCACGGTCTCGCCCGACATGGTCGTCGAGACCGAGTCCGACACCGCCAAGCGCGCCCAGGAGGGCATGCTCGAGCTGCTGCTCGCCAATCATCCCCTCGACTGCCCGGTCTGCGACAAGGGTGGCGAATGCCCGTTGCAGGACCAGGCCTTCAGCCACGGCCCCGCCGAGAGCCGCTACGTCGAACAGAAGCGGCACTACGAGAAGCCGATCCCGATCAGTGACCACGTGTTCCTCGACCGCGAGCGCTGCATCCTGTGCGATCGCTGCACTCGCTTCGCCGACGAGGTCGCCGGTGACAAGCTGATCCACTTCATCGACCGCGGCAACGCCACCCAGGTCAACACGTTCCCCGACGAGCCGTTCGCGTCCTACTTCTCGGGCAACACCGTGCAGATCTGCCCGGTCGGCGCGCTGACCGCGAAGCCCTACCGGTTCAAGGCCCGCCCATGGGATCTCGAGCAGGTCGAGTCCACCTGCACGACGTGCTCGGTCGGCTGCCGCATCTCGGTCCATTCGAGCCGTGACCAGCTGCTGCGCTTCCAGGGGGTCGACGTCGAGTCGGTGAACTGGGGCTGGCTGTGCGACCGGGGTCGCTTCAACTTCGAGTCGATCGAATCCGATCATCGCATCTCCGACCCGATGGTGCGCGGCGAGGCCGGCCTCGCATCCACGACGTGGAGCGGCGCGATGGCGCTCGTGGCGCGCATCGTCACCGAAGCGCTGGACAACGGCGGTCCCGACTCGATCGGGTTGCTCGGTGGCGCCCGCGGCACCAACGAGGACGCGTTCGCGTGGGCGAAGCTGGCCGACGCCCTGGGCATCACCCGTCGCGACGCCCAACTCGGCGACGGTCTCCCGGTCGAGATCCTCGGCGCGCCACGGGCCACGATCGAACAGGCTGCGAACGCGCCGACGGTCATCGTGGTCGGACCCGACCTCAAGGAGGAGCTGCCGGTGCTCTTCCTGCGCCTCCGCGACGCGGTCGAGAAGGGCCGCACGAAGGTGATCGAGTTCTCCTCGAAGACGACCGGGCTCACCAGGTACGCCTGGCGCCACGTCGAGCACCTGCCCGGCGCCGCTCCCCAGTCGATCTCGTCGACGCTCGCCGAACCCGATGTGCTCGACCAGCTGGCCTCCGGTGATGTCGTCGTCGTCGCCGGCCGCGACAACCTCGCGGCGTCCGAGGCGACCGCGATGGCAGCGGTCCACAGCGTGCTCGATGCGGTCCCGTCGGCCACGGTGCTGCCGGCGCTGCGCCGCGGCAACGTCGTCGGTGCGCTGCAGCTCGGGCTCGCACCGGCAGACGCCGGGCACGCAGCGCTCGCCACGCTCGAAGCGGCAGCCGCCGGCAAGCTCGACCTGCTCATCCTGCTCGGTGCCGACCCGATCAACGACTGCCCCGACGCCGACCTCGCGCGCCGCGCGCTCGCGGGGGCGCGACGGGTCGTCTCGATCGACACGTTCATGTCCGAGTCCACCCAGCAGGCCGACGTCGTCCTCCCGGCAGCGGCGTTCGGCGAGCAGGACGGCACGACGACGAACCTCGAAGGCCGGGTCTCGCGCGTCAGCCAGAAGGTCACCGTGCACGGCACGGCGCGTCCCGACTGGATGATCGCGACCGAGCTGGCGCTCGACCTCGGCCACGATGTGGGGTTCACCACCGTCGACGGCGCGACCGCCGCGATCGCCGAGGCGGTTCCGGCGTACGGGGGCGCGACCGTGGCAGCGATCGATGCCGATCCCGAAGGCGTGCTCGCGGTGAGCGGCCCGGTCGAGTTCGTCGCCCCCGAGGCCGGTGAGCAACTGCCTCGGGGCTACGACTTCCGGCTCGTCGTCAGCCGCAAGCTCTACGATCGGGCGATCGGAACCGCCATGTCGCCGTCACTGGCCAAGCTCCCGATCGGCGCTGGCGCCCACATGCACCCGGCCGACCTCGCGCGGGTCGGCGAGTCCGACGGCGTCGACGTGAAGCTGGTCAGCGCCAAGGGCTCGGTCGTGCTGCCGCTCGTCGCCGACGAGAGCGTGCAGCGCGGCACGATCTGGGCGCCCTTCAACCAGCCCGGCGCCAGCATCAACGAGATCATCGACGCCTCGGCCCCCGTCACGGATGTATCAGTGGAGCGGTTGTCGTGATCACTCGCTCGCTCCGTTCTCACGAATCGACCGGTGCGGCTTCGCTGCGCCCAATCGTGATCGACCGACCGGCCGAGCCGGCTCGGCCGATGGCGGAGGGCGCCGAGCACTCGCCCCCTCCGCGCCACCCCCACCGGGAGGGCGCGTCATCGATCGAGAGTGGGCTCCGATGAGTGCGCTCTCGCTGTTCGCCGTGGATCCGATGCTCGACACGTCGGAATGGTGGTGGAAGGTCCTGGCGATCATCGCGGCCAAGGTGCTCGTCATCTTCGTGCTCGGCCTCGTCGGCACGATGTTCATGGTCTGGTTCGAGCGCAAGATCGTCTCGGGCATGCAGAACCGCATCGGCCCGAACAAGGCCGGCCCCTACGGCCTGCTCCAGACGCTCGCCGACGGCACGAAGCTGTTCTTCAAGGAGGACCTGCTCCCCGAGCAGGCCGACAAGTGGGTGTTCCGGCTGGCGCCGTTCCTCGCGTTCGTCCCGGCGTTCCTCGTGTGGTCGGTCATCCCGCTCGGCGGGGACTTCACCGACGGCAAGGACGGCACGGTCACCTGGTTCGGCGAGGTGACCCGCGTGCAGCTCGTCGACCCGCCCGTCGGCATCCTGATGGTGCTCGCCCTCAGCTCGATCGGTGTCTACGGGATCATGCTCGCCGGCTGGGCGTCGGGTTCGAAGTACCCGCTGCTCGGGTCGGTGCGTGCGTCCGCCCAGATGATCTCGTACGAGGCGGCGCTCGGCCTGAGCCTCGGCGCCGTGCTGCTGATGAGCGGCACGTTGTCGACGTCGGGCATCGTCGGTGCGCAGGACGGCCTGGCCAGTTGGAACATCGCCGCCACCGGCTTCATCCCGTTCTTCATCTTCCTCATCGCGATGACCGCCGAGCTCAACCGGCCGCCCTTCGACCTGGTCGAGGCCGAGCAGGAGCTGGTCGGCGGGTTCAACACCGAGTACTCCTCGATCCGGTTCGCGCTGTTCTTCCTCGCCGAGTTCATGAACGTGATCACGATGAGCGGCGTGATGGTGACCCTGTTCCTCGGCGGCCCCCAGCCGCTCCACGTCGGCGACATCGACATCTTCGGCTGGGCCGGTCCGTTGAGCGGCACGCTGTGGGTGATCCTCAAGACACTGGCGTTCCTCTACGCCTACGTGTGGTTCCGGGCGACGCTCCCGCGGCTCCGCTACGACCAGCTGATGGACTTCGGCTGGAAGTTGCTGATCCCGGTCGCCCTCGGCTGGTTCATCGTGCTCGCTGCGATCGAGCTCGGCCGGGACGAGGACTGGAACATCTACCTGGTCGTGCCGATCTGCCTGGCCGGCCTGGCCGTCGGCTATGCGCTCCTGTCGTCGGCGCTGACCGTCAGCCGGCGCAACCGCGAACGAGATGGGGCTGCGTACTGATGGGCTATTTGGACGGGTTCGCCGTCACCATCCGCCAGCATCGGCTCTTCGGTGGCAAGCGCGTCACCACCGAGTACTCGGGTGGACGCGCCGCCAAGAAGCGCGGCCGCGCCACCGAACCCGACGTCGACGACGATCGGAAGATCGACAAGCCCGAGCGGTTGCACGGCCGTCACGTCCTCAACCGCTACGAGGACGGCATGGAGAAGTGCATCGGGTGCGAGCTCTGCGCAGGCGTCTGCCCTGCCAAGTGCATCTACGTCCGCGGTGCCGACAACGACCCCGAGCACCCCACGTCGCCCGGCGAGCGGTTCGGCTTCGTGTACGAGATCAACTACCTGCGGTGCATCCACTGCGACCTGTGCGTCGAGGCGTGCCCGACCGAGGCGATCACCGAGACGAAGCTGTTCGAGTTCAGCTTCACCAACCGCCAGGACGCGATCTACACGAAGAACGAGCTGCTCGTCGACGACGACGGCAGCCCCAAGCGCATGCCGTGGGAGGACTGGCGCGACGGCGAGGACGAGTTGACGTCCGGCTGGATGCGCGCCACGTCGCCGTCGGGCGATGCCACGTTCCGCGGTGTGGTCGGTTGGAGCAACGAGCTCGGCCACGGCGAGCGCACTCCCGAACCCCCGCAACCGGAGTCCGACGCATGAGCGCCACACCGTTCGACCCGTCAGCGTTACAGATGGTGTCAGACACCTTCTGTAACGGTGATCGTTCGGGGGAGACGGCGTAGTGGAGTTGCTCGTCTTCGTCGTGGCGTCGGCGATGGTGCTGGTGGGCGCGCTCGGCGTCATCCTGCGGCCCAACCCCGTGCACGCGGCGCTCAGCCTGGTGCTGACGCTGTTCGGCATCGCCGTGCACTTCGTCGCGCTCGAGGCGCACTTCCTGGCTGCGGTGCAGGTGATCGTCTACGCCGGCGCGATCGTCGTGCTCTTCCTGTTCGTGATCATGCTGCTCGGCGTGGACAAGGCCGAGGATCTCTCGATCGAGCCGTTCCCGATCCAGCGGCCGCTCGCCGTCATCGTCGGCATCGGCGTCTCGGGGCTCCTCATCGCCGCGATCGTCCGGGCGCGCGACGCGCTGGCCGAGGGAACGGCGCTCAACGCCGACGGCGACAGCAACATCCGCGAGCTGGCGCGCAACCTGTTCAGCGACCACGTGTTCGCGTTCGAGTTCACGTCGATCCTCCTGATCGTCGCCGTGGCCGGGACGGTGCTGCTGACCCGCAAGGAGAAGAAGCGCGAGGGGTCCGAATGACCGGCGTCCTCATCGCCGACGTCGTGCCGACCACCGGGTACTACCTGGTGCTCAGCGCCGTGCTGTTCGGCGTCGGGGCCACCGGCCTGATGGTGCGCCGCAACCCGCTGATCATGTTCATGTGCGTCGAGCTGATGCTCAACGCCGTCAACCTGACGTTCGTGGCGCTCGCGGTGCGGTTCGGGGTGCTCGTCGACCCGCAGACCGGCGACATCCTCAACCGCGGCATCGACGGCCAGACGGCGGTCTTCTTCGTGCTGGTCGTGGCGGCGGCCGAGGTGGTCGTCGGGCTCGGCATCATCATCTCGATCCTGAAGCGCCGCCCAGGGGCGACCGCCGACGACCTCGCGGAGTTGAAGGGGTAGGGCGGGCATGCTCGACGTCGTCTGGTTGATCCCCGCCTTCCCGCTCGCCGGGTTCGTGCTGATCCTGCTGTTCGGTCGCCGCCTCGGCGAACCGCGATCGGGCTACCTCGCCGCGACGATGGTCCTCGGCTCGTTCGTCGTCGCGGCCGGCGCCTACTTCGACCTGCTCTCGATGGACGAGGAGGAGCGGTCGCACATCGAGACCCTGTTCTCGTGGGTGCCCGTCTCGTCGTTGCAGATCGACATGGCGTTCCTCGCCGACCCGCTCTCGATCACGATGGCGTTGTTCGTCACAGGGGTCGGCTTCCTGATCCACCTGTTCGCCATCGGGTACATGCACGGCGACGCCAACTTCTCGAAGTTCTTCCTCTACCTCAACCTCTTCATCCTCTCGATGACGCTGCTGGTGCTCGGCGAGAACCTGCTCGTCACCTTCCTCGGATGGGAGGGCGTCGGCACCTGCTCCTACCTGTTGATCTCGTTCTGGCACCAGCGCGAGCCGGCGGCAACCGCCGGCAAGAAGGCGTTCGTGACGAACCGCGTCGGCGACTGGGGCTTCATGCTGGCGATGTTCCTCGGGTTCGAGGCTGTCGGCTCGGTCAGCTACGGCGCGCTGAACGGGGCAGCGGAGGAGGGCCTGCTCGCCACCTCGACGGCGACCGGCATCGCGCTGCTGTTGTTCGTCGGCGCCGTCGGCAAGTCGGCGCAGCTGCCCCTGTACCTCTGGCTCCCCGACGCGATGGAGGGCCCCACGCCGGTGTCGGCCCTGATCCATGCCGCCACGATGGTGACCGCCGGCGTGTTCTTGATGACCCGCATGAACCCGATGCTCGCGGCTGCCGCGCCCGAGGCGTCGACGATCATCGCCTGGGTGGGGGCGATCACTGCGCTGTTCGCCGCCACCATCGCGGTCGCGCAGACCGACATCAAGCGGGTGCTGGCGTACTCCACCGTGTCGCAGCTCGGCTACATGTTCCTCGCCGTCGGATCGGGCGCCTTCGTGGCTGCCATCTTCCACATGGTCACCCATGCCTTCTTCAAGGCGCTGATGTTCCTCGGGTCGGGCTCGGTGATCCACGGCATGCACGAGGAACAGGACATGCGGCGGATGGGCGCGCTCCGGAAGTTCATGCCGGTCACCGCGTTCACGTTCATCATCGGCTGGCTGGCGATCGCCGGCGTCCCACCGTTCGCCGGCTTCTGGTCGAAGGACGAGATCCTGCTGTTCACGCTCGCCGAGCGAGGCCCGGCGCTGTACATCATCGGCATCGTGACCGCCGTGCTCACGGCGTTCTACATGACCCGCCAGGTGATCATGGTCTTCTTCGGCGAGGCCAAGTGGACCAGCCACGCCAACGAGGACGAGGTCGCGGAGGGCGACGAGGAGCACGCCCAGACCGCGCACGGCGAGTTCAAGCCGCACGAGTCGCCGCCGATCATGCTCCTCCCGCTGGTCGTGCTGGCAGGCCTGTCGATCGTCGGCGGCGTCATCCAGCTGCCGTCGTTCGGGTTCATCCCGAAGGACTGGCGTCACAAGCTCGAGGACTGGCTGCACCCCGTGGTCGAGGCCGGTGAGGCCAAGATCACCGAGACGAGCGCCTACGACGCCAAGGAGCTCCTCGCGCTCCTCGCCGTCGCATGTGCGGTCGCCGGCATCGCGGCCGCCTACGCGATCTATGCCCGCAAGGTGCGCGAGCCGGTCGAACCGCAGATCCTCGCCGACGGCTGGAAGTACGACTCGACCGTCAGCGCGTTCATGGGCGGCCCGGGCCGCCGTGTGTTCGACGCAGTCGCATGGGTCGACCGGACCGTCGTCGACGGTGCGGTCAACGGGGTCGGCCGCCTCGTCAGCGGCACGGCCGGTGAGGTCCGCAAGGTGCAGAGCGGCAACGTCCGCAACTACGCCGGTGTGCTCGGCGTCGGCGTCGTGCTGCTGCTCGGCTGGTTCGTCATCGGCCGGGGGGTGTTGTGATGGTCGGCCTCACTCCTTCGCTCGGCTGGGCCCCGCTCTCTCCGTTCGGTCCGGACGTCACGCAGTTGGTGCGTGATGCGTGCGGACCGGACGGGCCAAGCCCGTCCTGGAGCGGGCACGGCTGCGGTGCGCACGGCCCCAGCGAGGTCGTCCGATGAACGCACTGCTTGCTGCTGATGCATCGGGGGCACTCGGCTTCCCGATCCTGTCGATGCTGATCATCGTGCCGGCGGCCGGCGCAGCGCTGATCACGCTGCTGTCCAAGCGGCGCCCCGAGTACATGAAGCTCGTCGCCGCGATCACGTCGGTCGCCACCGGGGCGATGAGCATCTGGCTGCTGGCCGAGTTCGACCGCGACGACAGCGGCTTCCAGTTCGTGTCGAGCCACCCGTGGATCGAGGAGTGGGGGATCGGCTGGCACCTCGGCGTCGACGGCATCTCGCTGTTCCTGATCGTGCTGACCGGCGTGCTGTTCCCGCTGTCGATCCTCGGCATCGACCCGCACAACGCCGACCCGGCGCAGGACAAGCCGTACTTCGCCTGGCTGCTCCTGCTCGAGGCTGGCGTCATGGGTTCGTTCGTCAGCCTCGACCTGTTCCTGTTCTTCGTGTTCTTCGAGATCGTGCTCGTGCCGATGTACTTCCTGATCGGCGGCTGGGGCTACGAGGGCCGGGTGTACGCGGCGACCAAGTTCTTCCTCTACACGATGATCGGGTCCGCGTTCATGCTCGTCTCGATCATGGCGACCGTGTTCATCGCCAGCCGCAACGGCGTCGACGGCGTGACGTTCGACCTCGTCGAGATCGCCGAGAACGCCGAGTTCGCCGCCTCCACCGGCCGCTGGCTGTTCTTCGGGTTCGCGGTCGCGTTCGCCGTGAAGGTGCCGGTCTTCCCACTGCACACCTGGCTGCCCGACGCGCACACCCAGGCACCCACGGCGGGCTCGGTCGTGCTGGCCGGGGTGATGCTGAAGCTCGGCACGTACGGCTTCCTGCGCTTCGGCCTGTACCTCTTCCCCGAGGCCTCGATCTGGAGTCGCCACATCTGGCTGACGCTGGCGGTGATCGGCATCATCTACGGCGCCATCGCGGCGACGATGCAGCAGGACCTCAAACGCCTGGTCGCGTTCTCGTCGGTCGCCCACCTCGGGTTCATCATCCTCGGGACGTTCGCGTTCACGTCGCAGGCGATCACCGGCTCGGTGATGCAGATGGTCAACCACGGCGTCTCGACCGGCGCCCTGTTCCTCCTGGTCGGCATGGTCTACGAGCGGCGCAAGACCCGCGAGATCGCGGACCTCAAGGGCATCCAGACCATGGCCCCGATCTTCGCCGCGGCGTTCACCGTGGTGATGCTCTCGTCGATCGGCGTCCCCGGGTTGAACGGCTTCGTCGGTGAGTACCTGATCCTGATCGGCGCCTTCCTCAGCGCGAGGTGGTACGTCGTGATCGCCGCCACCGGCGTGATCCTCGCCGCGTTGTACCTGCTCTGGGCCTACCAGCGCGTGTTCCACGGCGAGCCCGACGACGACAACAAGACCTTCGCCGAGCTGAAGCTCCGCGAGGCCGCGGTGCTGCTGCCGTTCATCGGGATCATCGTGTTCACCGGCGTGTACCCCAAGCCGATGCTCGAGCGGATCGAGCCCGCCGTCGAATCGCTGATCACCCACATCGAGGACAAGACCGACTACGAGTCGCCGCAGCCGGCCGAGATCGCCGTGGTCGACCACGGCGACGACGGGGGCGGTGAGTGATGTCGATCACGTCCGCACTCGTCGCGCAGGGCAGCACCTACGTGTCGCCCGACGTCGAGTGGTTCCACCTCAGCCCGATCATCGCCCTCGTCAGCGGAGCGCTCTTCCTGCTGGTCGTCGGTGCTCTCACACCACAGTGGCCACGTGGCCTCTACGCGTTCGTCACCGCGGTGACGGCCGGCGTCGCCGGCGGTCTCGCGATGTTCCTGTGGGACGACGTCACCGACCAGGGCGAGGGCACGCTGGTCGGCGGTGCGCTCGCCTTCGACACGTTCACCCAGTTCCTGACGATCACGGTGTGCGCTGCGACGCTGCTCGTGGCGCTCGTGTCCGACGACGAGCTGCGGGGCGGTGGCAAGGACGGCCCCGAGGTGTACGCGCTCTTCCTCGTGGCCGCGACGGGCGCCGTGGTGATGGGCGCCGCCAACGACCTGATCGTGCTGTTCCTCGGCCTCGAGACGCTCTCGCTCGCGCTCTACGTGCTCGCCGCCTCGGATCGAGAACGCACTGCGAGCCAGGAGTCGGGCATCAAGTACTTCGTGCTCGGCGGCTTCGCGTCGGCGTTCTTCCTGTACGGCATCGCGCTCATCTACGGCGGCACCCAGTCGACCAACATCGGCGAGATCATCACGTCGTTCCAGGGCAGCGTGCTCATCGAGGGCAACGACGCGCTCGTCCTGGCCGGCATCGCGCTGTTGATCGTCGGGCTCGGCTTCAAGGTTGCCGCCGTGCCCTTCCACGTGTGGACCCCCGACGTCTACGAGGGTGCCCCGACCAACGTCACGGCGTTCATGGCGTCGGTCGGCAAGGCCGGAGCGTTCGCCGCGATGCTGCGTGTGCTCGTCATCGCCTTGCCGTTCCACCGCGACGACTGGCGGCCGGCGATCTGGGCGCTGGCGCTGCTGTCGCTCGTGATCGGATCGGCGCTGGCGATCATCCAGACCGACGTCAAGCGGATGCTGGCCTACTCGTCGATCAGCCACGCCGGCTTCATCCTGGTCGGGGTCGAGGCGGCCGGCCACGATGCCGGCGAAGCGATCGTCGGCGACGGCATGCCGAGTGTGATGACCTACCTGCTGCTCTACTCGGTGCTCACGATCGGCTCGTTCGCCGTCGTCGCCCTGGTGGCCCGCAGCAACGGCGGCGACACGTCGATCGAGGCGTTCAAGGGGCTCGCCGGCCGGCGGCCCGTGATCGCGCTCTGCCTCACGGTCTTCCTGCTCGCACAGGCCGGCGTGCCCTTCACGTCCGGCTTCGTCGCCAAGTGGGGCGTCATCCAGGCCGCGGTCGAGGAGCAGAGCTACGCGATCGCGATCATCGCGATGGTCTCGGCGGTCATCGCCGCGTTCCTCTACCTTCGGATCATGGTCAACGTCTGGCTCGAGGCCGGCGATGAGGCCACGCAGCGCGAGCCGGTGCCGATCTCGACCGGCCTCGCCGTGCTCGCATCGGCGGCGTTCACGCTGTTCGTCGGCGTCTGGCCCGGCTGGCTCCTCGACGCGGCGGACACGGTCACCCAGTACGCGCGGTGAAGCAGCCGGCGATCCGGCTCGGTTCGATCGCGGCGTCCGTCGCGCTGGCGGCCTCGGCGTGCTCGTCCGATTCGGCCGCACATCCCGACGGCGGCATCGTCGTCACGTCGGGATCGACCGTCTCGGTCATCGCACCGGACGGGACACTCGTCGCCGAGCGAGACTTCGGGGGTGAGGTCGACGTCACCCGCGTGAGCCATGCGGCCGGCACGATGCTCGTCCACGTCGACGACCCCGCCGAGACGGTTGGCCGGGCCGTCGTCGTCGATGCGTGGCTGGAGGGTCCCGTCGACCTCGGGTCGTACGACAGCCCGAGCAGCTGGTTTCAGTGGAGGGGTCTCGCGTCCCCGACGACCGGTTGGTCGTTCCGGGTGGACGGCGACTTCCTGCTGTTCGACGCGGCCGACGGATCGGTGCACTCATCGCCGTCGCCGTCAGCGGGTCAACTCGGGCAGCAGACGGTTGACGGGTCCTGGCTGATCGGCAACCCGTTCGCCGTTCCTCCGCTCGTCGAGCGGTTCGACGCCGCCACCGGCCAGGTCAGCGAGCTGGACGTCGAGTGGTACACCTCGGAGTGGGCGAGCGCGGTCACCGGGCTGGATGCGTCGAGGCTCGGTTCACTGGTCGACGCCGGCGACCGGTTCGGTCTGACGGTCCAGCGACCCGAAGGCGGCTTCTCGATCGAGATCCGGAGCGACGCCGGCGGCGAGATCGTCACGGTGGACGACGACGGCGAGGAGGTCGCTCGCGTGCCGATCGGCCGAGTTCGACATCTCGGCGTTCGCGCTGCGATCTTCGAGCTCGATGACGGCGCGTACGCGTTCGTCGAGCCGACGACCGGTGACCGGCTGTTCACCTATCAGGGTGGCTTCTTCCAGCTCGCGGCACCGCTCGGCGATCGGCTGTTCGTGCTCGACTCCCAGGTGCTGATCGACATCGACCTCGGGCTCCAGCACGAGTTCGAGACGGTGCTCCCCGTCGATGT
>JAAUYD010275234.1_pt1 | contig 15298 bp, 15 predicted proteins | sample 7278101 | NCBI WGS metagenome assembly JAAUYD01 (sample SAMN14350128, study PRJNA611818) | marine sediment metagenome | isolation source: surface marine sediment (0.6m) | place: French Polynesia: Moorea | collected 2018-08 | reverse complement strand
TACCCAGACTTCAATAAAAGCATCCAAATCAATCCAGCCGCCCCACAAAAGCAAAGCAAACCAAACCAACCCAAACACACCGCCCAGGCATCCCTTCCAAATACAGATTCTCTTGTCCAATAACGGGCCGATACAGCCGAAGCGACGACGACCGAACCGATTCGCGGCCGGCGCAAGCTTTCAATTGTATAGTGGCCTCTGATCCATGGCAACCGTCTGACCGGTTCTGCCGGATCGATCCGCGTTGGGGGGTCCCCGTCGCGACGGAGAGGGATTTAGGCCTCTCCCCCGACCAACGCAAGCGGAAAATTCGTCTATTCGGACAAAAATTTTGGGCGCCCGAAGCAGCCCTTGGAATGTTTCACGCGGCGGTGTCGCAACCGTCGGAATCGTGCGGGAAAGAGCCTGTCGACGATCGATCTGTTCAGGGGCCGAGCAGCGCGCGGCCCTCCGCGATCAAATCCGCCGCCTTGGCCGCGCCGATATTGCTGCCGCAGACGATGACCCCGACGCGCTTGCCTTCGAGGCGGTCTTTCAGCGGGCCCATCACCGCCGCCGTCGCCGCCGCGCCGGCCGGCTCGAGCGCGAGTTTCAAGGCGTCGAACAGCAGCGTACCCGCCTTCAGCATAGCCGCGTCGTCAATCGTCACCAGCGCATCGACATGATCGCGCGCCAGGGAGAAGGAATAGGGCAAGGCCATCGGCGCGCCGAGCGAATCGGCGATCGTCTCGACCCGGTCGATGCCGACGGCTTCGCCGGCTGCAAAACTGTCGCGCATCGAGGCGGCGCCAACCGGCTCGACGCCGAAGACCGCGCAGTCCGGCTTCACCAGTTTGATCGCGCGCGCCATGCCGGCGATCAGGCCGCCGCCGCCGATCGGAATCACGACCGCGTCGAGATCCAGCGCCTGGCGGATGAATTCGAGGCCGCAGGTCGCCGTACCCAGCGCCGTGCGCTTGCCCTCGAACGGATGGATGAAGGCGCGGCCCTCCTCCGCCTCGATCCGTTTCACGGTCTCGAAGGCGGTATGGACGTCCGGGACCAGCACGACCTCGGCCCCCAGCGCGCGGCAGCCGTCGATCCGCACCGGATCGGCGAAATCCATCATCACGACCTTGGCGTCGACGCCTTCCCGCGCGGCGGCCCAGCTGACGGCGAGCGCGTGATTGCCGGCGCTGACCGCCGTCACCCCGGCGCGACGCTCGGCCTCGGTCAAAGCGTCGATATTGACCAGCGCGCCGCGCGCCTTGAAGGAGCCCGCATGTTGGAGCAGTTCGAGCTTGGCGGTCACACGCGCGCCTTCGGGCAGGTAGGGCGTCAGCTTATCGGAAGAGAGTTCGACCAGCGGCGTCTCGACGATGCGGCCTTTCAGCCGGTCCGCCGCCGCCTCGATTTCCGCCAGACTCGGCGCCGCCTCCATGGGCTCACCAGGCGCCGATGGCGCGCAGCTCCGCCTTCAGTTCCGGCGGCATGTCGTCATTGGCGCCTTTGCCGAGGTCCGGCGGCGCTTCGTCCGGCGTCAGGTAGCGCCAGCCCTGGAACGGGCGATGCGGCCAAGGGTCCGTGGGGATCAGATCGGGTGCGAGCACGATCCGGCATTTCGGCTTCTTGCCCTCATCCTCGCCCGACAGATCATGCCATTCCTCGAAGCCGAGGATCGGCTGACGCACCCGCATCACGCCCTTGATGATCCAATAGAGCGACCCGCCCTTGAGCAATTCGTCGATCCGTTTCGGCCACATCCGCGTGACATGGCCGATCGAGCCCATCTGCCTGAGCCGCATCGCCTGCCATTCGGCCAGGTCCTCAATCGACTCGGCGCCGACACAGAGTTTCCGCATGTGCAAAACCATGAAGGCAGTGTCGAATCGATTCCGCGGAACCGCAAGCGGGGGGGATTAGGGCGCGCCCGCTCACCCCGTCTCGGACGCCAGCGCCGCCCGACGGGACCGACTCTAGTCCGTCGTCTCTCCTGGCCGGTCCGATATGGCTGATGCGCCGAACCCCGCCTCGCGCGCCGCCTGTCGCCACAGCGCAAATCGCCGCAGAACATCCTCTTGAATCTGTCGCCAATCTTGCAGGCGCGCGAGAAGGTAGCGTACCTTGAAGATCACCCGCTCCTCGCCGAAGAACTGTATGCAATTCGGATTGATGGTGGATCCAACCTTGATGCTGCAGCGTATGTACGTTAGCGGACGGCCGTGCTTGTCGCGGTCGACGTAGTGGCTGTACCACCGAGTGAAGCGTCTCCGTCGTTTGTCTTCTTCCAAAATCGCTTGCGGCAACTCGTAGTATTCTAACCCAAAACGATCCGTCAGGCGTTGCATATCGGCTTCATCTTCCATGTAGATCTTTCGCCGCCTTTCAACCAACTCCAATCCACGGAAATTGCGCCGCGTGACAGCGGTGACCAGGATCGACAACCGATTCGGGTTCCTTACATCGTCAAAAGTCCGCCAATTGTCCTCCGTTCTGCCCTGAAGGCCCGGATGAAGTACATCTAACGAGAGGCCGTCGTTCTCTTTACCGACTTTGGGAAAGACATCGAATGTATTGTGCGGGATCAAGTAGTCCACGCCATCGAGCTTGATATGCAGCGGCTCTTCACTGGTGGAGACATAGGTCGGAAACAGGGCCAATTGCGCGGAATCTTTGTTTGGATCGGCGTCTTTTCCAGCCGCGGCACCGCCGAAACTAAGGAGCGCGAAGCCTAGGACAAAACAGACTACTTTTCGGTCAAAACGCATCGCGACTTCTTTCCCGCCCAAGGGGGCGACCGTGCTCACGCCCCGCCTCCTGTCATCGCGCCGTAGCTGCCGCCGATGGGGGTGAGGCCGAGGCGGCGGAAGAGCCTGTCGGAGCGGGGGGCGTCGTCGGCGCTTGTGACGTGGATTTCGATGGCCGCGGCGCCATGGCCACTATGCGTAGAGCGAGCGAACACTGCTTATCCCTCCTTCGCCCCTAGCGCGCGAGAGGCGCGGCTCGCTGGCGGGCGTCCAATGATGGAGGAGATGAAACGGCCGGCGGCCAGGACGGCGTCGAAATCGACGCCGGTGTCGATCCCCGATCCGTGCAGCATATAGAGGACATCCTCGGTCGCGACATTGCCGGTGGCGCCTTTGGCGTAGGGACAGCCGCCGAGGCCAGCGACCGAGGAATCGACGACAGCCACGCCCATCTCCAGGCCGGCCCAGATATTGGCGAGCGCCTGGCCATAAGTGTCGTGGCAATGCAGCGCGAGCTTGGCGATCGGGATGTCGGCGGCGACCGTCTCGATCAGGCGTTTGGTCTGGCCGGCCGTCCCCGTCCCGATCGTGTCGCCGAGCGAAATCTCGTAGCAGCCCATGTCCCAAAGCGCGCGGGCGACAGCGGCGACGGCGGCGGGCGCGACGGCGCCCTCATAAGGGCAGCCCATGACGCAGGAAACATAGCCGCGCACGGCAAGGCCCTCCTGCAAGGCGCGTTGGGCGACCGGCTCGAACACCGCCAGGCTTTCGGCGATGGATTTGTTGATGTTGCGTTTGGAGAAACTTTCCGACGCCGCGCCAAAAATCGCGATCTCTGTCGCGCCGGCGTCCAGCGCCGCTTCCAAACCCTTCATGTTCGGGGCCAGGACCGGATAGGTAACGCCGTCCCGCCGCTGGATGCGGGCCATCACCTCGGCCGAGTCCGCCATCTGCGGCACCCATTTCGGCGAGACGAAGGCGCCGGCCTCGATCGATTGCAGGCCGGTTGCCGACAGGCGGTCGATCAACGCGACCTTGTCCGCGACCGTGACCGCGGCCTGTTCGTTCTGCAGCCCATCCCTGGGACCGACTTCGACGATTTTCACAAAGTTCGGCAGCGCCATGGTTCGTTCCTTCGCCGGTCACTCCGCCTCGACTTTGATCAGTTCGACGCCTTCCTCGACCTGATCACCAACGGCGAAACGGAGGGCGCCGACCGTTCCGTCCGAGGTCGCGGCGATCGTGTGCTCCATTTTCATCGCCTCCAGGACCAGAAGCGCCTGCCCGGCGGCGACCGTCTCGCCTTCGGTCACGAGGAGCGCGGTGATCTTGCCGGGCATCGGGGCGGTCAGTTTGCCGGCGCCGGCTTCCTCAAGCCCGGCCTGCGCCATCGGGTCGTCCAGGATCAGAAGATGGCTGCGCTGATGGACGATCACGGTGCGCCGGGCGCCTTCGGCGATGATACGCGCCTTGACCCGCCGCCCGTCCAGCTCCGCCAGCAGCAGACCGTCCGGCCCGAGATCGCCATAGGAAAGAACCGCGCCCTGCGGCGTTTCGATCTCAAGCCCATGCGCGTGGTAATGCGCCGCCGCCGCGATCGCGGTCTCGCCATCGCGGAAACGCAAATCCAAGCGGCCGGCGTCATTCAGCCGCCAGCCCGGCAGGCGGGTCCAGGGAGAGGCCTCGCCGTCCGCCGCGCGCGCCGCCAGCGTCAGGGCCTCGGCGAGGACCGCCAGGGCGAGGATCGTCTGGCTTACCGGTTCGGTTTCGGGGATCAGCGTATCGCGGCGCCGCGCGATCAGGCCGGTCTCGACCCGACCGGCCGCGAAATCCTCGTCGAGTGTCAGGTTGATCAGGAAATCCCGGTTGGTCGCCAGGCCCACCACCTGGGTCGCCAGTAAAGCGCGCCGCAAACGGTCGAGCGCAGCGGTTCGGTCGATATCCCAGGCGATGATCTTCGCGATCATCGGATCGTAATGGATGGTGACCACGTCGCCCTGGCGCACACCGGAATCGATGCGGATATGCGCGTCCTCTTCGGGCGTTTCAAAATAACGCAGCGCGCCGGTGGCGGGCAGGAAATCGCTCGCCGGGTCTTCGGCATAGAGCCGCGCCTCGAAAGCGTGGCCGTTCAACTCGATCTGGGTCTGGGCGAGCGGCAGGGGCTCGCCGGCGGCGACACGGAACTGCCATTCGACCAGATCCAGGCCGGTCACCATTTCGGTCACCGGATGTTCGACCTGCAGGCGCGTGTTCATCTCCATGAAATAGAAATCGCCGGGGGCGCCGTCCGGTTCGGTCTCGACGATGAACTCGACTGTCCCGGCGCCGACATAGCCGACGGCCTGGGCCGCATCGACGGCGGCCTTCCCCATGCTCTGACGCAGCGCCTCTGGCATCATCGGCGCGGGGCTTTCCTCGATCACCTTTTGGTGGCGGCGCTGGAGTGAGCAGTCCCGCTCGAACAGATGTACGCCGCCGCCCTGAGCATCGCAGAAGACCTGGATCTCGATATGGCGCGGGCGCTGGATGTAGCGTTCGATCAGAACGTGATCGTCGCCGAAAGACGCCGTCGCCTCGCGCTTGCAGGACGCCAAGGCCTCAGCGAAATCGTCCGCCGCCGAGACCAGCCGCATGCCTTTGCCGCCGCCGCCGGCCGAAGCCTTGATCAGGACCGGATAGCCGATCTTCGCCGCCTCTTCCGCCAATAGGCCAGGGTCCTGATCGGCGCCGTGATAGCCGGGCGAGAGCGGCACGCCGGCTTTCTCCATGATCGCCTTAGCGGCGGATTTCGAGCCCATGGCGCGTATCGCCTTGGCGGGCGGGCCGACGAAGACCAAGCCGGCTGCGGCGCAAGCCTCGGCGAAATCGGCGTTCTCTGAGAGAAAGCCGTAGCCGGGATGCACCGCCTGCGCGCCGGTCGTCTGCGCCGCCGCAATGATCCGGTCGCCGAGCAGGTACGACTTCGCCGCGGGCGCCGCGCCGATCCGCACCGCCTCGTCGGCTTCCGCGACATGTTTGGCATGTGCATCCGCATCCGAGTACACGGCGACGGCCGCGATCCCAAGGCGGCGCGCCGTGCTTATTACCCGGCACGCGATCTCACCGCGATTGGCGATCAGGATTTTCTCGAAAAGCGCCATGCCCCTCTTTCGCCCAACCCGCTTGTATCGCCCGTCCCTAACGCCAGTCCGGCGGGCGTTTTTCGAAGAAGGCCGCCATGCCTTCCTTCGCCTCGTCGGTTGCGCGCACCCGGGCGATCCGCTCCGCCGTATCCTTCAAGACATCCCAGCTCCAGGGCCGGTCTACGGCGGCGATCAGATCCTTGGTCTCGGCCAGGGCCGCCGGGCCATTGCCGAGCAGCATCTCGGCAAAGGATCGCACCCGATCTTCCAACGCGTCGGGATGCGGGACCATGTCATGCACCAACCCCAGTTGCAGCGCGGTCGCCGCGTCGAACCGCTCCCCGGTCAGCATGTAGCGGCGCGCAGCCCGGGCGCCGATCGCGGCCACAACATAGGGCGAGATCGCGGCAGGAATGATCCCCAGCTTGACCTCGGTCAGCGCGAAGACCGCCGCCGGCGCCGCCACGACGATATCGCAACAGGCCGCCAGACCGACGCCGCCGCCGAAGGCCGCCCCCTGCACCAGGCCGATCACCGGCTTCGGGCACGTGTTGATCCGGTACATCATGGTCGCCAGCGCCTCGGCGTCGCGCAGATTCTCGGCCCGGCTGGCCTCCGCCGCGCGTTTCATCCAGTTCAGATCGGCGCCCGCGGAAAAGCTCTTACCCTCCGCCCTTAGGATGATGACCCGAGTCTCCCTGTCCTCAGCCAGCAGCAGGAACGCGCCGGTCAGACCGGCGATCAAACCGTCGTCGAATACATTGTGCTTGACCGGGTTCGACAGCACGACTTCCGTTACCGCGCCGCCGCCATAGGCCGCCTTGCGCACACGATATTTCCGATCCGCGTCACCCATGCGCACCTCCCGCCTACATCCTAAAGACGCCGAAGCGCGTTTCAGGGATTGGGGCGTTCAGGGCCGCGTGCAGGGACAGGCCCAACACATTGCGCGTCTCTTTCGGGTCGATCACGCCGTCATCCCACAGACGCGCCGAGGCGTAGTAGGGTTGGCCCTGGCTTTCATATTGCGCGCGGATCGGGTCCATGAAGGCCTCGCGTTCTTCCGCGCTCCAACTCTCCCCTTTCCGGGCCAAGACATCGTCCCGCACCGTCGCCAGCACGTTGGCCGCCTGCTCGCCGCCCATGACCGAGATGCGCGCGTTCGGCCACATATAGAGCATGCGGGGCGAGAAGGCGCGGCCGCACATGCCGTAATTCCCCGCCCCGAAACTGCCGCCCAGGATGACGGTGAATTTCGGAACCTGGGTCGTGGAGACGGCGGTGACCAGCTTTGCCCCGTCCTTGGCGATGCCGCCGGCCTCGTATTTGCGGCCGACCATGAAGCCCGTGATGTTCTGCAGGAAGACCAGCGGGATCTTGCGCTGCGAACAGAGCTCGACGAAATGCGCGCCTTTCAGGGCCGACTCCGAAAACAGGATGCCATTGTTGGCGATGATCCCGACCGGCGCGCCCCAGATATGCGCGAAGCCGCAGACCAGCGTCGTCCCGTACAGCGCCTTGAACTCGTCGAATTCGGACCCGTCGACGATCCGGGCGATCACCTCGCGCACGTCATAGGGTTTGCGCAGATCCGCCGGAATGATCTTGTAGATCTCCGCCGGGTCATAGGCCGGCTCGGCGCTCTCCTTCAGCACCAGCGTCTCAGGTTTGCGGCGGTTCAGATTGGCGACGATGCGGCGGACGGTGGCCAGGGCGTGATGGTCATTCTCGGCGTAGTGGTCGGTTACGCCGGAGATGCGGGAATGGGTGTCGGCGCCGCCGAGATCCTCGGCGCTGACTTCCTCGCCCGTCGCCGCCTTCACCAAGGGCGGGCCGCCGAGGAAGATCGTGCCCTGGTTCTTAACGATCACCGCCTCGTCTGACATCGCCGGGACATAGGCACCGCCCGCCGTGCAGGAGCCCAGGACGGCGGCGATCTGGGGCACGCCTTTGGCGGACATCGTGGCTTGGTTGAAGAAGATGCGGCCGAAATGATCGCGGTCCGGAAAGACCTCGTCCTGGTTCGGCAGATTGGCCCCGCCGGAATCGACGAGATAGACGCACGGCAGGTTGTTTTGCTGAGCGATCTCTTGCGCGCGGAGATGCTTCTTGACCGTCAGCGGGTAATAGGTGCCGCCTTTCACCGTCGCGTCATTGACGACCAGCACGCATTCCTGGCCGGAAATCCGGCCGACGCCGGTCAGGACGCCCGCGGCCGGCACTTCGTCACCATAAACGTCAAGCGCCGCCAATTGTGAGAATTCGAGAAAGGGCGAGCCGGGATCGAGCAGCGCCCGGATTCGGTCCCGGGGCAGGAGTTTGCCGCGCGCCTCATGCCGCTCCCGCGCGCGCGCCCCGCCGCCCAGCTTGATCCGGCCGACGGTCTCGGACAACTCGTCGACCAACGCCCGCATCGCCGCATCGTTTGCGGCGGCCTCATCAGACCGCAGGTCGACCGCGCTTTTCAGAACCGGCACGCGTTTCCTTTCCTGGCCAAGCGACTAAAGCCGCCCACCTCACCAGCCGTCGTCATCGATCCAACGGCCGAGCAACTCCATATGATCGACGCCCCAAAAGGGCTCGCCGTCGAAGATGAAGAACGGCGAGCCGAAGACGCCCTTGGCGATCGCCGCCTCAACTTGGTCGCGCAACGCCGCCTTGATCTCCGAGTCCTGAGTCCCCGCCAGCACCGCATCCTGGTCGAGCCCCAAACCGGCGGCGATCTCCGCCACCACCGGCGCCTTGCCGAAATCCTTGCCGGCGGCGAAGCCATAGCGGTAGATCGCGTGGATCAAGTCGACGGCGCGGTCAGGCGCGTGTTTTTGGCACCAGATCAACGCCCTGCAGGCGGCGACCGGCATGATCGGAAATCCTTCCGGGATCACGACGGTCAGACCATGCAGCCGGGCCAGCCGTTTCAGATCATGGATGGCGTAGGGGCCCTTCAGCGGGACGTCCAACAAGGGTCGGGTCCCCGCCTGCTTGAAGGCCGCGCCGATCAGGAACGGCTTCCAGGCGACGGTCAGATCGCGCTCGGCGGCGAACGCCTCGACCAGTTCCGAGGCGATATAGCCGTAAGGCGAGCTGAACTCGAAATAGAACTCCAACACACGGTCGCTCATGGGTTAGACCTCTTTCCGCCGCTACGCCAATTCCGTGAAGTCGGCTTCACCGACCGTGTCGCGCATCAGCCGTCCATTATCCATATCGAACCACCAGCCATGCAACTCAAGGCGGCGTTGTTCGACGCGCTCGCGCAGCCAGGGAAAAGTCATCAGGTTCCTCAGCGAATAGCGGACGACGGCCTGTTCGTTCATCTGCGCGCTACAGCCCTTCGGGTTCGCGGCCAAGGCCTCATGCGCCAACTGCATCCAGGGTCCGATGAATTCTCGGTCCAGCTCCTGACCCATCTCCATCGCCGCCAAGGCGCCGATGCCGCCGCAGTGCGAGTGACCCAGCACGACAATATGCTCCACCTCCAGATCGCGCACCGCATATTCGATCGCGGCGCTGACGCCAAAGGTCTCGCCGTCGGGGTGATAGGGCGGGGCCATAGCGGCGACATTACGGATCACGAACATCTCACCGGGATCGGCGTTGAACAGGATCGCGGGATCGACCCGTGCGTCGGAGCAGGCGATAAGCAGGATTTTCGGATGTTGACCTTCGCGCGCCAGCTTCGTCAGAACCCCGCCGCGCCGCTTGCGGTAATTGAGGGCCCGAAAACTCTCGAACCCCGCGATCAGTCCGTGAATGGGCATCGGTCCACCCCCATGCGCCGCCAGCGTTCGACGTTAGGCCGCCAGCGAGCGCGCCACAACCATCTTCTGAATGTCGCTGGTGCCTTCATAGATGCGGGTGACGCGGACGTCGCGGTAGATTTGCTCGACCGGATAATCCTGCAAATAGCCGGCGCCGCCGAAGGTCTGCAACGCGTCCGACACGACCTGCTCGGCGGTGTCGGACGCCACCATCTTGGCCATCGACGCTTCGGTTAGGCAGGGCCGTCCGGCGTCGCGCAAGGCGGCCGCGTGATAGGTCAGTTGGCGCGCCGCCTCAAGCCGCGCCGCCGCTTCGGCCAGCCGAAAACCGACCGCCTGATGCTCGATGATCGGTTTGCCCATGCTCTCGCGCTCTTTGGCGTAGGCGACGGCGTGCTCCAGCGCCGCCTGCGCCATGCCGACCGCCTGTGCGGCGATGCCAACCCGGCCGCCTTCCAGGTTCGACAAGGCGATCTTGTAGCCCTGGCCTTCCTCGCCGAGCAGCAGGTCAGGCGTCAGTTCGAGATCCTCGAAGGCGATTTGGCAGGTGTCCGACGCCCGTTGTCCCAGCTTCTTTTCAACACTGGCGACGCGATAGCCAGGGCTGTCGGTCGGCACGATGAAAGCGGAGATCCCGTGTTTCCCTGCGTCGGGATCGGTCACGGCGAAGACGATCAGCAGATCGGCGTTGCCGCCGCTGGTGATATAGTGTTTGACCCCGTTCAGCACCCATTTATTGCCGTCGCGCCGGGCCCGGGTCTTGAGGGCCGAGGCGTCAGAACCAGCCTGAGGCTCGGTCAGGCCGAAGCCTCCCAACATTTCACCGCGCGCCATCGGCGGCACGAAACGATGTTTCTGGTCTTCGGTTCCAAACCGAAGAATTGGGCCATACCCGACAGAATTGTGGACCGCGACGATGGTCGACACCGATCCGTCGCCCCAAGCCAGACGCTCCATGACCGCCACATTGGAAACCATGTCGGCCCCGACGCCGTCATAATCGGGCGGCGCGGACAGTCCCATGAAGCCGAGCGCGCCGAGCTTCGTCAGCGCCTCGGCGGGAAATCGGGATTCGCGGTCCCACTCAGCCGTATGCGGCCGCAATTCGTTCAGCGCAAAATCGTGCGCCGTCTCGGCCATCATTCTTTGTTCGTCGTTCAGCAGCATTGAACCGAACTCCCCAACGCCATGGCGCGCCGACTCACCACGGAATAACCGACCCGTCATAATTGTAATAGGCTCCGGACCGCGCGATTGTATGCGCACCCATCACCGCCTTCATCCCGCCCGCGCTGGTGGCGACATCGATATCGGCGATCGGCCCGCCCATGTCGGTGCGGACCCAGCCTGGATGAAAAAGCGCGGTCGAGACGCCGAATTCCGCCGCCTCGTTCGTCAGAATCGCAACCGCCATATTGAGCGCCGTCTTGGAAGACCGATAGGCGTAGGACCCGGCGCTTTTCAAGGATGCGATCGATCCCATGCGGCTGGTGGTGAAGGCCAGAGCCTTCTTCTCCGACGCGGCGACATTCGGCAATAGGGCCTGGGCGATCTTCACCGGCATGATGCTGTTGATCAGCAAGGTCTCCGCCCAAACCTCCGGCGTCAGTTCCGCGAGGCTCACGCCCTTGTCCAGGTAGACGCCGGCGTTGTTCCAGAGAATGTCGATCGAGACGCCGTCCAACGCGCCGACCAGTGACGCGACGCTGTCGGCGTCCCGGACATCCAACGCCAAGACGCGGTCGGCCGGGCTCACGACGCGGGATGGGTCGCGCGCTGTGACGAAGACCGTCCAGCCCGCCTGTTTATAGTGTTTCGCTAGTTCGGCGCCGATACCGCGGCCGCCGCCGGTAATCACGATTGTCGAGGTCATGGTCCCTTTTTTGGTCCTCTCATCCTTCAACGGGTTGCGCGGTCGGCGTGAGACCACCGCGCCCGTGCGAACCGATCACGCCGTCTCGCTGAACAATTCGCGTCCGATCAGCATCCGCCTGATCTCTGACGTGCCGGCGCCGATCTCATAGAGTTTGGCGTCCCGCAGCAGGCGCCCCGTGGCGTAGTCGTTGATATAGCCGTTGCCGCCGAGGCATTGGATCGCTTCAAGCGCCATCCAGGTCGCCTTTTCGGCCGTGTAGAGGATGACGCCCGCCGCGTCCTTCCGCGTCGTCTCACCCCGGTCGCAGGCCTGTGCGACAGCATATAAGTAGGCTTTGCTGGCGTTCATGGTGGTGTACATATCCGCCATCTTGCCTTGCATCAGTTGGAACTCGCCAATCGATTTTCCGAACTGTTTGCGCTCGTGGATATAGGGGATCACTACATCCATGCAGGATTGCATGATGCCGGTCGGCCCGCCGGAGAGCACGACCCGTTCATAGTCCAGGCCCGACATCAGAACGCGGACGCCGCCGCCGACAGCGCCGAGGACGTTCTCCTCGGGCACTTCACACTCTTCGAACACCAGCTCGCCCGTGTGGCTGCCGCGCATGCCGAGCTTGTCCAGCTTCTGCGCCACCGAGAAGCCTTTGAAATCCTTTTCGACGAGAAAGGCGGTGATCCCTTTCGATCCCGCCTCCGGGTCGGTCTTAGCGTAGATCACCAGAACATCGGCGTCCGGTCCGTTGGTGATCCAGAATTTCGACCCGTTGAGGATGTAATGATCGCCCTTCTTGTCCGCGCGCAGTTTCATGCCGACCACATCGGACCCGGCGCCCGGTTCTGACATGGCCAAGGCGCCGACATGCTCGCCGGAGATCAGTTTCGGCAAATAGCGCGTCTTCTGAGCATCGGTTCCGTTGCGCCGGATCTGGTTGACGCAAAGATTGGAATGCGCGCCATAGCTGAGCCCGACCGACGCCGAGGCCCGGCTGATCTCCTCCATCGCCACGCAATGTTCGAGATAGCCCATGCCGGCGCCGCCATAGTCCTCGTCCACGGTCAGGCCGAGCACACCGAGGTCGCCCATCTTGCGCCACAGGTCCATTGGAAACTGATCGGTCTTGTCGATCTCCGCGGCGCGCGGCGCTATTTCGTCTGACGCAAAGGCGCGCACGCTGTCGCGCAGAAGGTCCGCCGTCTCGCCCAGATTATAGTTCAGGGTCGGAAAATCGTTCGCCAACATGGCCGTCTCCCCTATTCATCATCGCCCGTTGTTGAAACTGCGCCAGAGCTTATGTCGGCGGCGCGTCGGGCGTATCTTTCTTGACCAGCATCGTCGCCAGCGCCGTGGCGCAGCGCTTCTCCGCGCCGTCGATCAGGGTCGTCACTTCCGCCTGAACCACCATGATCGAGCCGCCGGCGCGCCGCACCGCCGCCTGCGCGATCACCTCGGCGCCGGCCGCTGGGGCCATCATATTTACCTTATACTCGATCGTCAGGACGGTGTCCTGCGCCCGCATCAGACTAAAGGCCGCATAGCCGGCGGCGCAGTCGGCCAAGGTTCCGACCAGACCGCCATGGAGGAAACCGTGCTGCTGGGTCAGTTCATGCCGCCGCGGGCAGCGCATTTCGACAAAACCCGGCTCGACTATGGTCAGGGTGATCCCGCAATGGGTCATGAAGGGCTGGCGGTCGAAACTGTCGCGCACCCGCGCCTCGAAGTCGGGATTTCTGGGCTCAAACGGGTCGCGGATCAGGGTCACGGTTGAAGCACGGCCTCTATCTCAACGAACGCCTCAGCCGAATATGCCGAGGAAGCGGTTGATAATGAACGCGTTGGCGATGTCGATGAAGAAGGCGCCGACCAACGGCACGATGATGAAGGCGCGGTGCGCGGCGCCGAAACGCTTGGTCACCGCCGTCATATTGGCGATGGCGGTTGGGGTGGCGCCGAGAGAAATCCCGCCGAAGCCGGAACAGACGACCGCAGCCTCATAATCCCGGCCCATCAGATTGAAGATGACAAACAGCGTGTAGAGCACCGCCACGGCGAATTGCACCGCGATGATCGACAAGACCGGGATCGCCAGATCGATCAACGCCCAGAGCTGCATGCTCATCAGCGACATCGATAGGAATACGCCAAGCGCGATGTCCGAAATCAGGCCGAGCGAGGGTTCGTGCTCCGCCCAGGGCAGCTTCTTGAACAGGCGCGGCACCGTGTTGGTGATGACGATGCCCATGAACAAGCAGGTCAGGAAATCCGGCAGCTTAACGCCGGCATATTCGAGCGTCTCGTTCAACGAGAGGCCGAGACCGATGGCGATGTTGAGGACCAACCAGGAATACAGAACGCTGTAATAGTCGATATCGGCCGTCTTCACTTTCTGCTGATAGGAATCGCCGAAATCCGGCTGTTCGATCACCGCCGGCTCCAGCTTGTAGCGCGCGATCAGGAACTTGGCGATCGGCCCGCCCATCAGGGCCGCCAAGATCAGGCCAAAGGTGGCGCAGGCGATTCCGATCTCCAGCGCGTTGGTGATCCCATATTGCGAGGCGAAGATCGGGGCCCAGGCGATCGTCGTGCCATGCCCGCCGATCAGAGACGCTGTGCCGCCGATAACGCCGACGACCGGCGACAGCCCGGTGATGCTGGCGACGGTAACGCCGACGCCATTCTGCAACACCATATAGACCAGGGTCGCGCCAAGCAGCAGCGCCAGCGGCCGACCGCCCTTGATCAAGGTGGCGATGTCGGACTTAAGCCCAATCCCGGTGAAGAAATAGATCAGAAGGATGTCCCGGGCGCGTAAGTCGAAACTGGTCTCAATCCCGGTTGCGAAATACAGAACCGTGAAGCCGACCGAAACCAGTATGCCGCCGGTCACCGGCTCCGGGATGTTGAACTCGCGCAGGAACGCGACGCGCAGGTTCAGAAACCGTCCCAGGAATAGGACGATGATGCCGAGATTGAAGGCCTCGAAAGCGCTGAGCTCCATCTCTGTCTCACCCCCGTGTCAGAGAAGGGAAGGCGGCGCGGCGGCGCGCCCGTTGAATCCCCTAGCGTTCTAGCCACACCTGCGCGGGATGGAAAGCGCCGCCTCCCGGGTCAGACCATGAAGGACGCAACCCGGCCGCTAATAAGCCTCCCAGGGCGGGGTCGGCGTCAGCTTTTCCACCATATAGTCGATGAAGGCGCGGGTCTTCGGCGATAGGTGCCTGGGGTCGGGATAAACGGCGTGGATCGGGGTCAGTTCGTCCTCTAGGAATTCCGGCAGCACCTCGACCAGCGATCCCTCGCGGATATGATGGCCGACCATGAATTCCGCTGCACGGGCGATGCCGAGCCCCGCCATCAGCAGGTCATAAATGGACTCCCCGTTATTCGCGTAGAAATTCCCGGTCGCGCGGACGGTTTGGCGCCGTCCGTCGGGGAACTTGAATGGCCAGTCGTTCAGGTACGGGTGGCCCGCGAAGCCAAGACAATTGTGCTGATGCAGATCGTCCGGCGATTCCGGCAGCCCGAACTTCTCGATATAGGCCGGGGCGGCGACGATGCGGCGGCGGATGTCGGCAAGCTTGCGCGCCACCATAGCCGAGTTGCTGAGCTTGCCTTGCCGGATCGCCACATCGATCCCTTCTTCGACGAGATCGATGATCCCGTCGCTCAGCACTAATTCGAAGGTGATTTCGGGATAGCGGTCCAGGAATTCCAACAGCAGCGGCGCCAGTTGGTTCTCACCGAACGCCACGGAGGAAGTGACGCGCAGATGGCCGCGCGGCGCGCCCTTTGAGATCGAGATCGCCT
>JAAUYD010097979.1_pt1 | contig 15299 bp, 14 predicted proteins | sample 7278101 | NCBI WGS metagenome assembly JAAUYD01 (sample SAMN14350128, study PRJNA611818) | marine sediment metagenome | isolation source: surface marine sediment (0.6m) | place: French Polynesia: Moorea | collected 2018-08 | reverse complement strand
TGTGGGGAGAATTAAGCAATACACATGGTTTTCTCTTCCCACCCTTCCCCCTCTTCCCTCTCTTCCCCATCCCTCTCTCAACAGATAAATTTGTTAACCGAGCAGTATTGAGTGCGATCGTGTCGGACAAGTACGGTTATCTGACTTTCACTTAAGCCTCGCCCCTGGCGGCGAGGCTTAAGTGAAATACGACCGCGTAGCCATATAAAGCAAACATTAAATCACCTTTGTTTTGTCCAAAGTCCAAGCCATCATCTAAATTTGACGGGATTCTCAGATTACTGAATTTTTCAGGATGAGAATCCTGAACTTTTAGGGATTTTTTCTGCCTAAGATTTCACACATACTAATCAACAAAGGCACTGGAGTCGTTCCAAAAAATTCGATGAAGTTGTCGCGGTTACACGCAATTGTGGCAGATGGTGAGGCGACAGCCTTTAGAACCTTCACCCTCTTTCACCACAAACTAACAACTCAAATTAATTTCAAGGAGACAAAACAATGACAACAAGTTTAGATAAAAAGGTTTTAGATTCTACAAAAGATAAAATTGAAGTTCGGCTAGTAGAAAACACGGTTGAGATGGATGCTGTCTACCATTTGACTCATGAGGCCTATCTCAAGCAAGGGTATTGTAAACTTCAGGCGAATAGGAAGTTGGTTCATTATCCACATTGGGACAATATTTCTGAAACTAAGGTACTAGTAGCTCGGCAAAACGGTGAGATTATTGGGACGAATTCTTATACAGTAGATGGGCCAAAGAAACTGACTGTAGATAGTGATTTTAATTCCGAGGTAGATAAGTTGCGCCGTAAGGGTTTGGCACTTGCTGCTTCTTGGCGGATGGCTACATTAGATAAAGAAAACGAGCGAACAGTTGTGATGACACTGATCGCCAAAACGGCAGAAATTATGATACAAACTGGGGCTACTCATCACCTGTTTATCTGCAATCCGCGTCAGGAAAAAGTTTATCAACGTTTATTGAATATGAAAACGCTCGCTCGCAAAGAATCTACAAACGGATTGATGAATGCACCGGCTGTACTGATGATGAATACCTGTCAGGATGTTCTTAAGTTTCTCAAGCGTTATCAAAGGTATGTAAATTGCAACTGGAACTAATTGTAATACAAACTTGTTTGCTTAATAGGCTGGTCTATGGGAGTATGAGATGGCACAACAATTACAGGCTAAAAATTAACCAGTTGCTCTTCTTTGGTCATCTAACCCAAAGTTGTAAAGCTTGACTTTCAAACCCCTTGGATAATCCATGATGACCTGTAGGCACAACCTGCACGAACAATATATAGTATAGCGTTGGTGATTTCTCAATAGTTGGTCTCGGGGAATAAACTGGCAATTTGTCACCATTGTTCATCAGTTAGATCGGTATCGTAAATTGGACACATCATGGAAGAGTATTTTTACCTGATTTTAAGTTTATTGACTGATTCTACGATTTTTCAAACACTCTCTGTTAAAAACAATTGACTTAAATAAATAAACAATGACAATAAATAAGAAAGATCAAGGTATTCTCCAAGCGTTAAATGAATGGATAAGCATTGTAGGAATCGATAGAGTAATCACTTCAGAAGAGCTGACGATTTATAAAGCTGACACTGATGTTGTTTCCCGCAATATTCCAGCTGTAGTGAAACCTAGTTCACCCGATCAGGTTTCACCTATTGTTAAAGTGGCTAATTGCCATAAAATAGCTATTTATCCCATCAGTACAGGTAAAAACTGGGGTTATGGAAGCGGTTTACCAACTACCGAAGATACGGTAATACTTGACCTGTCCGATCTCAGGAAAATTGTAGATTTTGATGCTGAATTAGGTACTGTTACAGTACAACCAGGTGTTACACAACAAGACTTGCGAGACTATTTGGATAAAAACAATTTGCCTTTTCTCGTTCCCACTACAGGTTCAAGCCCTAATTGTAGTCTAATGGGTAATGCTCTTGAGCGTGGATATGGGATCGCACCGATAGCCGACCATTTTGAGGCAATTATGTCTCTTAAAGCTGTACTTCCGAATGGAGACATCTACATCTCGCCTCTACGTGAAATGGGAGGAAAGCTAATTCACAAAGGATACAAGTGGGGTTTTGGTCCATATATTGATGGTTTATTTAGTCAAGGTGCATTTGGAATTGTAACCGAAGTGACTCTTTCTTTATCGAGACAACCAGAAATAGTGGAAGCTTTTTATTTTTGGGTTGATGATCAAGCGACTTTAGAATCTACACTTATGACTATACAAGAGATTGTACGTACATTGGGAGATATTACGGGTTCAATCAAACTTTTTAATTCTTTGCAATTCCTATCGGTGAGCGTTCCTTACCCAATGAATATTCCATCTGGGGAAACACTCTCTAACAATCAGATTGCCAAATTATCTGCGGGGAGAAATATCTCTTTGTGGATGGGAATGGGGACTTTATATGGTAGCAGGCACATTGTTAAAGCTGCTAGGAATTTAATTAAAGACCTTATAAAACCTATTTCAAAGCGTGTCTTATTTCTGACAAAATCACGTGTAAAACGTTTACAAAAGATAGGTTCATTATTACCAGGCAATTGGGCAAAAAAACAAGTCTCTGCTCTTAAACTTGTGGAACAAGCTCTGATGCTTGTAGAAGGGCGACCTTCAGAATATGCTCTCTCTCTTTCCTATTGGAAATCAGGGCAGAGACCTGATAGTGGTTATCTCAATCCAGCTAATGATGGTTGCGGGCTAATCTGGTACGCACCATTAGTACCTATGAAACCAAAGGATATTCCCCGTTATATTAAAAACGTAGAATATATTTGTCGTCAATACGGTCTTGAACCTTTAATTACGTTGACCTGTCATTCTCATCGTTGCCTTACTAGTACAGTACCACTACTTTTTGACCCACAAATATCAAGAGAGGTTGAGAGAGCTCACGCTTGCTATAAAGCTCTAGTAAGTATGGGCAAACAGGAAGGCTGGATACCCTACCGTATAGGAATTAACTTTCGCCAAGAATTAATTGATCCAAATCAACCTTTTTGGCGTTTAGTTACAAAACTTAAGACTGCTGTTGATCCTAATCATATTATTGCTCCAGGGCGATATGCACTGACTAAAGATGAATCTTAAAAAAAATAATGATTAAGTTAACAGAAGGAAAAGTAGGGTTACAGTTGTTGAAACTAACCTTACCAATAATGTGGGGATTCTTCACCCTTGTTGCTTTTAATCTCGCCGACATATAGTGATGAAGAATTGCCCACAGAAGAAACTATTAGGATAAAGTTAAATAATTTAGGCTATCGTCTCAAAAGAGTCGCCAAAGTTTTACCTCAAAAAAAATTCCAGAAACCGGGGCCGTTCAAAAATAGGTTTTTTTGGGTAACACTTGCAGCCTGAATTGAACCAACTCAAAAACTGGTTTTTAAAACATTTGTATTAACTTAATAGCCCTAAAATCAGGCTTGTTTAAACATCTCAAAGCCCAACATTTCTAACCAATGTGGATGTTTTGCACCTGTCATTAATTCGGCTGCACTTTTTCCTACTCGTTCTGGCTTTCTGCTTTCAATAAAAGTGCGATGATTTAGGAAAAATTGCAACAACTCAAGATAGTCAGCACCAAGATGTTTTCTAAGATGGAAATAGTTTCTCAAGCGAGAATTTAGGTTTTCAACGAGTGAACTGGATCTTGGGGTTGAGTGTAAAGCATCTTCTACAGCTTGATTAATTTCCCAAAACTTATGAGACATTTTCTTCTGTAATTGATTCCATTTTTGCCAATACTTATTAGTTGAAAGGGGTTTTTTCCTTAATAAACAAACTTCTCTGGCCCAGTGTATGGGAATTTTAAATCGTTGAGCAATCGAGGCTAGCTTTTCATCAATCATATTCGCAAATGCGAGCAAATCATCTTTTTGATTCGATAAAGCAACTCTTTTCCCCAATTATAATTAATTCTTAGTTAGAGCAAATTTTCTATTCGATAGGGTTGATATTTCGGCAAAAGTGTTACCTGGATTTGAACTACGTCCATTATTTTAGCTGTGTCAGTCCACTAGGCTCTTTATGTTCCTATGCAGAAATGTTGAATGTCGTTAGAAAACTTTACATATTAAATTATGTCTCTTCTGGGTAGTGTTGCAAAAAGCAGCGATCGCCACTAAACTGAAAGAAGTACAAATGTTCAGCTTCCGAATTCATTAATTCTCAAGACCCCTTCAAATGGCGACACTTTCAAGGAGAAATCATTTTATTAAATGTGCGTTGGTATCTAACTTATCCTTTAAGTTTTGCGACGGAACCCAACGTTTAGCTATTTTGGTTTGATTTGCCAAAGTTTGCCATCTTTGTAAATTGATTTCCCTAAACGCCCAGAGTCGTCGAAATACTTGACTATCGTCTTTGAGGGATCGAACAGAAAGATGTTCTCAAAGTCTTGAGGAATATTGGGAAGCTCTTCCTTAGCCAAGAGTAGTAATCTAACTTCTGGCTCTAGTGCTTGACTGAGTGATAACACCTCGGCACGATTGCGTGTAGAATAGCTACTTATCACCAAAGGGCGCTCGTATTGATTGATAATTCTTGCTGTTTCTGGATTAGTAGCTGAGAGATGATATTTGACCCATGGGATGTCGGATTGTAAAATCAAAAAATCTGACACGAATATTAACAGAAAAACAATTGAGACAATCGGCTTCTTGACTCTTTCCCACCAGCAATTGATTGGAATTTCTGGCCTCTCATTGGCTCTCAAAACCGAACTCAAAGAGAAACAAAAAATTATTTGAATGCTCAACCAAGCAGGAATCATATAGCGATTAATAGTGGATCTTATTCCTCCAAAAAGAAGATCAGACAGGAGCAGCGAGAAAGCTGTAAATCCACCAGATATCAAGATAAAAAACCAGATCCTTCTCGGAGTATTACGACACAGGAAGTACAGTGAAAAAACTAAGAACCCGAATGTGATGAGTACTAGAATCTTGGTAATAAGTGGTGGCGATAGGGACGTACTCCGATCAAGCTCAAATATAAATAGGGTTCGCCCAGCATTTTCAAGGAAATAATAGACGAGTCCCTTAACTGGTATATTAATGGATGACCAGGCATTACTAGCAGATATTACTGAGAAACCTTTAGCTATTACAACGATCCAAGGTAAGAACAAAACAATGCTGGAAATTACCGACGCTAGGTAGCCAAACAGGATTTTTTTGGCTCGGTACAGCTTCAGGGCAAAGAGGTAAATTCCATGGGCACAAATTATCATTGCTGTGAAAGGGAAGGTATAAAGCCCCATCGTCAGACCTAGAGAGTAGAGTATCCAGGCAAACTTGGAAGGCTTTCGCACTGCCCGCAAGAACGCAATATTAGAAAATAAGATTGTAGCTATCCACAAACTATACTCTCTCGCTTCTTGGGCGTATACGATATGGAACGGAGAGACTGCGGTCAGTACGGTTAACGTTCCAGCGATTAAGTGGGAGCCAAAAAGCTCGAAACCTAACCAGTAAGATAGTGGCAAACAAAGCAAGCTCAGCATCGCCCCAAATCTTCGGATCGAGACAGTTGAGTCACCGAAGAGTGGGGCAAAAAGCCTAGAAACACAATAATAGAGTGGAGGGTGATGTGGATCGTGCTTGGCAAGCAAGCTGATCGTATCAATAGCAGTCCGATCTGGATTGATGCGCTGAAATTTTAGAATGTCATCTGGGGCAAAGACTCGACCCGTAAAGAGCTCTTTCTTAACTTCTTGTGGTGAATGCCCAGAGATCCACAGTAAGGTATAAGTCTCGTCATGCCAGTAGACTTTCTTGTCTAAATTAATAAATCTAAGTGAAATTCCTATTAGCAGTACAACAATCAACAATAGAAGCCATCTATGATTTAATTTCGACATGTAGCTAATTAATATGAAAAAGATAATTTCAAAACTAAAGCTTAACAGAGATTGTTCGGTTCCGTCGCAAAAAGTTTGGGGGAACTCGCCTACTGTTAGTGGTCAAATCTGGAATTAAAGTTTCGAGAAATATGAATCTGTTTCTGATTCAAGTATTCATGGATTTGAAAAAGATACGAAATCAATCCCCTCAGAACTTGATAAAATGACAAAATCAAACACCGAGTTAACGGAAGCCATCAATTTAGCCCAAAAAATTCTCAAACATAATAAGTCAGCCAAAATTTCTTTGGCTAGATTTCTTTCAAGATTATATAATGCTTCTGTCTCAGGTTTTATTTTGGTTAGAAGAGACAAAATTCTTAACTAAGTAGTATTGAGGGCTAACTAACGATAATTACTTGCTAATCTTAAAAATAGTAATCATTTATCCTTATATATATATAAAATACTTATAAAAAACTTAAAGAATTGACATTTTACAAAACCTATGTACACGCGCCATAATGGGACTTAAGCAAGTTTAAGTTTTGTAAAAAAAGTTATAAGGAGGCAGCAGTATATGGTTGCACTCAGAGATCAGGGTACACAGTTGAGAGTCGTAAATCGTTTGACCCTACAAACCAATAATATTGGTGAAAACACGACAACGATTCGTTGTTTAGATTGGGATCGCGATCGCTTTGATATTGAGTTTGGTTTAAGGAATGGAACCACTTACAATTCTTTCATCATTGAAGGAGAAAAAACCGCACTTATTGACACTTCTCACGGAAAATTAAAACAATTATATTTAGATTGTTTGACAGGTTTAATTGATGTATCAACCCTAAATTATCTAATTGTTAGTCATACCGAACCGGATCACAGTGGTTTAGTGAAAGACATTTTAAAACTCGCCCCGAATATTACCATTGTCGGGTCAAAAGTGGCCATACAATTCTTAGAGAATATGGTGCATCAACCCTTTAATACTTTAATAGTCAAGAGTGGATCGACCTTACATTTAGGGAAAGGACACGAATTACAATTTATTTCTGCGCCAAATCTACATTGGCCAGATACCATTTTTACTTATGATCAAAAAACCAGTATTCTTTACACTTGTGATGTGTTTGGAATGCACTATTGCGACGATCACATTTATGATGAAGAACCCGATTTACTGCAAGCAGATTTCAAATATTATTATGACTGTTTAATGGGTCCCAATGCTCGCTCCGTTTTAGCAGCTTTAAAACGCATTGAAAACTTAGAAATTAATACCATTGCCACGGGACATGGCCCCTTGTTAAAACATTATATTCCTCAATGGATTAATGATTATGGTAAATGGAGCAAAGAACAGGCAAAAACCGATAATTTAGTTGTCATCTTTTACGATGAAAACTATGGTTATGGGGAAGACATCGCCAGAAAAATTGCCCAAGGACTGCAAAAAACAGGGGTAAACATTGATTTAATTGATTTATCCACTACCGATCCTCACGAAACCCGACAACTGGTATATGAAGCCAAAGGATTAGTGTTAGGAATGCCTTCTCAGGAAGATAATCACACTCAGATCATTGTCAATACTATTTTAGCCGTTGCTCATCCCAAACAGGCCATTGGTTTATTTGAGACAGGAGGAGGGGAAGACGAACCCATTTACCCCTTACGCAACAAATTTCAAGAAATTGGCGTAACTGAAGGATTTCCCCCCATTTTAGTGAAAACTGCCCTAACTGCCAACATTGAAAAAACAGCCGAAGAAGCAGGAACAGATCTGGGCCAGTGGATAACCCGCGATCGCTCGATTAAAACTTTAAAAGGGATAGATTCCGATTTAGAAAGAGCATTAGGACGCATTAGCAACGGATTATATTTAATTACAGCCAATAAAGGAGAAATTGCTGGCTCTATGTTAGCTTCTTGGGTGATTCAAGCCAGTTTAGAACCCTTGGGGGTGGCTATTGCGGTGTCAAAAGATCGAGCGATCGAGTCTCTATTGCATCCAAGCGATCGCTTTGTTCTCAATGTACTCGAAGAAGGGAACGCACAAGGGATCATGAAACACTTCCTCAAACGCTTTTCTCCAGGGGCCGATCGCTTTGCAGGGGTGAAAACCTATCCGGCTCAAAATGGTTCTCAAATTTTAGCCAATGCCTTAGCATACCTCGAATGTGAAGTGATTAGTCGTACTGACTGCGGTGATCACTGGATGATTTATAGTACCGTTCAACGAGGACGCGTTTCTAACGTTGACGGTTTAACTGCCGTCCATCATCGCAAAGTAGGAACCCATTATTAGTGTGAGTTCGGTGTTAGGGGTTCGGAGTTTGGAGTTAATACTATTCTCAAAAGTTATTAGAGACTTAAGTTATCATTGCAAGTGGTAAATTGATCCTTTGACTACCCTCAGAGTAGGTTATAAAAGGAATTTAACACTACACCCCACACCCCACACCCTACACCCCAAACTAGATATCTCTAGTTATTTTTGAGAACTGGTATAAGTTTTCGATCTACTAACTCTTTTAAAACCTAACGATCATGTACGAATCTTTAAAAAATCCCTCATTACGACGCAATAGTTGGCTTAAGTTAGACCGTATTGTTAACGTTTTAGAACTGATTCAAGATGCCATTGTTATCTGTCTATGCTTAGGACTATTTTCCTTCATGCTGTTGCAACTATACTCAATGGTATTATCTCTTTTGCCACCCGTACAATTTCATGTGGTTACGGCAGATATTTTATCATTGCTCATTTGGGTTGAATTGTTCCGTTTACTGATTATTTATCTCAAAGAACAACGAATTTCTATCGGAGTTGCTGTAGAAGTGGCTATTGTCTCGGTTTTACGAGAATTTATTGTCAGAGGCGTACTAGAAATTGCTGCAACGCAAGTATTAGCTACCTGTGCCTTTTTACTGGTTTTGGGGATGTTAATGGTGATTCGGGTTTGGCTTCCTCCTACTTTTGAAGGTATCGATCCCGAACAAACCGTATCCCAACGTCATCAACAACGTTCAACGGCGAAAAAAGCGCAAAGTAATGGTAATCATGCCATTTTAAATAATAATTAAGCTTTCTGATCGGAGTTCGGAGTTGGGAGTTCGGGGTTCGGAATTATACCAAATCTAATCGAGATACCCCCTTTTAAAATTGATAGCTTATAGCTTGAAAACCCTCCTGCCTTCTTCCTGCCCATCAAGATAACCTACTATCATTCATAATTATATCAATTATGCTCACTTCAACCTGTCTTCCTACCCGTCCCCGTGATGTTCAAATTGCTGCTATTGCTGAAAATACGACGATTTTTCGCTCTCGAACCTGGGAACGTCTTAAATTTGAAGTAGAATATGCTCTTTGTAAAGGTACAACCGCTAACGCTTATTTAATTGAAGGGGATAAAATAGCGTTGTTTGATCCTCCTGGAGAGTCTTTTACTGAGATTTTTTTACAAGAATTAGAACATCATCTACCGTTATCTAGCATAAATTATGTAATCCTGGGTCATGTTAATGCTAATCGTATGGCCACGTTGAAAAGTTTACTAGAAAAAGCTCCTCAAATTACCCTAGTTTGCTCTAAACCGGCTGCTAAAACCCTAAAAGCCACATTTCCCCATTGGCAGGACAATATTAAAGTGGTACGTTCTGAGGATACCCTAGACTTGGGCCAAGGTCATCGCTTACAGTTTACCTTTATTCCTACTCCTCGCTGGCCCGATGGACTTTGTACCTATGATAGTAAAACCCGTATTCTCTATACTGATAAATTATTTGGCTTACATCTATGTCATGATGCAGTGTTTGATGACTACTGGAAAGCATTAGATGAAGATCGCCGTTACTATTTTGATTGTCTTCATGGGACACAAACCAAACAAGTTACCGAAATTTTAGACAAAATTGAGTCATTTCATGCTAAATATTATGCTCCTGGTCACGGGGTAATGGTACGCTACAGTTTAAGTCGTTTAACCTATGATTATCGTCAGTGGTGTGAGCAACAACAGTCTCAAAACTTAAAAGTGGCCTTATTGTACGCTTCTGCTTATGGTAATACCGCTATTATGGCTCAAGCGATCGCCCAAGGGATCATGGATCAAGGAGTTGGGGTAAAATCAATCAATTGTGAGTCAGCTACCACCGACGAGATCACCCGTGCTATTCAAGACTGTGACGGGTTTTTGATCGGTTCCCCAACGTTGGGGGGTCATGCACCGGTGCAAATTGAAACCGCTTTAGGTATTGTGTTAGGAACAGCGAGTAAAACGAAGTTAGCAGGGGTATTTGGTTCCTATGGTTGGAGTGGGGAAGCCATTGACTTAATTGGCGAAAAATTACGGGATGGCAACTATACTCTGGGATTTGACCCGTTACGCATTCGTTTTACTCCCGATGAAGCTGCGGTGGAACAGTGTCAGCAAATTGGCTCAAATTTCGCTCAAACCTTGAAAAAACGGCAAAAACAAGGATCTATGACATCAGGGTTAACTACCGTACAAAGCGATCGCACCGAACAAGCGATCGGTCGTATTATTGGTTCTCTATGCGTCATTACCAGCTGTCAAAACCATCACCATCAAGGGTTTTTAACCTCTTGGATCTCTCAAGCAACTTTTAATCCACCAGGGTTAATGATTGCTATTGATAAAAAACAATGGAATGAGGCAGATTTTCAGGCAGATACCCCCTTTATTGTCAATATTCTCAAAGAAGGGCGCAACGTGAGGAAACATTTTTCTGAGGGTAAAAGTAGTCCCTTTGAGCAACTGGAGACAGAAACCGCTTCTAATGGTTGTCTAATTTTAAAGGATGCCTTAGCTTATGTTGAATGTACCGTACAGCAACGAGTAGAAGCCGGCGATCGTTGGTTAGTGTTTGCCTTAGTTAACCAGGGAGATGTGTTAGAAGGGACTGGGTTAACAGCGATCGCTCATCGCAAGTCAGGAAAGCAATATTAATCTTGTATCATCTAATATTAAAGGCAGGTTGTAGGGTGGGCAATGCCCACCCTACATTAATGTCCTATCCTATATTTTGTTATTAGCATTAAGAAAAAATCTTATATTTAGAGGAAATGACCCCATGACATTACAAGAAAGGATTAAATCTCTTGATGATTTATCTAAGGAAGATATGATTTCTTTGTTTGAAATACTAAGTTTAAAGTTATCAGATTTAGAAACAGATAATCAGGAAAAAATGGCAAATGATAATTATACTTTTTGGGATATGACCATTAGATTTCGTGAACAAATGGAAAAAGAAGGGGTTGAATTTACTGATGAGGACTTCGCTAATTTAAGAGATAGAAGTCTAGGGAGAGAAGTTAAGTTTTGAGTATTAAGGACTTGCGGACACAAATGTTATTTCAGAGGTAACTAAAAAAATACCATTACAGTCCGTTGTTGAGAAAATGGAGACTCATAAACGAGAAGTTGCTACAGCGTCTCTTGTTATTCATGAAATGTTATACGGCTGTTTAAGGTTGCCTACTGAATCAAAAAAAAGAGCGTTACTACAGAATTACATAACTAAAATACCTCAAAAAATGCCTATCTTTGGGTATGATTTGAAGTCGGCACAGTATCATGGAAAAGAACGAGCTAGATTATCAAGAGTTGGTAAAACTCCTGCTTTTGTAGATGGACAAATTGCTTCTATCGCTGTTACAAATAATTTAATCTTAGCCACAAATAATATTGATAATTTTCAAGCTTTTAATGATTTAGTGATTGAAAATTGGTTTATTTAATATTTATTCATCTAAGTAATAGTTTTCGTTCATATCTTCATTTGGCTTGAAGTCTGGATAAAACTTACCTCGATCAATTGTTACGATTTTTTCTTGAATCATTTTCACTCATTCCTTGATTAGCTCTCATAACATTTCTGAGAGCAAGATAAAATTCTTTGGGTGAGCCTTCAATGAGATAAATAGCTACATATTCTGGATCTTGTAAATCATAATCCAAGCTTTTGTACATATTGTTGAGCTTCATCCTTATATTTCCTCCATAGAGCTTTAGCTTGAGCAATATAGGTTTTTTGGCTATTTTTGTCTCCATCCCCAATTAAGTCGCTCGTAAGGGCATTATACACGCTAAAATAGATGGAAACCTTGCCATAAGTCTCATCCATGACCCTCACTCAAACCCTAACCTCTAAAAATAAAGAGCAAAACCATGAGATAATCTATCCTCAAGGGGAATTTTGGAGTGATGAACCACCTTTGGAAAGTAATTTACACCTTACTCAGATTATTTTACTAATTAAATCCTTAGAATGGTTATGGCAAGAGAGAGAGGATTATTTTGCTGCCGGAAATTTAACCATATACTATAGTCCGAAGCAGAAAAAATCAGAAGATTTTAGAGGCCCTGACTTTTTTGTAGTGTTAGGAACAACGAGAAATCAAAATCGCAGAAGTTGGGTAGTATGGGAAGAAGAAGGGAAATATCCTAATGTTATTGTCGAAATTTTATCAGAGAGTACCGCAAAAACTGATAGGGAAGAAAAAAAGCAAATTTATCAAGATATATTCCGTACACCAGATTATTTTTGGTTTGATCCAGAAAGCTTAGAATTTCAAGGATTTACCTTAATTAGCGGTAAATATCAACCAATTGAACCTAATGAACAAGGATTATTATGGAGTGAACAGTTAGGGTTATTTTTAGGGATAAATGAAGAGCAATTACGGTATTTCAACCCAGATGGAGAATTAGTTCCGACTCCTGAAGAAGCTGCTACTCAAGAAAGACAACAAAAAGAATATGAACGTCAACAAAAAGAATTAGCTTTACAAAAAATTGAACAATTACAAGCAAAATTAAGAGAATTAGGGGTTAATCTAGAGGAATAGGTCGTATCTGCAAGGTCTAAAAACTTACAGTTTAGGGAAGCAGACGAGCGACCCCGCGTCGTCTTACGACGCTAGGGAACGCGCGAGGAGGGGAAGAAATTATGTATTCTCAATATTTTAGTAGTTTGCAAATAAACCCTAGAAGAAAGGCTAACACGATTCAATTTCATCTAAATTTCATCTAACCTATGGCAGACTATTAAAAATTTTGGATCAACCCTGCTGTTTGTGAGGAGTTATTATGAAATCTCTGTCATTGATGAGTCTTTTAAGTCTTAGTTTAACCCTTGGTGCGCCTACCGTTGTCCTTTCCCATGTGGGCCATGGGGATGAGTTTCAGGCAACAGGAGGGATAGAAAGAGTGGAAGTTAACCCCGACAATGATCAACTGTTGGGTATTGTGGTTACTCCCATTGAACAAAGCGAAACCAATGGGGTAATGATTCCTGTAACTGCATTGGTAGAAGCAGACGGAAAACAACTGGTTTTTGTCAAATATGAGAATTTTTATGAACCTGTAGAAGTTACCACAGGGGAAACCCAAGGGGACTTAATTACAATTACTCAAGGGTTATCCGTTGGGGAAAAATTGGTAACTCAAGGTAGTTTATCTCTTTATGCTGAGTCTCGTAAAACGAAAACGGCGGAAACTGAGGCAACCTCTGAACCTATTATTGCTTCTGAAACAGATGTTGAAGGGACTTCTAACAGTGATGATAATGCAGAAAATATGGTTAAAGCGTCTGAGGAAACAACAGAAGAAACATCAAAAGGTTTTCCTATTATTACTCTCGCTGCTATTGGTGGGGGAGTCGTGGTGTTGGTTGGTGGTGCATTAGCTGTTATGGGTAGCGGTGGCAAAAAGGAAAATTCTTGATCTAATACCCAATAAAGACGGTGGGGTGGGCAAATCAAAAATTTATCTTAACTACTCATAATCTAAAAAACTTTGCCCACCCTACAAAACTGTTGCGTCATACTAATTAAAAAAATGTTTAATTCAATTCTTAATAAGATTATAAAAAGTTCAATTACCCAACGATGGTTAATTGTCATTGGGGCAATTTTAATCACTCTTTGGGGCGTTTTTAATATTACTCAAATGCCCTTAGATGTCTTTCCTGAATTTGCTCCCCCACAAGTAGATATTCAAACAGAAGTTCCTGGACTTGCCCCAGAAGAAATTGAATCACAAATTACGGTCCCTATTGAAAGCGCGGTTAATGGCTTACCAGGGGTGACAACGGTGAGATCCTCCTCTAAAGTTGGGTTATCGATGGTACAAGTGGTATTTGACCAAAATGCAGACATTTACAAAGCCAGACAAGCAGTTACAGAACGACTACAACAAATCAGTAGTCAATTCCCAGAAAATGTCCATCCCCCCGAAATTTCCCCCCTTGTTTCCCCCTTAGGCACGATTTTACAATACGCCTTCACTGTCAACGGACAAACCTCTATGATGGAGTTACGTCGTTTAGTGGAAGGAACCATAAGTAATCAAATTCTCGCTGTTTCAGGGGTTTCTCAAGTGACTGTTTATGGAGGAGATGAACAACTTGAACAGGTATTAGTTGACCCCCAAAAATTGCGATCGCTTAATGTTTCCCTCACAGAAGTTACCGAAGCAGCAAAAAGGGCTAATTCCAACGCTCCTGGCGGTTTCCTCATTGGAGGAGGGCAAGAATTATTAATTCGGGGAATAGGACAAGTCCAGTCCATTGAAGACTTACAAACATCCGTAGTTAAAGTTAAAGACGGTAAACCCATTTTGCTCAAAGACGTGGCAACGGTGAAAACAGGATCGGCATTAAAACGGGGAGATGCTAGTTTTAACGGGCAACCTGCGGTGGTGATGATGATTAATAAACAGCCTGATGTAGATACACCCACCGTTACGAAAGCAGTTGAAACAGTTATTGCAAGTTTAAAGCCCACTTTTCCAGCAGATGTAGAAATGGCCAGAACCTTTCGTCAAGCTAATTTTATTGATGCTGCTATTCGCAATGTTAGTGGTTCTTTGCTTCAAGGGATAATTATCGTTTCGGTGATTATGTTGCTGTTTTTGATGAACTGGCGCACTGCAATGATCACCCTCAGTGCTATTCCCCTCTCTTTAATCATAGGCTTATTGTTGATGAAAGCCTTTGGTTTGGGTATCAATACCATGACGTTAGGAGGGTTAGTTGTCGCCATTGGTTCGGTGGTGGATGATGCTATCGTGGATATGGAAAACTGTTATCGGGGACTCCGTACAAACCAAGCAAAAGGCAACCCAAAACATCCTTTTCAAGTGGTTTATGACACCTCCGTTGAGGTAAGACTGGCAGTGATTTTCTCCACAGTTATTATTATCGTAGTATTTGCTCCTATTTTTAGTTTGACAGGAGTAGAAGGGCGTATTTTTGCCCCAATGGGGTTAGCTTATTTACTGTCCATTGCTGCCTCTACCTTAGTGGCCATGACCCTTTCTCCTGCTTTGTGTGCCATTTTATTAGCGAATCAAACCTTACCCCCAG
>JAAUYD010080248.1_pt1 | contig 15299 bp, 12 predicted proteins | sample 7278101 | NCBI WGS metagenome assembly JAAUYD01 (sample SAMN14350128, study PRJNA611818) | marine sediment metagenome | isolation source: surface marine sediment (0.6m) | place: French Polynesia: Moorea | collected 2018-08 | reverse complement strand
GGGCAACGCGCTGTCGCGTGCCTATGACATGGCATTGAACGGTTCCGAAATCGGCGGCGGTTCGATTCGTATCCACGACCAGGACATGCAGTCGGCCGTCTTCGACCTGCTCGACATCAGCAAGGAGGAGGCCGAAGAGAAGTTCGGCTTCCTGTTGCGCGCGCTCGAATACGGTGCGCCACCGCACGGCGGTATCGCCTTCGGTCTCGATCGCATCGTCATGCTGATGGCCGGTGCCGAGAGTATCCGCGACGTCATCGCGTTTCCGAAGACGCAGTCGGCGGCCGACCCGCTGACCGATGCGCCGGGCGTAGTGTCGGCCGAGCAGCTCAAGGAAACGGGCATCCGGCTGCGGACACCGCGCACCGAGTGATGAGCGAAGAGACGGCCGACTCGCCGGGCGTGACGCCCATCGACACAGTCATCTGCGTGCACGGCTTCTGGTGGCACGGCAACGGCATGGTGCTAGTCAAGCGGCACTTCGAGAACGAGTACGGCTGGAATGCCATGACCTTCTCGTACCCGTCCGTCAAAGGTTCACTCGACGAGAATGCCGACTTGCTGGCAAAGTTCATCGAGGACGAAGGGCTCGATCGTTGTCACATCGTCGGCCACAGCCTCGGCGGCGTGGTGACGCTGCGCATGCTGTCCCGTGCATACCGGGATTTTGAGGGGCGCGTCGTCTGCCTCGGCTCGCCGTTGTCTGGTTCGCGAGCGGCAGAATTCCTGTCGCGCCAGAACTGGGCCGAACAGATCCTCGGGCGCAGCCTGCCGGAGGGCACGATCCACTCGGTCGCCAACGAATGGGCTGGTGAGGTCTGTGAGCGCGTCGAGGTCGGCGTCGTCGCAGGTTCGATTCCGGTCGGCATCGGCCAGATCGCCGGCGGCTTCGACGAACCCAGTGACGGCACGGTCGCCGTTAGTGAGACGCAGCTCGACGGCGCGCACGACCATATCACGATGGCCGTCAGTCACATGGGCATGCTGATTTCGCGCGCCGTCGCCGACCAGGCGGCAGCCTTCCTGAAGCGCGGCGAATTCCTGCGCAATCCGTTGTACTGAATACGACGTCGCCGGTCGGCGATCGCGTCAGAGTTTCTTCAGTTCGTAGAGCGCCTCGAGCGCCTGCTTCGGCGTTAGTTCATCCGGATCGATATCATCGAGCGCATCCCGTAGCGCTGCGTCGGGTTCTCCGTCGTCGATGACCAGCGGCAATTCTGCCTGCGGGCCCTGTGACTGGCGCTGAGCTTCGAGCTTCTTCAGGTAGTCGCCCGCGCGACGAATCACGGGTTTCGGCACGCCAGCGAGCGACGCGACCTGCAGGCCGTAACTCTGGTTGGCGGGTCCCGGCCTGACGGTGTGCAGGAACACGAGCCGGCCCTGGTGCTCGGTGGCGTCCAGGTGCGCATTCGCGCAGGCATCGAGGTCTTCGGCCAGCGTCGTCAGCTCGAAGTAATGCGTCGCGAACAACGTGAATGCCCGCGAGGTTTCACCCATGAAATGCGCGGCCGCCCAGGCCAACGACAATCCGTCGAAGGTGCTGGTGCCGCGGCCGATCTCGTCCATCAGTACAAGGCTGTGTGGCGTCGCGTTGTTCAGGATCGTCGCCGTCTCGGTCATCTCGACCATGAACGTCGAACGTCCGCCGGCCAGGTCGTCGGACGCGCCAATGCGCGTGAAAATCCGGTCGATCGGGCCTACCTTCAGCCGGTCGGCCGGCACGAAGCAGCCGATGTGCGCCAGGATCACGATCAGGGCCGTCTGGCGCATGTAGGTCGATTTGCCGCCCATGTTCGGGCCGGTCAGAACCAGCAGCCGGGTCTTTTCATCGAGGCTCAGGTCGTTGGCGACAAACGGCGTATCGATGACCTGCTCGACAACGAGATGGCGACCCGCGGTGATGTCGAGACAGGGTGTCGCGGTCAGCTCCGGCTTGCTCAGCGCCAGTGCCTCGCTGCGCTCCGAGAAACAGGCCAGCACATCGAGGCGCGCGAGCGTCGCCGCGGACCGTTGCAAGACGCCAATAACCTCGAGCAGGCTGTCGAGCAGGCCCTCGTACAGTAGCTTCTCGCGCGTCAGCGCACGTTCGCGTGCGCTCAAGACCTTGTCCTCGAAGGCCTTGAGTTCCGGCGTGATGTAGCGCTCCGCGGCTTTCAGCGTCTGCCGGCGCGTGTAGTCCACCGGTGCGCGGTCGGACTGTCCCTTGCTGATCTCGATGTAGTAGCCGTGCACGCGGTTGTAGCCGAGCTTCAGCGTGGAGATGCCTGTGCGTTCGCGTTCGCGCGATTCGAGATCGACGAGATACTGGTCGGCGTTGTCGGCTATCTGGCGCAGCTCGTCGAGCTCAGGATCGAAACCTTCGGCGATAACGCCGCCATCGCGGATCAGCATCGGCGGGTTGTCGATAATCGCGCGTCCCAGGAGGCCGAACTCGTCGTCGTGATCGCTGCAGTCCGATCGCAGTTCCGTGATCAGCGGCGAGTCGAGACCCGACAGCAGCTGACGCAGCGCCGGCAGGCGTGACAGTGCCTCCCGAAGCTGCGCGAGGTCTTTGGGTCGGGCGGAACGCAGCGCAACGCGTGAAAGGATTCGCTCGACATCGCCGATGCCCTTCAGCCGCTCCTGCAGCTCGGGCCGGATCGACGACAGTGCCTCCACGGCCTGGTAGCGCGTGCGCAGTATTGCGTGGTCCCGCAACGGGCGCTGCAGCCAGCGCCTGAGCAGGCGGCTGCCCATCGGGCTCTGGCAGCGATCGATAACACCCGCCAGCGTGTGATCGTCATGACCGCTGAGAGAGTGTTCGAGTTCGAGGTTGCGGCGCGTCGACGCGTCCATGATGACGGCGTCGTCATGCCGCTCGACGGTGATCGATTGAAGGTGGGGCAGCGCAGCCTTCTGCGTATCGGCGACGTATTGCAGCAGTGCACCCGCTGCGGCGACGCCCAGCGTCAGTCCCTCGCAACCGAAGCCCAGCAGGTCCTGCGTGCCAAACTGCTTGCACAGCAGGCGTTCGGCCGTGTCCTCCTCGAAGTGCCAGGGTGGCCGGCGGCTGACGCGAATGCCGTCCGGCATCGAGAGCCGCTCATCTTCGTCGATAATCAGTTCGGCAGGCCGGAGCCGCTCGACTTCGCTCAGCAGCGCTTCGTTGGTCAGGACCTCGGTCATGCGGAAGCGCCCGCCTGCCAGATCCAGCCAGGCGAGCCCGATGCGGTCTTTGCCGCGAAAAAGCGCCGCGACGAGGTTGTCGCGGGTGTCGGCCAGCAGGGCCTCGTCGGTCAGCGTGCCCGGCGTAACGATGCGGGTGACCTCTCGTTCCACGGGTCCTTTGCTCGTGGCCGGATCGCCGACCTGCTCGCAGATCGCGACCGACTCGCCTTTTCGGACCAGTCGCGCCAGGTAGCCTTCGGCCGCGTGGTAGGGGACGCCGGCCATCGGGATCGGCTCGCCGCCGGACTTTCCGCGCGAGGTCAGCGTGATATCGAGCAGCGTGGCGGCTCGCTTCGCGTCATCGTAGAACAGCTCATAGAAATCGCCCATGCGATAAAACACGAGCATGTCCGGGTAATCGGACTTGATGCGCAGGTACTGGCGCATCATCGGAGTGTGCACGGAACTTACTTCAGCGGTCATCGGGGGCTATTATGGACGCTCGAGGAGCGGCTTTGATTTTCTTTCGATGAAAATACTGCATGTGGAAACGGGACGCCATCTTTATGGCGGACCACAGCAGGTCCTGTACCTGATGCAGGGCCTGACTGAGCGAGGCCACGAATGCACGCTGGTGTGCCCACCAGGCTCCGGCATCGATTCCGCAGGACGGGCGAAGGGGTTGTCTGTCCGAAACCTGTTCTGCGCCGGCGATCTGGACCTGCCGTTCGCCTATCGCCTCGTCCAGTTCATCAACGACTACAAGCCGGATATCGTGCACTGCCACAGCCGCCGGGGCGCCGACGTGCTCGGGGGGCTGGCGGCGAAGTTCGCCGACGTGCCGGCCGTCGTATCCCGCCGTGTTGACAACACCGAGATGAAACTCGTGGCGGCACTGCGCTACCGGCCGTTCAGCCGCATCGTCGCGATTTCCGAAAAAATCGCCGCCGTTCTGCGCGAGCATGATGTCGAGGCGTCACGCATCTCGGTCATCCGCAGCGCGGTCGATACCGAGCAATTCGCCGAGCCCTCCGACTGTGTCTACATGCGCGACCAGTTCCACGTGCCCGAAGATGCCTTCGTCATCGCGTCTGCTGCGCAGTTGATCCCGCGCAAGGGGCATCGATTCCTGTTAAAGGCCATGGCGGACATCAAGTCCACACACCCGCACATCTATCTCGCTATCTTCGGGCAGGGTCCGCTGGAGGCTGAGCTGAAGCAGCAGGCGGAGTCTCTTGGCATTACCGATCGAGTGACGTTTGCCGGTTTCCGGGAGGATCTCGACAGCTATTTCGCCTGCCTGGACCTGTTCGTGCATCCGGCGCTCGCCGAAGGCCTGGGCGTCGCGACGCTGAAGGCGCAGGCGGCCGGCGTCCCGGTCGTCGGCTTCGAAAGCGGAGGCCTGCCGGAAGCGGTCCTGCACGGCGAGACGGGCCTGCTCGTGAAACCCGAGGACTCCGACGCGCTCAGGCGCGCGATCATCCGGCTCGCCGACGACGACGAACTTCGCGCGAACTACTCGCGGGCCGCGCGCGAACGGATGCGGGCCGAGTTTTCCATCGACTCGATGGTCGAGAAGCATATCGCGCTGTACGAGTCGATACTGAATGACTGAGACCCTGTTTTCGCTCGGCGAGACGCTCGTCAACACGCTGAAGACCGCCGGCCAAACCGTGGCTACCGCGGAGTCCTGCACCGGCGGCTGGATCGCCAAGGTGCTGACCGATATCGCTGGCAGCTCATCGGTCTTCGGCTACGGCGTTGTCAGTTACAGTAACGGAGCCAAGGCCAGCATGCTCGATGTCAGCGAGGCAACGCTCGATGAACACGGCGCCGTCAGCGAAGCGGTCGTTATCGAGATGGCCGAGGGCGTCAGGCAGCTCGCCGGCAGCGACATCGGCGTCGCGGTCAGCGGCATCGCAGGCCCGGACGGTGGCAGCGACGACAAGCCGGTCGGCACCGTCTGGTTTGCGTGGTCGACCGCTGGCGCCGTTGAGACGGATCGCCAGGTGTTTCCAGGCGGCCGCGACGAGGTTCGATCGATGACGGTCGCTCACGCCATACGCGGCGTCCAGGAAAGACTGGCAGGCCGGGCATGAGCGCGACACGCAAACTGTTTTTCTCGTTGTGGCCCGACAGCCGACAGCGCGACAGGTTACGAGACGTCATCAGCCCGGCAACCCGCCTCATCGACGGCCGCGCCGTGCCGAGGGGTAACTGGCACATAACGCTCTTGTACCTCGGCGATTTCCCCGAGACGGCGATCCCGGGGCTCTTGAGAAAGACCTCTGAAATTCACGTGGAGCCGTTTCGAACGCGCCTGGATCGCGTGGAATTCTGGCCGCGTCCCCGGATTGCCTGCCTGGTACCGACGTCGATTCCAACCGAGCTCGCTCGCCTTCACCAGCTGCTGCAGAACATCCTCGACGATGCGGGATTCACGCTCGAGACCAACCAGTTCCGACCGCACATGACCGTCTGCCGGCAGGCGCGGCCGTTCGAAACTCAGCGGTTGGCGCAACCGGCTACGCCTGAGTGGACGCACTTCGAACTGATGGAGTCGATAGAGCGCAGAGGCGAGCGGGTATACATCCCGCTGAAACAACAGCTTCTGGAATAATCTTCAGAAACTCTTAGGAATCGCCCCAAATAAAGGGCTGACTCCCCGAAACCAATGTGTGATAATCCCTGTTCATCCGTACAGTACTTTGGGAAGACACGAAAAATGGACGACAACCGCAAAAAAGCGCTCGCACAGGCCCTCGGCCAGATTGAAAAGCAGTTCGGCAAGGGCTCCGTCATGCGTATGGGCGATGCCAATGCCGCCAAGGACATCGAAGCCGTATCCACCGGATCTATTGGCCTCGACGTCGCTTTGGGTATCGGTGGCCTGCCAAAAGGCCGCGTGGTTGAGATCTATGGACCGGAGTCTTCCGGCAAGACGACGCTGACGCTGCAGGTCGTCGCCGAGGCGCAGAAAATGGGCGGCACGGCGGCTTTCGTCGACGCCGAACACGCGCTCGACCCGCAGTACGCCGAGAAACTGGGTGTCAACGTGGACGAACTGCTGGTCTCGCAGCCGGACACCGGCGAGCAGGCCCTGGAAATCACTGACATGCTGGTTCGCTCCGGCGCCGTCGACGTCATCGTCGTCGACTCGGTGGCCGCACTGACGCCGAAGGCGGAGATCGAAGGCGAGATGGGTGACTCGCACGTCGGCCTGCAGGCGCGACTGATGTCCCAGGCGCTCCGCAAGCTGACCGGCAACATCAAGCGTTCAAACGCGATGGTTATTTTCATCAACCAGATTCGCATGAAGATCGGCGTCATGTTCGGCAGCCCCGAGACGACGACCGGCGGTAACGCGCTTAAGTTCTACTCATCCGTCCGCCTCGACATTCGTCGAATCGGCGCGATCAAGAAAGGTGACGAGGTCATCGGCAACCAGACGCGCGTCAAGGTCGTTAAGAACAAGGTCGCACCGCCGTTCAAGCAGACCGAGTTCGAGATCCTTTACGGCGAGGGCATCTCTCGCGAAGGGGAGATCATCGAGCACGGCGTGGCCCAGGGCCTCGTCGACAAGGCCGGCAGCTGGTACAGCTACGGGTCCGACCGCATCGGCCAGGGCAAGGAGAACGTTCGCGAATTTCTGAAGCAGAATCCGGAGGTCGCGCATGAGATCGAGGAGAAGATCCGTGCCGCTCTCCTGCCGTCCAAGGTCGAAGAGCTTGATACCGACGGCGAGCAGCTCGCTGAAGAGGCCTAAAGCTCACGCATGATCGAGGACACGCAGTCGCTGTCCGATGAGATCGCCGAGCTAAAAAAAGCCGACGAACCCAGGCGCGGCCCCATCGAGGCGCGTAAAAAAGCGATGGACCTGCTGGCTCGCCGCGAACACGCTCGCGGCGAGCTCCTCGCCAAGCTCGAGAAAGCGGGCTTCGAGTCAGGTATCGCGCTCGACGCCATCCTCAAGCTTCAGTCAGATAACCTGCAGAGTGACGCGCGCTTCGCCGAGGCCTTCGTCCAGTCACGTTACAACCAGGGCAAGGGTCCGGTACGCATCCGCCAGGAGCTCCGAGAGCGGGACGTCGCCGCAGCGACGGTCGATGTCGCGGTCTCCGAGTTCGATGCGGACTGGAAGGCGCTGGCGCGGCACACGCGTGAACGCAAGTTTGGCGCCGAACTGCCGCGCGAGTTCAAGGAGAAAGCCCGCCAGATGCGCTTCCTGCAGTACCGGGGCTTCGAGCAGGACCAGATCATGGCGGCGGTCGGCGAACGCTGACAATCCTTTAATCCGGCCCGCGATCTCCCGTACACTACGCCGGTTGAAAAGCCGCTGGTGAACCCCAGACCGATCGAATGAAAACCATGACGAGCAATGAGCTGCGCCAGGCCTTCCTGGACTTCTTCGCCGAGCGCGGCCACGAGGTGGTCGCGAGCTCGCCGCTCGTGCCGGGCAACGACCCGACCCTGCTGTTTACGAACGCAGGCATGGTGCAGTTCAAGGACGTATTTCTAGGCGATGACAAGCGCAGCTACTCGCGCGCCGTGTCGTCACAACGCTGTGTCCGCGCCGGCGGTAAACACAACGACCTGGAGAACGTCGGCTACACGGCCAGGCATCACACGTTTTTCGAGATGCTGGGCAACTTCAGCTTCGGCGACTACTTCAAGCGAGAAGCGATCCAGTACGCGTGGGAGTTCCTGACCGAGACGGTCGGGCTGCCGCCGGAGAGACTCTGGGTCACGGTGTTCCGTGACGATGACGAAGCCGCCGACATCTGGCTCAATGAAATGAAGGTCGATCCCGAGCGCTTCACGCGCATGGGAGAGAAAGACAATTTCTGGGCGATGGGTGACACCGGACCCTGCGGTCCCTGCAGCGAGATTTTCTACGATCACGGCCCTGACGTCGCAGGCGGACCCCCGGGCTCGCCCGACGAGGACGGTGATCGCTACGTCGAAGTCTGGAACCTGGTCTTCATGCAGTTCGATCGCTCCGCGGACGGAGAGCTTAAAGATCTGCCGAAGCCGTCGGTCGACACCGGCATGGGGCTCGAGCGCATCTCCGCGGTGCTGCAGAGCGTGCACAGCAACTACCAGATCGACCTGTTCGCGAACCTCATCGATGCCGCGGCGAAGACACTCGGCGTTTCCAACGATGGATCGAGTTCGCTGAATGTCATCGCTGACCATATTCGTGCGTGCGCGTTCCTCGTCACCGACGGCGTACTGCCCGGCAACGAAGGCCGGGGCTACGTGCTGCGTCGCATCATTCGCCGCGCCATTCGACACGGCAAGAAGCTCGGTCAGGACGACCTGTTTTTCCACAAGCTCGTCGCACCGCTCGCGGCCGAGATGGGTGACGCGTACCCCGAGCTCGTCAAAGCACAGGCGCATGTCGAGAAGGTGCTTGAGAAGGAAGAGCGCCGCTTCGCCGAGACGCTGGACCAGGGCATGGAGATTCTCGAGTCGGCTATTGCTGAACTCAAGGGTAGGGAAATCCCGGGCGATGTCGTCTTCAAGTTGTACGACACGTACGGTTTTCCGATCGATCTGACGGCCGATGTCGCGCGCGAGCGGGAGCTAACGATCGATCAGGCCGGCTTCGAAGCGGCCATGCGCGGCCAGCAGGAGAAAGCTAAAGCGGCGAGCAAGTTCGGGGCCGTCGGCGATGCCAACCTGAAGTCAGAGGCCGAAAGCAACTTCCTCGGCTATGACGGCACCGATGCCGTCAGCAAGATCGTTGAACTCTACAAGGATGGCGATCCGGTCGACGTCCTGCAGGCGGGCGAGGACGGCGCCGTCGTGCTGTCGACGACACCCTTCTATGCCGAAAGCGGCGGGCAGATCGGTGACAAGGGCATTCTTGCGGAGGATGGCTGCATCTTCCGCGTCGATGACACACAGAAGAGCGGCAAGGCCATCGTTCACTACGGTGCGGTCGAGGAGGGGGAGCTACACCCTGGCCAGAAAATAGAGGCTATTGTCGATGCCGACCGGCGCCAGGCCATCGTGCTCAATCACTCGGCGACGCACCTGATGCATGCTGCTTTGCGAAACGTGCTGGGCGAGCATGTCACGCAGAAGGGTTCGCTCGTCGCGCCGGATCGACTGCGATTCGACTTCTCACACTACGAAGCTGTCACACCGGGGCAGATCGCGGAGATCGAAGACATCGTCAACGATGAGATTCGAGCGAATCGCGCGGCTGACGTTCGGCATATGAGTTATGACGACGCCATCGAGTCGGGCGCCATGGCGTTGTTCGGTGAGAAATACGGCGACGAAGTGCGTGTGTTGCGCTTCGGCGGTTTTTCCGTCGAGCTGTGCGGTGGCACGCATGTGGACCGCACCGGCGACATTGGCGTGTTTAAGATCACGTCTGAAGGCGGCGTAGCCTCCGGCGTGCGTCGCATCGAAGCGGTGACCGGCAGGGGCGCGCTCGAATGGATCGAATCTCGCCAACAGACGATGGCCGACATCGCAGCACTGCTGAAGGCCCAGCCCGACCAGGTGGTTGCGAAGGTCGACGCGCTGTCGAAGCGCAACAAGGAGCTCGAGAAAGAACTCGCTGCCGCGCGCCAGGCATTGCTGACCGGCAAGGCTGGCGACCCGACTGACGATATCGAGGAGGTCTCCGGCATCAAGGTGCTCGCAACACGCATGGACGGCGCCGATGCCAAGACGCTGCGCGATGCCGTCGATCGCTTCAAAGATAAGCTGCAGAACGCCGTTGTCGTGGTCGGTTCCGTGGACGACGGCAAAGTCCGGCTAGCCGCTGGCGTCACGAAAAACAATACGGACAAGATCCGTGCCGGCGACCTGATCAAGCCGGTGGCCGAGCAGGTCGGCGGCAAGGGAGGAGGGCGCCCGGACTTCGCACAAGCCGGTGGCACCGATGTCGCGTCACTGGACTCGGCATTGGGTTCCGTGTCCGCCTGGGTCGCCGACCGACTCGCATCCTGACGACTGCCGGTTACCTCAGACCCGGGATCCGATCCGCGCTCGTATCACGACGCACCGCCCTTTTTGTTGCGAACGAGACTTTTCCCGTTTGCCGATTGTGGACTTATTTCCCCAATTGGCTGTTCATGTCCGACAACAATCGCTAGTATTACAACGGTTTAGGGAGTACGACGCGTACAAAAAGGGGGCGGTTGGCCCTCGGAAATAGCAGGAGCAGGAAATCATGCTGATTCTTACGCGACGCGCCGGTGAAACGGTCATGATCGGGAGCGATGTAACGATCACCGTTTTAGGGGTGAAAGGGAATCAGGTGCGCATCGGCATCAACGCGCCAAAAGACGTTGCCGTGCACCGCGAAGAGATATTTGAGCGAATCCAGAGCGAACAGTCTGGAGATTCAGCGGAAGCCTCCGCTGGAGGCGATTAGGCCTGCACGCAGGCTTTACCTCTCTTATCCCGGTCAGTAAACTGTGCGCCCCATTTGGGTCGCACCGTTTTTTGTGGGTGTGAAAAACAGTAAGAATTCGGAGAGATGGCTGAGTGGTCGATCCGAGGTGCGAAGCACCGACAGACGCCCGAAGGGCGGCCGAAGGGCGAGGAGCAAAGCGACGAGTCAACGCGCTCCCCGGCAACCTGTGGTGCAGTTGGCTAAGCGTTGACGAAAATTGAAAACCAGAATTCGGAGAGATGGCTGAGTGGTCGAAAGCGCTCCCCTGCTAAGGGAGTATACGTTAATAGCGTATCGAGGGTTCGAATCCCTCTCTCTCCGCCAGAATAAAAAAGGGCCACATGAAGGGGCCCTTTTTTATTCTCGACGGAAAGAGTTGGAGATTCTGAACCCTCTGGGTTCGATAAAACGCGTCAGCGTTTTAGACGCCCGCTTGCCGGGCGGGGCGAAGCCCCGAGAATCGCCCAAAGGCGATTCGAGTCTATCCCTCCTACGGGCAGGTCACTCAAGATCAATCCGTAACACACCTTAGCGGTGCTGTCGGCACTGCAGGCGGATTGGGTTCGATAAAACCCGCCAGCGTTTTAGACACCCGCTTGCCGGGCGGGGGACTCACTGATTGCCGCCTTCGGGATTCCTCGGCCAGCACACGAAAGAATGAGTTACCCCGAGAATCGCCCAAAGGCGATTCGAGTCCATCGCTCCCCTCAGATGAGTGACTAAAGATCAATCCGCAACAACTAACGCAAACCCCTCACCCTCCAACTAAGGCTTCAAACACTTCCCAGTAATCCGCTTCTCCAGCAGTTCCGGGTTATCAATGATCTTGTAAAAATCTCGTATCAACTTCTGCAATTGATGTTGGCTCAACCTCGACAGTAACGGAAACGAACCGAGCAGCGTGTCGATGTTCTCACGGTTGGCCTGAAACAGCGCCACCGTCTCCGCCACGTGTTCGTTATTAACGCAGCGCCCCCGATAGACCCGGGCGGTTATGCTCTTCACGCCAAATCTCGGATTGGGCTTCGCATACGATGCCCGTACAAACCCCGACATGTCGAAATCGTAGGGAATCGAGTAGTAGAGCTCTTGACCCTCTCCAAACAATGTCTGGTTGTGACAGCAAGAACCTTCTTCGGCGGATGCGATCGCTGAGAAGTCGAGATTCGCCAGGAAGTACTGAAAGATCGACGTCAGGTTCATGTAATCGCCGTGCAGATTCCGGACCTTGATGCGGTCGACACCGTCAACCGGCTTCGCGTCGATACGTTTCCCGAGTCTGTTCTTGTGTTCGATCAGGAACGCGTATTCGGTAATGGGCCTGCGCTTCCTGTCACTCTCTTCATAGGTGATCTCGAGAAGACGTACGCGGAAGCTCTTGTCCGTGAGCATGTTGAGCACTCTGTAAGCCAGGTACTCACGTAACAGGCTCTGCGTATGTCGCTTTGATCGAGTGTCACAATGCGTTACCAGTTTCAGCTTGTCCTGCTTGTCGAACAGCGTGTTCTTCACCTCCGACTTCTTGAACTCCAGGCGAAGCGGAGCGAACTCACAAACGGCAGGGTTTCTCCGGAACTTACCTCGAATCTGGAGCTTCACACTGAGTTCATGCGGATCGCCGTCGCCGTCGATGTAGGTAAACGCGCCTTGTTCTTCTTCGAAAGAACGGTCCTCCATCAGTCGCTCGAACGGACCCTTGATCGTGACCTTGATCGGCTCGTCGGACTGAAACAGGGGATCGTGCTGCCCAAAAACCGGGCCTGCAATCATCAGCATCGCAACGCACGCGAACGGGCGCATGGTTCGGGTCTCCATCAGGTCACTCGAAAAGTCTAGCACGCGAGTGCTTACACGAAGACCGCTAGCGCACCTTGCAAGCAAGGTGCGCCGCGTTCGAGCAGAGTCCTTCAGGCTCAGTTGCCGAAACCGAACTGCAGGCTGAGTCCGAACGATTGAACCGTATCGATGTCCGTGTCGAACCAGTCGTAGTCGACGCGTACGGTGAAGCTTTCAGTCACTTGCGCGCGAGCGCCGAGACCGAATGTAGCGCCGTCGGAGTCTTCTTTGACCGTTGCACCCGGTGTCGAGAGAACGACATCGCCAGGAAGCGTCAAACCACCCGGCGTCGATGCTTTCTGTTCACCGTCATAGTAACCGGCCTTCGCAAACAGACGAACATCGTCATTCAGTGGAACCATCCCAATCAGTGACACCATGGTGGCCGAAAGTTCAGTCTCAATCGGGGTTGTGGCGAACTCCTCGCCGTCGATAAAGATGCGTGCGTCGTCTTTGGCGGTTCCGCTCTCGATATATGCGATTTCCGCGGCGAAGTTCTCGGTGAATTCAACGCCGCCGAAGATGCGTCCGCCGAACGTCTTGTCCTGGATCTTAATTTCGACGCTCGTGCCTTGTTCGACAAAGCTGTCCGAGTCTTTGACGTGTACGATGCCCAGGCCGGCGCCGGCATAGAACTCCTGCGCGCTTACCAGTCCCGCCGTGAGCAGAAGTACTACTGACAGCGAAAGTTTCTTCAGTTTCATGACTGCTCCTCCTGATGTTGTTGACAGGATTCGTCCTATTGTCGCGCCGGCGGCAGCCCGTGAATGTACGTAGCATTCGTAACGCTTGAGACTACGTAGAGCGTTGAAAAACCATCGATAGGGCGTATATCCGAAGTGGAGGTCAAACGGCTGGATCAATGAATAGAGCGCCCGGCGTGCGTGTTGATCACGACTACGCCGTTGGCCTTTGGATCTCGGCTACCGGTTTTCGACGATCGATCAATAGAACAGGCTGATCAGCCCGATGCTGACAGCACCGACGAGAAGTGCTGAGAACAGCCCCACGCCCAGTGGTTTCAAGCCAATTGCGACGAGATCTTTCAGCTTCGTTCCGAGGCCCACAGACGCCATCGCGATCGCGAGCAACAGCTCGGCTGCCGACTTCGTCTGACCGACCAACCACTGCCACTGATCTTCCGATAACAAACCGAAAGGCCTGTCGCCCATATCCCCGATGGTGCGAAGCAGACTCATGCAGGCGAAACCTACGATGAACAGCGGGATCATCGAGTACCAGCTCGGGTGTTCCTCGCCGTCCGAGTGATTCCGGTGGTACAGGACACACATCAATGGGATGACGATGATCATGCCCAGGTTACGTACCAGCTTCGTCACCGTGGCCACGTCGAGCGCGGCAGGCTCACCGTAGTACTGCTGATAGACCAGTCCGGCTCCCGCAACCTGCGCTGTCTCGTGCACCGACGTGCCCAGGAAGAGCCCGGCTGCAAATGTGTCTCCGCCGAAGATGTAGTGACCGGCGAACGGATAGACGAGCATAGCGACGACGCCGAACAACGTGACACAAGCGACCGCGTAGCTGACCTCGTTGTCTTTCGCGGCGATCGTCGGCGCCGTTGCCACAATCGCCGTTGCGCCGCAGATGCTGGTGCCCACGGCGATCAGAGTCCCCAGCTTGCCGCTCATGCCCAGGCGCTTCGCCAGGTAGGCGACGATGACCAGGGCGGCAGCGACGGCGCCGATGATGACCGGCAGGCTCTTCAGACCGATCTCGCCGACCTCACCGAGACTCAAGCGAATACCGAGGAGGACAATGCCGAGCCTGAGGACATGCACCAGACCAAAACGGATTCCTGGCTCTAACAGGGCAGGGACAGGCAGCAGATTTCGCACCAGGATGCCGAGCAGGATCGCCATCATGATCGGCGAAACCGGGCTTTTTGGCATGCCCATCATGTCCTCGCCAACGAGTTCGGACAGGAACTGACCCGCCAGGGCGAGCCCAAGGGCCAGTAAGAATCCGGGAATCAGGGTCATCAATAAGCCGGTACGGCGACAGAAGCGGCTAGTATGGGCCGGAAGCTACTGCTTTTGAAGCGATTTCCGGAAATCGCCGCCTGAAAATAAAATCACAAAACCGGCCGATTCCACCTTGTCCTCCCGCCCCGCGATCAGTAAGATGTGCGACCCTATTCAGGCAGGGCCAATCTCGCCCGTGCCGCTACAGACAAAGCGCCCGTAGCTCAGCTGGATAGAGTACCTGGCTACGAACCAGGCGGTCGGAGGTTCGAATCCTTCCGGGCGCGCCAAAAGTGCAAGGGAAGTCAATGGCTTAGGTGGCTGTTGCTTCCCTTAATTTTTCTTAGCTGGGGATTAAACGCTGTTTTGGGGAATATCTCGCCTTTTCAGTTGTCATAAGCCTGTGTTGAAAATAGTGTGACAGACCGCACAACTAACTGGTCAAAAACGACTTTTTCCACAAAATTGGTGAGAATTCAGCTACTCTATCAATGGGTACCCGACGCGGAGAACACTATGGCTGCCATGACTCTATCATGAGGTTCCTTAGTTGATTGCAACTAGGACGCAACCAAGAGGCAGTTCATAGACCAACAACATGAGCGCGAAGCACTCCAGCCGGCGATCGACCTTTATTGTTTGTTTCACTGTTCAGGCAGTTTTCAATCTTGATGAGATATCTTTATGACTGAAATGGCAGACACTCACAGTACATTCGATATTGCTGCGAACATTTTTCAACGTCAGTCTTCTATCGAGAAGACGAAGGACACATTGCGTCCAGAATATGTACACTCTTTCGCCGCACGCAGGACTCAACATCAGCCAATGGATCCGGTTAAGGGATTGGTTGCACAGATATTGGGTAGGCGTCAGGCGACTACTCCGCCAGACCTACACACTGATTTGACGACCTT
>JAAUYD010251881.1_pt1 | contig 15300 bp, 12 predicted proteins | sample 7278101 | NCBI WGS metagenome assembly JAAUYD01 (sample SAMN14350128, study PRJNA611818) | marine sediment metagenome | isolation source: surface marine sediment (0.6m) | place: French Polynesia: Moorea | collected 2018-08 | reverse complement strand
TGAAAACATGATCGTCAAACTTAGTGTTGCCAATGCCGGCATAGCTCAGTGGTAGAGCAACCGCCTTGTAAGCGGTAGGTCGTCAGTTCAAATCTGTCTGCCGGCTTTTTGAATTTATGTACATTTGTACATGTACAGTGACACATTGTTTGTCATCGGTGACAGATTGTTGTCATGATGACACACTAATTGTCGCTGTGACAAATTAGTGTTGCTGGCGAACTGATGACTAATTGTTGTCACTTTGTTGATTGAAAAAATTTGGTTATAGCAATGGACATATTGGTTAGGACATTATTGTTTGCTCTTGGGAATAAGTAACTGTCAACCGTCAACTGTCAACTGTCAACAGCAAAACGTCCTAACTATCTTGGCTACTGCTATAACAAATAAGAAAGTTTTGGATTTATAGTTGAAACCACCTTAATCTCTAAGTATATCTTTATGATCGCCCTATCTTGTTTACTTTTCCTGTTGCGAGGAGGATGTTTACAAGCCTTATAGTACAAGGACTTGCTTTCAACCCTCCCATTGCTAGAAGGAAATTTTCAATACAAAAGTAAAAGCCGGCAGACGGGGTTGAACCGACGACCTACCGCTCTTTCAACCCTCCCACTCTCATTACTAGAAGAAAGGTTGCGACCCTTCTCCTCTCGCTCGGTTTGCACCTTCACCGCGATCACATTTTCAACCCTCCAATTGCTGGAAGGAGGGTTGTAACCCAACACCGTCAACTGTGGGGGCGACTTTTAAACTTTCAACCCTCCAATTGCTGGAAGGAGGGTTGCAACTGTCGCCATCTCAAAACTTTGTCTAGCAAGGTTTTCAAATCTGACTTGCGCGAACCTCATCAAATATCCTCCCAGGATGTAATTTTGTAATTTTCTACAAAAAAGATTTATCGCTAAATTCCTTGTAGAATAAGGCTTTCATGATTTGCGCGAATCTCCAAGCTTTCTTTGAACTTGCTAATGAGCCTCAAATCAAGAATTGGGGAGGGTTCCCCCTTGATTGGGGGTGATTGGGTAGCCACTACAGCAGTACATCTGCACCCTTTTTGCTGGGAGCGCACCTATCCTGTCATTTGACAGCAGCATCAGGGTGAGCAGCTACCAGGGTCAGAAAGCAGAACTGTATTTCTACAGTCAAACTAACCCACATTTGGCACAGTTCAGTGGCTGCAAGCAGCATGAACTGCGGCGCTGTTGATCAACATTCTCGCTCAATATTTGATTGTCAAGGTGCAGATGTTACTAAAGTTAAGCTTTTGTTAAACGTAACTGGTAAGCAGAAATTGCCAGTTCCTTGGCTTTCTCCTGGGGACTACCTCGAATTGGTTGCTCCCCAATTTCAATAGAAATACCCATCTTTGCTGCCTGAGAGGTTATGGTGTCAATTAACCTGCCGTAACTCCAATGGTGAACACTGACACGATATTCTTTGGTGTATTTTTTTTGAATGGCTAGACTACCAGGACATTTTTTCTCTGCTTTTGTTTGAATTTCGCTTTGCAGTATTTCCCGCATATCACTAAGTTTTGGCAGGACAATACTACCAGCTTTGTATTGTTTAGCGATCGCAATAATTTCTTTAGCTAATAATCTGTCTACATGCTGTCCTAACTCAGATGTACCAAATTGATTGGGTGCGTGGTGTTTTTGAGCTTTGTGACGTGCGTGGGATAATGATTGCTGTTGGCGACGTTGGCGGTTGAGAAGCTTGTAGTTGTCACCAAGTAGTTGTTTAGCACTACGGTAAGTGAGAACTTTACCCGCAAGCACATCCACTACCGCTATTGTGGCAAGTTTTTCAAGTCCCAGGCTAACTCCTACCAAAATGTGGGATTGACCTTGATAAATGGGTTTACTAGGACGCTCAAAGGCATTATTCATGCGAGTTAGTGTAGATTGCTTACGCTTCACAAATGCTTGTTGTGTGTCGCTGAGTTCGTCTTTCTCCTCCATCTTGGTGATGAATTTGCTAATTTCATCTGTTTTTTCTTGGCGAACCTCTTGTGTTCCTTCCTCAGTCCATAGCCGAGTGTCAACACAGCAGTAGAGAGTCAAACGGTTAAGGTTCCAAGGTTCACCTTTTCCTTGACCTTTTTGCCAAGCCAAATGCCCATTTCGCAGAGTAAACAAGGCACTAGAATATTGATTTTTACTGTTGCGTTTAGTTTGTTGGTCTTCTAGAAAGCGTTGAAACCAGTGTAATTGGCGACTGTCGCAGTAAACTTCAAAAGTTAAATCCCTTAAGCCACTGAAGTGAACGCATAAGCGACCTTTTCCATTCTTTAACCACACCATGTCTTCGTTGGTTTCAAAAACGAGGGGGAAGGGAAGAGAACTTGGTCGGGTTAAAAGAATATCTTGCCAGTGCTTGGCTTCGGCGTTATCTTTAGGAACTGTAGTAGTAGCTAGTTGAAGTGTTTCCAACCATTTACTATTAGTCAAATCTCGACCTTTGGGTATGCGGCTAGTCAGTTGCTCTGTGAGTCTTTCAACACGGATTTCTACTTTACGGCGATGTTTAGCAAATTTTTCGGGGTCTTCTTCTTTTTTGGGGAGTTTACAGCCATTTTTTAGTAAGTAGCAAATGTAAGAACGTATTAGTGAGTTTTCTGATTCCCGGTAAGCCTGGAATAAGGTAGTGGACAAGCTGGGTTTGTTGTTTGAGGAGGATGATTTTTTGACCTTTTTGCCTTTTTTCCTCTTGGATGAAGTGTTATTTGAGTCTGATGTTTGTTTAGCTTTTGCCAGAATTTCAGCAGCTTGGATGCGAATAGCTGCCAAAGGTTGACCACTGGCTTCTACTAACTCAGCATCGCTTTGCAGCATTTCTAACCAACGTGTTTTACCCTCTAACTGTTGCTGTAGCCTTTTTTGTATAGCTAACCAGGATTTGTAGATGTAGTCTACAACATGAATTGCTGACATATAAAAACGGCTTGGTTGTCCTGCAAACCTAGGGTCAGTTTTTAGAGGTTGGCACAATTTATAGACGACTGTGCTGGGAAGTTTACCCTTTTGTCGCCACTTCTCGAAGTCAGGATGCTGACTAAGCTGTTGGAGTAATTCATTAATCAGTGGCGTGTTTAACTCTGCCATCAACTTCCAGAGTTGCTGGCGGTTAGATGCACTAGAAATCAAGCGACACTGAATAGTAATTTGACTCATAAAAATATATTTAGCATATAAATACATAATGTGCTTTTAAAAAATGTAAATATTAAAAACTGCTTCTGTAGGATAGTTTCTATGGAGGAAAAGTTCTACACAAGCACAGAAGCAGCACAAATCACCCGTTGTTCCCGTCGTCAGTTACAGTACTGGCGAGATAAGGGTGTTATTGTGCCAACCGTAAATACCACAGGTAAGGGTAGAAATGTTTACTATTCAATCTCTGATTTGTTGGCGTTAACGGTGATGCATTATTTACTATCTATTGGGTTGAGTTTTGAAGTTAGCCGGGAAGGGTTAGAAATTTTGCGGGAAAAGGAATCGTGGATATTTGATGAGTTTATTCCTCAAGACATGATGAAGCGTCTCATGTTCCTGTCTACTGGCTTTGAGGAGCAGTCATTGACACTGGCTGAGTTTGATAAGCAGATAGCAATGGAGGCAATTTGTCAAGGGCAAACTGTGATTCCTTTTTGTGGCAAGAGCATTCATCAACAACTATGGGAAAATCTCAAAAGCTTTAGTAGCTAGTTTTTTTGTTGAAAGTAGCAGAAGCAAGACCAAATTGAGCGGGATAATCTCAGGTATGACACTGGTTATCATGTGTTAACTAAGCGACATGATCGGGATTGGGTGGGTCAATTAGAGATTTTGGCATGATTCTAAGTGAAGGGAAAATAAATGAATCTTGAAATTATGATATCCTCTCCGTACTTTTCCGGAATATAGGGCACTAATGTTGAATTTATCTCACAATAATAGTGAGTACTCACACCCTTATTTATGTACCAACAGCGTCAACAAGCCTATCTCAACCTCATTCAAAGCCTATTGAATTGCTGTAGTAACGATGAACTCCAAAAGATTTTGACAGCAAATCAAGAATTACTGGATGCTGGCTTCTTGCAGATGTTAAAAGAAGTAGCGCAGACGTTATCGCACCAGGGAGATGAGAATACAGCCAATTGGTTGCGAAATTTAGCAATGCAATTAGGGAGAGATTTGAATTTAGATACTGAAGAAGGTTTACTATACGTGACTGAAGAGGAAATACAAGAATATTTCCAATTCTTTCTAAAATTAATACGAATAACCTATTCAGGTATGGAGCATACACAAGTAATTGACTCCTTCTTGGCAGATAATACAGATAAACTTGATGAGGTATTTGTAGAAATACTAAGCAATTGGGGAAAAAACGAACTGGGAAAACAAGAAGCAAATGTACGGGAACAACTGGCATCAGCTATTGCTAACTTTAGCACTCGAATTCAGCAATTACCACTAGGTAACAAAACCAGTAATATTGAAATTGCCATTACTGGTTATAAAGTCGCATTGACAGTTTACACCCGTGAAGCTTTTCCTAATGAATGGGCAGGTACGCAGATTGGTCTCGGATTTGCCTACAGAAACAGAATACGGGGAGAAAGAGCTGAAAATATCGAAAATACCCTTGTTGCTTATCAAGCGGCTTTAACTGTCTACACCCGTGAAGCTTTTCCCTACAAATGGGCAGCTATGCAAAATGGTCTCGGAAATATCTACTGTGACAGAATTCGGGGAAAAAGAGCTGAAAATATTGAAAATGCTATTGCTGCTTGTAAAGAAGCCTTGAAAGTTTACACCCGTGAAGCTTTTCCTTACGACTGGGCAGCCACGCAACAAAATCTTGGGAACGCTTACTGTGAAAGAATTCGGGGAGAAATAGCCGAAAATATTGAACATGCAATCGCTGCTTATAAAGAAGCTTTGACAGTTTACACCCGTGAAGCTTTTCCTAATAACTGGGCAAGTGGGCAAATGTGTCTCGGAACCGCTTACAATGATAGAATTCGGGGAGAAAGAGCCGAAAATATTGAACATGCAATCGCTGCTTATAAAGAAGCTTTGACAGTTTACACTCGTGAAGCTTTCCCTAAAGAATGGGCAATAACACAAAATAATCTCAGTGTTGCCTACAAGGATAGAATCTGGGGAGACAAAGCAAAAAATATCGAAAATGCTATTGCTGCTTATAAAGAGGCTTTGACTGTAAGAACCCAGTCAGCCTTTCCCTATGAATGGGCAGGCACGCAACATAATCTCGGAAATGCCTACAAGGATAGAATTTGGGGAAAGAGAGCAGAGAATATAGAAAATGCCATTGCTGTTTATCAAGCAGCTTTGACTGTAAGAACTCAGTCAGCCTTTCCCTATGAATGGGCAGATACGCAAAATAGTCTCGGAATTGCCTACAAGGATAGAAGTTGGGGAGACAAAGCAGAAAATATCGAAAATGCCATTGCTGCTTATCAAGCAGCTTTAACTGTCTTTACCCACCAAGCTTTTCCTCAAGATTGGGCAAAAACGCAACAAAATATTGGCAATGCTTACAGAGACAGAATTCGGGGAGACAAAGCAGAAAATATCGAAAATGCCATTGCTGCTCATAAAAAATCTTCGACAGTTTACACCCACCAAGCTTTTCCTGAAAAATGGGCAGGTACGCAACAAAATATTGCAATTGCCTACAGAAATAGAATCAGAGGAGAAAGAGTAGACAATATTGGAAATGCTATTGCTGCTGCAACTGCTGCTTTAACTGTCTATACCCGCCAAACTTTTCCCGACAACCATGCACGAACTTTATTCAATCTGGGGATGGCTTATCAAGAAGCAAATAACTTTATTTCAGCCTACAATACTTTTGCATCTGCCATTGAGACAATAGAATCTTTACGAGAGGAAATCATTTCTGGGGAGGAAAGCAAGCGTAAGCAAGCAGAAGAATGGAACCAACTTTATATCAGTATGGTAAAAGTTTCCTTGGAATTAGATAATATCACTGAAGCGATTGAATATGTTGAACGTAGTAAAACCCGCAATCTAGTTGAACAAATCCTTGAACGTGACTCAAAAACTATCTTCCCTCTAGAAGTAGTCGCACAATTAGAACAATACAGGGATAAAATAGTCGCAGGACAATATCAAATCCAAAATGGTAAAGCTGAAAATCCCCAACAATTAGCACAACATCTCCAAGAATTGCGACGACAGCGAAATGAATTACAAAACCGCTATTTACCTGTTGGTTATGGTTTTAAATTGGACTCTTTCCAGCCTACTTTAGATAAGCGTACAGCCATTATTGAGTGGTATATTCTCAACGATAAAATTTTAGCATTTATTGTCACACAAAAAAGAGAGATAACAGTTTGGCAATCCCAATCAGAAGACTTGGAAGCTTTGGTAAATTGGAAAAATCAATATTTGCAGAATTACTACTCTCAAAAAGACCAATGGCTGAATAAGTTAGGGGAAGAACTCAAAAAATTAGCCTCGATTCTACACATTGATGAAATATTAACCCAGATACCAAAGCACTGCGATAAGCTCATCTTAATTCCCCATAGATTCTTGCATTTATTCCCCCTTCATGCACTCCCGGTAACAAGTCAAAATAATCAAGATTCCCGTTGCCTTCTAGATTTATTCCCTGGTGGTGTGAGTTATGCACCTAGTTGTCAACTTCTGCAACAGGTACAACAGCGCAAACGTCCTGATTTTCAATCCCTGTTTGCGATTCAAAACCCTACAGAAGACCTTGATTTCACCGATTTGGAAGTAGAAACTATATTATCTTACTTTCCCTCGCCTTCCCATGAAGTATTACTCAAAAAACAAGCCACAAAAGCTGCTTTAACTCAAGCCGCAACACAATTAAAGCAAGCTAATTATCTCCACTTTTCTTGTCACGGTTCTTTCAACTTTAATTCTCCCCAAAATTCTTGCTTACTGCTAGCAGAAAGTGTAGATGAAAATAAAAATATAGATTTAAATAAATGTTTAACATTGGGTAATTTGTTTGAGCGAACTTTCGACTTTAGTCAAACTCGCCTCGTGGTTCTCTCCGCTTGTGAAACAGGCTTAGTTGACTTCGATAATACCAGCGATGAATATATCAGCTTACCCAGTGGCTTTCTCTATGCCGGTAGTAGTAGTGTAGTCAGTAGTTTATGGACAGTAAGCGATTTATCCACAGCATTGTTGATGATTAAATTCATTCAAATTTTGCGGAATAATACAGATATGTCAGTATCACTTGCTATGAATAAAGCCCAACTCTGGTTGCGGGATGCTACAAAGGAAGAATTACAGGAATGGACTAGTCAATTGTCTTTAAATCCACTAAAACAAATACAGTTGATGTTATGGTTTAACGACAAGGAGGCAAATAGCAAACCTCTTGAGTCTCCTTTTTATTGGGCTGCATTTACTGCTGTTGGTAATTAGGATTTTAATTATGTCATTTGCTGCACAAAATTTATATGCATTTATGGAGTTGTTAGCAACTCATCCTTCTCTTTTTTCTCCACAAAATTTCGTGGAATTAGAAGAATTAATTTATTCTACACCTGACGATATGGAACAAATGTCAACAGTCATTGCTAGTTGGTATCAAGAATATCCGAATATTCTCAAATCTCAACTAGAAATACTGAAAAAATATGCAACTAATTTAGATAGTAATCATAAATCACCAGGAGATAAAAAAGCAAATACAAATATTCCCAAATACGAACTTGATAAAAAGAATATAATTAATGCTATTCAACAAAGTTCTTCATCTGCTAAAGAAGAAAAAAAACCGACTTCTAAATAATTGATATGTAAAAATTTAGTTCCCCGAATTTTCCTATAAGTTGGGGAACTGGATACCTCAAAATTTATGATGACTCTCAAATGGATTATATTTTCACAAGAAAGGTAGCTTATCCCAAACTCACTCTCTATGCCTTTCATCTGAAGAATAGTCTGGCACAAAAGCCCAAAAAACCTGTAAAAAATGCCAATGATTTATGGCTAAAATGCCAGCAGCTTGGTAAACAAATTCATGTCCCTAAATTAGAAACTTTACCTACACTGATTGAAGAAGCAAATAATCAAAAACCTCACATTATTGGAGAAATACTCGAACAGACTTTAACCTTCACCGCTATTGAACACAAAAAGAATCTCCACTTAAGGGGTGAAGTTAATCCCTTACACATTCACGATACCTACGCCCTTGACTTAACCTTACGTTATCCCCACCCAGAAGTAAAACTCACTGATTTGAGGGGACTAAATCTAGACAATTACTTGCTTCCTCAAAATATCAATGCTTCCCTAGGACAAACTCTAGTATTTTTTGCTCAACCTGTAGAAAAAATAGATAATCAGCAAGAATTCGCTGATGCTTGTGTCACCGCATTACTATCAGAAAACAAAATCCAAGAACTCAAAATTTATTGTCAACATCAAGGACAACTATTAGGTAGTCCAATATTTGAATATAACAATGATGCTGACTCCCCAGAGAAACAATGTCATTTATTAATTTGGTTAAAGACCAATTCCCAAACTACAGAATTAGAAAACAAGGGAGAATACTATTATCCTTTAATTGACCTTCTCCTTTGTCGTAGTAAAATTATTTATGCTCGTTCCGAAGCTATATGGTGTCATGAACAAGCCAGAATTACCTATTCTGATTTAGAAAAATACAAACAAGAGTTTAGAAAAAAAAAGAGCAACCCCATAGATTTAAAATTTGATGAATTCAATCAATGGCTCCAGGAAATACCAGAAACTTATTTTAATTATTTTGATTATTTAAGAGATTTATCACTGCATAAAACTACGATTAAAACTAATAGTAAAAACTATAAATTGTACCTTGAAAAATTACATAAAATATGCATAAAGTCAGATAATTTAGAATTCTTGTCCAACTTCTTGGAATTGGCTGAAAATACCTTTGTCGAACAAATTACTACCGACTTAGCTTATCTTACCCCCGGTCAAAACCTCTTCGACCAAATGATTGCAACCATTCGCGGCATAGTAGAAATAGAACAAGCCAAGCGTGATCGCTCTTTAGAACGCACTATTCAAAGATTAGGTATCGCTTTTGGTGGTGGTGCAATCGTTTCCGGTGTCGTCACCCAACACATTGATAAACCCTTTGCACCGATTAATTTGAAGTACCCAATTCACCCCCTGGTACTATCTTTGCTGTGGAGTGTTTTGGCTACCATTTTTTTTGGTATGGTGGCTTGGTTGGTTACTAAACCCAAACGGAAGAAGAATAAACAGAAGTAAGTGGGTGAAAGCAAGTTATCCTACTGACGCTACATCAATAGTAGGAGTAATTTTGGAGTACGTTTGCTTGCGAAGGTTCCTACAGTTCCTGGGAAGACTACGCTAACAGAACACCGCTTTCCTTAGCCAGACTTTTGCTGCTTTGCCATTTCCGCAAACGGCATCCTACATCTATGACAACACCCATCCTCCCACAGCGCGGGTATTTTGAAAGGTGCTTCACACTTGGGACACTTCGCTAACAGTTTGAGTTGATGCTGATTACACTTCCACACGGACTGATATTGCCACTCAATGCAATGACATGGCGTTTCCCTATAACAAGCTCCACATAAGCGAATAGGACTACACTTCATCGCCACACCCTTTGGTGGTAACATCTGAAACAGCCTATCTGCACTAACTCCCACCACCTCTGCCAAAGCAGCGAATTCTTTCTGAGTAGGAAATGGATTCAAATGAAACCGCTCCCACCGAGATACCACTGCACCAATCCCTGCCAAATTACCCAAACCACTGGGAGTTAAATGATTAGCTCTCCTTACCCTACCCAAAAAATGACTGAGACTTTCCCCTGCGTATGGTTCCACCAGGAAAAGCCAGGGCTGGATTTCTTCACCATGCATTATTTATACTCCTTAGCCACTTCCTGTAATACAGCCTTCTCAATCTTTTTCAATCCCCTTGATAAAGAGCGAATTGCTGCTTCCCGAAGAATTTCATCCAGTCGCCCAATATAACCCTCAGTTGCCGATATCAGAATTCGTAGCATTTCCTTACTGGTGAGGTTAGAAGCAACAGGCAGTTTTAAAACATTGTTCTCCCAAATTTCCACAGTCTTCTTAAAATCTTCTCCCGATAACTTACCGAAGCGATGGCAAGCCCGAAAACGGTTGTAAACCTGCTCATCTCGCTTAATTACTGCATCTAAGCGGTCTGTTCCCACTAACACCACAGCAATTGCCAACTTGTCATAAATATCACGCACCTCCGCGAAGGTTTCTGGCTTGAGACGGTCAGCTTCATCAATAATCAGCATTTCCACCCCACAAACCTTCAGTACCTCTATGGTACGTCCACGAAAATCTGATACAGTCCCCTTAGTAGCCTTATACTTGAGGAACTCAATAATTTCCTTGAACAATTCCTTCGCACCACATTTTTGCGGAGGCTGAATATAAACTACAGGAACAATTGGAGGTCGTCCCGGTTCCTGCTGCGGCTTATGTCTATATCTGTATGCATCACAACCAACCGTCTTTCCTGTCCGTGATTCCCCTACTACTCGACAAGATTGCCGTGCTTTTCGTTTCCCATCCAACCAATCATGTAGAGTTTTGACTTGCTGTAGCGGTACAATGCTCTTACCTTTGAGACGAGCAATTTCTGCTTGCAACCACTCTTCATCTGGCTTCACCCCTCCTAGTTGTTGGGCGATCATTTGTGCTTCTTTCATTTTCTACCACCCATAATCTTCCCGAAGTTGTTCATAATCTAGGACTTCAATTTCTTCATATTGGGAATTAACCTCAGAAGCAGATTCTATTTCTTCTGTTTCAACAATCTGCGTTTTTTCCAACTCGTTTTGATTAGTCTGTAAAAGAGCTTGTTCGGATTTCTGTCGTTGCTTGCGGCTTTTCTTGCTGGTGACAAGGGCATCTCTTTCCAGAACTTCCTGTACAATTGACTGGTTGTTGATGGTTTTACCAGCGTTACGAATTCTACGACTAGCAGCTTCGGCTTCATCTAAAGACAGTTGCTCCGTCTCCAAAGCTTGAGCATGAGCGCGTGTCAGAAATACCTCTTGATTCTTCTCCTGGCGATAAACTAAAACTGTTGTAATGTCTGTGGGGTTAAACCGTAAATTCACAGTTTCTCCTGCGTATCCTGCTAAATATTCCCCTCGATACATCAAATTTTGGAACTGCAAGCATCCCCCTCTTTGCACAGTACGGCGAGATTGCTTCATCAAACAAATATCCAAATCTCTCTCAGGGATGAGAACAGGTTCTTTTGGTAAACCTGCTTCCCAACGCTCAAAGCGGGTTTGTTCCCCCATCCGTGCATCAATACTTTGGTTGTAACGGTCAACTATGTAACGTACAAGTAACTGTTCTAAATCTCGCAAAGTAAGCCTTGCATCCTTCTCTGCATCTTCTGGACGTTCCTGGACATTAGAACCTGTATATCCCGGTAAAGTGGAAAATAGACTCTCGTTAAAGGTTCTAAACGGACGCTCAACAATTCCACCCTCCGAAGGGCGATTTCGCAAATGACAGACAAATCCCAATTGCGCTGCAATCTGACTCAAGTGGTTAGAGCGAAAATCTTTACCACCATCTGTATAAAAATATTCCGGCTTACCGTAGGTTCCCCATTCGCAGTTAAGCTTGTATTCTGAACCGTAACGCTTTGGTAAAATTGCGTGGCGTAAGGCTAACGCCACTACTTGAGAACTCGGTGCATCAAAACCCAAATTGAGACCCATAATGCAGCGCGAGTAAGTATCAATAACAGTTGTGAGCCAAGGACGACTTAGAAGTTCACCATGTCGATCCACCAGCAGAACATCCACAAGGGTATGGTCACATTGCCAAACATGGTTACTGTAATCAACAGATAAATCTTTTCCTTCGCGGGTTTTAACGGAAAGGGTAGTTCCTCTCCATCCAGGACTACGGATGCTCTTAGCTTTTTGTTTCTTCTCCAAAATAGGTGCTAATACCCGCAGTACAGTCCTGTAATTAGGTGGCTTTGAGTCCCCCAGTTCATGAGCTTTTGCATTCACTCGCAGAGCAACTTGCTTGGGAGTCATGCGTTTGCTACCTTTGTTACCTTCCCGATAAGTCTTGATGATGAAATTTTCCCAAAACTCACCAATCCTATGCTTTCCTTTATCAGCCCTACTAGTTTGAGTCAGCGCAGTTAAACCATCCTCCTCCCACTTTTTCACTAACCTCTGTACCGTTCGCACCGATACACCTAGCTTTTCAGCAGCTTCTCTCAACTTATAACCATAGGTTGTGCGATCGCATGGTTCCAGTAAACCTTGAATCACCTCTAGCTTTTGTTGAGCTTCTTTTGGGAGATTTGTCACAATTACATTGCTGTCAATAAGTTCGTTACTTTCTGGTTGCGAACTTTGTATGGGGACTTCTGAATCAGGAAGTTTTTCCTTATTCATGATTTAAAACATTTTTATAAATACATAATGTTATTTTAGCTATATGGAAAACGACATTTAATTTGTCATCACAAAAATATACAAAGGCTTTTTGTTTTACCTGAAGCGACAGCTAATTTGTCACATCACTGGAAAACGACATCTATTTTGTCACTGTAGAGGATGTGACTGTTATATCTTTATTTCGTATAAGCCTTGTTGTGCAATGATTTGTTCGGCGACAATAATTTGTCTTGGCGACAGATAATTAGTCACTGTACATTTGTACATTAAGGTGTACCCTCATAAAGCTGCAATAATAACCTTAATTACATTTAGCAAAGATAGGTGATGTGTAGTGCTGTGGGATAGGTAGAACTAGAACTTTTGGAGTACAACCGAAAAATAGAGATATCTAATGAATAGAACAATTAATTTTCAAACTATTTCCTGGTTCTGGGATCTTTATAATAGGCAACTCCTTGAGCTTGATCCACCTTATCAAAGACGTAGTGTTTGGAATCAAGACTATAAAGACTTTTTTGTTGATACTGTACTTAATGACTACCCTGCACCTGCAATATTTATATATCAAGAAATTACTCCTGAAGGAGTATCTAAGGTTAGTATAGTTGATGGCAAACAAAGATTATCCACTTTGTTTGAATTTGCTAGTAATCAATTTCCTGTATATGAAAAAGCTAAGATTGAAAGATTTCGCGGCAAATATTTCAAAGATTTAGATACTGAAACTAAACAGAAATTTTGGAAATACCAATTTGCTATAGAATATTTACCATCATCTGATGAAGAAATAATTGGTAATATATTTGATCGTATCAATCGTAATGTAATTAAATTAACTCCTCAAGAGCTTCGTCATGCAAAGTTTAACGGAGATTTTCTGACTACGACAGAAGAATTAACCAGCTGGATGTTTGAGTATTTAGGTGGAAATTTTCCAAAAATTAATCGAAGATCCCAAAAACAAATGAAAGATGTTGAAATGGTTGCTCAACTATTACTTTTTCTAGAAGAAGGTGTTAGAGCTTATAGTCAAGAATATCTTGATAAAGCATTTAGTGACCGAGATATTAATTGGGAAACCAAAAAAAACATCGAGAATGAATTTCGTAATACTGTTGCATCTATCAAAGAGATATTAGATATATCACAAAAACAAGATATAAATTTATCTACAACTAGATTAAAAAATCAAGCTGATTTTTACTCTTTATTTGGTGCGATTGCTGAATTAAATCGTGAACATGACAATAAAATTATTATAAATGAAGATATAAGTCAAAAAATTAATTATTTTCTGGAAAGCGTAGGAAATCCAGAACTAACAAATCAGCCTAAAGATTCACTAACAGACTATCAAAAAAATGCACTAGAATACTATGAGGCTGTTAAGTACTCATTTACAGATGCCCGTACAAGGAAAACTAGAATTAAAATTATGAAATCTGTGATTCAGGGAAATCTCAATTGATACAAGTTTTATATGTATGATCTATCCTTCTATACTAGAACGTAAATATAACGAATATAGTCCTTTTGTTAAAGAAGTTTCAGAAAGAGTTAAATCAACATTATTAAACTTCTGTGAAGGTCAAGGATATGCTTTTATTTCACGCATCAAAACTGTTGAATCTCTGGCTGAAAAAATTGAAACAGGTAGATTTAAAAAATGGTCAGATTTAGATGATTTATTTGCTTGCACTATTATAATACCAACTTTATCACATGAAGAAGAAGTTATAAAATTTTGTAAAAATACTTTTGACATTGCTCGAATAGTTAAAAGAGGACAAAATAAAAAAGCACCAGACATTTTTAGATTTGATTCAACTAGAATATATGCTCAAATCAAAAAAAATGATACCCTAAATATAGATATAGATAATAAATTAACTATTTATAATATTATTTTTGAAATTCAGATTAAAAGTGCTTTTGAACATGCATGGTCAGTTTCAACTCATGATTTAGTATATAAAAGTTCTGAAATTAACTGGAAAAAATTACGTTTAGCAGCACAAATTAAAGCAAATGTTGAACAACTAGATACGCTTATTCTTGCTTTTGAAGAAACGTCTCTTATTATCCAAGAGAATAATTATCCTGATATAAAAAACAAGCGTAAATTAGCGGATGAAATTAACAACCTATTTGACAATGGTAAAATTCCTGATGAGCTAAGACCAAAAGATATGAACCGTTTTTGTGACAATTTATGTCGTCTAGTTATTAATAAAGAAGAAAAAAATAAGATTCAAGAAATCATTAGAAGTATAAAAAGAGAAATTAACTCGACTTCATCGAAAAAAATCCCTCGTAGTATTTCATTGTTTCAATATTTATTTGCTATATTAGTACAGGATAAAATTATTGAACTTCCTATAAAAGACTACTATTGCCATATAACAGAAGAATTGACTACTCTATATCCCGATATACAGATAGAGAATGATTATACATTTATCTATAGTGAAGATAGTTAACCTATCAACCAAATGCAAAAGTTTGGTTAACATTTTGATTGCAACACAATAATCTAATCTCGAAATTTAGTTCACAATTTGAACATTCCATCAATAACCGCAATTATCACTGACTGTCATGAACGGATATATGTATCTTTAAAATAGCTACCTAGAATTGCAGACAAATCTTACCAAAATGTGCCCCACTCTCCATATATGCCAAAGCTCCCGGGGCTTGCTCAAAGGGAAATACACGGTCAATAATTGGTTGCATTTGATGTAAGGATATCGCCCGATTCATATCCTCAAACATTTCCCGACTACCAACATAAATCCCTTGAAT
>JAAUYD010018655.1_pt1 | contig 15304 bp, 12 predicted proteins | sample 7278101 | NCBI WGS metagenome assembly JAAUYD01 (sample SAMN14350128, study PRJNA611818) | marine sediment metagenome | isolation source: surface marine sediment (0.6m) | place: French Polynesia: Moorea | collected 2018-08 | reverse complement strand
CTGTTCCTCTGCACCACCGATCATGAGTGACAGCGTTCCGTCCCTCGCCCCCCTGGGCATCCCGGCGATTGGGCAATCCATCACATGGATGTCCTTCTGGGCAGCCTCCTCGGCGAGCTCCCGACAGTAGACGGGGCTTACCGTGCTCATGATCAAGACGAACGAGCCTGGCTTCAGCGTGTTCAAGGCGCCATCGGGTCCCCGAAGCAGCGAGTCGTTCTGCGCTTCATCCCACACGACCGACATGAGCACGTCGACTTCCGCACCGACCTGGGCCGGGCTCGGGACTTCCTTCAGCCCCTTCGACTTCAAACGCTCGATCGGCTCGCGATTGCGATTGGCGCAGCTCACGACCTGAAGCCCGGCCTTCAGCAGGTTTGCGGCCATCGGCTTGCCCATCGCGCCGAGGCCGATCAATCCAACGATCTGTTCGCTCATGAGGGGATGATCTCCCCTTGCAGTGCTCGCGGGCTCAACCGATCTCCGCGAGCCGGCTCGCCATGTCCTGCCCCCGCTTGATCGAGCTGGACGTCCACTCGGGGTACTCCCGCTTGAGCTTGCTCACCTCGTCGAGGCGAGCCATGTCCTCGGTGGAGAGCGCAACGTCCGCCGCCCCCAGGTTGTCCAGCAGCTGCTCCTCCTTGCGCGCACCGACGATCACGCTCGTCACGCCGGGCTTGTGAAGGAGCCAGGCCAAGGCAACCTGGGCCACCGATGCGCCATGCTGCTCGGCGATCTCGCGGGCAACGTCGACGATTTCGAAGCCACGCTCTTCGTCGACCGGCGGGACCTGCACCTTCGCACGTCGACCCTCGCCGGCGGTGTCCCGGGTGTACTTCCCGGACAGGAACCCGCTCGCGAGCGGGCTCCAGACGAGGATTCCGAGGCCCAGGTCGAGGGAAGCCGGGATGATCTCCCGCTCGAGCTCGCGGCCCACGAGGGAATAGTAGGCCTGGACCGAGCAGAAGCGTTCGAGCCCCAGCCGTCGCGAGATCCCGTCGGCCTTCGCGATCTGCCATCCGGCGTAGTTCGAGAGGCCGATGTATCGCACCTTGCCCTGCTGCACGAGCGTGTCGAGAGCGCGGAGCGTCTCCTCGAGCGGCGTCGTGTTGTCGAAGCTGTGGACCTGGTAGAGGTCGATCCAGTCGGTGCCGAGACGCTTCAGGCTGTTCTCGCATTCGCGAAACGCCGACAATCGGCTGGCTCCGGCTGCGTTCGGGCCGGCCCCCATCGGGTTGTTGAACTTCGTGGCGATGAGGACGTCGCTGCGACGAGATCCCAGAGCCTTGCCGAGCATGGTCTCGGACTCGCCCACCCCATAGATGTTGGCGGTGTCGAAGAGGTTGACCCCGGCCTCGATCGAGAGGTCGACCATCCGTGTCGCCAGCTCCTGCCCGGTGGCGCCGATGATCTTTCCGAACATCCCACCCTCGTTGTCGAAGGTCATGGCGCCGAGGGTGAGCTGCGAGACGTAGAGGCCGGTGTTTCCCAGCGGCAGGTACTTCATCGATTCGATTCTTCCCGGGGTCCGGCCGGAGGTCGGTTGGAACCCCTGTAATTAGTGGACCGATGGTTTTTAATTAGTGGACCGCTGGTCTGTTGTCAAACTCCGGCCTATCTTCCGTCCCGATGAGCGTAGATCGAGGTCGAGAAGAGGCCCTGGAGACGTCCGCCCGGGTCGAGTGGCAACGGGCTCGCCGCCCGGAGGAGAAGGCGGCCCGCCGCGAGGCCATTCTTGCGGCCGCCGAGTCGCTTCTGGAGGAGAGGGGCGTCGAGGGCACGACCCTTTCCGAGATCGCGCGTGAGTCCGGCGTCTCCAAGGCCAGCTGCTACCGGTACTTCGAGAGCCGCGAGGCCATCCTCCTCGAGGTCGCGGTCGAAGAGGTCCGGGGCTGGGCGGCCGAAGTCGAAGAGCGGCTGGAGCCACTCGCCGGATCTCGGGACATCGATGGCGTCGCGCGGGCCTACGCAGTAGCCACGGCCGCGCGCCCTCGATTCTGCATGCTCTTGAGCGCGCTTTCCTCGGTGCTCGAGCACAACGTCAGCGCCGAGGCCGTGCTCCGTTTCAAGCGGCGCTTCAATGGCGCGGCCCTCGAGACGGCCGATGGGATTCAGCGGGCGATCCCCGAACTCTCGGACGAGCAGATGGCGCTCTTCATGAGGTTCCTCTCGACCGCGATCGCGGGCGCCTGGCCGATGGCCAACCCCCCGCCTGTCGTGGCGGGGGTCTTGAGGCGCAAGGAGTTCGCATCCGTGAAGAGCGAGCTCGAGCCGTCGATCTTCGACTACTGCCGCCTCGTGCTCCGCGGACTGCTCGCAGAGGCTCTGGAAAGCTGACCGGAGAACACCAAGCGCGAGTTCTCCTCCGCTAGCTACCGGACTTCCTGGTCGAGACGAGGGCGCCCGTTCCGGCGCGGCGATGTGCCCGGTGCGAGACTCTCCCGTCCTTTGACCCGGTGCCATCGAAACGACCTCTCACTGCACGCCATTGCACTCCCCCGCACTGCAACGAGACGTAACCCCGCGTCACTTCTTCTTCTTGGGCCAGGCTTCGAACCTGGGGGGCGGGGGTTCGATCCCAGGGCGCGAAGCGCCCCAGCACGCCGGGGGGAGTCCGCGACCCGGTCCGTGCCGCGCACGGGCTCGATGCCCGGGTGGGCGCCTTCGCCTAGTAGAAGGAAGCCAGCACGTCTTCGAGGGCGGAGCGGTGGTCGCGGAAGCGGAACGGGAAGCCGGCCTTCTCCAGCCTCGTAGGCACGACGTGGTAGCTCGAGAGCAGCAGCGCCGAGGCCTCCCCCAGCGCAGCGCGGATCGCGAAGGCCGGCGCGCGGAAGAGGTAGGGGCGCCGCAGCAGGGAGGCCAGCGTGCGGCCGAAGGTGTCGAGAGGCACGGATTCGGGCCCGACCAGGTTGACCGGACCGTCGAGCTCCCGGTGTGCCAGCACGAAGAGCAGCATGTCGACCAGGTCGTCGGCGTGGACCCACGGGACGTGCTGGCGGCCGTCGCCCAGTGGGCCGCCCAGGCCGAGCTTGGAGAGAGGCACCAGGGGCGCCAGCATGCCGGTCTCGCCCAGCACCAGACCGATGCGCAGCGACGCGGAGCGGCGGGCCGGCGTCGCCGCGCGCGCCGCGGCCGCCTCCCAGTCGGCGCAGAGACGGGTCATGAACGTCGCAGGCGGCGGCAGGGCCGAGTCCTCGTCGAAGGCGTCGTGGGTGTCGCCCGGGTAGATCCCGATCGCCGAGGCGCACAGGAAGTCCGTGACCTCGCCGGCCGCGTCGAGGGCGGCAATCAGCTTCTCGCTGCTCTCGATGCGCGAGCCCCGGAGCGCCTCCTTCTTGCGCGCGGTCCAGCGCCCAGCAGCGATGTTCTCGCCCATCAGATGGAAGACGGCGTCGACACCCTCCAGGGCCGCCGCCGGAAAGGGCTCGGACCGGTAGTCCCACGAGAAGGTGGCCACGTCGTCGCCCAGCGCGCGGCGGGCGCGGTCGGCGTCGCGCGAGGTGGCGACCACGTCGTCACCTCGTTCGCGCAGGCGCGTCACGAGCCGCTTGCCCAGGAAGCCGGTGGCGCCGGTCACGAGTACACGCATCCGGAAGGAGGGTAGCCCGCGGCGGCGATGACTTGTGTGCGGCGACACACCGCCTCCACCTACGACGCCGGGATGCGGGTGCCACTCCTGTTCACTCGGAACGCTCCCGCGTCATCGGGCCTCGAGGCGGTACACCCAGGGAGGGCCGTCCTCACGAAGCCAGAACCCCCAATTCTGTGCGTCGTCGCCATACTTGGCTTCGAACAGCTCCCGGACGTGAACGAGCTCGGCTTCTTCCATGACGCGGACCGCCTTGCGTTCGACCAGCGTCTCGCCGACGCGCAGCCGGACGCGCGGGTCGGCCTCGATGTGGGGCACCCAGCGCGCGCGTTCGGGTCCGCCCCCGACGGAAGCGCGCCAGCCCTGCGAGGCGATGTAGAAGGCCGCGCCCGAGCCGACCCCGAAGAGGTGGACGGAGTACGGGGCGTCGGGTCGGGTCTCGAGCTGGACCCGTCCCAGGGAGTCCCCGAAACCCCAGTCCTCGACCGCGCCGGAGGTGACCGTGCCACGCAGCGCGCCGCCCGGGACGACGAAGAGCTTCGGTCCGCTGCAGGCGGTCATCGACAGCACCATGAGAGCCAACGTGAAACGCATTGCTGTTCTCCTCATGGTCCCTACGCGGGCTTCTTCGCGACGATGAACGCCACCCGGTCCTGACCCGGCCGCGACTGGTGGTCGATCGAGAAGCCGGCGGCCTCGAGGCTGTCGACCAGCTCCTGGACGGTGAAGACCCGGACCAGCGGCATCACTCCGAGCCACTGCCCGATCGGCCCGATGAGCTTGAAGAACTTCATGCGTTCGCCAAGGCACACGGTGCTCGAGACGAAGACGCCGCCCGGCTTCAGCATGCGGTAGACCTTGGCGATCGCCGTGTTCCGGTCCTCGAGGAGGTGAAGGATGCTGAGCCCGAGCACCACATCGAAGCGCCCGTCCGGCGCGGTGAACCCATCGATGTCCGCGTGCTCGAAGCGCACGTTTCCGACGCCGGCCGTCTCGGCCTTGCTTCGAGCGATCTCGAGCATCTTCTCCGAGATGTCGATCGCCAGGATCTCCTTCACGTGCGGCGCGTGGGCGATCGCGGTCGAGCCCGTGCCGCAGCCGAACTCGAAGACCTCCATGTCCGGGCGCAGGAGCTCGCGCGTCACGGCCAGCTTCTTCTGGTAGGCCGCCTCGTCGGCGACCGGCTGGCGGGCGTAGCGGGCGGCGATCCGGTCCCAGAACCGGCTCGAGTGGGTCATCGTGCTCTCCTCTCCTTGGGTCGAACAGGTTCCCGGGCGCGTCCGGGTCATCTGGCCGGGGCCTCCCGCGTGATGGGCGGAGGGATAGCTGTGCATGGATCAGAGCGAAATTGCTGAGGATCTCACTTCTGATATACAGAAATGCATGAATTGGGAGGCCGTTCGCTTCGACTGGAATCAGGCGCGCGCGTTCCTCGCCACGGCCGAGGAGGGAACCCTCTCCGCGGCCGCGCGAGCCCTCGGTCTCACCCAGCCGACGCTCGGCCGCCAGGTCGCCGCCCTCGAGGCAGAGCTCGGCATCACCCTGTTCGCGAGGGTGGGGCGGTCCCTGTCGCTGACCCGGTCCGGGATCGACCTGCTCGAGCACTTCCGCGCCATGGGCGAGGCCGCCGGGCGCATCTCGCTCGCGGCGTCCGGCCAGTCGCAGGCGATCGAGGGGCAGGTTCGCATCACCGCCACGGACATGGTGGCGACCTACCACCTGCCCCGGATGCTGACGAGGCTGCGCGAGGTGGCGCCGGGGATCGAGATCGAGATCGTCGCCTCGAACGAGGTGCGCGACCTGCGGCGGCGCGAGGCCGACATCGCCATCCGTCACGTGCGCCCCGAGCAGCCCGACCTGATCGCGCGCCGGGTCGCGGAGACCACGGCGCACCTCTACGCCTCCTCGGCCTACCTCGACCGACGCGGCCGCCCGCACTCTCCGCGTGACCTGGCCGACGCGGACTTCATCGGCCCCGAAGACGTCGAGCGGTTCCTGCACGACCTGAACGCGCTCGGCCTGTCGCTCACCCGGGAGAACTTCAAGCTCACCACGTCGAGCGGCACGGTGATCCTGGAGCTCGTCCGGCGGGGCCTGGGCATCTCGTTCGTGCCGCGGGACTGGGCGGAGCTCGCGCCCGAGCTCGAATGCGTGCTGCCCGAGCTCGAGCCCATCCCGGTGCCCGTCTGGCTGGTCACCCACCGCGAGCTTCACACCAGCCGGCGCATCCGGCTGGTCTTCGACCTGCTCGCGGAGGCGCTCTCGGGGCATCTCGGGACGGGCGACGCACCCGCTGGGGGTGGGGACACACCACCCCTCGCGTCGCCGCAGGGGCGTGAACCTGCGAGGTGACCACCGGCCTCGGGGACCTCTGCACGTCCGGCCCACACCCGCGGCCGAGGGGTCGCGACGACCCGGTACACTGGTCGCGTCCAGCGCTCGGTCTGAGGACTCGCCATGAACCGCCTTCGCCAGGCTGCCAGCGCACTGATGATCCTCTCGGGCGTGACGCACGCCTTCCAGTTCCTGTTCTGGGAGCCGTCGCCCAGCAACACGCCGGTGGGCGCCTTCTTCGGTCTGCTCTTCCTCGTGATCGGTGCGTGGTTGCTCCGTCCCGGAGCCGCCGGCCCGTGGCTCGGCGCGATCGTCGCAGGGGCCAGCGCCGCGCTCGGCGGCCTCGTGGCGATCGGGCATTCCGAACCGTTGTCGCTCTTCCACCTCGGCCTCGCCGTGGTCGTCTCGGCGATGTGCCTGATCCTGCTCTTCCAGCGCGGCACGCTGCGCGTCCTCGTCGTCGCAACCACGGTCGCCCTCCTGTGCGTCGGAGCCGGCGTGGTCTTCCTGGCGGTCGCAAGCCGCCAGGATGCCTTCACCGTGGTCTACGACGAGCAGTGCAGTGTCTGCCACGGCGAGAACCTCGAGGGCCTGGCGCTCGGACCGCCGCTCGTCGGTCGCGAGCTCACGCATGGGGACTCGCTCGACGAGATCGTGACCAGCATCGCCGCGGGCTTCCCGGCCGCGGGCATGCCCGCCGGAGCCGCCACCCTGGACGCCGCGCAGATCCGTGCGCTCGCGATCCTCATCGTCGAACGCAGGTCGGGGTTCGACCAGACCGACCTCAAGGTCCGCGCGCCGCTCGAGATCCCGGAGGGCACGATCCGGAGCGAGCGCCACGGCTTCCGGTTGGAGGTCGTGGCGAGCGGCCTGCATCCGCTCCCCTTCTCGATCGCGCCGCTCCCGGACGGTCGGATCCTGCTGACCGAGAAGACCCGGGGGCTGCGGTTCGTCTCCGCCGAAGGAGACGTGTCCGAACGGATCGCAGGGACTCCACCCGCACACGGCGATGGCATGGCGCTGCCCGATGGGCTCGTCTACGGGCACGGTTGGCTGCTGGACGTTGCGCCCCATCCGGACTTCGAGGACAACGGCTGGCTCTACCTGCACTTCGGTGACCGCTGCGAGGACTGCGAGACCTCCATGAACAAGGTGGTTCGCGCGCGCATCGAGGACGGTCGTTGGGTGGACGAACAGACGATCTGGCAGGCGGATCCCAGGACCTACACAGCCAGTCCGGACATCGGTGCGGGAGGGAGGATCGCGTTCGACGACGAGGGGCACCTGTTCCTGACCGTCGGAATCAAGGGCCACTCCAACCATCACGGCATCCAGGACCTGGCGCTCCCCTATGGAAAGATCCACCGCGTGCACGACGACGGCCGCATTCCAGACGACAATCCGTTCGTCGACACCGAGGGCGCGCTTCCCACGATCTGGACCTACGGCCATCGAAGCCCGCAGGGTCTCGAGTTCGACCCGGAGAGCGGACGGTTGTGGTCGACCGAGATGGGTCCGCGCGGTGGCGACGAGCTGAACCTGCTGCTCCCGGGCCGGAACTACGGGTGGCCTCTCACGTCGAAAGGCCTGAACTACGACGGCACGGTGGTCGACTACGGCAAGCAGCTCGGCATCGAGCTCGATCCGGACGCCCTCGAGCCGCCCGTCCTCGACATGACGCCCGCCCCCGCGATCTCGAGCTTCGTGCTCTACCGGGGGCGCGAGTTCCCGGAGTGGACGGGCGACGTCATCGTCGGATCGCTGAAGGCCACCGCGCTCTACCGGTGGGTACTCGAGGCAGGGCGTGTCGTGCATCGGGAGACCTTGCTCGACGGCCTCGCGCGCATCCGGGACGTCGAGACCGGGCCGGACGGAGCCATCTATCTGCTCCTCGAGCACGGCTCGGGCGGCCAGATCGTTCGCATGGTGGCAGAGTAGGGGCTGGCGGCGCAGTGCAGACCGGGGTCGGGTCAGAGCCACAGGCGTCGAACCCGGGGGGCGGGGGTTCGAATCCCTCCCGGCGTGCCAGCAGTCTGCCCGCGGCCCAACCGGCCGATTCGTGCGCCACCAACGCGTCTCAAGCTCCACCTCCCTTGCAAGAGCATCCGTTCGAGGAGAGCCGGGTGGCCCAGATTCGCGATTGGTTGTTCGTGGTTGCCGCCTTGCTTGTCGCCGGGAGTGGACCCGCGGGTGCTCTGACCACCTTCCAGGGCCTCGGCGATCTACCGGGTGGCGACTTCCGGAGCAGCGGGCCCGCCGTTTCGGGTGACGGCCGGGTCGTGGTGGGCCGGAGCGTTGGAGCCGCCGGCTTCGAAGGCTTCCGTTGGGAGGGCGGCCAGATGGTCGGCCTGGGTGTCTTCGAGAACGGCTCGTGCGCCAGAGGTTTCCACGGGCGGCCCGACTTCTGCAGCGAGGCTCGTGATGTTTCGGCAGACGGTTCCGTCATCGTGGGCCAGACCGCGACAGGCAGCAGGTCAGTCCGAGCCTTCCGATCGGAGGCGGGGACCATGGGTCTCATCGCCATGCCGACACCAGGCCCGTCTTCCGTCGTCTTCAGCGAAGCGAGTGCCGTTTCCGCCGACGGCCAAGTCGTGGCAGGAGAGATCTCCAACGCCGACGGAATCCGTGCCTTCCGTTGGACCGAGAGCACCGGGGCGGTCCCCCTCGGTACGATCGGCGACGTCCCTGTCGGCACCAGCCGAGCCCGCGGCATCTCCGACGACGGAAACATCGTGCTGGGCGAATCCGTCAATCCCCTCACGACGAGCACCCTGGAAGGCTTCCGCTGGGAGTCCGGAGTGATGCAGGGGCTTGGCGGTCTGCCGGGGGAGTCGCTCCGAGGCGGGGCATGGGATGTTTCGGCCGACGGTTCCGTCGTCGTCGGACGGGCGTACTCCGCAACGGAGGGCCAGCGACCTGTTCGCTGGGTGAATGGCGTGATCGAGGCTCTCCCCCACCTGCTTGACGTGGATGGACTGCGGATCGGTCTCGCCTCCGCGGTGTCGGCGGACGGACGCGTCGTCGTGGGCCTCGAAGGCCAGGTCATTGGAGGCAACCGGACCGCCTTCATCTGGGATCCGGAGAACGGCATCCGCTCTCTTCAAGCGGTGCTCGAAGCAGAACTCGGCTCTCAGCTCGCGGGGTGGCGGCTCGAGTGGGCGACCGACATCTCGGCGGACGGACGGACGATCGTGGGGAACGGCATCAACCCCTCCGGAAGAAGAGAGGCCTGGATCGCGACGCTCCTCCCCGAACCCCACGGCGGATGGCTCCTCGGTCTTGCCGTGTTGGCTTGCAGACGGCGGGCCGCGGCGACCCGCACCGGTCGCGGTCAGGCCACCCGGCCGAGCGCCCAGTTGGTGATGCCCAGCGGCTGGCGATACGGCAGTCGCCGGAGCAGCGGCGCAAGCCAGGTCGGGGTCTGGTTCGGAAAGATCCAGCCTCCCGGAAGGCAGCTCGAGGGCTCCAGACCCGATTCGCGTAGGAGTCGACGCATGAAGGAGCGGCGGTAGTGAAGCACCCAGCGGTGCTCCGGATCGACCAAGGCGAAGGCGAACTGCGCAGGGTTCACCAGATTCGGCTCTGCCAACAGGACCCATGCGCGGCTCACCCGCGCCATCTCGCGGACGGCGCGGAACGGGTCGCGGACGTGGTGGAGCACCTCCCACCCGTAGACCAGGTCGAATCGATCGTCATCGAACGGGAGTTCGTAGACGTCTCCCTGGCGCAGACGCCCCGTGCCTTGGAGCGGATGGTTGGTGAGCATGGTGGCCGAGCGATCGACCGCCCACACCTCGGGGACCCGATGCATCATCTGCGCCGTGGACGCACCGTCGCCGCAGCCCACGTCGAGGGCCGTGCGCACCTGACTCAGGTCGAGCATCCCGTCGATGTGTTGCAGACGCTGCTCCGCGAAGAGCTGAACCACCGGGTGGTCGTACGGTCGTAGCCGCCAGCGCAGCCCGCCTTCCCAGTAGCCGCGCTGCCGGTCGTCGTCCGTCATCGCTCCGTCGGTACCTCAGGTGCTAGTCTGCCGTGAATGGATCGCGAAGAGTCGCTGGCCGAGGATACCATCCGGCGCTTCGGCGTTCAGTGGAACGCCTATCCGGACAACGAGGGGTACTACGGCTCCGTCGCGTTGTTGGCGGACTTCATCGAACCGCTGGTTCCGATCGCCGAGCTGCAAGGTGCGCGGGTGGCGGACATCGGCAGCGGGACCGGACGCATCGTCGACATGCTGCTCGACGCGGGCGCCGCGAGCGTCACCGCGGTGGAACCCTCGGCCGCCTTCGACGTTCTGGTGCGGAACACGAGTCGTCGAAGGGATCGCATCGAGTACGTCCGAGGGACGGGAGAGGAGCTCCCCGGTGAGAACGTCTACGACGCCGTGATCTCTCTCGGCGTCCTCCATCACATCCCCGCCCCGGAGCCCGTGCTCGGCGCCGCGTTGCGGGCGCTGCGCCCCGGAGGACGCATGATCGCCTGGCTCTACGGCTGGGAAGGCAACGAGGCCTATCTGCGCTGGGCGCTCCCGTTCCGGCGCCTCACCTCCCTGCTCCCGGGCTGGGCCCTCACGGGCCTCGCCTACGCCCTGGAGCCCTTCCTGAGCCTCTACATCGGGGCCTGCCATCGGCTGCCGCTGCCGATGCGCGCCTATGCCCGGAACGTGCTCGCACACCTGGACCGCGAGCAGCGACGGGTCACGATCTACGATCAGCTGAATCCTGCCTACTCCCGCTACTACCGTCAGGAGGAAGTGCGGCAGCTCTTCGAGTCGGCGGGCTTCGAGCGCGTGCAGCTGCACCACCGCCACGGCTACAGCTGGACGGTGGTCGGCGAGAAGCCCGACGATGCCTGAAGCCCCGCGTAGCGCCCCTCGACCACCATGTGCGGGATCAGCGGCGTGCTCGACTTCTCGGGGCGCCCCATCGAGGAGTCGCTCCTGCGGGCGATGACCGGGCAGCTCGTCCACCGCGGCCCGGACGCAGAGGGCCTCTGGCACGGGGGACCCGTGGCGCTCGGGCACCGGCGCCTCTCGATTCGCGACTTGAGCGAGGCGGGCCGCCAGCCCATGAGCGACCCGAGCGGCCGCGTGACCGTGTCGTACAACGGCGAGATCTACAACGAGGCGGAGCTTCGCCGCGAGCTCGAGCGGGATGCCGGGGTCCACTTTCGCTCGCAGTGCGACACGGAGCTGATTCCCGCGGGCTATCGCGCCTGGGGAGAGCGCATCTTCGATCGGCTGGAGGGCATGTTCGCCATCGCCCTCTGGGACGCCGACGCCGAGTGCTTGTTCCTGGCCCGCGACAGCATGGGCATCAAGCCGCTCTACGTAGGCCGAAGCGGCACCCGCTGGCGCTTCGCGAGCGAGGCGAAGGCGATCCTGGTCGACCCCGAGCAGCCGCGCACTCTCGACCCGGAGGCGCTCCACGCATACCTCGCGCAGGGCTACGTGGCTCCCGACCGTACGCTGCTGACGGAGATCGAGCAGCTCCCGCCCGGAACCGTGCGGCGCATCGACCGCCAAGGCATCAAGGAGCGGCGGTTGTGGCAGCCCCACCGCCAGCCGGACATACGGCGCCTCGACGAAGCCGTCGACGCCTTCTTCGAGGCGTGGCGCGGAGTGCTGGAGCGGATCGTGGTGAGCGACGTTCCACTCGGGATCCTCCAGAGCGGAGGCATCGACAGCTCGCTCGTCACCCTGGGACTGCGCGAGCGCAGCGAGCTGCCGCTCTTCATCGCCTCCTTCGACGAGCGGAGTCACGACGAGTCCGAGCTCGCCGAGCAGGTGGCCAGCGCTGCCGGTCGCCCGGCCCGGATCGTGCCGGTGGCGGTCGAGGACGTCGCCGAGACCTTTCGCCGCATGGTGCGCCACTACGATGGCCAGCTCGCCGACTCGAGCGGCCTCGCCGTCTATGCGCTGTGCCGCGAGGTGCGGCGACACACCCGGGTCGTACTCTCGGGAGACGGTGCCGACGAGCTCTTCGGCGGTTACCCCACCTACCGCGCGAGCCGACTCGCCGAGATCGTTCGGCGTGTGGTCCCGCGTTCGCTGCTCGAGAAGATGGGGCGCCTGAGCTGGGACCTGAACGCGGGGCGGACGGACCGCCAGCCCGCGGCAGAGCTGGTGGCTCGCTTCCTGCTGGGCAGCGCGACGACGTCCGGTGCGCCGCACGCCGAGTGGAGGCGGTATCTGATGCGGCATCACATGGCGACGCTCTACGGTCCCGAGCTCGCCCCGTGGGCGGAGGCCGCGAGTCCGCTCGCGCGCTACGCCGAGGCCGTCACCGCCGGCCAGGGAGGCCGGATCGACCGCTGCCTCCTCGCCGATCAGCGACACTACCTGCCCGCCGACATGCTCATGAAGGTCGACGCGATGAGCATGGCCCACGGTCTCGAGGTGCGTCTGCCCTTCCTCGAGCGACCCGTCGTCGAGGTGGCCGGCCGCATCCACTCCGACCTGCTGAGCCCCTTGTGGGGGCCGCCCAAGAAGGTGTTGAGGCATGCGCTCGGTGCGGTCGGCGGACCCCGTGCCGTCGTCGAGGGCCCGAAGCGCGGCTTCAACGTTCCGATCGCGGGGCTGCTTCGCGGCCCTCTTGCTCCCTTGGCATCGCAGCTGTTGGACGATGAGGTGGATCGACTCGCCCCCCACCTGGATCCGGGGAACGTGCGTCGGATGTGGCAGAGCCATCGCGACGGCCGCGCCAACGAGTCCTATGCGCTCTGGACGCTGCTCTCGTTGGCCACCTGGCGGGAGGAGCTCGACCGTCCGGCGCTCGTCCACGCGTAGCAGCGGCGCTACCCTGCTCGGAGACGCGTCATGCAGACCCAACCCAGCGACGACTCCGCCTGGCGCGAGCGCCTCTCCATCGTGATCCCCGCCCACGAAGAGGCTACGACGATCGTCCGGACCCTGAACGGCCTGCGCGAGGTCCTCTCGGATTGCGAGATCATCGTCGTCGATGACGGCAGTCTCGACGAGACCGCACAGGTGGCGGGAGAGGTCCCCGACGTGCGCGTCGTGCGCCACCCGATCAACCGGGGCTACGGGGCCTCCCTGAAGACCGGCATGTCGCTCGCCGAGGGAGACTACATCGCATGGTTCGACGCGGACGGGGAGCACCGACCCACGGACCTGGTCGCGCTGGTTCAGCACCTGCACGAGGAACGCCTGATGGCGGTGATCGGCCACCGCACCAATCCGGGTCGCTCGGCCTTCCGGTCCCTGGGAAAGTTCGGGATCCGCATGCTGGCGCGAGCGCTGGGCGTCAATACGGGCTCCGACCTGAACTGCGGCCTGCGGGTGTTCCGCCGCGAGGCCATCCTTCCGAACTGCCCGCTGCTGCCTGACGGCTTCAGCGCCAGCATGACCAGCACCATGGTCATGCTCGCCCGGAGCTACCCGATCGCGTTCCAGCCGGTCACGGTGAACTCGGACGCGAGCGCCAGCAGCGTGACCGTGCGCGACGGCTTCGCGACGCTCATGCTCGTGGTGCGGATGGTGACCCTCTTTGCGCCGTTGCGGATCTTCCTGCGGTTGGGTGCCCTGTTCCTGGGGGTGGGCGCCATCTACGGGCTCACGATGGCCCTGGTGCTGGGTCTGGGCCTCCCGGTCGCGGCCCTGCTGTTGATGAACGCCGGAATGCTGCTCTGCATGCTCGGCCTGATTGCCGACCAGATCAGCCAGATCCGCCTGGCCCAGCTCGAGCGCGTGGAGCAGGGCGGCCCGCCCCCGCACGCGCCGCCCGCGGATGAAGCCCGCCGCGACTGAGCACGCTGGCGGCATCGATCGCGTCGACCCGCATCACGGCTGCACCTCCTCGCGCTTCTCCTCGCGGATCCAGACTTCGACCGGTGGAGCCCTTCTCGCCAACGTGAAGTCCGCATCCGTGAGCATGGCATGCGCGTCCTGGAGCTGAGGCATCTCCGGCGCCAGACAGACCGCCTTGATGTCGTAGGAGTCGAGGGCCTCGCGGAAGAGCTCCGGAGATCCGAGCCTTCTCCGGCCCGACACGAATCCCTTGAGCGCAAGTCGGCGGTTCACCTCATCGCGGCCGAGGTGGGCCGCAAGGATGTACGCGTAGACCTGCCTCACGAAGATCGTCCGCGGACCGCGACGAAAGCCCGGAACCCACGCGGATACGGAATCGTCCGAGAGCACCGCGTCTCCGGCCGAGAGGCGGCTCGCCAGGTATTCGGCGACTTCGTAGGTGGGCTCGACCTTGAGCCTTGGCGGCCAATGGAGGTGGGTCTTGTTCTCGCTCGAGACGATGGAGCGAGCCGGCAGGAGCGCAAACAGGATCGCGATCATGGAGAAGCCGCCCCATCGGCGAAGAACGGGCTTGGGGACCGGGCCCCATCTCGCGAGGGCACCCAGCACCAGGGAGGCCATGACGATCCCGGCGAGGGCCGCCTGCATGACGGTCGGAAGGTCCAGCAGTCGCTTCTGGGTCTGCTGGAATCCGGCTTCGAACACGACCCCGACGAAGACGAACGGGAAGAGGATCGCCACCCCACGCAGCCAACGATCGTGCTCGGCGCGCTCGAGGGGGGCGATCAATGCGATGCCACAGAGGATGGGCAGGGGCAGCACCCAGAACGTGCGCCAATACAGCTGCGGGGTGGTGTACGCGGAGATGAGCTCGACCGTGTACGGGTTGAACAGAACGAGGAAGAAGACGAGCGGGGTCACGACGGCCATCCGCCGTGCGTCGTCCGTCGGAGAGAAGATCCACGCGGACAGGACCCAGAAGATCGAGAGGAAGGCCAACGGTCCCGTTCCGAACTGGTGGTCGAACGACCGTGGATACAGGTCGTCGGGAACCGGCCCAGAAGGGATCTTGCTGACCAGCTCGGCCGTTTCCGCGCTCAACAGCAGGGCGAGGAGCAGTGGATACGCACATGCGACGAGTCCCAACCCCAGCACGCGCAGGATCCTTCTCCAGGACGCCCCCACCAAGGTGCCGGCCACGACGGTCAGCCCCAATGCCGGGGCGGCCCACAGGGCCGTCGAGGTACATCCCACCGCGGTGACCTGGACCGCGACCATCAGGAGCAGGTTCCGAAGGCTCGGCTCGCGTCCGAGCGCGATGCCATACAGCAGAATCAGCGGGACGAGGAGCGTGACGAAGACCGCCTTCCCTTGTTGCAGGCGAACGAAGGAGAAGTTGCCGTAGCTGGCATGGGTATCCCCGTAGGAGACAAGCAGGAACAGCACCGCGAGAAGACCGAGGAACCAGGCATTCGGAAGGAGCCGGCGAAACAACCGGGCGAGGATCAAGACGAAGAAGAATGCCGCGGCGGCCGGCATCCACAGATGAGTGATGGAGACGGGCTCGATTCCGGACAGGTACGACAAGGCACCGGCAAGCAGGCTCGCCG